>SMVB01211299.1_pt1 | contig 71293 bp, 66 predicted proteins | sample 2456461 | NCBI WGS metagenome assembly SMVB01 (sample SAMN11095934, study PRJNA526329) | marine sediment metagenome | biome: Marine sediment; feature: Surficial sediment; material: Deep marine sediment; isolation source: Hadal surficial sediment | place: Pacific Ocean | collected 2014-05 | depth...
ATTGTCGCTGCGGTGAAATTAACCAGATTATTACCCACTAGAATTACCCCTAGCAGGCGATCTGGCCGGCGCAGCAGACGACTGGCTTTGCGGGCACCACGATGACGCTGCTTTACAAGATGGCGCAAACGATAGCGGTTGAGCGACATCATGGCAGTTTCGGTACCGGAAAAATAAGCGGACAGTGCGATCAGCACAACCATGCTGCACATCAGTACCCATATCGGGAATTCATCTGTGTTCATCGCTGCAACAAAAATTCCAACACGAATTTGCTGCCAAGATAGCCAAGTACCAGCAAACTGAAAGCAACTAATGTCCAGCGCACCGCTGTCAGTCCCCGCCATCCAAACAGGTAGCGGCCAGACAGGAAAAATACATAGACACACCAGGACAATGAGGTCAGAACAATGTGGTGGGCAACCTGACGGGCTAAGATATCTTCGAAGAAGAAATACCCGCTCAATATCGATGCCGACAACAAAACCAGGCCTATCCATAACATGGCCACCAGCAGGTGCTCCATGGTTTCCAGCGGGGGTAGAATCGCTAATCCAGGCCTGGCTGGTGCTCGCAAGTGGCGCTCCTGCAGGGCCAACAGGATGGATTGGCAGGCAGCCATCATCAAGGCGCTGTAGGCGGCCAGAGAAATCACGATATGACCAAACAAAGCGGCTGATATATCGATGAGCGGTGCATTTCCAGGCGCCACCAGGTTGCCCGCGATAAGTGCAACGATAGATATGGGGAACAGAAAAATATAGAGGTTTTCTATTGGCAGACGCAGATTAGCCAGTGCCACGACCAGCACCAGCACCCAAGCGACCAGATTGATCACCGGAACCAGGCTTAAGTCGATTCCCTGGGCGGTTGCGAGCAATGAATAGCAAGTCATGCCATGTGCAACGAGCGCGCTGATGGTGATTAACAGGACCAGTTTGGATGGTGATGGATCGCGCATCTGTCGCCAACGCAGATGCAGACCAGAGGCATACAAGGCGATGGCCGCCAGGGATGTGATCAGCGCCATGGCAGTGGCTCGCAGGTGTGACCGAAGTTAGCGATACCCAAGAATTATTGAGCTCTAGTGATAGATGGCGGAGTTTCGCATAACCCACTGGAGTCTTGAAGTGTATTGCTCAGTGCCAAAGCTTTTCCACAGGCTATAATGCGCCGCTGTGATTTACTGCTAAGACATTAAGACCATGTTCGACAACCTATCCGATCGATTGACTCAGACCTTACGGGGGATATCCGGTAAGGCGAAGCTGTCCGAAGAGAACGTCAGCAGCGCACTGCGTGATGTGCGCATGGCGTTGTTGGAGGCAGATGTTGCATTATCCGTGGTCAAAACCTTTATCGAGCAGGTGAAGAGTCGTGCGTTGGGCCAGGTTATCGCCAATGCACTCAATCCCGGTGAACAGTTTGTCAAGATCGTCCATGAAGAGTTGGTTCACACCATGGGTGATGCCAACGATGCGCTTGATCTGGCGACTTCGCCACCGGCAATTATCCTCATGGCGGGCCTGCAAGGTGCGGGAAAAACTACCACGGTAGCGAAGTTGGCGCGCTACCTGGCCGAACGCGAGAAAAAGAAAGTAGCGGTGGTCAGTGCGGACGTTTACCGGCCGGCGGCGATTGCCCAACTGCGGACCCTGGCTGTGGAAGTTGGTGCTCAATTTGTAGAATCCACAGCCGACGAGACCCCCCGGGTCATTGTCGAGCGCGCAGTAGTCGAAGCAAAAAAACAGTTTGCGGATGTTCTAATCGTGGACACTGCTGGGCGTCTCGCTGTAGATGCTGCAATGATGGCTGAAATCAAGGAGCTGCAGCAGATCCTGCAGCCCATCGAAACGTTGTTTGTGGTCGATGCCATGACCGGCCAAGACGCGGCGAACTCAGCGCAAGCATTCAACGAAGCCTTGACCTTGACTGGTGTGATATTAGCTAAAGCGGATGGTGACGCGCGCGGGGGTGCTGCCTTGTCCGTGCGCGCGATCACGGGTAAACCAATCAAATTTCTCGGCATGGGCGAAAAGACAGACGCGCTCGAACCGTTTTATCCGGACCGACTTGCGTCGCGCATCCTGGGCATGGGCGATGTCCTCAGCTTGATCGAAGAAGCTGAACGTAAAGTCGATAAGAAAAAAGCGCAGCGCCTGGCGAAAAAAATTCAACACGGTCGCAAGTTTGACCTGGAAGATTTCCGCGATCAGATCGATCAGATGGCAAATATGGGCGGCATTTCCAGCATGCTTGATAAATTGCCAGGTGCGGGTCAGCTTCCCGCTGGCGCCCAAGCTCAGTTGGATGATGGACAGTTCGCGCGCATGGGCGTGATCATTGATTCCATGACTCCGCACGAGCGTCACTTTCCCGATGTTATAAACGGTTCACGTAAGCAGCGCATAGCGAACGGCAGTGGCACTGCCGTTCCAGATATCAACCGGCTGCTGAAACAGCATAAACAGATGCAGAAGATGATGAAAAAGGTCAGCAAGAAGGGTGGCATGCAGAAAATGATGCGCGGCCTGCAGAGCCTGCAAGGACAACAGGGCCCACAGAAGATGAAGGGACCACCGGGAATGCCCAGACGCTGAGCCCGAAAGAGCGCAAAACTCAGTCGAGGGGCAGCTGAAAATGGCTTTCAACAAATGTTTGCAAGCCGCTGGTCTTGTTATAGAATGTGCCGCCTCAAAAATCAGCCTTTTAACCGACAGAGCAACGCATGGTAACAATTCGACTAGCACGTCATGGGTCAAAGAAAAGCCCTTTTTATCACATTACAGTGGCCGATCGTGCCCGTAGCCGCGATGGGCGTTTTATTGAACGAGTCGGTTTTTATAACCCGTTAGCCAAGGGTCATGCAGAAACGTTGCGTGTTGATGTAGAGCGTATTGACTATTGGTTGTCGGTGGGTGCCCAACCATCCCAGACTGTAAAGAAACTCGTTCAGCGAGCGCGGGCGCTCGATACTGCCGTACCGGCAGTCGCAGCAGCCGAGTAAAGTCTGGCCCGGGGTCATGCCCGACGTTGAAGACATCGTGGTGGTAGGAAGACTAGGCAGCCCCTATGGCATTCAGGGGTGGCTGCACTTGCAATCGTTCACCACACCTGCGAAAAACCTGCTCACTTATCAGCCCTGGTTCATCCAGGCGCCTCATAGCAGCGTCTGGAGATCTCTACCACAGCCACAGTGCCGCCAACACAAAAAAGGTTTCGTCACCAAGTTAGAAGGTATTGCCGACCGGGATATGGCGGCGAATGTGACCGGTAGCCTGGTCGGGGTTTCACCAGACGCCTTTCCAGCCCCCGAGGTCAGCAATGAGTATTACTGGCGTGACCTGGTCGGCTGTGCGGTGGTTAATGAACATGGCTTGAAGTTAGGTGAGGTGGATCATTTGCTTGAAACCGGTGCCCACGATGTCCTTGTGATTAAACGAGCCGGTTTGCCTGCCGAGCACAAAGATAAAGATAAAGATGATCTCGCGGATGAGCATCTACTGATTCCGTTTGCTGCAGAATATGTTACTGAAGTAAATGTTGCGGCAGGCACGGTGACAGTGAATTGGGATCCGGACTGGTGATAGATAACTCTGCCAGGGGACGCATGCTATGTGGCTAGGTCTTATCGCGCTGATGCCTGATATGTTATCGGCAGCGATGCATAGTGGTGTTTTCGGCCGCGCCATAGCGAACGGCGTTGTCAATGTTGAAGTGTTCAACCCGCGAGATTTCACCACCGATCGCCATCGCAGCGTGGATGATCGGCCTTATGGCGGCGGTGCGGGCATGGTCATGATGACGGCGCCATTAGTCTCTGCGCTTACCGCGGCTAAAGCGCGTGCACCCGAGGGGGTGCCGGTCATCCTGATGAGCCCTCAAGGTAAGACATTCAAGCAACAACTCGCGGTACATCAAAGCAAACAAGCCGGTTTAATATTAGTTTGTGGGCGTTACGAAGGGATCGATCAACGCTTTATTGACACCTACGTAGATGAAGAGTGGTCGATTGGCGATTATGTGCTCAGCGGCGGTGAATTACCCGCCCTGGTTGTGATGGACGCAATAGCGCGACACCTGCCCGGTACGCTGGGTAACAGTTTGTCAAATATTGACGAATCACACCTTGATGGAACACTCGATTACCCTCAATATACGCGCCCCGTAGATACCGAGAGTGGGCAGGTACCGCAAGTGTTGCTCAGCGGCAACCACACTCGGGTGAACCAATACCGTCGCCGGGAGGCGTTACAGAGAACTTTTATCCGGCGTCCCGAATTACTCGCAGGGCGGGTGTTCGATGATCGCGACCGAAAGTTGTTACACGAGTGCTTCGCTCAAGAACGCAAGCACGACAGTTAGAAACGAGGCAGAACATGCGTAGAAATAAGATCATTGAAGAAATAGAAAACGCTCAGATGAATCAGGACATTCCTGATTTTTCGCCGGGCGATACCGTCAGCGTGCAGGTACGCGTGAAAGAAGGAAACCGTGAACGTCTGCAGGCTTTTACCGGGGTTGTTATCGGTAGAAAAAATCGCGGCCTTAATTCTTCGTTTATCGTGCGCAAGATTTCGCACGGTGTCGGTGTAGAACGTACTTTCCAACTTCACAGTCCGCTGATTGCAGGCATTGAAGTTAATCGTCGTGGCGATGTGCGCCAGGCCAAGTTGTACTATCTTCGTGAACGCTCAGGGCGATCTGCGCGAATCAAAGAGAAGGTAAAGTAGAGCCAGCTTGCTAGGCTGAGAGAGAGGGGAGAGGGTTGCCTAGCAAGCTGGTCAGAAAGCTGGGAGAGAAATCCAACCTTCCGTTATGCTCCAATTAACCGGGGGGACATTGGCATACTGCATTGAAGCTTGATATCAGTAATGCAGGCTCTGTGCCAACTTTTCGTCTAGCGCCCTGATGCTATTAAAACAGCATAAATATCAATACGTTATACTCAATAAAAATTGTCTGACCGCCGAGACTGGGATGTGGATCCGGGAGAACATGATTTGACTTATCCTGTCGCTCTCCGTCACATTACGACCCTTAATGTGAAGTAGTCCTCAACCAATACGGGAATTTTTCCATTGCCCCCCACTTCTGAGTTGGTCAACACCTATTTAGACGCCATGTGGTTAGAAAGAGGTTTGAGTGAAAACACCTTGGCCGCGTATCGGCGTGATCTCATTGGCGCGCAATCCTGGCTTTTTGAGCGCGATAAAGACCTGTTGAATGCGACCAGTCTGGATTTGTATGAGTACATGTCACAACGGTTCACCGCAGGTATCAGTAGCCGCAGTGCTGCCCGGTGGTTGAGTGCTGCGCGCGGTTTCTATCGTCATCTGCTACTCACTCACCAAATTGCCACAGATCCAACCTCTATGCTGGAACACCCGAAGCCCGGGCGTCCGCTACCTGGTGTGATATCTCCGCAACAAGTCGAAGCACTGTTGCAGGCACCCCAGGTGCATACCGCAATTGGCCTGCGCGACCGTGCCATGTTGGAATTGCTCTACGCCAGCGGTTTGCGGGTCACTGAACTTATTACGCTACAACTGACCAGCATAAACCTGCGTCAGGGTGTTGTGCGTGTGGTAGGCAAGGGCGGCAAGGAACGTCTGGTGCCGATGGGAGAAGCTGCAATGCATTGGTTGGGTCGTTATTTGAATGAAGCAAGACAGGCGCTGTTGCAAACGCCTGCCGCTGTGCTGTTCCCCAGCCGGCGTGGCCGAACGATGACACGCCAGACCTTCTGGTATGCGATCAAACGCTACGCCATACAGGCGGGGATCAGCAGCAATGTATCGCCACACACGCTACGCCATGCATTTGCCACCCATCTTGTGGATAATGGCGCGGATTTGCGGGCTGTGCAGATGATGCTGGGTCACAGTGATCTTTCCACCACGCAGATTTATACTCACGTCGCACAGCAGCGGTTGCAAAGCCTCGTGCAAGAACATCATCCGCGTGGGTAGAAAAAAGAGCGGCACAAGCCAAAAATCGCGAAACAGTGCAACGAATAGAATCCATAGTGGTCTATAAGGTGATATGAGGAACCGCGACCGAATGATAGAGGAAATACATCAGTGGAGATGAGATTGATGAGCCTGGCACTATTCGTCACTGCTGTACTTAGTTTGAGCGGGGCGATTGCAACCCCGGCTCAAGCAGCCCAGGCACAGGCAGAAGGCAGTGAAACACTGTTGGCGGAGCTTAAGAAAGTGATGCCGGATTTGCTTATAGAGGCGGTCACGCAGACCCCGTTACCAGGTTTCTACGCGCTTGAGTTGCGCGGTGGACAGACCTTGTACGGCAGTGCCGATGGTCGTTTCCTGTTTTCCGGCGATCTTTATCAAATCGACAACGGTATCGTCAACATTGCCGAACAGCGGCGCGCTGTAAAACGTCGGGCGTTAATGGCAGCGGAGCCTGTTGCGAACATGGTGGTGTTCTCACCGGCGGGCGAAACCAGAACCCATGTCAATGTATTTACCGATGTTGATTGTGGATTCTGTCGCAAGCTGCATAAAGAAATGGCAGATATTAATGCCCTGGGCATAGAGGTTCGCTACCTTGGCTACCCGCGTTCAGGTTTAGGCACGCCGAGTCATGCCAAGATCGTTTCTGCCTGGTGTGCTGACGATCCGAATGCGGCGCTGACTGCGCTTAAGTCTGGTTTGGATATTCCGATGTTGGACTGTGACAATCCGATAGCCCACCAGTTTGAGCTTGGTCGCAAAATCGGCGTAACGGGGACACCGGCTATCGTCACCGCGGACGGAAAGTTATTGCCGGGCTATATGCCGGCTGCTGCCCTTGCTGAGGCGATTGGTCTCGAATAACCTGCCACTTGAGCCTCGCAGATCTGTCTCGCCGTCGTAAGTCTTGCTATGGTGGCGCTCTCGTAGATCTACAAGATAAATAAATAGTGAAGGAATTTCGTCTCGGCATCGCCGGTCTGGGTACCGTGGCCCAAGGTGTGCTGCGTGTCATTGCGCATAATCGCAAGATCATAGCCGCACGCACGGGTGTGGACTTGTCTGTGGTGCGGGTTGCCAGCCGCAACTTGAAAAGCTCGGTAGATCTTGGTGGGGCTCAATTCAGCACTGAACTTGCTGACCTCTACAGCGATCCCGCTGTCGATGTCGTTGTCGAACTCATTGGTGGAGACACCACCGCCCGCCAATTTATTGAGGCTTCGTTAGCGGCAGCAAAACCGGTGGTGACAGCGAACAAGGCCGTTATCGCTGTCTGCGGCAATGAACTGCTGAGTGAATATTCGAGCGTGCCGCTGCGCTTTGAGGCCGCTGTAGCAGGTGCGATCCCGATCATTGGAGCGATACGTCATGGACTGGTGGCGAATAGTTTTGAGCACGTAGTGGGCATCATCAACGGCACCAGTAACTATATCTTGACCGCTATGCAGCAGTCCGGTGTGGCATTTGCCGATGCCTTGAAGACCGCGCAGGAATTAGGTTATGCCGAAGCCGATCCAACTTTCGATGTCGAAGGCATCGATGCTGCACATAAGCTTGCTATTTTACTTGGGCTGGCTTTCGACCGACCGTTTAATTTCGATGACATTTATATCGAAGGCATCAGTGCGATTACTGGCGAAGACATTCGCTACGCAGATGAACTGGGTTACCGCATCAAGCATCTGGGCATAGCGCGTCAGACCGGTGCCGGCTTAGAAGCCAGAGTTCACCTCACGCTGGTGCCTAAGGCTCAACTGCTGGCCAGTGTCGACGGTGTGCAGAATGCGGTGCTGGTGAAGTCCGACGCAGCGGGTAATACCATGTACAGTGGTCCGGGCGCGGGTGGAGATGCAACCGCCTCCGCGGTGCTGGCGGATGTTCTCGCCATCGCACAACAAGGTTCGGCAGAAAGTACGCCGCGAAATTTTGATCCTCAACAGCAGACCCCGATATTGCCGATAGAACAGGTGCGCAGCGCGCACTATGTGCGTATTCCAACCCGCGATGAACCAGGCGTTTTTGCCCAGGTTGCCAACGCTTTGTCGCGTTATGAGATCAGTATCGAAGCCGCGATCCAGAAACAACCGCGCACCAGTAAAGATCTGGTCGCTATCGTCATGCTCACACAAGTGACCACCGAAAAAGACATTGTGGCGGCTCTGGCTCAGGTAAGTGAGTTACCACAAGTGACTGGCAACATAGCCCGGATACGCGTTGAAACCCTCGAATAAAACATGCAAATAGTCACCCGTGAGGTACCCGGTGATTCGCTCGGGGGTGTGCAATCCAAGTTGCTGCGGAGAATATATGCCGGTCGTGGCATTGTAGATGAAGCTCAACTTGACCGCTCTTTGGGTGCTTTGTTAGTACCTGACGGACTGCCTGATATTGATAAAGCCGCGCAGCGTTTGGCTGATGCGGTGCAACACCAGGAAAAGATTCTCATCGTTGGTGATTTTGATGCAGATGGTGCGACCGCAGTGACTTTGTGCGTGTCCGTGCTACATGACTTTGGCGCATCGCCGGTTGAGTACCTGGTGCCAAATCGATTCGAGTTTGGCTATGGCCTTTCTGAGGAGATAGTTGATCTGGCGAACATGCATACACCCAAACTGATCGTCACCGTCGATAATGGTGTTTCGAGTGTTGCTGGCGTACGCAGGGCTAATGAACTCGGCATTGATGTCATCGTGACCGATCATCATTTGCCGGGTGCTGAGTTGCCGGCGGCATACGCCATCGTCAATCCAAACCTGCCTGGTGCAGAATTTTCCAGCAAAGCCATGGCTGGAGTTGGTGTTGCGTACTATTTACTTGGCAGCTTGCGCGGCGAACTACGCAAGCGAGGCTGGTTTGAAGGTGCACGCGCCGAACCGAATCTTGCCCGCTACCTGGATCTCGTTGCATTGGGTACGGTGGCAGACGTGGTGCCCTTAGACACCAACAATCGTATTCTGGTGCATCAAGGCGTGCAGCGCATGCGTGCGGGTAGGTGTTTGCCGGGCATAAAGGCGATCGCGGAAATAGCGAAGCGACCATTGGCGACGCTATCGGCTCAAGATCTTGGCTTTGCTCTGGGTCCCCGGCTCAATGCGGCGGGACGATTGGAAGACATGAGTTTGGGGATTCAATGTCTGCTGGCACCAGATCTGCCGAGTGCCAGAAAGATTGCCACCGCGTTAGATCGGCTGAACAAAACACGCCGGGAACTAGAGCAGGATATGGTCTCCGATGCCGAACTTATTCTTGCTGAAGATCAGGCCGACAACGACCGAATTGGTTTGACGGTATATCACGAAACATTCCACCAGGGTGTCGTGGGCATTGTCGCTGGCAGGTTGCGGGAAAGGTTCAATAAGCCTGTCATTGCGTTCGCCGATGCTGGTGATGCAGCCCCGGATGAACTCAAAGGTTCGGCGCGCAGTATCGTGGATTTGCACATTCGTGATGTGCTGGATTGGATAGCCGCCAGCCATCCCGGTTTGTTGATCAAGTTTGGTGGTCACGCCATGGCTGCGGGGTTGAGTATCAAGCGGGCGCATCTTCAGCGTTTCGGCGTGATCTTTGACAAGGCCGTGCAGCAGTTCACCAACCAGGAGATGTTGCGGGCGAGCTTGATTACCGACGGGTCGTTGGATACTTCCGATCTGAGCATCGAAACGGCCCAGGTTCTAGCCAATGGGGGCCCTTGGGGTAGTGGTTTCCCGGAACCATCCTTTGTCGGTGAATTTCAGGTGATCAGTCAGCGGGTTGTCGGCGAACACCATCTCAAGTTGGTCCTGAAGACAGATGATCGGGTAATCGACGCCATTGCATTTCGGCAGGCACCGGTTGCTGGTGATGTCACACGGGTGAAAATTGTCTACCGGCTGAGTGTTAATGATTATGGTGAATGGCCAACGGTGCAACTGGTGGTGGAGTTCCTGCAACCCTGCACCGGTTAATGAAAAATGCAATGTCCGACAGCACTCGAATAAACCCTCGTGGTTCACTAGAATGTGCGCCTTTTAAGAACCAGAAAAATGACTGAAATCACAGCGCTAAGAGAAACGATCAAAGATCTCAGTGAGCGGGAAGCCGCGCTACGGGGGTATCTTTGACTATGAGAGCAAAGTGGACCAGCTTGAAGAGGTGGAGCGCGAGTTAGCCGATCCCGCCGTATGGGAAGACCCGGATCGCGCTCAGAAGCTAGGTCGTGAACGCGTCTCGTTGGAACAGATTGTCCGCGTGTTGGGTGACATGCAACCGATGCTGGCAGATATGTCAGAGCTGGCGGAACTCGCCAACGATGAACGCGATACAGACGCCCTCGATGATGTTGAGTCGGAACTCAATTTGCTGAACGAGCAGCTCGCGGGTTTAGAGTTTCGCCGCATGTTTCAGGGCGAAATGGATGCCGCTAATGCCTTCCTGGAAATCCAATCTGGTTCAGGCGGTACCGAAGCCCAGGACTGGGCGGAGATGTTGCTGCGCATGTATTTGAAATGGGCAGAGAAACAGGGGTTTACCACTTCGGTCATCGAGTTAAGTCCCGGCGAAGTGGCAGGGATCAAAAGCGCCACGGTGCAGATCGACGGTGATTACGCTTATGGCTGGTTACGCACCGAGACAGGTGTTCACCGGTTGGTTCGAAAATCACCATTCGATTCCGGTAATCGCCGCCACACATCATTTGCTTCGGTGTTTGTGGCACCGGAAATTGACGACGACATAGAAATAGATATTAAACCGGCAGACGTCAGAGTAGATACCTATCGGGCCAGTGGCGCTGGTGGACAACATGTTAACCGCACAGACTCGGCTGTGCGCCTGACCCATCTACCCACAAATGTGGTTGTGCAGTGCCAGAGCGAACGATCCCAGCATCAGAATAAAGATCGAGCCTACAAGCAATTGCGGGCCAAACTGTACGAACTGGAAATGCAAAAGCGGCGCGCTGAGCAACAAGCGGTTGAAGATGCGAAAGCTGATATCGGCTGGGGCAGTCAGATTCGCTCTTATGTGCTCGATCAGTCCCGAGTAAAGGATTTGCGCACCCATATCGAACGCACAGATCCAGGTAATGTGCTGGATGGTGATATTACTGAGTTTATTGAGGCCAGTCTCAAAGCCGGGTTGTAAAGGAACAACTATGAACCAAGAACGGGATTTGCTGACCAACAGACGCGCCAAGATGGAGAAATGGCTGGCTTCGGTGGGGAGCTATCAGAACGATTTCCGGCGCCAGCATACGGCCCGGGACCTGCACGACACCTACGCAGATGCAGACAAACAGCGCCTGCAGGAAATGCAGGTCGACACGGCCATCGCTGGCCGGGTCATGCTGCGACGCGTCATGGGTAAGGCCAGTTTTATAACCGTGCAGGACGTGTCCGGTCGAATCCAGTGCTACTTGTCCAAGGGCACCCTCGGTGACGATGTCTATGCGCAGTTCAACGACTTGTGGGATATCGGCGATATTGTTGGCGTGCGTGGTGTGTTGATGCGTACCAACAAGGGCGAATTGTCGGTACAAGCGCAAGAAGTGGTGCTGCTCAATAAAACGCTGCGCCCGTTGCCGGAGAAATTTCACGGGGTCACCGATCAGGAGACGCGTTACCGGCAGCGATATCTTGATCTGATGATGAATGAGAACTCACGACGCGTGTTTCGTACGCGTTCACGGATTATCAGCCGCATGCGTGAGTTCTTCGATGCGAGAGACTATCTCGAAGTTGAAACGCCGATGATGCATAGCATTCCGGGCGGTGCCACTGCGCGCCCCTTCGTCACCCACCATAACGCGCTTGATATCGATCTGTATTTGCGCATTGCGCCAGAGCTGTTCTTAAAGCGCCTGGTGGTCGGCGGGTTCGAACGGGTCTATGAGATAAATCGCAGTTTTCGAAATGAAGGGGTTTCGACGCGGCACAATCCAGAGTTCACCATGCTCGAGTTCTACCAGGCCTATGCCGATTACAAGGATTTGATGGCCCTGACTGACGAACTCCTGGCCATGCTCGCTCAAGATGTGCTGGGCACCCAACAGTTTAATTACCAAGGTCTCGATCTCGATCTCACCAAGCCGGCGACGCGCATGACCATGGCTGAATCGATCTGTCGCCATACAGAGATAAGTGAAGCAAGAGTGCATGACCCCGATGCACTGCGCGAGTTGATGACCAGCCGTAACTTGACTGTGGAAGAAAGCTGGGGTGAAGGGAGACTGCATATGGAATTATTTGAAGCAGCCGTAGAAGGGCAGTTGGCTGAGCCTACCTACATTACCCAGTATCCGGCAGAGGTGTCTCCCCTGGCTCGCCGGTCTGATCACAATGATCAGCTCACAGATCGATTCGAGCTTTTTATCGGTGGCCGGGAATATGCCAATGGATTTTCGGAGCTGAACGATCCCCTCGATCAGGCACAACGCTTTCGTGACCAGGTAGCGCTGAAGGACAAAGGTGACGACGAAGCTATGCACTTTGATCAGGACTACATCGATGCGTTGGAATATGGGTTGCCCCCTACAGCAGGTGAGGGTCTGGGTATAGATCGGCTGGTCATGCTGCTGACCGATGCACCTTCGATTAGAGACGTATTGCTGTTTCCGCTGATGCGGCCGCTTTAACCCGCCTTTGATGATGAGCGACTATCAAGGCAGCGATGAACAACGGCTACACCTGCATGATTCCTGGCGCGGGCTGGTCGGTGAGGAGTTTGAACGCGATTACATGCTCGAGTTGAGCCGCTTCCTACGGGCGGAAAAACAGCGTGGCAAACGCATATATCCACCGGGTGCTGAGATGTTTGCGGCCTTGGACCTGACCCCAGTCGACCAGGTGAAAGTGGTGGTCATAGGCCAAGACCCCTATCATGGAGCAGGACAGGCGCATGGTTTGTGTTTTTCGGTACGCTCTGGCACCACCTTGCCGCCTTCACTGGTTAACATCATTGCCGAGATCAACACTGACCTCGGTAGCGATAGCCGGTTGCTGGACAAGAGCAATGGCTGTTTGACCGGGTGGGCTCGCCAGGGTGTGCTGCTCCTCAATGCAGTGTTGAGTGTAGAGCATGGTCGCGCGGCTTCACACCAAGGCAAAGGATGGGAGCAGTTTACCGACCAGATAGTCGCTAAACTTTGTGTCGCACGCCACGGTCTGGTGTTCATGTTGTGGGGTAGCTACGCGCAGAAAAAAGGCGCCATGGTCGATAAGCAGGTTCATTGCGTACTGACTTCACCCCACCCATCGCCCTTGTCGGCACACCGGGGCTTTTTCGGCTGTCGTCATTTTTCCAAAGCGAATGCCTATCTCGCCGAACATGGCCAGGAACCGATAGACTGGTTCGCTCTCGAATAAGCCCTGGGTCTAACTGACGATTAATCCATCCATTAACTAAGGAGAAACTACGATCATGGTGGAATCCACAACAGAAAAACTTAATCTTGAAACTCGCGGTAACACTGCGGTGATAACCATCAACAATCCGCCAGCCAACACTTGGGATGCCGATAGTTTGCAGGGTCTGACTCAGTTGGTAATCGATTGCGAAGCAGATAAATCCATATACGCAATGGTGCTTGTTGGTTCTGGAGAAAAGTTTTTTTCTGCCGGTGCTGATCTGAAACTGTTTGCTGATGGCGATAAGACGGTGGCTCGATCGATGGCAGAAAATTTTGGCCGGGCGTTTGAGACGTTGGCAAAATTTCGTGGCGTGTCGATCGCAGCGATCAATGGGTTTGCCATGGGCGGTGGACTGGAGTGTGCGTTGGCGTGCGATATACGCATCGTCGAACAGCAGGCTCTGCTCGCCTTGCCTGAGGCCTCGGTCGGCTTGTTGCCTTGCGGCGGCGGCACGCAAAACCTGGCATGGGTGGTTGGTGAAGGTTGGGCAAAGCGGATGATTTTGTGTGGTGAGCGTGTCGATGCGCAAACTGCCCTGTCCATCGGTCTGGTTGAAGAAGTGGTAGATAAAGGCCAGGCCAAAGGGCGCGCCTTGGAGTTAGCTGAGTCGGTGGGTGGGCAGAGTCCGACGGCGGTAGCTGCTTGCAAACACTTGATTCAACAGGCTCGCACCACGAATATAAGCCAGGCTTATGCGATCGAACGGGATTCGTTTGTTGACTTGTTCGACAGCAACGATCAGGCAGAAGGGGTAAATGCTTTCCTTGAGAAACGCTCTCCCGAATGGACTAACAGTTAGTATGAGTGAAGAGATTAGTGTCCTGTTAGCTGAGCATGAAGGCGCCGGCGGGCTGGTTGTCGGCCACGCCCAACTCAACGTTGAAGTGACCCTGAATGCGTTGAGCCTGGCGATGATCAGGCTGCTTGAGGCTGCATTGCGAGATTGGGCTGCAAGAGAGGAAGTGGTAGCTGTCGTCATCACTGCAGCCGGAGACAAGGCATTTTGCGCTGGCGGTGATGTTCAGGCGTTGTATCGTGCCATCGATGCTAATCACACGGCAGGGGAAGTGGTAGATGATTATCCATTTCGCTTTTTTGAAGAAGAGTATCGTCTTGATTTCTTGATACACACTTATCCCAAACCATTGCTCACTCTTGGGCACGGTATTGTTATGGGTGGTGGCCTGGGTATTTTGTGTGCCTCGCAGTTCCGGGTGCTCACAGATCGGTCTCGACTGGCCGTTCCAGAAATTACTATTGGTCTGTTTCCTGATGCGGGTGCCAGCTGGACGCTGGGTAAAATGCAGCCACATCATGCCTCTTACCTGGCGCTCAGCGGCAGTCATGTCAATGCGGCCGATAGCTTAGTCACAGGTATGGGAACACATGTCATCGGACACGATTCTCGAGCCCCATGGCTGCAAGACTTGTTGCAACTGCCCTGGTCGTCAGAGCGTCGCGCCAACGAAACGCTGCTGTCCACCTGGCTGGAAGAGGGGGCTGGGCTAACGCTGGCCGACAGTGAATTGGTGAATGTACCCGAGCGGGAGGTTGATTTTCTGGATTTGCCTGGTGAAGTGGCGGCGCTTTACGAGCTGCAGGGGACCTCGAAATGGATAGACCGGGGTGTTGGTAATTTGCGCAATGGCTGTCCGACCACGGCGGGTATTATTGTCGAACAACTGCATCGGGTGGGCGCGATGTCGCTGGCGGACAGTTTTCGTATGGAATTGACCGTCGCCACCCATTGCGCGCAAAACACAGACTTTCGAGAGGGAGTACGTGCGTTATTGATCGACAAAGACAACACCCCGGATTGGGCCTTCGGCAGCATAGATGCATTGCCGCGTGATCACGTTCTCAGTCATTTCGTGCCACCGTGGGACCAGCACCCGCTGGCGGATTTAGCTGGTTAACACAGTTTTATGAACAACGAGAGGTTCTGACGATGACAACGGTAGGATTTGTAGGGCTTGGTAACATGGGCGCGCCGATGGCAGCGAACCTGGTAGCCGCCGGTTTCAACGTCCAGGTGTTTGATCTGGTGCCCGCATTGGCCGCGTCAGTTGAGGGGGCGAGCGTCAGCGCAAGTGCCGCCCAAGCCGCCACCGGTATAGATATTTTCATCAGCATGCTACCCGCCGGTCAACATGTCAGGGGCCTCTATCTGGGTAGCGAAGGTGAGCCGGGGTTGCTGCAACAGATGTCGCCTGAGACGCTGATAATCGATTGCTCGACCATCGACGCGGAGAGCGCAAAGGCTGTTGCGGCAGGTGCCGCCGATCGTGGTATTTCGATGCTGGATGCGCCTGTTTCCGGTGGCACCGGCGGTGCGCTAAATGGCACGCTCACCTTTATCGTCGGCGGCGAGGCACAAGCGCTGGTAACGGCGAGGCCGGTGCTGCAAGCGATGGGAGCCAATATTTTTCATGCCGGCGTTGCCGGTGCCGGTCAAATTGCCAAGATTTGCAACAATATGCTGCTTTCGGTGCTCATGGCAGGTACTGCAGAAGCCTTGGCTCTCGGCGTCGACAATGGTTTGGACCCGGCCGTGCTGTCGGAAATAATGAAAGTGTCTTCGGGTGGGAACTGGGCACTCAACGTCTACAATCCCTATCCGGGCGTGATGGAAGGTGTGCCTGCCTCGCGAGGCTACGAAGGTGGTTTTCTGGTGGATCTGATGCGCAAAGACCTGGGTTTGGCGCTACAAACAGCACAAAATTCTAACAGTGCAATACCCATGGGCTCGTTGGCACAAAACCTCTATCAAGTACACCGGCAGACCCACGATGCAGGCGCTTTGGATTTCTCCAGCATACAATTGTTATACAAGCCGGAGCTGAAAAACGCCTGAAGACCTTGCAACGAGTTTTGCCCGGCTTCAGGCAGGATTGGTTTTGGCCAGCACCAGTCCGTGACCATCGCTGCTGACGTTGATAACCGTTCCCATTGTCTGCCATATCGTACCGATTTCCGGCGCAATTTGTGCCGCGGTGTCCTGCCAGGAAAATTGCACCAATTTGCGTTTTACTGCGCCGCGAAATTCCGCTCGTGCGACGATTTCTTGTCCGATGTAGCAACCCTTATCAAAGTCCACCGCGCCATGTTGGTCGAGGGCTAACATCTGCGGTAAAAACTTCTCCGCCACCGGTGCGGTGATGAAGGCAAACCCGGCTGCGACCAGGCTGTCATTAATGTCTGCGGAAACATCAACGGTTACGGCGGGTTCGGCCTGCAGCACAGACAGATAAAATCCGGCCACCAGTTCCACGCCCGGGAGGGTCTCAGACAGCGAAAGTCGTGTATTGCCGGAATTGGCCAGGCTGCATTTTGAGAAGTTGATGTAAGGTTTAAGAAACTGCTCGACGACGCTGCCGAGAGAGGAATGGACGATCAAGCCAGTACCCTCGGCCAAGCCGATAGCCCAGCCATTCGCCAGTACGCGCCCTTTGACGTTACAAATCGCCATCGGCGTCGCGGTTGCGGTGTTCACCCGCTGGGTGTCACAGGTGAGATAACCCTGTAAAAAGTCGATGCTGTCTGGCCCGCGAACCTCAAGCAGGCACGCGTCTCGCCACATTGGCACAGGCTCGGTTTGTTCAGGGTTTGCGGTCTTACTCATACAACATCCTTATCTTACACGGCTAAAGGCGATAAACTGGCTCGCTGCAGAATTCTTTGCAGTATAAAGACATAGATGAAATGCAAGCAAAGCATTTGTCGAACGAGCAGTTGAACATGATGGAAACCCCAACAGATCTCAAGCACATCTATTGGCGCAGCCGCCGGGGTATGCTTGAGCTCGAACTGAAATTGGTGCCCTTTGTCCGCGACCATTTCAATAATTTGACTGCTGTTGAGCAGAAGGCGTATGAAGCCATGCTTAACGAAGAAGACTGGCAGCTTTACGATTGGATGCAAGGTCGTGAAGTACCCGACGATGCGCTGGTCCGAGTGCTCGTCGATAAGATCATTGCCAGTACCGGAGTGCTTTGAACATTTCTTATGTGGCCGGCCGTTATCGTTGCACCGGCGTGTACTTGTGGCTGGGCTATATGTCCTGGGTAGCTTGGTATTGGATGGGTTTAGTCGGGGTTGGTTTGGTCTGCGTAGCAAGTACCCATGGATTGCGCAAGCTGTGGTCGAACGAGGCACGAGTTGTGCAGCTTGATGCGATGAATTTGTCTGAGATCTGGATTGTGCCCTGGGCGCTCTACATTCGAACCGTCGATGAGCATCTGTGGTTGTGCCGGGACGAGATACCCACTGCACAATGGGCAGGCTTACTGCGATTGCTGAAATTACATGGGCCCCGTCAGGCTGTCGGTTTGAGCATATCGAACTGATCGATGCTGCCGGGAAACATGATCGTGTCTTCGGCCCTGGGGTTGGTATCTGGATAGTCTAGATTGAAGTGCAAGCCGCGGCTTTCATGTCGCTTCACCGACGATCGTACAATCAGTTCGGCAACGTGCACTAAATTACGTAGCTCGATCAAATCGTCAGTGATGCGGTAGTTTGCGTAATACTCGTTGATCTCCTGTTTGAGCAGGTCGATCCGGTGTTGGGCACGTTGCAGTCGTTTGTTGGTGCGCACAATGCCTACATAGTCCCACATGAAACGGCGCAGCTCGTCCCAATTGTGGGCGATAACCACAGACTCATCGGAGTCGGTAACCTGAGACTCATCCCAATGCGGTAAATTCGGAATATCGAACGGCCGGTCCAACTGGCTGATAATCTTTTGCGCAGCGTTCTGTGCAAATACCAGGCATTCCAATAGCGAATTGCTGGCCAGTCGATTGGCGCCATGCAGGCCGGAATAGCTCACTTCTCCAACGGCATAGAGATTTGGTAAATCGGTGCGCGCGTGACGATCGACCAGTACGCCGCCACAGGTGTAGTGCGCTGCCGGTACCACAGGAATTGGTTCGCTGCTGATATCAATGCCGAATGCTGCGCATTGTTCAGCAATGTTTGGAAAGTGGCTGTGAATAAAATCTTTAGAGCGGTGACTGATGTCGAGATAAACACAATCGGCACCCAGACGTTTCATTTCATGGTCTATAGCGCGTGCGACGATATCGCGGGGAGCGAGTTCAGCACGCTCATCAAATTTATCCATGAAGCGCTCGCCGTTTGGCAGACGCAGAATGCCACCTTCACCTCGTACCGCTTCCGAAATAAGGTAGCTACCGGCATGTGGATGGTACAGGCAAGTCGGGTGAAACTGATTGAATTCCATATTTGCAACACGACAACCCGCGCGCCAGGCCATCGCAATACCGTCGCCTGTGGAACCGTCCGGGTTGCTTGTGTACAAATAGACTTTGCTGGCACCGCCCGTTGCCAAGACCACAAAACGAGCCTGGAAAACCTCCACATGTCCAGTTTTTCGATTCAATACATAGGCGCCTGCGCAACGGCTGGGATGACGGCCAAGTTTGGAAAGATTGATCAAATCGATGGCCAGGCGATCATTGATCAGTTCGATGTTGGGGTGGTCGAGTACTCTGGCAGTGAGGGTTTGGGTTATCGCGCGGCCAGTCGCATCTGCGACGTGCAACACTCTGCGCTGGCTGTGACCCCCTTCCCGGGTCAGGTTGAATTCGTTGTCGGTCTGATCAAAGCCAACGCCCCAGGATGAAAGTCGGGCGATGATGCCCGGGGCGCTTTCAATGGTCATTTTGACAATCTTTTCGTCACACAAACCTGCGCCCGCGTCCAAAGTATCCTGTACGTGATCGTTGAAACTATCTTCGGCGGCCGTCACTGCAGCAATACCGCCTTGTGCCCAGTGTGAAGATGCGCTGGTGATGTCTCCCTTGCATAGCACCGTGACCCGGGCATGTGCCGCTAACTGTAATGCTGTGGCCAACCCTGCGGCACCGCTGCCTATAATCAGAATATCGGTTGAAAAGCGTTGCGACATGTTGGTAGCCGTCTATAAGTACAATTATCCTAGTATATAGCGCGAGACATCGGCAGAATATTGCCGCTTCATGGCAAGCGAAAGTGCCTTAACAGATGAGCCGGAGTGGTCTTGGCTGAAGATACCGACAAGGAACTGGTAAAAAGGGTCCAAAAGGGCGATCAGGTGGCATTTGATATGCTGTTTGCACGCTATCAAGTGAAGATATTAAATTTGATTTCTCGCTATGTCCCGGATAGCGAAGAGGTGCAAGATGTCGCGCAAGAAGCATTTATCAAAGCGTACCGTGCGCTGCCGCGGTTTCGTGGAGATAGTGCGTTTTACACATGGTTGTATCGTATAGCGATAAACACGGCTAAAAACCATCTGGTTGCGCGGAGTCGCCGCCCGCCCAGCATGGACGTGGATATTCAAGACGCTGATTATCGCGATGACGCGGATATGTTGAGGGATACTGAGGACCCGGAATCAGCGCTTTCGCGCGATCAGTTGCAGGAAACGATACATAAGGCGTTAGCGGATTTGCCCGATGATCTACGTAGTGCGCTGACATTGCGAGAGTTTGATGGGCTAAGCTATGAGCAGATAGCGCAGGTTCTGGATTGTCCAGTGGGCACGGTCAGGAGCCGTATCTTTCGTGCGCGGGAATTCGTCGATGAACGTATGCAACCGATGCTGTTGGGGACCGATAGTGAATCGAACTAATCGGCTTGATATTTGTCTCACTAGAGGCAAAAACGTTAAAGAGTCAGTGCGTTAACTTAGAGCCTGATTTGAAGAGCTAAAGAGCAGAAATGAAATGTCAGAACAATTAAGAGAATCTTTGTCCGCAGCAATGGATGACGAAGCTGATGCCTTCGAACTTCGTCGAGTGCTGGACGAAGCTAAACTCAATAAAGGGCTACGTGAACAGTGGCACCGTTTTCACCTGATTCGCGATTTACTTCGTGAAGACGTGAAAACCTATCGTCCGACGCTGCGCGATGCTATCTGGGAAGCGTTGAACCAGCCAGTCGACGAAACGGAAAATGTCGCTGAACTCGTGCTGGCAGAAGAAATTGTCGGTGGCAAACGCAAGCGCTCCCCATGGATAGGTCGGCTTACCGGTACAGCGGTGGCGGTGGCGGTGGCGGCGCTGGTGATATTTAACGGACCTGTTTTTGACGATGGTTTTGACGCTGAGCAAGGGCCGGTGAATTATGCCGGCAATGAGCAAAGTGTGCCGCGTCCAGATCTTGTGCCGGTGATGTATCAGCAAGCAACCGCACAGGACCAGCGACGTCACAACGGGTTTATACTGCATCACCATCAACAGATCGCGATAAATCAGGCGGGCGTCGCTTCCTTTGTAAAAGTGGCTGTTTTCAACAGTGGTGAACAATCCATGTCTGTAGCAGACAACCTTGACGTACCCTCAGCGGAAGTAACACCCACACCATGACATGGCTAGCCGCCCGTGCCAGGAGTGCCATTGTCTTGAGCCTCGCCGCGCTGGCTTGCATCGGGCTTAATCTGCCGGTGGCGCAAGCACGGGCAGCCGATACCCAGGCTGCAGAGACTCAGTCTCCGCATATACTGTTGCAGCGGATGAATGATGCTTTTGTAAATCTGAGCTACGATGGTTTATTCAGTTATTTCAACGGCACGGAAATGGCCAGTTTGCGTGTCGTGCATAAAGTCATAGACGGAGTGCAACGCGAACGCCTGGTTCATTTAAACGGCGCACCTCGGGAAATCATACGCCATGGTGATGATGTGTCTTGCATCGTGATGCCGGGTGATGACCTGATAACTTTAGAAAACAGCATCCCTGCCGGCCCGTTTGCCCGTGCTTTTGTTGGCCAGTTCGATCGCATATCCGATGCCTACCTGGTCGGAGAATTCGGCGAGGGCCGCGTAGCGGGTCGCCCGGCGACGCGGATAGCGATCAGCCCGAAGGATAATCACCGCTATGGTTATCGCCTGTGGCTCGACCAGGAAACGGCGTTGTTATTGCGTTCAGAACTTGTTGACCATGAAGGTAACAAACTCGAAATTTTCATGTTCAGTCAGTTAAGTTTGGGAGATGCGGTGCAGGACTCTGACTTGGAGCCCGAGGATGCTCAGGGCTCCATGGTCAGCTATTTGACATTGCAGCCTGCCGATAGTCAGGTGCTGACCTTGCCAATAGAAGCAGATAAATCTGCGCAGTGGGCGACTCAATGGCTGCCGGCAGGGTTCAAGATGGCCACCGCAGACTTGAGACGCAAACCGGCTTCGGGCCAGAATGTACGCAGTCTGATGTATACCGATGGCTTGGCAGCATTCTCGATATTTATCGAACCGATGCCTGAGCGCGGGGCGGCAAGTATGGTTTCACAAAATGGCGCGACTGTGGCAGTGACTCATCGAGTGGATGGTAAAAATGGCTATTTTCTGGTGACCTTAGTCGGCGAAATACCCGTTACCACAGCGCAGGAAATTATTGCGAGTGTGTATCAGAAGCCGAGTTAACTAATTGATAGTCAAACAGATTTTAAGACATGAAACTCAAGCTGGCGTCCTACTGACGGCGACTTCGGGGTGTGCTGGTTGCCAAGTTGGTTGTGGAGTCGGTTGCAACCCGTTCGGCCTTACAGGCCAATCTGAAGCCAGTGACATCGGTCAACTGGTGAGCGTCGCGGTCAACGGTTGGCGTTTGCATGCTGTGGCGTTGGTGGTGTTTGGCCTGCCGCTGATACTGTTGGTAGGCACTGTCATTGGGTTAGAGGTAGCGGGTTTGAGTGCGCAACCATTGAGCAGCTTGTTCCTGTTGATGGTTATACTGGCAGTTGCGGTCAAAGTGATCGTGTCCCAGGGGGCTAACCTGCTCGACCTTCTGCAGGCTCGCCAGTTGTCTGGGTCGGTGCTCGCTACGGGCCAGAACGCCCAGCATGAAAGCAACAACAACATCAGGAATAACACAGCATGAAGTTACGCTATGTAATCGCATTTTTCGTTTGCCTGGGCATCAGTGCACCAACGTTGGCCCGCGATTTGCCGGATTTTACCAAGCTGGTAGAGCAGAACTCGGCTGCGGTGGTCAACATCAGTTCAATCAACGATTCCCAGCGCAGCCGCCGTAGTGGCCGACAGCGCAGTCCACAGGAACTGGAAGAGTTTTTTCGTTTTTTCGGGCCTCCAGGTCGTCGCGGTAACACGCCAAGAATGCCGCCTGTGCGTTCATTAGGAAGCGGTTTTATCATCAGCAAGGATGGCTACATACTGACTAATCATCACGTTGTGGAAGACTCGCGCGAAATTATCGTGCGGCTGAGCGACCGCCGTGAGCTGATTGCTGAACTGGTCGGTACAGACGTTCGTGCAGATCTTGCCGTGCTCAAAGTCGAAGCAGACGGCGATCTGCCCGTGGTCACAATAGGTAGTTCCGAAAAATTACAAGTCGGTGAATGGGTCTTGGCCATAGGCTCACCTTTCGGTTTTGATCATTCCGTTACGGCGGGTATTGTCAGCGCGAAAGGACGCAGTTTGCCGACCGCGCAAAACGAAAACTACGTGCCTTATATTCAAACAGATGTGGCGATCAACCCTGGAAACTCTGGGGGCCCGTTATTCAATCTGGACGGTGATGTGGTTGGTATCAACTCACAGATCTACTCCAATTCTGGTGGTTTTATGGGTGTGTCGTTTGCCATTCCTATCGACATCGCGATGGAAGTTGCTGATCAGTTACGAACCGATGGCAGAGTGTCTCGGGGTTGGTTGGGTGTGGTTATCCAGGAAGTGAATCGTGATCTGGCCGAAAGTTTTGGGCTCGATCGGCCGCATGGTGCGTTGATATCCAAAGTATTCGAAGATACGCCAGCGGCAGCGGCAGGATTGCGTGAGGGTGACATAATTACCCAATTCAATGGGCGTTCTATTGAGCGTTCCTCGGAACTGCCTCATTTTGTCGGCCGCGTTCGAGCAGGTGCATCAGCAGACATCAAGCTGGTCCGTGACGGTGAAGTAATAGACATGCAGATTATCGTTGGAGAACTGGCAGACATTGGAGAAAACCGCATACGTTTTGGGTTTGCGCAAGATGATGGGGGCCGTCTCGGGCTCGTTGTGGATGGTCTCAGCAATGAAGAAATGACCTCAATGGATATCGATGGCGGTGTGCGTGTCGTCGAAGCGACAGGGCCTGCTGAGGAGGCAGGTGTGCGCGTGGGCGATATAATCACCCGGCTCAATCATCACTCGGTGGACAGTCCCAGCAAATTCACGGAGATATCTGGCGACTTGACAGCGGGCCGCACGGTCCCGGTGTTGGTTTTACGAAATTCAAACCCGGTTTTTCTGGCCCTGAGGGTGCCTGAGTAGTCATAGATCGACACAGTTTAGGCTTCTACGCAGGTAGGGGATGAGCTAAACTCGCGCGCCGTAAATTCCCCAGCCATGCAGACAGGAACGCCGTGCCGGATACTCAGCATATACGCAATTTTTCTATTATTGCCCACATAGATCACGGCAAGTCGACCTTGGCTGATCGTTTTATTCAGACCTGTGGTGGGCTGGAAGATCGAGAGATGGCCGAGCAGGTTCTTGACTCTATGGATCTGGAACGTGAGCGCGGCATCACTATAAAAGCACAATGTGTGACGCTGCAGTATGTGCACCCGAATGGCGAACACTATCAACTGAATTTTATCGATACACCGGGCCATGTAGATTTCAGCTATGAGGTGTCCAGGTCGCTGTCTGCTTGTGAGGGTGCGCTGCTGGTAGTCGATGCAGCCCAAGGGGTGGAGGCGCAATCGGTAGCAAATTGCTATACCGCGATCGAGCAAGGCCTCGAGGTGATACCAGTACTGAATAAAATCGATTTACCCCAAGCCGAACCGGAACGCGTGGCGGCGGAGATAGAAGATATTATCGGCCTCGATGTTTCGGCTATCCGTACTGTCAGCGCTAAGACAGGCGAGGGTGTAGATGAGTTGCTGCAAATGCTGGTTGATGCGATCCCCCCGCCTGCAGGTGATATAACAGCAGACTTGCAAGCGTTGATCATAGACTCCTGGTTTGACAACTATCTCGGCGTTGTTTCCCTGGTCCGCGTTATGCAGGGACAGATGGAAAAGGGCGCGCGAATAATCGTCAAATCAACAGGCAAGACGCATGTGATTGATGATGTCGGGCGCTTTACACCAAAGCGCGAATCCAGCGAGAGACTGGTGGCAGGTGAAGTAGGTTATGTGGTCGCTGGGATAAAGGAGATACAAGGAGCACCAGTGGGTGACACCCTGGTCTCAGCAAAGGCGCCCGATGTACCATCGTTACCAGGCTTCGCCCGGATAAAACCGCAAGTGTATGCTGGCTTGTTTCCAGTGAATTCTGAAGACTTCGAATCGTTCCGAGATGCGCTGGCAAAACTCAAACTCAACGATGCGTCCCTGTTTTACGAACCGGAATCATCCGATGCGTTAGGCTTTGGCTTTCGTTGTGGATTCCTGGGCATGCTGCATATGGAGATAGTGCAGGAACGTCTCGAACGAGAATACGATTTGAATCTCATTAGTTCAGCACCGACGGTGGTTTATGAGGTACTACACAATGATGGAACAGTGTCCCAGGTCGATAATCCTTCGCGATTGCCGGATTTGTGCAGGGAAATGCGGGAGCCTATTGCAGACGTCAATATTCTGGTGCCGCAGGAATTTGTCGGCAATGTCATGTCCCTTTGTGTGGAGCGTCGAGGCGTGCAGAAGAATATGCATTTTTCCCAGGACCAGGTGGCGCTGCACTGGGAACTACCCTTAAACGAAGTGGTGATGGATTTCTTTGATCGACTGAAATCCGTAAGTCGTGGCTTCGCGTCACTGGATTACAGTTTTGTACGTTTCGAAGCCGCCAATCTGGTGAAGCTGGATATTCTCATCAATGGCGAAAAAGTCGACGCGTTGGCAAGTATTGTGCACCGTGACCATGCGCAAGCCAGAGGGCGCGCACTGGCGGAGAAGATGAAGGAGTTGATTCCCCGGCAGATGTTTGATGTGGCGGTACAGGCAGCGATCGGCGGGCAAGTTGTCGCTCGGCAAACTGTGAAGGCGTTACGTAAAAATGTAACAGCCAAATGCTACGGTGGAGACATATCGCGTAAGAAGAAGCTGCTCGAGAAGCAGAAACAGGGTAAGAAACGGATGAAGCAGGTGGGTCAGGTCGAGATACCCCAGGAAGCCTTTTTGGCCGCGTTAAGGGTGGAGCGGTAGCCTGTGGACATCGATCTGCCTTTTATACTGTTTTGGGTGGTTCTTGCCTGCGGTGTGGTTTGGCTTGGTGATGTCCTGTTGTTGCGTAAGAAAAGACTCGCCGCGGATCCAGATGCCGAAGATCCGCCATTGGTTGAGTATGCGCGTTCTTTTTTTCCGGTGTTGGCGTTGGTCCTGCTACTGCGCAGTTTTCTCGCTGAACCTTATCAGATACCGTCTGAATCCATGGTGCCTACCCTGGAAGTAGGTGATTTTATTCTGGTTAACAAATACGCCTATGGATTGAGGTTGCCGGTGTTTGGCACCAAAGTTGTTGATGTTGGCGAGCCCCAGCGTGGTGATGTCATGGTGTTCATTCCACCCCACGATCCGCGTTATTTCATCAAGCGGGTTATCGGGCTGCCGGGTGATAAAGTCAGGTACGAGAATAAAGCCTTGTTCATCAACGGCGAACGTCTGAGTTATGAACTGGTTGGGGAAGTTACCGGGCGAAATTATAGAACCAAAATGCGTGAATACATCGAAATCATCGATGAACGCGCTCATGTGATATACAAAAATGCCCGTTTTGAGAAAACCTACGAATGGGAAATTCCCCCGGGCAGATATCTCATGATGGGCGATAATCGAGACAAGAGTGAGGACTCCAGGTATTGGGGTCTGGCCAGTGAGGAGAGTATTGTAGGTAAGGCCGTGGCGATTTGGTTGCATAACGAACCGGGTTGGAGCCTGCCTGATTTTGACCGCAACAGATGGTTTGACTGAGGAGATAGCGGATGCATAACCCTAGCAGAGTGTGGCGCAGCGCCCAGCGAGGTATGTCGACTTGGGGATGGTTGTTTTTTGCTGGCATGATCGCATTCGGTGCTAGTACGGCGTTACGCATCGGGCCACACTATATCGATTTCCGGATCGTACAATCGGCGATGGATAGATTGCCCGAAAGTGAAGTCCATGACATGTCTCGCGCTAACATACGCAAACATTTCAGCAAACAGTTTCGGGTGGAAAATTTCCATATCGCGGTAAGGGATATGATGAAGATAGAACGTGATCGTGATCAGACCGTGTTGGTTGTCGATTACGAAATCCGCGAACATCTTTTTTACAACGTTGATTTTGTTCTAGCGTTTAGTGAGCAAAGAACCTACAAATAGCCCGGCCCAAGCCATGGCTGCAAACTTGACTGTATTGCAACGCAATATTGGTTACCAGTTTCACTCTGAAGATATCTTGCGCAAAGCGCTGACCCACAAAAGTTTCAGTAAAGACAATAATGAGACGTTGGAGTTTATTGGTGATGCGGTACTCGGGTATCTCATTGCGGTGAAGTTGTTTCACTACGATAGCGCTCTAGGTGAAGATGCGTTATCCCTGATGCGGGCGAGTTTAGTGCGTGGCACGACGTTGGCTGAAATGGCGAGAGAAATAAATCTGGCACCCTACCTGCTGCTCGGCAGCGGCGAGCGAAAAAGCGGCGGGCGCCAGCGAGATTCGATCCTCGCCAACGCCTTCGAGGCAATAATTGGCGCGATACATGAGGACGGTGGCATTCAAGCTTGTGCGGAGTTCGTGGAGCATAATTTCAGTGCTCGACTTGCCTCCATAGATCTGGAAAATCTAAAAGATGCGAAGACTAAACTGCAGGAACTACTACAGGGAGTGCACATGAATCTGCCGGATTATTCTGTGGCAGAGGTAGGTGGTGTTGATCATCAACGTCGTTATACGGTGGTTTGTATGGTCTGCGAGTTCGATCTGGAATGTCGTGCTACAGCCTCGTCAAGGCGTGCAGCGGAGCAGTCGGCGGCAGCGGAAATGTTGCAGATGCTAGCGGTGCACGATCTTGGCTGAACATCAAAAGCCTGAACAACAAAGCGGTACAAAATGTGGTTATGTAGCGTTGCTGGGGCGTCCCAATGTCGGCAAATCTACCTTGCTGAATCATGTCTTGCGCCAGAAGATCAGTATTACGTCGCGCAAACCCCAAACCACCCGGCATAATCTGCTTGGCGTGGACACCCAAGGCGACTATCAAGCGATCTATATGGATACGCCGGGAATTCATCAGCGGGTGGAGAAGGCGCTTAATCGTTACATGGTCACAAATGCAACCACAGCGCTAAAAGGTGTGGATTTACGCGTGATGGTGATCGAGGCAGGCCACTGGAAGGATGAAGATCAGCACGTTTTGGATCTGTTGCAGGCGGGCTCGGCAACTAACATCGCGGTGCTGAGTAAGATTGATTTACTCGACAATAAGAACCAGTTGTTGCCTGAAATACTACGTTTGCACGATACCGGTGCTTTCACCGAGATCATTCCAGTGAGTGCATTGCGCCAGGAAGGTGTAGAAGAATTTCGCCAACAGATCTTCAAGCTGTTGCCAGACGGACCGCATCTATTCGGTGAAGATGAGATCACCGATCAAAGTGAGCGGCGTCTTGTGGAGGAGATTGTGCGCGAAAAATTAATGCGCCAGTTAGGTGATGAAATTCCTCATAGTGCGACGGTGCTGGTAGAGCGATTTGTCGCAGGCAACCGATTGACCGAAATCCACGCTGATATCTACGTCGAGCGGGATGGACAGAAACGTATCGTCATCGGCCGTCAGGGCGCCCGTCTCAAGCTTGTTGGATCTGAGGCACGCAAAGATATTGAAGTACTCCTCGATACCAAGGTCATGCTGCATTTGTTTGTCAAAGTGCGTAAAGGCTGGACCAACAGTGATCGTTTACTGAACCGCCTCGGGTACAACTAACAATGCGCAGCAATGATCTCGCGGCGTTGGTGCTTCATGTTAAAGCCTATCGGGAAACCAGCTCGATGGTACAGTTTTTTACCCAGGATCTGGGGCGCTTGGTTGGTGTCATGAAAGGCTTGCGGCGTGGCCGCAATCCGGTGCAGATACAACCATTTAATTTTGGCAGCCTGTCGTGTTTTGGCCGTGGCAGCATGGTTACGGTAACCCAGTTCGATGTGCAAGGTCGTTATGCTTTGAATGGCGATGCACTCGGCGCAGGCTTTTACGTTTTTGAGCTTATTTCTCGATGCCTCGCTGAACACCAGAGCGAGCCTGTTGTGTTCGCAGCTGTGCACAAGGTGCTGACGGAGCTGGATCATGGCGAGCAATTGGCCCCTTGTTTGCGGGTTTTTGAGACGGCTTTGCTCACCCAACTGGGTTACGGCGCGGACTATCAGCACGAAGCGGACAGCGGCACAGCGATCGATCCGCAGGGCTGGTACGAAAAGGTGGCCGACAGTGGCTTCATGCCGAGTGAATCTGGTCACCCCAATGCCATACCTGGATGGGTATTGTTGTCTATCGAGCGACGGGATTTTAGTGATATCAAGGTATTGCGCGCTGCAAAAATGCTCAATCAGCAGTCGTTGGCGCCATTGTTAGGCAGCAAACCTCTACTAAGCCGATCGTTGCTGAGTGGCGCGACGCTAACGCGTCAACCCAAGGCTTAGGCGCGTGGCCAAGCTACCACAAGAAGTTGCTGTGCAAATCACAGGTCTGACAGCCCAGGGTCTGGGCATAGGATCATTTGAACAACGCGACCTGTACGTACGCAATGCGTTGCCGGGTGAAACGGTGCAGGCGCGCATCTTGCGCAAACAGAAAGGTAAGCTGCTGGCCGACGGGGTTGCCGTGGCAGAACCGAGCGTCGATCGCAGGGCTTCAGCCTGCAAATATTTTCCGCGTTGCGGGGGCTGCAGCATGCATCATATGCACGCCGGTGCTCAGTTGCAGCTCAAGCAAAGCCTGTTGTCAGCCGCCCTGCACGAACAGGGCGTGGTGCCGAAGGCATGGACGCCACCGCATAGTGCAGGCCGTCTGGGTTACCGGCGCAAAGCCCGTATGGGCGTACGTCAAGTGGGCGTTCACAGTCTGGTTGGCTTCAGAGAGTCTTTCAGTAACCGGGTGGCGCATCTGCAATCGTGTGTCGTGCTGACGCCTGAGTTGTCGCGCATGATACTGCCGTTACGCGACTTGATAAAAAAGCTGACCATTGCTGACCGCATACCACAGATAGAAGTAGCCCAAGGCGATGATCAGTGCGTCTTGATGGTGCGCCATCTGGCGCCATTCACTGCACAGGACATGTTGTTGTGGGTACAGCTGCAGAAGCAATTCGACGTGCGTATTCTGCTGCAGAGTAAGGGCTACGATACGTTAAAAACCCTTGACGGTGGACCTGTGGAGCCACTGGGTTACCAGATCCTCGAACACGGCTTGTATATGCAATTTCTCCCACAGCAGTTTACCCAGGTCAATTTGCCAATGAATTTAGTTCTCATTCGGCAGGTCCTGGCTTACCTGGGTGATCTACGAGGCAAATCCGTGGCAGATCTGTTTTGCGGCATCGGTAATTTTACGCTGCCGCTGGCACGGGCAGGGGCGAGAGTGTGGGGCTATGAGGGCGCTGATGACGCCGTTAATATGGCGCGGCAAAATGCGCGGCTTAATGGCCTGGAAGCACGCGTCGAGTTCGCCACTCTGGATCTCTACGGCACAGATGGGGATGATCCTCCCAGCTTACCGGTGGCAGTCGATGCCATCGTCCTGGATCCGCCGCGAAGTGGTGCGGGTGCTCATCTGCCGGCCTGGTTGGCTGGCTTTGAGGGACAGGAAATCGTCTATGTGTCTTGCAATCCCAATAGTTTTGCGGCGGACGCCGCTATTATTACTGCAGCGGGTTTTGAACTGGAGAAGGTAGGTATATTCGACATGTTCCCGCATACAGCACATGTAGAAACGATGGGTTATTTCCACCGTGGTTAAGGTTCGGGCCGATTTGCCGCGCACGCCCGAGGGACAGATCAGCCTGCCGCTCTGGGTTGAAAGTCTTTGCGTGGACCACCCTCATCTTAATGGCAGACAACTTGAAGACTTCATCACCTGGCTGGCGGACAACGAGCCAGATCTGGTGGTGATGAGTTTGGAACTTGCAGAGTTGGTGGCTGAACTCAACATGGATCAGGCCTCGGTTTTAGCGGGCCTGATATATCGGGGGGTGCGGCAGCAACGGTTTGATGAGCAACTAACAGTCGAACGAGTGGGTGAGGATGCGGCTGGCATTGCCCTTTCAGTGGCAGCCATGGCAACCACCAGTCTGTTGGAAATGTCTAGCTCAGCACTGCAGGAAAAAGAACAGCAAGATCAAGTTGAAAACATAAAGCACATGCTGGTCGCTTTGATTGATGATGTCCGGGTAGCCGTCGTTAAACTTGCCGAGCGTGTGCTGGTTATGCGGCATGCAAAAAATTATGAGCCTGCACGACTCAAACGGATTGCTGAAGAAGCCAGCGGCGTGTTTGCACCCCTGGCCGGACGTCTTGGGATTTGGCAACTGAAGTGGGAACTGGAAGATCTGGCGTTACGCTATACGCACGAGGACGTCTACCAGAATATCGCCAAAAGCCTGCGCGGTAAGCGCGCTGAACGAGAGGTTCAGGTTGAACATATGGTCGACCAGTTGCGGGGCTTACTGCGCAGTGAAGGTATTGATGCCTTGGTGGTCGGCCGCGCCAAGCACATCTACAGTATTTGGCGAAAAATGAAAAGCAAAGGCGTTTTATTCGATCAAGTTTACGACGTACGTGCAGTGCGTGTGGTCGTCGATACCCTGGCGGAGTGTTATGCAGCGCTGGGAGTCATCCACACTACCTGGACACATATCCCCAGCGAATTTGATGATTACATTGCTAACCCGAAAGAAAACGGTTACCAGAGTATTCATACAGCGGTAACGGCCTCGGACGGGCGCACGCTGGAAATCCAGATTCGCACAGAGGCGATGCATGAGGATGCCGAACTCGGTGTGTGCGCACATTGGTCGTATAAAGACGATCGTGGCGAGGACAGCAATTACGGGGCCAAGATGGACTGGCTACGCCAGGTCATGGAGTGGCACGAAGATCTTGGCGGCACCCAGCCACTGAGCGCACTGCTGCAGCAGCGGATCAGTTCCGACCGAATTTTTGTCTCCACGCCGAAAGGTCATGTGGTGGAATTGCCTGGTAGCTCGACGGTGCTGGATTTTGCTTATCGGGTACATACGGATGTCGGCCATGCCTGTCGTGGGGCACGGGTTAACGGTATGTTAGGCAGGCTCAACATGGTTCTCGAGACCGGCCAGCAGGTGGAAGTAATTACTCAGCCCGGTGGTGGCCCGCAGAGAGATTGGCTCGAGAGTGAATTAGGCTTTGTCCACACCGATCGCGCCAAAGCTAAGCTGTTCAGCTACTTCCGCAACTTGTCCGAATTTGATCAGATTGAGCTGGGACGAGCATTATTGCAGAAAAAATTCGAGGCGATGGGGATCGGTACCATCGATGCGCAGGATTTGACTGAATTCGCGCCAGCAGTCGGTAAGGCGAGTGCTGATGAGATTTGGCGGGCACTTGGTGCGGGTGAGTTGTCTTTCATCGAGGTTATCTTAGCCTTGCTCGAGCATGGCCCCAGCCGGGAACAACTGAACCTGCCTGGAATTTCTGACCATGAATTTCCCGAATCGGCGCGATTTCGGGTCGTTGGTGAAAACCGGGATGGCTTGTTGCATGACATCACCCAGGTGATTGGCGGCATGGGCATTGCGCTGACCGGCACCACGGGAAGGGTGAGTAATCCTGGTGCGCAAGCTATTATCACAGTTGATGTAACGTTGACGAGTTTGTCGCAGAAGGTGGAGTTCGTCAGCTACTTAGGCCTCATTGAAGGTGTCACGGAGATCCGCAAAGAAGGACTTTAGCCTGCGGATACTGGAGTAAAAAAATAGTGCGAATAATTCTGTTGGGACCACCTGGGGCTGGTAAAGGCACACAGGCGCAATTCATCAAGGACCGGCTCGGTATCCCGCAAATATCCACTGGCGATATGCTACGCGCAGCGGTTACTTCGGGCAGCGCTCTCGGTGAGCGGGTCAAGTCGGTCATGGATTCCGGCACGCTTGTCTCAGATGAGATAATTATCGATTTGGTCAAAGACAGGATTGTACAAGCCGATTGTGCGAACGGTTTTCTGTTCGATGGCTTTCCCCGAACCATCCCTCAAGCTCAAGCACTGAAATCTGCCCAGGTAGAAATTGATGCCGTGGTCGAAATAAAAGTAGACGACGAGGAGTTGGTTAAGCGCATCACCGGGCGCTGGGTACATCCGGGTTCTGGTCGCGTCTACCACATAGTCTACAATCCGCCAAAAAATCCTGGCAAAGACGACGTTACCGGGGAAGATCTGCAGCAACGAGAAGATGATACCGAAGCGACCGTGCGAGAACGGTTAGCCGTTTACCATCAGCAGACTGCGCCGTTAATCGAGTACTACGAACACCGGCAAGATGAAGGTTTACTTTATCTTCGCGTCGATGGCTCCGGCGCGGTGGAGGATATTCAGCGAGCTATCGATGATGGTCTGTCAGGCGAGTAGGCCTTCAAAGGGCAACACCATGACATGAGCCCCGCTCGCCAGATCGGCGGCCTCTGCGGGGACTTCAATCAGGCAGTTAGCGCCGCGAAATGTACTCAGGCGATTTGAGCTCTGATCACCGGTGCCACTGACCATCAATGCGCCGGCCTGCATGTTGACATTGCCGCGCTGGTACTCCGCCCGCCCGGGTGTATGGGATATCTGGCTGGCCACGATAGCCTGGACACGCAGAGGTGTCCTCGGGTGTGCGCCAGCGTAATGCCATATTGCTGGCTTAGCCAGCAACAACGCAGTGACGATAGTCGACACAGGATTGCCTGGTAGCCCGAATACGAAGCAATTGCCGATGCGTCCGAACGCTAGTGGTTTGCCTGGTTTCAGGTTGAGACGCCAGAATTCCAACGATCCCATCTGCTGAATTGTGGTGGTGACGAAATCCGTATCACCGACCGATACGCCACCACTGGTGAGCAGGATATTGCAGCGCTTGCTGGCGTCGGCAAATGCGGTGGCTACTTCGACAGGATCATCAGCCAATCGTCCCAGATCAAGCAGTTCACAGGGTGAGTCACGTAACAGGTTCAGTACAGTGAATCGATTGGAATCATAGATCTGGCCTTCGCGCAGGTCTGCTACGGCGGTGCCGGGTTCGACCAGCTCATCGCCGGTAGAGAAAACGCCGACGGTAGGTAATTTGAAAACAGAAATGCGGTCCACACCGGCAGCGGCCAAAGCCCCCAATGTGAAAGCAGTGAGATGATCATGGCTTAGCGCCAACTCAACGCCTGCGTGCACATCGTGCCCGATGGGACGAATGTAGGTCTCCGGCGGATGATGCGGACGGAATGATACCTCGGTAGCACTGGCATCGAGCGCCTCTTCTTGTAACAGGACCTGATCGGCACCGTCAGGTAGTTTTGCTCCGGTGAAAATTCTCACGCACTCTCCAGGCCCCACGGTTGCGGCGCAGGGGTGACCGGCCAGACTCGAGTCGATGATGCTGAAAGAACGTTGCGGATTGGCTTCGAAATCTGCCCGACGTAGTGCGTATCCGTCCATCGCAGAAGCGGCGAAGGGTGGCAGGTTCAAAGGGGCGGGTACCGGCTCAGCCAATATACGACCTCGGGCTTCGGTTATGGCGACCCGTTCGGTTTCACTGATGACCGGCATAGCCGCGTAAAGCCGTGTGAGTGCTTCCTCCAGGTCCAATGGTTGGCTATTCTGGGCCAATGACGATCACCTTATGTATTGAAACTTCCGGACCACATTGTAGCGTGGCCTTGGCCGACTATGAGCAACTTTTTACCTGCGAACAAACACTGAATCGTGCACATAACCAACACTTGCTGAAAATGCTGGATAGCTTGTTTGCGCAAGCCGACCTGCAACCAACAGATGTAGCATTGGTTGCGTTTGGATGCGGTCCAGGGTCATTTACCGGTGTGCGTATCGCTGCGGCGGTGACCCAGGCAATTGCTTTCGCCAGCGGTGCGATGGTGCTTCCGGTAGCCTCGTCACGGGTGTTGGCATTGACTGCGTGCTGGCAGCAGCCAAGCTTAAGTCGCTGGGTCTGTTGTATACACAGCAGGGGTGAGGCGTACTATCTCGCAGCCTATGCGGCAGAACAGAATAATAGAGTCGACCTTGCGTGCTTGCAGCCAGATGAACTGGTAGATTCGCCACCTGCCTGGCTTCGCGCAGAGATGGGTGCAAGTCTGATCGGCACAATGCCTCGATGGCTGCCTGCGTCTATCGAGCCAGCTATCTCCGAAAACCTGCAACCCTCTGCCGAGGCGATGGTTGAGTGGGCTCGCCGTGCTCATCAGCGCGGTGAAAGCCTCCCCGCAGCCCAGGCGCTGCCGACATACGTTGCCGGTGATTCGCCCTGGCGTAAACGCGGCGCCCCCAACGCCCTCAGAGAGAAAGGTCGATAGCGTGCGTGTCGAGCTTTACTACGAGCGAGATTCCTCCGCCGAAGCTGCCGGGTATGCAGATTGGTGTTGTCTGCATGAGCGAGATGTGCCACCAGGCATCGAAACTGGACATGCCTTGTGGCTCGATAGAGCGGGTCTGGCATTGCTCAGCGCGGGTTACAGAAAACCCTTTCGTCTCACGCCTGCAATGTTGGATGCTCGATCGTCCGGCTATTCGTTGTTGGCAAAAGCCTGTGCAGTCGGCGCCCTCATGCCGACCTTATTCGATCCGTTTATTGGCTTCGGGCTGGATGCTTTGTTACTTGCGCGCCTGGGGTGCGTGGTAACGGGTATCGAACGGCACCCGCTGGTATGGTTAATGGTGCGTAACTTTGCCACGGACCTGGGCCTGCCGCTCAGTGCCAGCTGTGGTGATGGGTTGCAAGGGTTGCGCAACGGCACACAGCGCTGGGATGTGGTGTACCTCGATCCAATGTTTGGCCCCCGCAAGAAGCGAGCATTGCCAAACCGGGGCCTGCAACACTTGCAGGCGTTGTCTGATGATTTCTGCGTTGATCTCCATGAATGCTTAGCGGCGGCCCAGGCACGGGCTAACCACAGAGTGGTGTTGAAAAGACGATTGAAAGATCCGCTAACGGGAAAACCAGCGCACCAGCTTAGAGGCCATTCCGTACGATTCGATGTCTATCTGTGATTGATCTCGGAGAGAACACCGTGACGGATTTGTGGGTCGATGACGACTGCAGCGGCGCGTAGCACCTTAGTGACGATGGGGTCATAGGTCAGCATCTCGCTTTGGGGATCTTCGATGCACTGTTCAACGGCGTACAGGATCCCGCGGTTTCTAAGACTGTCGATGAACTGATCAAATAGCCGTTGATCAGAAAATTCGGGTGCGTTGATGCCGTACAGCCGGGATATCCGCTGTGCGACCCGTTGACTGGAACGCCGTAACTCCTCGCGACTGACCGGCCCTTGGGCGAGTTGGTAAATGACGATGAACATACGTTCCAATGTTTGACTGACGAGGTTTGCCAGCAAAGTGAGCTGTAAATGCTCGGCTTGCGCAGGATCCGGTGCACTGTATTGTCCCTCGTTCAGGTCAAGGAGCTTCAGCGTCGTCATGATCGCCAGAGCATCGCTTATTTTGTCCAGTTCTGAGGTGCAGGAAAGTTCCAAGGCCAGATAGGGATAGATCAAGCTGATCATGCCGTGCAATCGCTCAGCAGAAATACTCCGGCGTCTCTTCACCATCAGACAAGCGATCAGCGACGGCAGCGCCAGAGCATGCGCTACATTGTTGCGGTACCAGGTCATCATCACGGCGTTGAAGGGGTCATGATCCAGTACCGCACCGAATGATTCATTGTCGCGGTGCAACATTCCGAGCGCCTCCACATGGGCGATGATCTCATCCGCAGGTAGTTCGCAGACACGAATTTTCTGCTCAGCAAATAAATGTCGGACCAGAGCTTGATAGCAGGTTATTTGTTGTTCAAGACGGTGTTCTTCAATCGCGACTTTGGGGGTCGCCAGGGTGACCAGGGCGACCAGATTTACCGGGTTGAGGCTGGCCTGGTTGTTGATGCCAATCATTATCTCGCTACCCAGTTGCCGTGCCAGCAGCTCGCTGTTGGTTTCAGTGTGTTGCACAAGCCATTCATCAAGTTTGATGGCCTCTCCGATATTGACCGCGACGCTGCCGAAGTGCTGCCTGATTAATTTGAAATTGCGCAAGACGTCGCCGATGGACTCGGATTTTTTGTCTGCACCACGCAACTCGGATAGATAGCTGGTGCCTTCTACGAGTTTTTCATAACCGATATAGACCGGTATAAACGCGATTGGCTTGGGCAGGCCGCGTCGTTGATGTTCAACAGTCATTCGTAGCAGGCCGAGGCGGGCAGGCAGCAGTCGACCAGTACGCGTACGTCCACCTTCGGGGAAAAACTCCAGGCAGTGACCGCGGCGATACACCTGGTACAAATATTCGTTGAATACCGCAGCATAAAGGGGATCGTCGCGAAAGCTCCTGCGCATGAAGAAAGCGCCGCCGCGTCTTAACAAGCCGCCCACTACAGGCAGATTGAGGTTATCTCCTGCTGCGATGTGAGGGATCATGAAGCCATGGTAGTAAAGCAGATAGCTCAGCAGCAGATAGTCCAGATGGCTGCGGTGTGATGGTACGTATACCAGGGTGTGTGTTGCGCTGATCTCTTCGATGTCCGTCAAACCGTTCAGTTCTATGCCGTCGTAGATTTTGGTCCAGAACCAGCGTAGCAGTCGAGCCAGCACACGGATGGTTGGGTGGGACATGTCAGAAGCAAGTGCGCGCGCGTACTTTAAAGCCAGACGTTCAAGATTTTCTGCTTTAGCACCGTCCTCGACCTGGGCGTCAATCACCTCACGTACTGTTTGAGCGCTGACCAGCTGGTTGAGAAGCGTGCGTCGATGGGAAAAATCCGGCCCGAGCGCCATCTCTTTCTGTTGCCGCAGGCGCACCCGCAGCAGCCGGGCAGCCCGACGGACTGCAATGCTGTCGTCTTCGCCTTCGCGGCATACATCCGCGAGGCGCACTGGTCGTCCCGTATGCACAGTTATGTTTTTACGATTTATGAGTAAATTGAGCACTCGTTTGAAACGGCCTGTTACTGCCCAATGTTCTGAGGTAAGGTTTTTCAGCATCGAACCTTCGCCAGACATGGCGCGCCCCCAGAATATCGATACTGGCACTAAGAAGGTGTGCTCCTTTAGTTCATCGGAGGCTTGTACCAGGCGCTGCAGTCGTTGGGACCGGGCAGGCATCGTCATGCGACCCTTCTTTGACCGGTATATTGAAATAAAGCGGCTATGTTCGGTGAATTCACCGCAGGGCCATGGCTCAAACGGCGATGTTATGTTGGCATCGGTGCAAACCAGGTCGAGCATGATGAGGTCGGTGACAGCACGATGGTGCAGAACATAAACAATTTCTGCCGGATCAGCGGGAAGATTGTCAGTGCCCGTCACCGTCGGGCGAGCGATGAGACGGATAAAGAAACGGTTTAGCTTATACAGTAGCGCCTTCATGCCAGCACGATGATGCGCTAGTCTGGCCGTTTTCCGTCGAACAGCCCCTCCAACGAATCGTTCACCGAGTTGATCTCTACTTCCCACACCGAGTTAAATCTGCTTTCAGTGACGTCTTGAGCGTGTTCTTTACTACGGATGACGGTGGGGCGCAGGAACACCAGCAGGTTGGTCTTCGATTTAGATGTGCTACGCGACTTAAACAGGTTGCCGAGTATCGGGATACTGCCGAGGAACGGTACTCTGGATTCTGATTCGGTAATGTCGTCCTGGATCAGACCACCTAAGATAATGGTCTGGTTATTCTCAGCGAGAACGGTGGTTTCAATGGTCCGCTTTGAAGTCACCACATCAGCGAATGCCGAGCCGCCCACGGGTGTCGGCAACACACTGGTAATTTGTTGGAACACTTCCAAACGAACCGAGTCGCCATCATATACATGCGGGGTAACCGTCAACTCCACGCCGACATCTTCGCGCTGCACGGTAGTGAATGGATTGGAGGAACCATCGCCCGTAGTGGTAAAGGAGCCGGTGCGGAAAGGCACTTCACGGCCTACCAGTATGTGCGCCTCCTGGTTGTCCAAGGTCAAGATGCTGGGTGTAGAGAGCAAATTAGCTGATGAGTGAGTTGCCAGCGCGGTGATCACGGCGGCGAAGGAAATGCCGCTTGCGTTGATCTTAGCTGCCGCCAGGGTAGGACTCGAAATGCTGGCGATTCCGTTTAAAGGCTGGATGACGTCATCTTCTCCCAGCAATGTGGCGAATAGCGATGACAAAACCCCCTGTGTGCTGGTGGTTATGAAGGGCACGGTATTGCCACTGCCGTCGACTGCCGCCATTTCCACGCCCAGGTCCAAAGAGTCGTCTATGGTGATCTCCACGATCGCTGCCTCGATCAAAACCTGAGCCCGACGGACATCTAGTTTCTTGATGATCTCGAGGATCTCAGACATGACGCCGGGATCTGCACGCACAACGATGGCGTTTAAGGACTCATCAGCCTGAATCGCGGTTTCCTGTGCATTAGAGCCTTCGCTGGAGACTCCGCGACCCAGTATCCCGGTTAAAATGGAAGCCACGTTTACCGCGTCCGCGAAACGTAACGGCAGTACCTGAGTGGCACCGGTGGTGGTCGCTGGTTGATCGAGTTTGTCGATGATTTTGAGTATTTCAGCAATGGGGCGTGGTTTGCCGCGCAGTACCAGTGAATTGTTGCGCTCATTAGCGATTATCTGGATGCGTTGGGGTCCTTTGGAATTTCGACCGATCTGCTGCGGCGCCACTTTTTCCAAAATCGCGACAACCGTGCCGACCCAAGCTTCTTTGAGTGGCACCATGACCACTTCTTCTTCGTCTGAAACATCGATTTGCTCGATAAGTTTTTTCAAGCGGATAATGTTATCTGCATGATCGCTGATAATGACCACGTTGGGTTGGGCAACCGCTGCGATGTGTCCGTATTGTGGAATCAACGGGCGGAGAATTTTCACCAACTCTGCTGAATCGACGTTTTGTGCTGCGATGACCCGGGTCATCAATTCTTCCGGCGCAACGCTGCCTAAATCTCCTCTAGTGCCTGGCGTTTGTTTGCCTGTTGCGTTCTGTTGAATGCGCACAACATCGCCCGAAGGAACTGCGGTGAAATTGTGCAAGCGCAGCACACTCAGGAACAAAGCATAAACGCCATCTTTGTTCATAGGACTGTCCGAGATAACAGTGACGCTACCTTTCAGGCGCGGATCTATGACGAAGGTTTTCCCTGTGATCGCGGCAACCTGAGCGACGAACTCGTTGATGTCCGCGTTTTTGGCGGTCATGCGCCAGGTTTGCTCCTGGGCAGTTGCCAGCGAGCTGAACATGAATGCTGTACAGACAAGCAAGCTAACAAACGTGTATTTTTTTATAGTTATTTTCATACGTTACTTCACGACGTTTACCAACAGCCGCTATTTCAAGGACGCAGTAATAAAAAAACGCCGCGATCCGCGCTGCACTTCGATGCGAGCTGAGCCCTGCGCCATAATATTGTCAATCTCAAGCTGGTCACTGGAGATGTCTCCCACTGGGCGTCCATTCACCGAAAGTATGACATCACCAGCTTGCAGTCCGGTTTGACGAAGATATGGGGACTGGCCGACGTCGGCAATGCGGTAACCACCGGCTCCAGCGTTGTCTACCGGTTCAATACCAAGTTCACTGAGTGTGGCGCTGGCATCCGTGGCCAATTTTTCCCGAAAAGTCTCAATCAGGCTCGTTTGCCCACGTTCAATTTCCTGAATCGTAAGCCCATCGTTTGACGATCGATCCGGGTCTCCAGTGGATTCATCGTTGGCGTCGAAAATCCGGGTCACGAGTTGTACTTTAGCTTTCGGGAACATGAGTGTTTCGCGCGTACCTGCCCGACGTAAAATAATACGGTCCGTGCGCACTTCAACGAGGGTAGCATTGCCTGGCAGTTTGTCACCAACTCGATACAGTAAGCCGGCCTTGCCGCGTTGGGCGACGATTGCCGCGGATGGATCCGCCTGGATGTCATCTGCGACAAAAACGCTTTGAAGGTCCAACGGCAGCCTGGTTTGCACGGTCAGCTCGTCGTCATGGCCATTGGTGTCAGGTGTGGCGCCAGCTTCACCGAACAGGTTCTTTGCGAGTATCCAATTGACGTTGGCTGGTGCGTGGGTCGCAGCAGACGTGTTGGCAGGCGTTTCGATGGCCCTGGTGATCGGCGATTCAAAAAAGGACCAGGCAGCAGTGGCCAGGGTATAGGCTATACCCATTATCACCAGCCATTTTACTGGCTCAACGCCCTTGTTTAGAAAGGTCTCGAACACCGTGTCCCTCTATGTGCCGTTCTTTTGCGTATGGCTCTCGTGCGTATGATTCACGGGTGCCCCAGCATCCCCAATGCGAGGCTAAGCTAACACGATTCAGGCAATCCGTCTGTTCGCTGTATCACCTCGCCATAACACCTTTTTGCTGCTTTTAAACATTTCGTTCAAACTATGCGATACATACTCTAAGCGACTGATATCAAAAGATTTGTTCTTCAATTTCCAAAACGATTGCGTGATCAGGATCGCTGCCTGGCCACGGCTTGCCCAGCATTTTGGTAAGTAACTTGGTAATGCCGATTTTAATGAACCCCTCACTACCCTGGGAAGCGATCAGCAAAGGCGATTCGTTTTCTTGCGCATAGACAATGGCTTGCGGCATGCCTTGCGCATTCAAGTTCAGATAAGCGGTCATCTCGGGCAGTGTGGTTTCGGACAAAAGCCCGGATAAGATATAACGCACTCGTCCGCCGGACCAGTAAATCTGCCCATCGACCTGGGACAGAACAGCACCGTTGTGATCGGCAGCCAACATTAGATTTATGATGTCAAAGGAACCGCTCAGAGTGATGTCATAGGCACTCAACCATTCGTTTACTGCACTGGCTTGCACAGCACCATTGGCGGTGATACGTAAGTTATTGAAATCTGCGCCGGCGATACCCGTCAATTGCCACCCTTTTCTATCCAGCGACCAGTTGTATCTGGGCGATGCCTGCAGTATCGATGCGATCTGCAAATCCCAATCGAGTTGCCCGAGCGCAATTTGCTTGACCTGCAGTTGTGCCTGTCCCTGCCATACAGAACCGCGTAGTGCGCTCAGGCGCGCCTGGGTATTATTCTCTATGAGGGGTTTGAGCAGCGTTGCAGGGGCAAAACTAACGGTAAAGCCAATAAAAAGAACCAGGCCGACTAAAACGTAGCGAATCATGAAGTCAGCAGGTTTTCCACAATGCGCTGGTAGATCAGTGCCAGCGGAGCCAATTCAGCCAGGGCCACACACTCATCGACTTTGTGGATGGTGGCATTGGTGGGACCGAGTTCGATTACCTCTACCTGGTTACTGCCGGGCTTGCCCCAAGGGGAGATGAAACGTCCGTCGGAGGTGCCACCGGAGGTTGAGAGTTCGGCTTCGATACCTTGCACAGATTCTATCGCATCCAGTACCGCGCGACTCAGATCCCCACGTTCGGTCAAAAACGGGTCTCCGGAGTGTTGCCAGAGCAGTTCGTAATTGAGTTCATGGTGGTCGAAAATGTCGGCTATGGTTTGCTGTAGACCATCGCTGGTCTGTTCGGTGCTGAAACGCAAATTAAACTGCACCTCGAGGAGGCCGGGGATCACGTTGGTAGCACCCGTGCCTGCGTTTACATTAGATATCTGCAGAGAGGTCGGGGGATAGTCGCGGTTGCCGTTGTCCCATTGTCTGGTGGTCAATTGCGCCAACGCATGCAGAGCCTGGTGGATTGGATTGAGGGCTTCGTTCGGGTAGGCAACGTGACCCTGAACACCATGCACAATGAGCTTTGCATTGAGCGAGCCGCGCCGGCCACAGCGCACAACGTCGCCAACGATTTTGGTCGAGCTTGGCTCGCCGACGATGCAATAGTCAGGTTTTATGGCGCGTTGATTGAGCACATCGACGACGTGGCGGGTGCCATATATTGCATCTCCTTCTTCGTCACTGGTGAGCAAAAAACTCAAGGTGCCAGCTAACTCAGGATTTGCAGTCAAGACTTGTTCAACCGCGACCACCATTGCCGCCAGGCTCGACTTCATATCGGCAGCACCGCGACCATGAAGAACACCATCGATCACGGTAGGTGTGAAAGGCGGCGATCGCCACTGTGCTTCCGGCCCCGGGGGCACCACATCGGTGTGGCCGGCAAACATCAGGTGTGGTCCGCCGCTGCCGTAGACTGCCCAGAGGTTTTTTACATTTTCGCGATCAATTTGCTCGACATGAAACCCCGCTCGAGAGAGCCGGTCAGCTAATAGCGCCTGGCAGCCGCTGTCGTCAGGCGTCACAGATCGCCTTGTCATTAACTGGCAAGTTAACGCTAAAATTTCCTCACACAGATCAGTTGTGGGCATGGAGCGAGTCGTTTAGAGCGATTGCCTTGCGGTTAGTCTTGCAGATCACTTGTCCGGTTTGAGAATTTCGAATGAACAGCATGTCGGAACCACCGGCTAATTCTCGCGCCTTTGCCTTGCGCACTTCGATGCCGTTTTCATCAACAACCGCGATGATACTGCCGGCAGTTATGTACAAGCCAGCTTCGATGGTACAACGGTCGCCGAGAGGTATACCGGTACCGGCATTGGCTCCGATCAGACAATTCTTGCCGAGGGAGATGACGATCTCACCGCCGCCGGAAAGCGTTCCCATGGTACTGGCGCTGCCGCCTAAGTCGGTGCCCTGGTCAATGATAACGCCCTGGGAGATTCTACCTTCAACCATGTTCGGGCCAATCGCACCTGCGTTGAAATTGACGAAGCCTTCATGCATCACCGTGGTGCCGTCACCGAGGTAGGCACCAAGGCGGATACGACTGCCATCTGCGATACGCACGCCGGATGGCATCACGTAGTTCACCATTTTTGGAAATTTATCGACGCTCATGACTTCCAGGTGGGTGCCGCGAATGCGCGCGGTCACTAGCGCATCGGCTAGTGCCTCGACTTCGATGGGTCCGGTGCTGGTCCAGGCGAGGTTAGGCAAATGGGTAAAAATACCTTCCAGGTTGAGGGTGTTCGGCAGTGTCAATCGGTGGGACAGCAAATGCAGTTTCAGGTAAGCCTCAGCAGTGGAAGCAATAGCCTCATCCCGGGGTAGCTGCACAACGGTTAATGGTCGGTCGCACTCCAATAACGAAGCCGGTACTAATTTGCCACCAACCGATTCGTTGAGCGCGTCGATGTCTTCCACAGAGGCGGTGCTGGTGCCCGGATTAAACCGCCCAGCAACTTCTCCCAGCTCATCGCCAGGAAACAACAGCGGGTTTGGAAACAGGCAGTCGAGGATCTGGGCATCGTCGTTGCTGTTGGCTAAGCCAACGCCAAAAGCAAATACGTCAGGCATTTCATTCTCTCTGGGTTGCGAGGAGGCGCCATTCTACAGATCACGTGGCTCATCGCCTATGGGAATTCTAGTCAGGGCAAACTGCTCAAGACGGTGCGCAGCCTCGACGCAGTCGTCAAGGGGTGCCACCCAGGCGATGCGGACGCGGTTCTGGCCTGGGTTGCCCTGTTGCGTATCGCGGGCAAGGAAGGAGCCGGGCATCACGGTCACATTGTATTGTTGCAGCAGTTGGGTACAGAAGCTTTGGTCGTCGATTGACGTGGGCAACCAGTGGTAGAAGCCGCCATCTGGCTGCTGCAGGTCATAGTGCGGACTAAGGATGTCGCTGACTGCAGCAAATTTTTTCCGATAGAGATCGCGGTTTTCCTGCACGTGTGCCTCGTCGCTCCAGGCCAGGGTAGATGCATGTTGGTGGTGTGGGCTCAATGCGCAGCCATGGTAGGTTCGGTATTGAAGATATTGCTGCAATATCTCACTGTCGCCGGCGACAAATCCACTGCGTAGACCTGGCAGGTTTGAGCGTTTCGACAAGCTATGAAAAACCACGCATCGAGCGTAGCCCGGGTTGCCCATTGCATCGCTTGCGGCTAACAAACTGACCGGAGCGGAAGTGTCTTCAAAGTAGAGTTCGCTATAGCATTCGTCCGCGGCGATAATGAAGTCGTGCTGGTGGGCGAGTTCGATCAGTTTCTGCTGTTGCTCGACGGATATAATGTGTCCTGTCGGATTGCCTGGCGAACAAAGGTATAACAATTCAGTGGTCTGCCAGATTGCCGCGGGGACAGCGGTAAAATCCTGTTGATAGCCTAGCGAAGGTTCATTGTTGACGAAGTAGGGTGTCGCGCCGGCCAGCACTGCCGCACCTTCGTATATCTGGTAGAACGGATTTGGCATGACAACTTTGCTGTCGGGCTTGCCACTCAACATGGCCTGGGCGAATGAAAACAGAGCTTCGCGGGTACCGTTGACCGGCAACACATTGGTTTCGAAACTTACCGCGGTGTTGAACCGATACTGCAGCCATTTCGCTATCGCCTCACGCAGTGCGTCGCTACCCTTGGTCGCCGGGTAAGTTGCCAACTGCTTTGCCAGGGCGGTTTTATCGCTCAGGGCATCAATGACGAAGGTCGGTGGTGGGTGCTTGGGTTCGCCAAGAGATAGCGGAATGTGCTGCAGGTCTGGGTTGGGCGTGATTCCGGCAGTCAACTGTCGCAATTTTTCGAAGGGATACTGTTGCAGTCCGGCGAAATTCGGATTGTAGGTCATCTTGCGGATTTATCCTTGATGTTTACTGCGATGAAGATTGTTGGGTTGAGTTTATCGACCGATCCAAGCGCTGGCGGATGGTATTTTCCAGGATGTAAGTCGGCTCACCTGGGCCGACCGCGGCGAGTTGCTTGGTCTGTACCACAAAGGTGTCTTCTACCCGTTCGCCTAAAGTGGTGATTTTTGCCGACAATAATTGCAGTTCGAGTTCGACGAACAGCAGGCTGATGGTGGCCAACAAGCCAGGCCGGTCACCGGCCAGAATGGTTACCGTTGAAGCGAGACCATCGGTGGTCGGTCGAATGTGAACCTCGGTTGGACTTGGCAGCTCCCGCAAGCGCCGCGGCAGCAGCCTTTTCGGCATCGCCTGTACGGTTGCACCGGCCTGAATTACCTCGCAAAGTCGCGCTTGGATCGCCTTGCGCACTTTTTCGTCACGTGCAAGGGGTTTGCCGCTGGCATCCAGGACAGTATAGGTGTCGAAGCAGATACCCGAATTACTGGTCGAGACGGTGGCATCCACCACACTGAGTTCGAATTGATTCAGTGCAACCACGGACGTTGCAAACAATTGTGCTTGATCCTGGCTGTAGACATAAATTTGTGTTGCACCCTCACCGGGCAAGTCTCCGCGCGTATCTTGGATAGCGACAAACGGGCCGGTGGCTAAATCATGGAGGCTCAGTTCGCTGGTCAAGGCAGCAATCTGCGGCGGTGTGTGGCGCAGGAAAAAATCGTCACCAAGGTTTTGCCAGATACTGAGGATGGTTGCTGGTTTGATTTCAGGGTGAGAGGTTGCCATGCGCTCCAACGCGCGTTCTTGGTACGCTGCCACTGTGGCTGCTCTATCGACGAGGGATTCTGAACCCCGACGTAACATCTTACGGGTTTCATTGTACAGGTGGCGCAGTAATGTGGCCCGCCAGCTATTCCATAGTGTTGGGTTGGTGGCGTTAATGTCGGCTACGGTAAGTGCATATAGGTAGTCCAGGCGCATTTCAGATTTAACCTCCGCAGCGAAAGATCGGACCACGTCAGGGTCGTAGATATCCTCTCGCTGAGAGACAGATGACATATACAGGTGTTTTTTTACAAGCCAGCAAACTAGCTCTGTGTCGGCTTCACTCAACTCGTGACGGTCGCAGAAATCAGCAGCATCGACGATGCCCAGTTCCGAATGATTGCCGCCGCGGCCTTTGCCAATGTCATGGAACAGCCCTGCTATGTAGAGCAGTTCCAGTTTGGGAATGGTGTGAACGCAATGATATGCCACCGGATAATCTTGCTTGCTGGCTCGGTAGCGGAACCGGCGCATATTGCGGATCACCATCATGGTGTGAGCGTCGACCGTGTAGATATGGAAAAGGTCGTGCTGCATCTGGCCGATGATCTTGCCGAAGGCGGGAATGTAGCGCCCCAGAATGCCATAGCGGCGCATGCGGGTGAGTTGAGATACGAGGGTGTAGGGTGCCTTCAGCAGGTCGATAAACAGCTTGGTGTGTTTCGGGTTGTTGCGAAAGTCTTCATCGATCAGATGCAGGTGATCTCGCACCAAGCGGATGGTAGAGGCGCGAACGCCGGCTATATCACTGCGGTTTGCCATCAGCACAAACATTTCCAGCAGAGCGGCGGGGTTTTGGGCAAATACCTGGTCCGAGCAGACCTCAATATAATTGTTAGTAATTTGGAAGCGGTCATTGATCGGCTCGATCCTGGATTTGCGAACCCGTACAGTCGCCTCGGTGAAGTATTGGATCAGAATATCATTGACTTCGGTGAGGGCAAGTACGTGCCGGTAGTAGTGGTGCATGAAACGCTCGACACCGCTTTGGCTTTCAGTATCGACGAAGCCTAACCGTTGGGCCAGTTCGCGTTGATAACCGAACTGCAAACGATCTTCTTTGCGACCGGCAATCAGATGCAGGCCAAATCGAATCCACCAGATAAAACGCTGGCCATCCACCAGCCAACGCATTTCAGTACTGGTGAGAACGCCGAGTTCAACCAGCCGTTGGGGGTCAGTGGTACCGAACTTGCGTTTACAGATCCACAGAGCGGTGTGGATGTCACGCAATCCTCCCGGAGAGGTTTTGATATTGGGTTCCAAGTTGTATTCAACGTTGTCGTAATGTTTATGACGCTGTACTTGTTCGTCGTATTTAGCGCGGAAAAACTGGTCTGCCGGCCATAGCCGGGGGCTGGACATGACCTTATCCAGATCTGGAATCAATGACTCGTTGCCGGTGATAAAGCGACGCTCAAACAATGCGGTGGCTACCGTGATGTCGAGTTTGGCCTCATTGCGGCAACTCTTGACGTCGCGCACGCTGTGCCCCACCTCGACGTTAAGGTCGAACACTGACTGCAAAAACAGCTCGATCTGCCGTTTGTGCTTCAGTGGCTTAGGTGCCAGCACCAACAAATCGATATCTGAACCCGGATGCAGTTCCTGTCGGCCATAGCCACCTACGGCAAACAGGGCAACTTTGTCGGTCTCGGCAAATTGGTGATGAAAGAGCTTGGTAATGATGGCGTCTATACCATCGCTTAAATCCAGCATCAGCTTTTCGATAGGATCGTTTTGCCAATATCGAACAGCTAACGATTCCTGCAAGGTGTGCAGTTGGGCGCGGCTCTCTAGCATGATACAGACACGACGTTGGATGCTGCGGCGCTAGGGCCGCGTGCCTTCTTCCTGGCGCCAGGTAAATATTTCGCAGCCTGTGGCTGTCACCATCAGGGTGTGTTCCCACTGCGCTGACATTTTGTGGTCCTTGGTGACCGCGGTCCACTGGTCAGGCAAAATCTTGATATGGCGTTTGCCTGCATTAATCATAGGCTCTATGGTGAAAGTCATACCTTCTTCTAAAACAATGCCGGAGCCTTTTCTGCCGTAATGTAGAACCTGAGGCGCGTCGTGAAACACCTTGCCAATGCCGTGGCCGCAAAACTCGCGTACCACGCTGAAGCGTTGGGATTCGGCGTGACGCTGAATCGCGTATCCTATGTCGCCCAGGTGAGCTCCCGCTTTGACGGCTTTGATGCCTTTATACAGACATTCCTGGGTAACCTGCACCAGGCGTTTGGCGAGCACCGTGGGTGCGCCGACAAAAAACATCTTGCTGGTATCGCCGTGATAGTCATCTTTAATAACGGTGATATCGATATTGACCACGTCACCCGCTTTTAATTTCTTGTTTGCCGATGGAATGCCGTGGCAGACGACATGGTTGACCGATGTGCAAATTGACTTCGGAAATGGCATTTGTCCACCGCCGCCGCCATAGTTCAGTGGTGCCGGGATACAGGCCAGATCTTCGGTGATGAATTTGTGGCACAGCGCATCCAGATGATCTGTGGTGACGCCTGGCGTGACGTGGTTTCCTATCATTTCCAGAACACTGGCTGCGGCCAGACCTGCGCTACGCATTCCTTCTACATCCGTTTCATCGGTAACCGATGCGACCATGGCGATAAACTCGTTTTTAAAGGGCAATCAACTATGGTATAAAGCGGCCCGCCGGGCGGCAATGCTTAAACTGATATTTTTATTTGAGCTGCCCAAGGCGATATAGGCAAACTGTTGCACAAGTCATCTGGCACATTGCAACAAATAAATACAGCATGCCCCGTCACATACCCACGGGTGCCGCGATTGGTCGCGGTTTGGGTTTGGGGGGTCTGCCGAGTTAACCAACCCGGAGAAAACTATGAGTGTATCTATGCGAGATATGCTGGCTGCTGGCGTGCATTTCGGCCATCAGACCAGATTCTGGAATCCCAAAATGGCGCCATATATCTTTGGCGCACGCAACAAAATCCACATCATCAATCTGGAGCGCACTTTGCCAGCCTTTAACGAGGCGTTGGTGGAAATCCAGAGTTTAGCGCGGCGCGGCAACAAAATTCTTTTTGTCGGCACCAAGCGCGCGGCGGCGAAAGTTATCAACGAGCAAGCGGCGCGGGTATCCATGCCATTTGTTGATCAACGCTGGCTGGGCGGCATGCTGACGAACTACAAGACCATTCGCCAATCGATCCGGCGTCTGGTTGATCTTGAAACCCAGGCAGAAGACGGCACCTTTGAAATGCTGCCGAAGAAAGAAGCGCTGCAAAAGACCCGCTTGATGAAGAAACTGCATAGCAGTCTTGGCGGCATAAAAAATATGGGTGGCTTGCCGGATGCGCTTTTTGTGGTGGATGTGCAGCATGAGCACATAGCCATAACTGAGGCGAATAAACTGGGAATACCTGTTTTTGGCATTGTCGACAGCAACAGCAACCCAGACGGTGTCGACTACGTCATTCCTGGGAATGATGATGCGATCCGGGCGATCCGGCTCTATGTGACCGCGGTGGCAGATGCCATAGCATTGGGGCAAAGCGAAGCGTCGATTAAGGTCGATCCGGAAGAGTTTGTTGAAGTTGCCGAAAAAGAAAACGCGCCGGTGGCGGAAATTTCCCCAGGTGTCCGCGCGTCGGTAGAAGAAGCCTTCGCTGAACAAGACCAGGAACAGGCAGCTGCTAACGCTGCAGCGACAGAAACCCCCGCGGTGCCAGCAGCAGCGCCGAAAGAAAATGCAACGTCGGATGACAAAGCAGCCGCAGCGGACGATGCCGTCGCTGAAAAAGACAGCAAGGAGTAAGCGCAAATGAGTGTTACAGCGGCGTTGGTTAAAGAACTTCGCGAGCGTACCGGACTCGGCATGATGGATTGCAAGCGGGCGTTGGAAGAAACTGACGGTAATGTTGAAATAGCCATCGAAGAACTGCGTAAGAAGAGTGCGCTGAAGGCGGCGAAAAAAGCCGGTCGGACAACCGCCAACGGTCTGCTTGGCATCAAAGTGGCCGCGGATGGTACCAGGGGCGCCATTGTAGAAATCAACATCGAGACGGATTTTGCTGCCAAAAACGAAAAGTTTATTGGCTTCGTCAACGATGTGTTAGAGCGAGTGTTTGAATCTGCCAGCGGCGATCTGGCTGCGTTGGCTGCCACTGGTCTGGAAGCCGAGCGAGAAACCCTTGTGCAGGAAATCGGCGAAAACGTGACGGTTCGTCGCGCTAGCGTAATCGAGTCAAGCGCTGGCGGTATCGCCAGTTACCTTCACGGCGATAGCCGCAAAGGCGCCTTGGTGGAACTTTCAGCTCATTCACAAGACCTCGGCCGTGACATCGCTATGCATGTGACCGCGATAAACCCGCTGGTGGTCAATGCCGGAGATGTACCGGCAGACGTGTTGGCGAAGGAACGTGAAATTTATCTATCTCAAGCTCAGGATAGTGGCAAGCCTGAGGATATTGTTATCAAGATGGTCGAAGGTCGGGTCAGAAAGTATCTCGCAGAAGTGAGTTTGACCGACCAGCCATTTGTTAAGGATGCCAATCAGAAAGTGGGTGCCCTGGCCAAAGCTGCCGGCACAGATGTGCTTAGTTTTGTGCGTTTCGAAGTCGGCGAAGGCATCGAAACCGATGACACTGATTTTGCCGCGGAAGTCGCTGCCCAGTTAAGCAATAGCGAATAGCATTGCCTCGGCTACTGCTCAAACTCAGTGGTGAAGCCCTCGGTGGTGAGTCCGGCTTTGGACTCGAACCGGAGATCCTTGCCCGGACTTGCGCCGACATTCGTGCGGTTATGGATCTGGGCGTCGAAATCGCCATAGTTCTGGGTGGCGGGAACTTGTTTCGTGGCCAGCATTTAGCCGCATCAGGTATGGATCGTGTGGTTGGTGATCGCATGGGAATGTTGGCCACGGTTATGAACGGCTTAGCAATGAGTGATTTTCTCAGTCAGGCGGGTGTGCCGAACCAATTGTATTCCAGCATTGCCATGGCCGGAATTGCCAACGGTTACCATCGCGACGAGGTAGCTGCAACCATGGCGGCGCAAAGCGTAGCGATATTGAGCGGAGGCACAGGCAATCCTTTCTTCACTACCGATACGGCGGCTTGCTTGCGTGGTATCGAACTGGGTGTGGACGCAGTATTAAAAGCGACCAATGTTGATGGTGTCTACGATGCGGATCCGAAAGTCGATGCAAACGCGCGCAAATTTGACACAATCACTTATACGCAGGTGCTGCAACGTGAGCTGGCTGTCATGGATCAGACAGCCATCGTATTATGTAAAGAAAACGATATGCCGTTAGTTGTGTTCAATATGGCCGAACCCGGCGCTCTTGTGGCTATCGCCAAGGGTGAAAACGTCGGTACACGGGTGATTGCGAGCTGATCTGTCTGGCGCAGTCGACAAACGGTAATTCATAAACGAGAGGAACTTTGGACCGTGATTGAAGAAATTCTCGCCGACGCCAACGAGCGTATGGGTAAGTCTCTGGATTCATTGCAGCAGGCGTTTGCTAAAATTCGTACAGGACGGGCAAATCCTTCGCTGCTGGATACGGTCATGGTGGCCTATTACGGCACCCCCACGCCGCTGAATCAAGTCGCTTCCGTGTCGGTAGAAGATGCGCGTACATTGGTCGTATCACCTTGGGAAAAACCGCTTGTTACCGAGATAGAAAAGGCGATCTTGAAAAGTGATATTGGTATCACGCCGGTTTCCACCGGCGACGTCATCCGTGTGCCACTGCCGCCATTGACGGAAGAAAATCGTAAAGACCTGGCCAAGCTGGCAAAACAAGAATCGGAAAATGGTCGGATCGCTATACGCAATATCCGCCGCGATGCAATCAATGACATACGCGAGTTGGTGAAGGAAAAAGAAGCCACCGAGGATGAGGGACACCAGGCAGAAGACCGCATGCAGGGTCTTACCGACACCCGGGTTGCTGAAGTTGATGCAGCACTGGCAGCTAAAGAAGCTGACTTGATGGATTTTTGATCAGTTACTGCGCCAGGTTCTTTGATGCAACATAGCGGCAATCTTTATGAGTAGCGACTCAGACTCTACACCCGCACATATCGCCATTATCATGGACGGTAATCACCGGTGGGCAAAAAAGCGACATTTACCTGGCGCGGCAGGACATCGTGCCGGTGCGAAAAGGTTGCGCCAGATTGCCGAAGCCTGTGCTGATAGTGGTGTGGAGAACCTGACGTTGTTTGCATTCAGCACAGAAAACTGGCAGCGCCCGTCACGAGAAGTCAACTTGCTGATGGATCTAATGCGTCATGTAATGGAAAACGATCTGGCCGAGTTGCATAAGCGCGAAGTGCGCCTGCGGGTCATTGGTGACCGCAGTCGTTTCGCCCCGGACATACAGAAAAAGATGCGCGAATGCGAAGAGATGACCCAGGATAATCGCAAGTTGAATTTGTCCGTGGCGGTGAATTTTGGCGGTCGCTGGGACATTATCCGCGCTGCGCAGGAATTGGCTAAGCGGGTGCAAGCAGGTGAACTTGAGGTCGACGCTATAAACGAACAGAGCTTTGCAGCATGCACTTCTATGGCAGAACTGCCAAACCCTGATTTGCTTATACGGACCGGTGGCGAACACCGGGTGAGCAATTTTTTGTTGTGGGATCTGGCCTATACCGAGTTGTATTTCACAGAAACCTACTGGCCGGACTTCGATGCACAACATCTGCAGCGTGCGATAGACGAGTACGCCAGCCGCATACGACGGTTCGGCGGCCGCTAACCAACGATGTTGCGCAATCGCATCATTACTGCGCTGGTACTTGCGCCGTTGGCGTTGCTCGGCATCCTCTATCTGCCGCCTGCATGGTTTGCCATCGTATTCTGGATGCTCGCCGGCTTAGGTGTCTATGAGTGGGCAGGCCTGTTCGGTCTGAAAAACCCCCTGCAACGATCTGCTTATGTTGTTGTGTTAACGGTGCTGGCCTACTGGCTATATGGGCAAACAGATTGGTACCAATCACTGCTGTTTGTGAGTTGTGGTCTCTGGGTGTGGGCGACGATTGTTGTGTTCCGTTTTCCCTGCCATGAAGCACTGTTTCGAAATCGTTGGTTGATGGCTGGGTTAGGGGTGGCGCTAATCCTGCCGGCCTGGGTTGCGATGCTGGTGATACATGCATTTGAGCCTGCCGGGTTGTGGTTGATCTGGGTTTTCGTGCTGATTTGGGGTGCAGATATTGGCGCTTACTTTGCCGGGCGCGCTTACGGTAAGAACAAGCTGGCGCCGCGAGTGAGTCCGGGTAAAACCTGGGAAGGTGTCATCGGTGGGTTTGCCATGTCGGCAACCCTGGGTGGTGTTGGCCTGTTGCTGCTACAGGGCCAGTTGTCAGAGAACGATTTATGGCGCTGGTTGCTGCCCCTCATGTGTGGGCTGATTGCAGTGTCGGTGATCGGTGATTTGTTTGAAAGCGTGGTGAAACGCTCAAGCGGGGTCAAAGACTCCGGCACATTGCTGCCCGGACATGGCGGGGTACTGGACCGAATAGATTCATTACTGGCTGTATTACCCGTATTTGCAGCCTTTGTTGTGTAACCCGGCTGTTACATTTTCGAGCGAGTATTTAGTCCCGTTCAGCATCGGTTCAGACTAAAATAGGCATGTATAACAATTGATATTGGCAACATTTGAGTAACGCATGGATTTTTTGTACTACCCGTTAGCATTTCTCACCCTAATAGGCGTGCTCGTGACGTTTCACGAGTTCGGCCACTATATTATCGCGCGTTGGTCCGGTGTTCAAATCCTGCGCTTCTGCGTCGGCTTCGGACGACCTCTGTGGTCCCGGGTGGACCGTCGAGGTACAGAATTTGCGCTCGCGATTATTCCTTTAGGCGGCTATGTGCGTATGTTTGATAAGCGTGATGCCGACGAAACGATAAAGGTTCCTGCCGGTGCGGTTTCTTATATGGAACTACATCCAGGCTGGCGCATCGCCATTGCCCTGGGCGGACCGTTGGCAAACTTTGTTCTGGCGATAGTGGTTTATTGGACGCTGCTGATTGCCGGTAGCTTCAACATTGCGCCGGTGATCGGCGCACCTGAGCTAGATTCTCCGGCTGCCAAGGCCGGCATTAATAGCCCGGTGCAAGTGCTCGCGATTGATGGGCGACCGGTAAATGGTTGGCAGGATATCGGCCTGGCACTGACTGACCGCCTGGGTGAAACCGGGGTGATCGGCTTGACCCTTCTCGATCTGCAAAGCCGACAAGAACGTATCGTTGAAATACCCATCAATGCTTGGCACCAAGGTGTGGGTGAGCCTGATGTGTTCGCCTCGTTAGGTATCGAGCCGACGGTTCTGAGTCTGGTTGGTAAACTGGTGCCAGACTCTCCGGCCGAGCGTGGTGGTTTGCGCACTGGCGATTTCGTCACCGCCGTTGATAGCCGACCCGTGCAGAGTTGGCGCGCCTGGGTGGCTGAGATAGAAGCGCATCCAAATCAACCGATTGTGCTCACACTGTTTCGCGAGGGTGCATTGCGCAAGATTACTGTGACACCGGGCATTCGCACTTTGACTGATGGTAGCGAGGTCGGTTCGCTTGGCGTTTATCAAGCCCAGATCGAGGTGCAATTTGGCGTGTTCGAAGCATTCCCGGTCGCGGTGGCGGAAACGTGGAACAAATCGGTGATGATTCTGTCCATTGTAAAGAAGATGATTACCGGTCAAGTGTCGGTGAAGAATCTTTCTGGACCGATCAGTATTGCGCAAGTTGCTGGTGATTCGGCGCGCTACAGTTGGCGTTCCTTCGTCGGCATCCTGGCATTTTTGAGCGTTTCGCTTGGGGTTTTCAACCTGTTGCCGATACCGATTCTCGACGGCGGACACGTGCTTTTCAATGGTGCGGAATTGTTGACCGGCAAGCCGGTGCCGGAAAGAGTGCAAATGATAGGCGTTCAGGTTGGCCTGTTTTTAGTGGCTACTATGATGGTGTTTGCCACTTATAACGATTTGTTACGTATTTTTTAATGCTGTGTTAAGGAATTTGTTTTTCATGGGCCAATACATCAGGCGGATATGCAGCAGATCGATTTTTGTTGTGCTTGCTGCTGCTGGCGCTGCTGGGTTTGCACTGCCTGGTCTTGCCGCGCAAGATCTTGCAAGCCAAGGTCTTGTAGAACAAGGTCTTGTAGAACAAGAGCCCAGTTTCGTCATCACCGACGTGCGCTTGCAAGGTTTGCAGCGTGTATCTGCGGGTACGGTGTTTAACCTGATACCTTTGTCGGTAGGCGATTCAATAGACCAACTGGGCGTACGCAACACTCTCCGGGGACTTTTTGCCTCCGGCTATTTCAAAGACATCCGTATTTCGCGAGACGACGGGGTATTGATTGTTACTGTGGTGGAACGCCCGGCCATCGAGTCGATTGAAATTGAAGGCAACAAGGCGATAGAAACTCAGGCGCTGCTTGACGGTTTGGCTCAACAGGGGTTGCGTGAGGGAGAAATATTTAAACAAGCTACCCTGGAACGAGTGGGTCTTGAGTTAGAGCGTCAATACGTATCCCAGGGACGCTATGGCGCAAATATCGAAACGCATATTGAAGATTTACCGCGTAACCGTGTCGACATCAGAATCGAAATCGAAGAAGGCAAGAACTCCGGCATACGCCATCTCAATATTGTTGGGGCGCAGAGTTATACGGAAGAAGAGTTATTGGATCAGCTGGAACTGAAACACCCCAGTCTGCTGTCTTTCTACAAAAACGATGACAAATATTCACGAGAAAAATTGTCCGGTGACCTGGAAAAGTTGGAAGCATTTTACAAAGATCGCGGCTATGCGGATTTTGATCTGTACTCTACCCAGGTGAGCATCACCCCGGACCGTCAAGAAGTTTACATCACGATAGGTATTAAAGAGGGTGGTATTTATACCATCAATGAAGTGAATCTAGTCGGTGAACTTGGCGATGTTGTTCCTGAGGACCTAGAGCGTCTGTTTGTTGTTTCAACTGGACAAACCTTCAATCAGGCTCGCATCTCAGCGACAGAAGACCGTATCGAAGCGGCGTTAGGTAATGCCGGTTTCACCTTCGCCACCGCCAGCGGCGTATCGAAGATCAACGATGACGCCACGGTTGACGTCGAGTTCTTTGTTAACTCAGGTAAACGCGCGTATGTGCGCCGCATTTCGTTTAGCGGCAACCAGCTTACCCAGGACGAGGTCATGCGTCGGGAACTAAGGCAGATGGAAGGTGGTTGGGCCTCTACGGCACAGATTGATTTGTCGAAGGTCAAACTTGAAAGATTGGGGTATTTTAAGGGGGTGGATGTCGAAACCCCCCAGGTGCCCGGCACGGACGACCAGATCGATGTGAATTTTTCCGTGGAGGAGCAGCCCTCCGGCAGTATTTCTGCAACCCTGGGTTATGCGCAAGGCTCCGGTCTGATTCTGGGTGCCAATTATCAACAGTCTAATGTGCTGGGCACGGGCAATAGTTTGGGCTTAGGGGTAAGCGGTTCCAAGTGGCAAAAATCTGCGAGCTTCAACTATTTCAACCCATATTTTACCCTGGACGGGGTGAGCCGGGGTTTTAATGTGTTCTTCCGACGACTCGATTACGATGAACGAAACATCGCGAGTTATGCAACAGATTCTGCCGGCGTAGGAGTAAATTTTGGATTCCCGATCAGCGAGGTGCAACGGATTAATTTTGGACTTTCGGTCGATTGGACAGATATTACCGAAGGACGGTTCGCAGCCAGAGAAATATCCGATTTTATCGATGAGAACGGTGAAGAGGCGGTTAACTATAAATTGAACCTGTCCTGGAGTTCGTCGACGTTAAACCGCGGTATGTTCCCCGACCGGGGGGCGTCGCAGTCGATCGCGATGGAAGTTGCGGTGCCGGGTAGTGATTTGCAGTTTTTCAAAATCAACTATGCGGCCGAGCGTTATTTTCCGATTACCCAGTCCTGGACGTTGCGCTTGCGCACAGAGTTGGGGTTCGGAGATGGCTATGGCAATACCGTCGGTCTGCCCTTTTACGAAAATTTCTTCGCTGGCGGATTCGGTTCAGTTCGCGGCTTTGAGAATTCAACTTTAGGTCCTCGCACCACGCCGCAATTGGATTCCAATGGCAATCCGATTTTCTTTGGTGACCGCCGCGGCGACCCGCTAGGTGGAAATTTGTTGGTAGAAACGAGTTTGGAGCTCATATTCCCATTTCCCTTTGTAGATGATAACCGGCAATTCCGACCAGCTTTCTTTATCGATGTAGGTAATGTTTTTCAGACCAATTGTCCTTCCGTGTCGATAATCTGTTTCGATTTTGATGTGGACGAGTTCCGCTATGCCGTGGGTTTCGGGTTGACCTGGCTGACCGGTTTGGGACCCATGACATTCAGCATAGCCAAACCATTCCAGACGCAACCCTACGATGAAGAAGAGCGATTTCAATTTGAACTTGGGCGCACTTTTTGAGGTAGAATGCGCGCCTTTCACGCTCGGCGGGTGCTGCCCGATGGGTACTTGGCCTCACTAGGAGTATGTAATGATTAAGAAGTTTGCCCAGCTGGCAGTAATTAGCATGTTGCTGAGCGCGAGCGTTGCACACGCAGCAATGAACATTGTTGTGCTCGATTCAGTACGCGCTATTTTGGAAAGTGATGAGGCCAAGGTTCTCGCGGACGCTGCTAATAAGGAAATGGAAGTCGAGCAGGTGGAGTTGCGTGGCATGGCGGAAGACATGCAGGCGTTGAATACTAAATTACAGACAGACGGCGAAATCATGTCGGCGACTGAAAAGAGAAAAGTTCAGAAGGACATGGAAGGGCTCCAGCTAGACCTCCAGTTCCGTTCACAAAAGTTGCAGAAAGAGGTGCAGGACAAGCGCCAGGAAATTCTGCAAGTACTCGCGCCGAAGTTTGACAAGGTCCTGAAAGATATCATTCAGGTGGACCAGATCGACCTGATTCTTGCGCCGAATGCATTGCAATATGCGAACACTAAACACGACATCACGCGGCGAGTAACCGAGAAGCTCAACGAAGCCAGCAATTAGATTCATCCCGAGTTAAACGCGCGTCATGAATCTGACCGTTGCTGAGATCGCTCAGCAGATCGGCGCTGAAGTGGTTGGCGATACCGGCATTGAAATATCCGGCCTGGGCAGCCTTGGCACAGCCACCACTGGTGAGTTGAGCCATCTGTCCAGTCCGAGTTATCGCCAACTGCTCGCGTCCACCCAAGCCAGCGCGGTTATCCTCAGTGCGGAAGATGCGAAAGCGTGTAACGTGACTGCTTTGATCGTCGAAAACCCCTACCAGGGTTTTGCACAAGCCAGTCAATTGTTTTTTGTCGCTGACCGTCTCGATACCGGGATACATGAAAGCGCAGTGGTCGGCAGAGGCTGCGATATCCACTCGAGTGTCGCGATTGGTGCCCATGTCGTTATTGGCGAGGATACCCGCATTGGTGAAGGGGTGCGTATTTTTGCCAATGCCATTGTCGGTGAACGCTGCAGCCTGGATGATGAGGTTACTTTACACGCCAATGTCACCCTCTATAGCGATGTACACATGGGTGCGCGCAGCGTAGTGCACAGTTCGGCTGTTATCGGTGCGCCAGGTTTTGGCTTCAGCCCGGATGCGAAGGGTCACTGGCAGGAGATTGTTCAACTCGGCGGTGTAGATATAGGTGCAGATGTGAGCATCGGTGCTTGTACGACCATCGACTGCGGCGCCATCGACGACACGGTGGTTGAAGAGGGTGTCAAAATCGACAACCAGGTGCAGATTGGGCACAACTGCCGTATTGGGGCGCATACTTTACTCTGTGGTTGTGTTGGCATTGCGGGAAGTTCTGTTATCGGCAAGCACTGCGTTTTTGCCGGACGTTCCGGTGTTGGTGGGGATAAGCCGATCACCGTTTGTGATGGTGTTACCGTGACGGCTTGTACCTTTCTTTCTCAATCTGTGACTGAACCCGGGGTCTATTCAGGCGCCATCATTTTTCATGAGCACAACACCTGGCGTCGCAACGCTGTGCGCTTTATGAAGCTGAATGACCTATTCAAGCGCGTCAAACGGCTTGAAGACCGAGACAGGTAAGTGTTCTATTGATTCGCTGGAGCCAGAAGTTAACGAAAAGATTATGAGCCAAATAAAATATGTCGACGAGTTGTTTGATTATCTGCCACATCGCTATCCGTTTTTGCTGCTGGACCGGGTTACCGAGTTAGTAGTAGGTGAATCCGTTAAAGGCTATAAGAACGTTACCATCAACGAGCAGATGTTCACTGGGCACTTTCCCGGCCAGCCGATCTTGCCCGGCGTCCTGATCCTCGAAGCGATGGCGCAACTTTCTGGTGTGTTGGCCTTCGAAACCAAAGGTACCCGGCCCGCCGATGGTGTGAATTATCTTTTCGGTGGTGTCGATAAAGCCCGCTTCCGTCGTCCTGTTGTGCCAGGAGACCGGCTGGATATGCACAGCAAAATTATCGCAGATCGTCGCATCGTGATAAAATTTTATTGCGAAGCCTATGTCGATGATGAATTGGCCTGCTCGGCAACTTTGATGGTGGTCGAACAGCGCTCATGATAGACGGGCGTGCGATTGTCGACACCAGTACGGTTATTGGTGAAAACGTAGCCATAGGACCTTGGACCCTTATCGGGCCTGGCGTGGAACTGGGGGACAACGTACAGATCGCCTCCCATGTCGTGCTCAAAGGACCGACAAAAATAGCTGCCGGAGTAAAAATATTCCAGTTCGCGACAGTGGGCGAAGACACCCCTGCGTTTGCTTTCACCGGCGAAGAAACCCATCTGGAAATTGGTGAGAACACCATTATTCGGGAAGGTGTGACCATTCATCGCGGCATGGCCAAGGGCGGTAGTGGCCGCACCATCATTGGTAAGCATTGCCTGTTGATGGCCTACGTTCATGTTGGTCATGACTGTGTCGTGGGAGATCATGTGGTGATGGCGAACAACGCATCCCTGGCCGGCCATGTTGAGGTTGGTGATCACGCCAATTTCGGTGGATATAGCGGCATCCCACAATTCCGTCGCATTGGTACGGGTACGCACATAGGTGGCATGAGCCTGGTGTTGAAAGATGTTCCGGCCTACATGACGGTGAGCGGCAACCCGGCCATAGCCGTCGGTCTGAACATGGAAGGCATGAAGCGACGTGGTTTCGCCAAAGAGACCCGCCAGGCGGTGCGTGAAGCACACCGTATCGTCTATCGGCGTGGTCTGGTGGTAGCGGACGCTATAGCAGCGCTGCAGGAACTACGCGCTGAACATCGGGAAGTCGATTTGTTTGCGCAATCTATTGAGTCATCGCAGTGGGGTATTATTCGTGGTCGCGGCACGGCTCACGACTAAGGTTGTTAACCCATGACTTTAACCCTGGGCCTGCTCGCCGGGGAAGCATCTGGAGATAATCTCGGCGCTGGTTTGATGCGGGCGCTTAAAGACCTGCATGCTGTTGATGGGGACATACGTTTTGTCGGAGTCGGTGGTTCTCGCATGCAGAGCCAGGGCTTGGAACTGCTTGCTCCCATGGATGCACTGGCGGTCAATGGCTTTCGTGAACCTATTCTACGTCTGCCGCAGCTTATTCTCCTGTATCGCCGCTTAGTCAAAGAATTTACCCATGCGGGCCTTGATGGCTTCATCGGCATCGACTTCAATGTGTTCAATTTTTTGTTAGAGTCGGCGCTGAAGCGGCGGGGTTTGAAAACGGCTCACTATGTCAGTCCCTCAGTGTATGCGTGGCGCGCGGGCCGTACCAAGCGAGTCGCGAAGAGTGCCGATCTGCTGCTTTGTTTGTATCCTTTCGAGCCGGATTTTTATGCGGGTACCGCTGTCCATGCTGAATATGTAGGCCATCCGTTGGCGGATGAAATTGATCCCCAGGCCGGCGCAAACTCAGGTCGCCAGGCTGCCCGGGAACGATTGGGCGTCAACGCGAACGACACTGTGCTGGCGTTATTGCCCGGCAGTCGCAACAGCGAAGTGAGGTTGATGTTGGCACCCTTTCTGGCGGCAGCCCGTCTGTTTGCAGCCAGCCACTCACCAGCGCACATTGTGATCCCCTGTTTGCGCCCGGAAATACGTGCAACCATTGAACAGGGTGTGCAGGCGTACCCGGATTTGCAGCTGACATTGTATGACGGTAATGCGCGCCAGGCTTTGCTTGCAGCCGACGTCGCCTTAGTGAAATCCGGCACCAGTACATTGGAGGCCATGCTGTTGCATCGCCCTATGGTAGTGAGCTACCGACTAGGTGGCTTCAGCTACCAGCTGGCGAAACGGGTGGTACGGACCCCGTTTATTGCATTACCGAACATTCTGGCCGGACGCGCTTTAGTACCTGAGCTATTGCAATATGCGGCAACTGGCGAGGCGTTGGCGCAAGCGTTGACTGTTGAATTGCGACAGGCGCGAGAAAGTTCCACGTATATTGAACGCTTCGAGAAGCTGCACGATCAATTACGGCAAGGCGCAGATGTTAAGGCGGCGATAGCCGTGTTACGCTTATTGCAGCAATGAACATAAGCCCCGCGGAGGCAACGTTAGAGTGCAAGCCGCCACTCAGCAACCGCTGCAAACCTCTCTAATCGAATATCCTTGGCAGCCATGGTCGCAAGGTTTGCAAGCTGGCGTGGATGAAGTCGGTATTGGTCCCCTGGCCGGACCGGTAGTGGCAGGGGCGGTGCTGCTGGACCCGAACCGACCCATTGAATATCTCAAAGATTCCAAAGCCCTTAGCGCAAAAATGCGTGAACAGCTTGCGTCCATCATTCGTGATCGAGCACTATGTTGGGCACTGGGGTGGGCCAGTGTCGCCGAGGTCGATGAATTGAATGTGTTGCGTGCGAGTCATGTGGCCATGCAACGAGCTTGCCTCAAACTATCTCCGGCGCCAATCATGGTGTTTGTCGATGGCAACAAAACACCGATGTTGCCGATGCCGTGTGTGGCTGTCGTGCAGGGGGACAAGCGCATCCCGCAAGTCAGCGCGGCTTCTATAATCGCTAAGGTAGCGCGAGACGAAATCATGGTTAAGCTCGATGCATGTTATCCGGGTTACGGTTTTGCCCAACATAAAGGCTATCCAACGAAGCAACATCGTGCAGCGCTCAAGCAGCTCGGCGCGACACCGCAACATCGTCGCAGCTTTGCGCCAGTTCGAGAGGTGTTGTGATTCTTTCTGATCCGGGTTTTGTTCACCTGCACGTGCACAGCGAATTTTCGTTGGCAGACAGTCTGTTGAAGGTAAAAAAACTGATTGGCCAGGTGGTTGGCAAGGCAATGCCGGCGGTAGCACTTACCGATGTCGGCAACCTGTTTGCGCTGGTTAAATTTTATGATGCCAGCATTGCAGCTGGCGTGAAGCCGATACTAGGTACCGAGCTACGTGTGGTAGATCCCCAGGCAGCATCCAGCCATCCTGAACGTGTCGTACTACTGGCCATGAACAAGCAGGGCTATGCCAACCTGATAGCCTTGGTGTCGGCAAGTTTTACCACTGTTGAACAACGCGGCCTGGTCCCTGAGGATCTGGTGTTCCAATACAATGAAGGTCTGATTGCGCTTTCAGGCGGCGTGTCGGGACATTTATGGCAGTTGTTCCACAGTGGCGATGAGGCCGCCCTGGAAGCCCGGGTAGCACGTTGGCTTGAACACTTTTCCGACCGCTACTATCTTGAGGTGATGCGTACCGGGCGGGATGCCGAGGAACCGTTTCTTCGTCGCCTGGTCGGCCTGGCGGCGCAATTCGACGTTGGCTTGGTGGCAACTAATGACGTTTGCTTCGCCGCCACGGAGGATTTTGAGGCGCATGAAACCCGAGTCTGTATCTTTGAGGGGCGGACCCTGGATGATCCGCGCCGTGAACGACGGTACAGCGAATTCCAGTATTTGCGCGATCCGACTGAAATGATGGAATTGTTCGCCGATTTGCCTGAAGCGCTGCAGAATACGGTGGAGATTGCCAAACGCTGTAATGCGCCGATGAATCTCGGCACTTATTTTCTTCCTGAGTACCCAATCCCTGAGGCTCAGACGCTAGAGAGTTTCCTGCATTTAAAGGCCCACGAAGGCCTCACGAAGCGTGTCGCTACACGGGGATTACTGGCGCCGGACAGCACTCTTGACGATTATCAGGCGCGCCTGGATTTTGAACTCGATGTCATTAACAAGATGGGTTTTTCCGGTTACTTTCTGATCGTCATGGAATTTATTGCATGGGCCAAAGACAACGATATACCGGTGGGTCCAGGCCGTGGTTCTGGTGCCGGTTCGCTGGTGGCCTATAGTCTGGGCATAACCGATTTAGACCCGTTGGAATACGATCTCCTGTTTGAACGCTTCTTGAACCCCGAACGGGTTTCCATGCCTGATTTCGATGTAGATTTCTGCATGGAAGGCCGCGATAAGGTCATAGCGCATGTCAGCGAGTTATATGGCCACAATGCCGTCAGCCAGATTATTACCTTTGGCACCATGGCAGCCAAGGCGGTTGTGCGTGATGTGGCCAGGGTGCAGGGCAAGCCTTACGGTCTGGCGGACAAACTCTCCAAACTCATCCCGTTTGAAGTCGGCATGACGTTGCACAAAGCGATGGACGAAAATTCAGAGCTCAGGGAGTTTGTCGAGGCCAACGAAGAAGTCAGTGAAATAATGGACATGGCGTACAAGCTCGAAGGCATTGTCAAAAATGTCGGACGGCACGCTGGCGGGGTGGTGATATCGCCGAGCGCATTGACGGATTTTGTGCCGCTTTACACTGAAGAGCTTGGCGGTAGTCTGGTATCCCAATACGACAAAGATGATGTTGAACGTGCCGGTCTGGTTAAATTTGACTTTCTCGGTCTGAAAACCTTGACCATCATCGACCGGACGGTGCATAGCATCAATGCTGGAAAGTCGTCCGACGAGCCGCTGTTGGAAATCCAAAATATACCGTTGGATGACAAATTGACTTACGAACTGTTGCGCCGGGCGGACACGACGGGTGTGTTTCAGCTTGAATCACGGGGTATGAAGGAGCTCATCACCAAGCTCAAGCCAGATGGCATAAATGACATTATTGCCCTCGTTGCGTTGTTTCGACCCGGCCCTTTGCAATCCGGTGCGGATGCCGATTATATCAATCGCAAACACAATCTGGAGCCGGTGACGTTCCCACACAAGAAACTCGAAGGTGTGCTCGGCGGTACCTACGGGGTGGTGTTGTACCAGGAACAGGTCATGCAGATTGCCCAGGAACTTGCCGGTTTTAGCCTGGGACAAGCCGATTTGCTACGCCGCGCCATGGGTAAGAAAAAACCAGAAGAAATGGCCAGGGTGCGTGAGCAATTTCTCACCGGCACCCAGGCAAACGACGTTGATCAAAAGCTGGCTAATGAAATTTTTGACCTGATGGAGAAATTCGCCGGCTACGCCTTCAACAAGTCCCACTCTGCGACCTATGCTGTTGTGAGCTTCCAGACTGCGTGGCTCAAGGCGCACTACCCAGCCGAATTCATGTCGGCCAACCTGTCCGCAGAGATGCAGAATATTGACCGGGTGGTGGTACTGATAGACGAAGTAAACCGCATGTCCGTACCACTCATGCCGCCTAGCGTGAATTTGAGCCAATTTCGCTTTTCAGTGTGCAACGATGCCATCGTTTATGGCCTGGGCGCGGTACGCGGTGTCGGAGAGGGTCCAGTGGCGGCGATCGCGGCGGCGCGGGCAGACGGAGCGTTCACTGACCTGCATGAATTTTGTCGCCGACTGGACTCTAAGCGGGTCAACAAACGGGTATATGAAGCGTTGATCTCTGCTGGCGCCATGGATGAGTTTGCGCATCCCGGTGAAACGGTAAACGGCACCCGTGCGCGGTTACGCAGCAGCCTGGCGAACGCGATGCGCAGTGCCGAGCAGCAAGCGCACAATGCACAAGCCGGCATCACTGATTTGTTTGGCGGCATGGATGTCGACCCTGTGCCGAATTGTGGCGAGCACACAAACATGCCGGTAATGTCTGACCGCGAACGTTTGCAGGGTGAAAAAGAATCCCTCGGACTGTACTTGACCGGTCATCCCATCGAAGAGTACGAGCAGGAACTACGTTTTTTCAGCAAACGCAAAATTGGCGATCTGCGTGCCGAGAAGAAGACCCAATGGGTCAGCGGCATGGTGGTGATTAGTCGAGTAATGCGCAGCCGACGCGGCGCACCGATGTGTTTTCTAGTGCTTGATGACCGCAGCGCGCGCATTGAGGTTTCGTTGTTTCCGGAAACCTATGAAAACTATGGCCGCAAGGTAGCCAAAGATGAGTTGTTGATAATTGAAGGTGAAGTGCAAGCGGATGAATTTTCCGGCGCCCTCACGCTGCGGGCGGAAAAAGTCTACACCATTGCCGAAGCAAGACAGCGTTTCAGCGATGGCTTTGTTATCGATTTTCGCAACGAACAGTTGCCGGATAATTTCGCGCCGCGATTGAAACAGGTCATCGCACCTCATCGCGCCCAGGTCGAAGGTTGTTCGATCGCAATTCTGTATGCCGGTAATGAAGCACAGGCGCGAATTTCACTTGGTGAGGAATGGCGGGTGCAAGCCAGTGACGATTTGTTGCGCTCCCTGCAAGAAGAATTCCATAACTGTGTGCATTTGGACTACGCGCGCTCGTAGCACCTGCCGACGATATCACCATGTCATCGGTCGAAGCAGTGAATTCCATTGTCCATTGAAGCACTCGTGCAAAGTGCCATCGACAGCGAACCTGGCGGTACGGTCTGGGTTGGTTTCAGCGGCGGTGTGGATTCCACGGCTTTGTTGGTGGCGTGTCAGCGGGTGGCAGGGCGGCATTTGCCGCTGAGCAGACTGCGGGCACTGCACGTAAATCATGGCCTGCAGGTGAATGCAGAGCGCTGGGTCGAGCATTGCAAAGTAGTCTGCGCTCAACTTGAGGTGCCTTGCACGGTGGCCTCGATTGAAATATTACCCGCAGGCAACCTCGAGGCAAATGCTCGTACCGCTCGCTGGCAGGTATTTGCCGAGCATGTTGGGGCGCAAGATCTGTTGCTGTTGGGGCATCACCAGCAGGATCAGACTGAGACATTGCTCTACCGGCTATTTGAGGGGCGTGGCCTGTTGCCGATGCGCAGTTCGGGACGGGTCGGCGCAGGGCGTTTTGCACGGCCGTTATTGAGCGTTGAGCGAGACCATTTACGTGACTACGTAGCTGCTCATTCGCTGCCATGGGTTGAAGATGAAAGCAATCAAGACACCGGCTTGACGCGCAATTTCCTGCGTCACAAGGTCATACCTGGTTTGACGGCACGCTGGCAGGGTCTGCACAAAGCAATTCAGCGGGTGGCGGCTGGCAACGTCGCGACGAATGCGGCGTTGCAACACACGTTGGCCAGCCTTGCAGACACTGTTTTGCTGGAGCAATTGCCTGCTGAACCGGCGGCGCGCCAGGCGTGGCTACGAAGCTATCTTCGCTCGCGAGATGTTTACGACGTCTCTGACAAAGCATTGCGGGAGTTTGCCTCCGCGTCTGACCAGGGTAGACATGCGCAATTGGATTGCGGCAGCGCGGCGTTGCATGGTTACGCGGGTCGATTGTACTTCGAAAAAAATGCTCACATGGAGCAACCAACAGATCAGATGCTGGCGTTAGGCGAACACCTCGCCATAGGACCAGGGCGCCTGAGTCTGCAACCGGCCAGCTCCGACAATGATTTGTACTTTGACTATGCCGGACCCTTGCAAGTGCGATTTCGCCAGGGTGGCGAGCGTCTGCGTGTTGCCCCTCACGGGCAGACCAGGACCGTCAAACAAATATTTTCCGCAGCGCGAGTGCCACCATGGCGACGCGGGCGGTACCCACTACTATTTGATGATAAGCAACTGGTATGCGTGCCCGGTCTTGCAGTCAATGTTGGTGTGAGGCGGGCAGGTGAGGCGTGTTGCGCCACCTGGATTGAATCTGATGCGCTAAATAATCGAAATTAGTTGCGTTGGTAGTTTGAGCTTGGGCGGCGCTTTTGTTATCTTGCAATCCCATCTTGTAAGGGCCTTTTTTGGCTCCAACTTTCGCACTTTGTCGTACGGATCTGAGCGTGCAGAGTGCGTACAAAACGATGGGTATTCATGACGAGATATATTTTTGTAACTGGCGGTGTAGTTTCGTCTCTTGGCAAAGGCATTATCACAGCCTCGCTTGCCACGCAGTTGGAAAGCCGCCACCTTAAAATCAACATTCTCAAGATGGACCCATATATTAATGTGGATCCGGGCACTATGAGCCCCATTCAGCATGGCGAGGTATTTGTTACCTTCGACGGCGCTGAAACCGATCTTGATCTTGGACACTACGAACGCTTCTCTAATGTTCGATTGTGCAAAGACAACAATTTCACTACCGGTGGTATCTATGCTGAGGTGCTGCGTCGCGAACGCCGTGGTGACTATCTGGGTGGCACCGTGCAGGTTATCCCCCATGTAACCGATGAAATAAAGCGTCGAATTCGTAAAGTCGCAGAAGGCTTCGATGTGCTCATCGTGGAAGTCGGCGGTACCGTTGGAGACATCGAGTCACAGCCTTTTTTAGAGGCGATACGACAGATGCGGTTGGAAGTGGGGAGCGAAAGATCGGTATTTGTTCATCTGACCTACGTACCCTATCTGGCCAAGGCTGGAGAAATTAAAACCAAGCCTACGCAGCATTCTGTAAGAGAAGTGCGATCCATTGGCCTGCAGCCGGATGTCCTGGTGTGCCGTTCTGAGAGTCCGTTGCCGCGCTCCGCGCGCAGCAAAATCGCACTGTTCACCAATGTTGAGGAGCGCGCGGTCATCTCCAGTTGGGATGTAGATTCGATTTATCAGGCACCATTGATGTTACACGACGAAGGCCTGGACGATTACATCGTCGAGCGTCTGGGACTGGATTGCCCGCCGGTTGATCTGTCCGAATGGCGCGCGGTTGTTGCTGCCGAACAGAACCCGAAACATACTTTGACCCTGGCATTTGTCGGCAAATATCTGGATCTGTTGGAGGCGTACAAGTCTCTGATTGAGGCCATTACCCACGCGGGTATTCAAACCCGGACCAAGATCAATATCAATTATATCGATGCAGAAGACCTGGAACGAGATGGCGTGGATGCACTAGCCGATGCCGATGCCATCCTGGTGCCTGGTGGGTTTGGCCGACGCGGTTTTGAAGGTAAAATTATTGCTGCCGGTTACGCTCGGGTAAACAATGTTCCCTACCTTGGAATTTGCTACGGTATGCATGCTGCCATTATTGACCTTGCACGCAATTGTGCGGGTCTGGAAGGTGCGCATAGTACGGAAATCGAAGCCGCAACGCCCCACCCCGTTATCGGCTTGATCACAGAGTGGACTGAAACAGATGGTAGCTCGGAACGCCGTGAAGCCGACGGCGACTTAGGTGGCACCATGCGTCTGGGCGAGCAAACCTGCATTCTCAAACAAGGCACGCTGGCGGAACGAGTCTATGGCACTAACGAGGTGCATGAACGTCACCGTCATCGATATGAAGTGAACAACAACTACATAGAGCAGTTGGAGGCTTGTGGCATGGTGGTTGCCGGGCGTTCCGAAGATGGTGAACTGGTGGAAATGATCGAGCTTGCAGATCATCCGTGGTTTCTCGCTTGTCAGTTTCACCCGGAATTCACCTCCTCGCCACGCAAAGGCCACCCGCTGTTTTCGAGCTTTATAGAAGCAGGGTTAGTTCGTGCGAAGCAGACCCTGCTTAAAGATGGGACCAGTGACTGATCCCCTAATATAGGAAGATTATCCATGCAGCTTTGTGGTTTTGATGTCGGTGAGGAAAGGCCGCTTTTCCTCATTGCGGGTCCTTGTGTCATAGAGTCTGAGGCACTGGCGATGGAAACAGCGGCCAGCTTGAAGGAGATAACCCAGGATCTCGGTATACCATTCATTTATAAAAGTTCGTTCGATAAGGCGAATCGTTCCTCCATGGACAGCTTTCGTGGACTTGGTATCGAAGAAGGCCTGCGCATACTGGCTAAAGTTCAAACAGAACTGGAAGTGCCGGTATTGACAGACGTGCATGAAGACAGCCCACTGGATGAAGTCGCGGATGTGGTAGATGTGCTGCAGACGCCTGCGTTTCTTTGTCGGCAGACAAATTTCATCATCAATGTCTGCAACCAAGGCGTGCCGGTGAATATAAAGAAAGGACAATTTCTGGCCCCTCTGGATATGCTGCAAGTTGCCAAGAAGGCGCAGTCAACCGGTAACCCGGCTCTTATGGTTTGCGAACGCGGTACAAGTTTTGGTTACAACAATCTAGTCTCAGATATGCGCAGCCTCTCGTGGATGCGACAGACCGGTTGCCCGGTAGTTTATGACGCCACCCATTCTGTGCAGATGCCAGGTGGTTTGGGCGAGGTATCTGGTGGTAATCGTGAAATGGTGCCGGTGTTGGCCCGTGCGGCAGTTGCTGCGGGCGTGTCCGGACTATTCATAGAGACCCATCCGCGTCCGGATGAAGCTCTGTCTGACGGACCAAATTCATGGCCGCTTGGCATGATGAAGGAATTACTGGCGCAATTGCAGGCGTTGGACCAGGTCGTGAAAAGCCAACCTCGTCTCGAAGACCGTGTGTAAACTCGAAAAGTAGGTATGACAAACAACAACCCAGCCATCGCCTCCATCTGCGCGATCGAGATTTTGGATTCTCGAGGGAACCCTACCATCGAAGCTCAGGTGACTACCATAGATGGTGATTGCGGGCGTGCCACTGCTCCGTCTGGCGCTTCAACTGGTAGCCGCGAAGCATTAGAACTGCGGGACGGAGATGCTGCGCGGTATATGGGTAAAGGAGTCCTGCTCGCGGTTGAGCATGTCAACGGCACCATAGCGGATGCTTTAGCCGGTATGGACTGTCGGGATCAACGTGCGATAGATGCGACGATGCTGGAGCTAGATGGCACGGCAAATAAATCCTCTCTGGGCGCTAATACCATTTTGGCTGTATCGCTGGCATCCGCAAAGGCGGCGTCGGCGAATAAGGCGGTGCCGCTGTATGAGCATATCAATACCTTGGCGGGTTCGCCGCCGATGTGCATGCCAGTGCCAATGATGAATATCCTCAATGGCGGAGAGCATGCAGACAACAATATAGACATACAGGAATTCATGGTGCAGCCCGTGTCGATGGGTTCATTTCGTGAGGCATTGCGAGCGGGTGTGGAGATATTTCATCATCTGAAGACAGTGTTAAGCGGCATGGGTCTGTCTACCGCGGTTGGCGACGAAGGCGGGTTTGCCCCAAATCTGGACTCCACTGCTCAGGCATTGGAGGTGATTGCTCAGGCAGTGCAAAATTCAGGCTACACGTTGGGTGTCGATGTAACCCTGGCGCTGGATTGTGCTGCCTCGGAATTTTATGTTGATGGTGAATATAGGCTGAGTGGTGAGGGTCGCTCATATGACGCCGCCGGGTTTGTTGATTATCTTGTGAATCTTTGCGATACCCACCCGATCTTGTCCGTAGAAGATGGCTTGGATGAAAGCGATTGGGATGGCTGGCAGTTGTTGACCGAGAAGATGGGCGATCGCGTGCAGTTGGTGGGCGATGATTTATTTGTCACCAACACGGAAATTCTTGCCCAGGGCATTGAGCGAAAAATAGCCAACTCAATTCTTATCAAATTTAATCAGATCGGCACATTGAGTGAAACCTTGGACGCCATAGCGATGGCTCGTGATGCAGGATACACCAGCGTGATCTCTCACCGTTCCGGCGAAACCGAGGACACGACAATTGCTGACCTGGCGGTGGCGACGGGTGTCGGGCAGATCAAGACCGGCTCGTTGAGCCGCAGCGACCGTGTCGCCAAATACAATCAGTTGCTGCGTATCGAAAAGCAATTAGGCAGCGCAGCGGTCTATCCCGGGCGAGCGGCGATAAAGGCGGTATGAGACAACGGCGATGAAAAAGCTGGTAATCATTTGTTTAGGCGTGATGCTGTGGCTGCAGTACGGGTTATGGTTTGGTCAATCCGGCCACTTTGCACAGCAGCGCATGCAAGGGCAACTACACCAGCATCAGCAACGGGTTGCCGTACTTCGTCACAGAAACAAAATCCTCACCGCTGAAGTTGTTGCATTGAAAAGCGATCACAGTGTTTTAGAAGCGCGCGCCAGACGGGACCTGGGCATGGTAAAAACGGGTGAGGTGTTCTATCTCATTCCAGACTTTGAGCTGTAGAAGGTCATGTCGGCGTGCAGCTAGATAATGTGCCCGGGTCTGTGGTGATTGAAGAG
>SMVB01308833.1_pt1 | contig 69820 bp, 69 predicted proteins | sample 2456461 | NCBI WGS metagenome assembly SMVB01 (sample SAMN11095934, study PRJNA526329) | marine sediment metagenome | biome: Marine sediment; feature: Surficial sediment; material: Deep marine sediment; isolation source: Hadal surficial sediment | place: Pacific Ocean | collected 2014-05 | depth...
CCGCAAGTCAACCAATGCCACTACCCTATTCTTCTGCTTATCCGACATATCGGCGTCCAACAGCGCGCCCCGCACGCTCATCAGGTCGCGGTGCGCGGCGAGCGATTCGTACAGCCGCTCCAGATAAAAACGAGTCTGCCCGCTCTGCTCCGGTAGCGCGATGCGCACCAGCTCGAGCTGCTCCAGCGACACCCCGACCCAGCGTCGCCAACGGCCGAGCGCGCCATCATTTTGCGCGTCCAGTGCCCGCAGGCCGCGCTGGCGGCCCTTCCGGTAGCTGCGCCGATACTGGTCCAGCAGCCGCGTCGAATCGATCGCATCCCGATCCAAAGTTCTCCAGCTCAGCGACTCTTCCTGGAAGTCGCGCGCCACCAGGTCCCGGGGAACCGCGAGTCTCACCGCCTCGGATCCCGGCGCTTTCAATCGCTCGGCCAGCAGTTGCACGGCTTGCCGTGATTTGTCGCTAGGCGCGTTGCTGGCGAGGAGATCTATCGCGCTCGACAGGGTCACGCGTTCCGATGCGCAGGCCAGTGCGCGCCGAATGCGCTGCAATCGCTGCCGTGCTGCGCGCCGGTCTGCAGCGGGCATCGAACCCCTGAGCAGCTGCCAGTATGCATCGAGCCGCTCGACAACCGCGCCCATCTCGCCTACTGCCGAGTCGCCGAGCAATGGCTGGCCTTGGCCAAGCGCATGCAGCGCGCTGTTATTCTCGCGCAGCGCCTCGTATACAAGATAGTCGCCGAAACGCATCTTCGACGTCTCCAACGTTTGCATGTCCCCACCGCCATGGTCCAGACCACACGGGGTCCTGTCAAGGTCGCGCCAGGACCTTGATAGACTCCGCGTTTCCCGGGTAGTCCCCGCAGCAGGTTCCCGCAACAAAGGACAAGTCCATGGCACCCACCCCAGAAAATCTGGTACTGATCGACCGAGAGGATGGCATCGCGACGGTGACGTTGAACCGACCCGACGCTTTGAACGCGCTGTCATCGGGACTGCGTGCAGCACTTGTCGCAGCCTTCGCCGAGTTGCGAGACGACCCGCAAACGCAGGTCGTGATCCTTACGGGGGCCGGGCGTGCTTTTACCGCTGGCCTCGACCTCAAGGAACTCGGCGGCGAAGTGGACCCCGTCGAGGGGGGTAGCGCACGCTCAGGCGACACAGACCTCAACCGCGCACTGGGCACCTTCGACCGGCCAATCATCGGCGCGATCAACGGTTTCGCGATCACGGGCGGGTTCGAACTGGCCCTCATGTGCGATTTTCTTATTGCCTCGACCGAAGCTAAATTCGCCGACACCCACGCACGCGTTGGGGTCGTTCCGGGTTGGGGTCTCTCCCAGCGGCTGCCGCGACTGATCGGGATCAACCGGGCGAAGGAATTGAGCCTGACGGGCAACTTCCTGGGCGCCGAACTCGCCTACGAGTGGGGTCTGGTCAATCGGGTCGTCCGCCCGGAAGAACTCCTGCCCACCTGTCGTACCCTGGCCCGGGACATCCTCAGCACCGAACCCGTCACGCGCGGCGAGATCAAACGCATCATGGATCAGGGTTGGTATGCGACCCTCGGCGAAGGTTTGACCATCGAATTGGACGCCAACAGACAGCACTCGGCGTCGGAAGTCACCCCCGAACGCGTCGCGGCGCGGCGACGAGCCATCCAGGCGCGCGGCCGGGACCAGACACAGACCTGAAGGCGCACGCTACTCGGCGTCGACGGCGTTGACGATGTCCATCACCTGGCCCAGGACCTCCAGCCGTTCATCTAGGGTGGTGCCCACGGGGCCGACGCGCAAGGTATCCACCCCCGCGTCCCGATAGCGACGCACGCGTTCGGTCACCATCGCCGCATCGCCGAGCAGGTTGGCCTGCACGATCATCTCGTCCGGCACCGCCTCGGCAGCCTGATCGCGCTTGCCCGCCACCCAGAGTTGCTGCACCTTCGCCGCCGCATCATCGAACCCACCGCGCCGGTATGCATCGTTGTAGAAGTTCGTTTTTGCCGAGCCCATCGCCCCGAGTTGAAACGCCATCCCGGCTTTAAGCGGTTCGACCAGCGCCGCCAGGTCGTTGCCGATGGCAACTGTCCCTCCCACCTGGATGTTCACGTCCGCCAGGCTACGGCCAGCCGCCTCGGCGCCCGCACGGATATACGCCAGATGCGCATCTGCGTGCTCCGGCGTAAAGGATGTACCCAGCCAGCCATCCGCTGCCGCACCGGTATATTCCAGAGATGCCGGCCCCAGGGTTGCCAGGTAAATGGGGATATTCGTATTACCTGGCTGCGCAAGACGCAATGCTTTGCCTTCCCCGCCCGGCAGGGGCAACTCGTGATACTTGCCCTGGTATTCGAGTTTCTCGCCGGCCAAGGCCATGCGGATAATCTCGATGGTTTCCTTGAGCCGCGTCAGCGGCCCCGCAAACGGTCGCCCCTGCAATCCTTCGACCACTTGCGGCCCACTCACGCCCAGCCCCAGTATGAATCGGTCACCCGAGATGGCGGCCATGGTCAGCGCGGTCATCGCCGTCATGGACGGCGTCCGCGCGCTGATCTGCATGATGCCGGTCCCGAGTCGTATGCGATTCGTGCGCGCCGCGACAAACGCCAGTGGCGCAATCGCATCGTGCCCCCAGGCTTCCGCCGTCCAGACGGTGTCCACCCCCAGTTTTTCAGCTTCCACCACGAAATCGACCTGAGCTTCGAAGTCGCGCTGCCGTCCCGATGCGGCACCCCCAATCGCAATGCTGACCTTCATCTACCTGCCCCGAATTGCCAATGCATGCGACAGTTTGCCGCAAACAGGGGCCAGACAGCGACCGTTCAGTGGGTCGCCTGTCCTCAGGCGATGGGTCGCCTGTCCTCAGGCGACGGATCGACTATTCAGGCGATGAATCGCACGGCGCCGAGAAACGCCCGTGCCGCACCCTTCAGGCCGGCATCGGGATCAATGATCACCGCGGTAGGCACGTCGCGCGCAAAACCCTGTAGCGCACCGCGTTGTTCGAAGCGGCGTCGAAAGTGCCCGGGGTCGAGCTGATCGAGCAATTTTGGGACGATCCCTCCGCCGATCAATACGCCGCCACGCGCACATCCCATCACGGCCAGATTTCCCGCAGCACAGCCGAGCATGCCCCAGAACATTTCCAGGGTCTGGTGACATACCGGATCTCCGCTTACCGCGCCCGCGGAGATGTCCTCTGGCGTGCTGAAGTCGGGCTGACAGCCCCACACACCGCAGACCGCCTGGTAGAGCCCCACCAAGCCAGGGCCCGACAGACACGCCTCCCAGGGAACCTGCGCGCGTTCAAGGCGCAGAATCGCAAGCACTTCGGCCTCCAGCGCGTCGGTGGCCGCCAGATCGCAGTGACCACCCTGGGACGGCATGACCAGCCATCCTTCGGGGTCGGGCAGCAACAGCGCCATCCCCAGCCCGGTGCCGGGACCAATGATCGCCTTGACCCCCGGACCACGGGGATCCAGCGACACCGGGTCTGCCTCGCGAGAAATATCGGCGAGCCCACTCTCTTCGAGCACCGGCACCGCGGATGCGACGGCGGCGAAGTCGTTGATCACCCTCGCCGGGGCCTCGAAGCGCGCCTGGAGTTCCGTTTCCGAGAACCCGATTTCCGTGTGGGTGAGGCTGGCACGCCGCCCCTGCACCGGGCCCGCGAGCGCAATGCAAAGCGCGGCCGGTCGCGCAACGTCCACGTCCGCGAGATACCGCGCCACAAGTTCCAAACCCCCCTCCACCTGCTGGCTGGAGTACACCCGCTGCGATGTAACGCCCTTCGGGCCGGCGAGCGCAAAGCGCGCATTGGTTGCGCCAATGTCCGCGACCACCAGGGGCCCCTCCAGGATCTGTTCTGCACTCATCTACAACGCGAACTTGACCACAACGTCACCCACAGATAGTAACCTCTGGAATCCAGAATCAGGAGAAACACCATGACGGTCAGCGCAGGCATTGGCATTGCCAACTACGTATTCGACGATGCGGCCGGTTTCTGGCGTTGGGTCGAGCTGTGCGATGGCGGTGGCGTGGATTCCATCTGGCAGTCGGATCGGTTGATCGGCACCGATGCAAACCTTGAATGCATGAGCGTCATGGCGGCGTTGGCCGGCGCCACCCGGCACGTCAAATTCGGGATGAACGTCGCAAGCCTCGGGCTGCGCGATCCGGTCATCACCGCGAAGGCCTGCGCCACCATCGACGTCCTCAGCGAGGGTCGCCTGCTGCCCGCTTTCGGGGTGGGCAGCGCGCTCGGTCGCGACTACGCCGCCACCGGTGTCCCAACCCGGCAGCGCGGCAAACGCACTGATGAAGGTCTGGAAATCATGTCACGGCTCTGGAGCGAGGAATCGGTGGACTTCGAGGGCGACTGTTACCAACTCGAGGGTGCCAGTATTGCGCCGCGTCCGGTCCAGCAACCGCTGCCGCTCTGGGTCGGCGGCTCGGCGGACAAAGCGGTCGAGCGAACCGCACGTTGGGGTACGGGTTGGCAGGCCGGCATCGAAACACCGGATCAGGTCGCACCGATCATTCGAGCCATCAAGGACAAAACCGTCGAGTTCGGCCGGCAGATCGACGCGGACCACTTCGGCGCCGGGTTTGGCTACCGGTTCGGCAGCGAGGACGACCCCGTCAGTCTGCGCTACAAGGAAGCGCTCGCCAAACGGCTCGGGAAGTCACCCGACGGATACCTCGCAATCGGCGGCAGTGAGGAAATCATGACGTTGCTGAATGCCTTTCGGGGCGCCGGCGTGCACAAATTCGTGCTTCGGCCCATCGCCTTCGGAACCCAGGACATGCTCGATCAAACGCAGCAGATGATCGAGCAGATCCTCCCTGAGGTCGCAACCTTCAACGGCTGACGCTCAACGCACGAAACGCGATCTCCATACTGCGCGCCCCCGGCAGGGGCCGGGCGCGGGCACCAAATCGAGGCGCGCCGCGCGCGTCTGCACCGCTTTGGGTCGGTTTGCGCGCACCCAACGACTTCGGTACACCCTAAAAGACGCTCGATCGAACACAAATCGATTCAAAATCAGCCGGTTGGAAACGTCCAGGCGAAGTTGGCTCGATATTTGTAGACTTTTCAGTCTAGCAACGACGGAAACGCGAACGCATCGCGGTACGACCGGGAAGGACCATCATGCGACCATCCGAGCCCCAGCTGATCGAAGATTTCATCGAACGCATTCCGGTCGTCGGCCGGCTTTGGGCCGATGCCCTGTACACCTGGGTGGGTGTCGGCAACGCGCTGTACCTGAGCGAACTGAGCGAAGACCGGCTGGAACTGCCGGACTCCCCTAAGGTCGTGAACCTCAGAGTTAACGCGCCAGACCCAGCCCAACGCGCCGCCTAGCGAACCCCCATGTCATCTCAGGACCGGTCACGTCAGGCTGGTCAGAAACTCCAGGGTTCGATCAAAGGCCCCCTCTTCGACCGGCGTGATCGCGGCGTTGAAATCCGTCACGCCCATGTTGCGCAACCGGTCAATCTCGCCGCGCAGATAGTTTTCATCACCCGCCAGCGCGATGTCGGCAGGCCCTGAGACGCCCTCACGATCCAACATCGCACGATAGGACGGTAGCTGCCCGTACATCGTCAATTGCTCGGCGATTTTTTCCCTCGCCTGGTCCGGCTTGGTGGTCAATATCACGGGGAACCCGCCACAAACGACAGGATCCGGACGACCGGCAGCAGCAGCAGCAGCGGCCAGCCGTTTGATGATGTGATCTTCCATGGTCCGGGGACCCACCATCCAGGTAATCGTCCCATCGGCAAGTTCGCCCGTGAGCTTCAACATGACCGGACCGAGTGCGGCGACCAGTATCGGCGGTGGTTCGGCTCCCGGGACACCGAGCTGGACACCGTTGACCCGATACTCATCACCATTGTGGGTAACGGCCTCGCCCCGCAGCAATGGCCCCAGCACGGTCAGGTACTCGCGCATATGCTGTGCCGGTTTTTCATAAGAAAAGCCCAGCATGTTCTCAATGACCACCTGATGTGACAGCCCGATGCCCAGCGAGAAACGATTGTTGCTGGCCGCCGCAGCGGTCAGCGCCTGCTGCGCGATGGCCGTTGGATGACGTGGATAGGTCGGCGTCACCGCCGTGCCAAGACCGATTCGCTCCGTTTTCTGACCGATCAGCGACAGGGCGGAAATGGCGTCGAACGAGAAGATATTCGCCATCCACACGTTGTCCAGACCGCTCGCCTCGGCCTGCACGGCAATGTCGATCACCTGATCGATGGTCGTGCTGGTGCCATCTGCGCCAATCATGATTCCAATTCGCATGGCTACTCCTTTCCGAACAAAACGCCGAACGGAACGTGTTGAGAAGGGGAGCATCCCAACAGCAATGTCGAATACGGTCAAGCGGTGGCCTCCCGCGAACGGCGATGCCACAATCGATCGTTCGGAAATTCTCGGGGATCAAGGGACATCATGGACGTTGCGTCGTTTCAAGACATCAAAGACAAATTCAATGAAACTACCCAGCGGGTGGTCTGGTGCACGTTCACCACCATGGACCGCCAGAACCGCCCGCGATCGCGCATTCTGCACCCCGTCTGGGATGGCACCACGGGCTGGATCGCCACGGGACGCCAATCCCACAAGGCCAAACACCTCGCCAACAACCCGTTCGTATCGCTGAGCTACTGGGATCAACAGCACGAACAGGTACACGCTGAGTGCAAGGCAGAGTGGGTCGACGATCAAGCGGCCAAAGACCAATTGTGGAATCTGCTGAAGACCACCCCGGAACCGGTAGGCTACGACCCTGTCGCCTTCTGGCCTTCGGCCGACGATCCCAGCTTCGGGGCACTGAAACTGACCCCCTGGCGCATCGAAATATGGTCGGTGGGTGCGATGAGTCAAGGCGAGCCGCCGCAGGTCTGGCGTCAGGACGTGGGCTAGTGTGCTAGCGAACACGAGAGGTGTCCGGGTCGCGGGTTTCGCTATAATCGCCCGCTTTTGCGCGAACGGGACCAACTGCAATGCCTGAACAGCACACTATCGCCATCCTCGGCGGTACCGGCGATCTAGGTACCGGGCTGGCGATCCGCTGGTCGAAGGCCGGCCATAAGATCGTGATCGGTTCGAGAACCCAGGAGAAGGCCAACGCCGCCGTGGCCGCACTGAAAGCGATCAGCCCCGAAACACCGGCTGAAGCGATGGTGAACCCTGAGGCGGCCGCGGCCGGCGATGTCGTGGTGCTCACCGTACCCTTCGAGCACCAGCTGTCTACGCTGGAGTCGGTGCGATCCGTGCTGGGCGGAAAAATCCTGATCGATGTGAGTGTTCCCCTGATACCGCCGAAGGTCGGCACCGTGCAGTTGCCCGCCGAGGGATCCGCAGGCAAACGCGCCCAGGACTTCCTCGGCGAAGACGTGGCGGTGGTCTCGGCATTTCAGAACGTCGCCGCCCATCTGCTGCAGAAGGACGTCAAGATCGAATGCGACGTGCTGGTCTCCGGCAACAAGAAGGCTGCTCGGGAGACTGTCATCGAGCTGGTCGAGCAGGCGGGCATGAACGGTTGGCATGCCGGTCCGATCGAGAACGCGGCGGCGGCGGAGGCGCTCACCTCGATTCTCATTCAGATCAATCGCCGCCACGACATTTCCCACTCGGGGATCCGGATCGTGGGTCAGGACGACCACTGATTTCCCTGGACCAACATGCCTGCTGAACTGTCCATACGTCCCCTGGCGGGTTTACCGATGGTCGAGCCCGGTGACGATCTTGCCGCACTGACGCTGGCCGCCATGGCCGAGAACGGCCTGACCTTCCAAGCCGGCGACATCCTGGTCGTCGCGCAGAAAGTGATCTCCAAAGCCGAAGGGCAACTGATCAAACTGGCGGACGTAGAACCTTCCGCGCGGGCCATCGAACTCGCCACGGAGACTGACAAGGATCCCCGTCTGGTCCAGCTGATCCTCGACGAATCCAGCGATCTGCTGCGAAAAAAACCGGGCGTGCTGATCATGCGGCACCGGCTCGGCATCGTCGGCGCCCACGCCGGCATCGACCAATCGAACATTTCCCACGCGGACGGTGAAGCAGCGTTGCTGTTGCCACGGGATCCAGATACGTCCGCTGCAGAATTACGTCTCGCGTTGGGCAAGGCAACGGGCGTCGAACTGGGCGTGATTATCGCTGACAGCATGAATCGGCCCTGGCGACTCGGCACCATCGGCTGCGCGATCGGCTGCTCGGGAATTACCGTGCTGGACGATCACGTGGGCGGCAAAGATCTGTTCGGCCGTGAGCTGAAGGTCACATTGATCAACCGTGTCGATTCCATCGCCGCCACCGCGACCCTGCTGATGGGCGAAACCACCGAGCGCACGCCGATGGCACTGGTGCGGGGGTTCGACCCGGAAGACAGCCCACAGCGGGCGGCCGACATCTATCGGCCGCTCGACGAAGACCTGTTTCGCTGACATGGCGGCTGCTCACTACCTGGCCCTCACGGGCGGCGTCGGCGGCGCCAAGCTGGCGCTTGGATTGAGCCGGCTGCTGGAGCCTGATCAACTCCGCTTCGTGGTCAACACCGGGGACGACTTCGATCACCTGGGGCTGCATATCTCGCCCGACATCGATACGCTCATCTACACCCTGGCCGGGCTATGCAATACCGAAACCGGCTGGGGCCGCGCCAACGAAAGCTGGCAATTCATGACGGCGCTCTCCCAGCTCAACGGGGAAGACTGGTTCCGGCTCGGTGATCGCGACCTCGCGATGCATATCGAACGCACCCGTCGACTCGCAGCCGGGATGGACCTGACCCATGTGATTCGAGAGTTGGCAGGCGCGCTCGGGGTGCGCCATCCCATCTTGCCGATGACTGACGATCCGGTACGCACGACCGTCGACACCGCGCAGGGCGAACTCGCATTCCAGCACTATTTCGTACGTGATCGGTGCGCCCCGGCCGTCACCGGCGTCCGCTTCGTCGGCGCCGAGCAGGCGCGCCTGAGTCCGTCCCTGAGCGAGGCGCTGCGCGACCCGGCACTGGCCGGCGTGATCGTCTGCCCATCGAACCCGTACCTGAGTATCGACCCGATCCTTGCGGTCCCGCCGCTGCGCGCAGCGCTTACAAATCTACAGGTACCCGTGGTCGCCGTGTCCCCGATCGTGGCAGGCGCCGCTATCAAGGGCCCGACGGCAAAGATGATGCGAGAACTAGACATTCCCAACACCGCGGTGGAAATCGCTCGCTACTACCGATCGTGGATCGATGGATTCATCCTGGACGAAGCCGATCGTGCCCTGAAAGACGAAGTTCAGGCGCTCGGGCTGGCGACTGTCGTCACCCGGACCGTCATGGTAAGTTTGGAGGACCGCGTGGCGCTGGCTCGCGAAGCCCTCCAACTAATCGACCAGCCGAGCTGAGGGGACCACCGTGTGGGCCGTCGTACCGCTCAAGAGATTCGTCAAAGCCAAGCAACGCCTCGCGGGCGTGCTCAATGCAGACGAACGGAGGGGCCTGGCCGCCGCAATGCTCGACGACGTGCTGTCTGCCCTGGCCGGAACATCGGGACTTGCAGGGGTGCTGCTGGTCTCGCGTGAACCCGAAGCCGCCGCCATTGCCGCCCGCTATGACGCGGAGCTGTTCGCGGAACCGCCGCGCGCGGACCTTTCTGAAGCCCTGCAGGCGGCGGGCGGATACCTGATGGCCAACCACGGCGCGACCGCAACGCTGATCCTGCCGGCAGACATGCCCCTGGTGCGCGCCACCGATATCGACGAGGTGCTCACCCAGCACGAACGCCTGACGCTGGTTCCCGATGCCATGGGCGATGGAACCAACTGCATCGTGTCGACGCCGCCCAACCTCATCCGTTACCAGTTTGACGGGCACAGCTTCGACCCCCACGTCGAAGCGGCCTACGCCATCGGCACAACGCCGCTGATCGTACGCAATAAGAACTTTGCACTCGACATCGACACGCCGCCGGATCTGGAAGAGTTACTCGCTCGTCCGGGACCCTGTAAAACCCGCACATACTTAGAAACAAGCGGTATAGCATCTCGGTTGACCCAACCGCATAATAGTTCGAATGCCCTTTGATCAGGGCCTGGCGCGCACGTCGGGACAGCGTGGCGCGTTCCCAAGGCAAATCCGGAGAACCGATGACTGACAGTATCGCGGCCATCCTCGACGCAGTGCTCGAGGGCCAACTGCCCAGTGACCAGCAGGCATTGGCCCTGGCTGGCGAACAGAACACGCGACGACTCACCGAAGTCGCCGCAACCCTGCGCGACCGCGGCTTCCACAACGTCGTCACTTACTCGCGCAAGGTGTTCATTCCGCTCACCCATCTGTGCCGGGACGTCTGCCACTACTGTACCTTCGCGCAGACACCCAAAAAGCTGCAGGCGCCCTTTCTAACCATCGATCAAGTCCTGGAGATTGCTCGCAGCGGCGCGGAGATGGGCTGCAAGGAAGCATTGTTCACCCTTGGCGAAAAGCCGGAATTGCGCTACAAGGCGGCGCGCGAAGCACTTGCGGAGATGGGATTCGCCACTACGCTCGAGTATCTGCACCATGCCGCCCAGCGGGTGGTCGAGGAAACCGGACTGCTACCGCATTTGAATCCCGGCAACATGACCCAGGCGGAACTGGACATGCTCCGACCGGTGGCTCCCTCCATGGGCATCATGCTCGAGTCTTCATCGAGGCGCCTGACCGAGAAGGGAATGCCGCATTACGGCTCTCCGGACAAGGATCCCGCCGTGCGCCTGGAAACTCTGGAACTGGCAGGGCGCAACAAGGTTCCGTTTACCAGCGGAATCCTCATCGGCATTGGCGAAACACGCCGCGAACGCATCGAGTCCCTGCTGGCAATCCGCGAAATACACCAGCGGCACGGCCACATCCAGGAGATCATCGTCCAGAATTTCCGCGCCAAGCCAGACACCAAAATGGCGCAGGCACCCGAACCCGATCTCAACGAACTGCTCTGGACCATCGCAGTGGCCCGAATCGTGTTCGGTCCACTGATGAGCATTCAGGCGCCCCCGAACCTCAGTCCAGGCGTGCTCTCACAGATCGTTGCCGCGGGAATCAACGACTGGGGCGGTGTCTCGCCGGTGACGCCGGACTTTGTGAACCCCGAAGCACCCTGGCCACACCTCGATGAATTGAACCGCGAAACCGCCGTCGCCGGCAAACATCTGCACGAGCGTTTGACGATTTACCCCAACTACGCAAGTGAAATCAGCACCTGGGTCGATCCCGGCATGCACACCCGGCTGTTGCACATGATCGATGCCGAAGGTTTTCCACGCGTCGATGATTGGTGCCCGGGAGATGAGCAGTCTCCGCCCCAGACGGACCTGAACGCCGTGGCGAATCACCCCAGTCGCGTCTCCGAAGATCTGCAGGTCATTCTGAAGCGCGCCGCGGGTGCGGTGGATTTGTGCGAAGCGGAGATCGTCAGGCTGTTCGGCGCCAGGGGCGACGATTTCAGCGCGGTGGTCCAAGCCGCGGATGCCCTGCGTACCCGGCACAACGGCGATCGCGTCACCTACGTCGTCAACCGCAACATCAATTACACCAACATCTGCTACTTCAAATGTCAGTTCTGCGCATTTTCCAAGGGCAAGCTTTCGGAAAACCTGCGTGGCCGGCCCTACGATCTGAGCCATGAGGAAATTCAGCGCCGCTGCGAGGAAGCCTGGGCCAGGGGTGGTACCGAAGTCTGCATGCAAGGGGGTATTCATCCGGAGTACACGGGCGAGACCTATGTCGAGATCGTCAAGGCAGTGAAGCGCGTGACTCCGGATATGCACGTCCACGCCTTCTCTCCACTGGAAATATGGCAGGGCGCGGCCACGCTGAATCTGCCGCTGGATCAGTACCTGCGCAAGCTACTGGATGCGGGGCTTGACACCTTGCCCGGTACTGCGGCGGAGATCCTCGACGACGAAGTTCGGGAAACGCTCTGTCCGGACAAGATCAACACGGAGCAGTGGCTACGCGTTATGGAGACTGCGCACGAGTTGGGGATTCGCACCACGGCGACGATTATGTATGGCCACGTCGACCAGCCCCAACACTGGGCACGACATCTGATTCGCGTGCGCGATCTGCAGAAGCGCACCAGCGGTTTTACGGAGTTCGTGCCGCTGCCGTTCGTTCACATGGAAGCCCCCCTCTACCTGAAAGGCAAGGCCCGCAAAGGACCGACCTTCCGCGAGGCCGTATTGATGCACGCCGTGGCGCGCCTGACCCTCAATCCCTACATCACCAACATCCAGGCGTCCTGGGTGAAGATGGGACACCAAGGTGTCATCGCCTGTCTGAATGCAGGCTGCAACGACCTCGGCGGCACGTTGATGAACGAGAGCATCACCCGGGCCGCCGGCGCGAGTCACGGCCAGGAGACGTCACCCCAGCGGATGATCGAAATGATCGAAGGGGCGCATCGAGTGCCCGCGCAGCGCAACACCGTGTACGGAGAGGTGCCACGCGAGCGGATCGACGCCGGGCTTGGGGCAGGCGAACTCGAGGACATCATCAACACGCCAGCACGAAAGTATGAACGCAAGCGTTCAGGTCCGTTGATTCGCCGCGGCGTCGTCGAGCCCATCCAGGCCGTCAACCTCAACTGAACCCGGCGGCCGTTGGTGCTCTTGCGGCTCTCTTCGCTGCTCTTTTCGCCGATAGGAACGGGCAGCAAGCAACAGCGGCAGCACCAGCGTGACGAAGATCACCACGCTGCCTCCCGCGAGCAACAGTAACGTCGTCTGCATGCCCCATGCATCGAGAACATAGCCCACCCACGGACCGGTCAAGACGAAACTGCCGCGAAAGCCGAAACTAGCCAACGAGTTCGCTGTGGCGCGAAATCGACCGGGGACCCGACGATTCAGGGCGTCCTTGAGCACCACCAGGCCGAAACCACGGCTTACGAAGAAACTGACGCTGGCCACCAGACCGCCCACGGGTCCAAACCAGGCGAGCCCCAGGTATCCGAGCACCGGGCCCAGACCAACGAGGACCAACAGCATCGAACTACCAATCCGCTCTTCGACCTGATGTGCGAACCGGCCGCTGATCGACGCGCTCAGGGTCAGCCCAGCCCACAGATAGCCGAACCAGAGCAGATCGATACCCTGTTGCTGCCAGAGTTTCTGGAGCATCCACACGGCATAGAACGTGGTCAGGCTCCATACGCAGTACGTCAGGAAAATCAGGCGCAACAATCTATCGTCGCGCAGCAGGTGCCGAACGATCAAACTCAGATTGGCGGCATGCGATTCACGAGAAAGGCGCTCACGCGGCGGCTCAACCAGGCCAAGCGCAACGATGATCGGGATCCAGCCGACCAGCACCTGTGCGTACACCACGGCCTGCATCGATGCCAACAGCAATAGGCTGCACGCGACGCCTGCAACCGCTTCCGACAATGTCTGCGTCGAGAATAACCGGCTGACCGCGAGCTGACGCTTACCTTCACCTGGCGACAAGGCCCGCTCCGTTTCGTACAGCAATGCCAGGTCCGCACCCGACGCAAGGCTGGCGCCTATGCCCAGCGAGATTTCGAACAAGGCAAGGGTCGCAAAACCATCCGCCACCAGCAGGAAACTGTGCCCCAGTCCAATGAACGCGCAACCCCATACGAGCGCGTGCTTGCGCCCGATCAGGTCGGCCAGGTAGCCCGACGGAACTTCCATGATCAGCACGACGCCCGAAAACAACGCCTGCAGGACGAACACCTCCTGCATGGACAGCCCGCGACTCTGAAAGAACGGCACGGCAATCGGGATGATCACCAGAAACACCCGAAAGAACGCCAACGTGATCACTCGCGATTCGTTGCGTTTGAGTTGTCGATACGTCGCTGCGTTCATGTCGTTACCGTTGTGCTCTCTTGTTCAGCGCTCTGAGACGAAAAAACCCCGAAGGCTTCTGGCCCTTCGGGGTTTGTCGCGTTAGTTGGTTATCTATCGCTGATCAGCGCCTCGAGCCAGGTCCTCCTGATTGCAGGGTCGGCACGCGGGCGCATAGGTCCGCGCCGTCCGCATGTGCGACCGGGAGGTACATGTTTTGCCAGTGAAATTCCGGCATGACACCCAACAACAGGTAAACAGGGGCGCGAACGGTACGCCGGCCCCTCAGCACTGTCAACTCACGACTGCTCGGGGGCTAGTCGGGCAATGCCGCTTGCAGATGCGTCCAGATGGTATCGAATGCCTCGGCAGGCTCCGCAATGCCCGCGCCGAGCCGAACCAGACTCAATTCCTGCTCCCATGAAATCGCCAGCTGGCGGTTGAGCGTATCGAATCCCAGCACGGCGTCCTGGGGCGCCGCCGGAAGCAGCGGGCCCGTAACCCGTGCCTGGCTGGCCGGCATCACGAAGGCTTCCCTACCGTTCAACCACCAGAGCAATCCGTAGGCCGGATTCATCGTCTGACTCGGGTTCAACAATTCATCCAGCGCGTCGGCACTCACCACGACTTCGTTTTCCCAACGGCCACGGTTCTGGATTAACAACGCGAACCGCCCGAGGTCCCGGGCGGTACTCGCCAAACCGATGAACGTCCCGCTGCCGCTCCAGTCCCGGGCGACCCAGCGCGTACTGGCCATGCCGATCCGATCGCCAAGCCAATCGCGCAACATAGCGTCGGGGTCGAGGCCACTGCTGCGGGTGAGCACGCGAATGAGTTGCTGGTAGGCGCTCGGGTTGTACAACCATTCCACGCCGGCGGGTGCCACAAATCTCAACTGATCATCCAGTCCGCTGGTCATGGACATCAGATGCCAGATCGCGATCTCTCGCTCCTGATCCAGGCTGGCCGAACTCCAGCCCGGGCCCAGGTACTCCTGAACCGGATGGTTGAAGTCGATGATGCCACGGTCACGAGCAATGGCGAGCAACGTGGCGGTCATGCAGTTCTGCACCGCACCCACGTCTTCTACCGGGCGCCCGGATCGATCCGGAGCGAGATTGAACCGCGCAAAACGCTCCCGGCCCTCCGTGTCGAGTCCGGCGGCAACATCGTTCCAGTATCCCTCTGCAACGATGCGGCCACGATGCAGAATCAGCAGCGCGCTGGTCCCGACCCGTCCAGCCAGTTCGAGCACTTCGTCGAGGCGGTTCTTCTTCCAGCCCTCGGACTCGAACTCTATTGCGGCCCATTGGTCGGCCGGGCTTGGAAACTCGATTACGTCGCGCATCGTTTCACACCGATGTGATCACGAAGGCGGCGCAGTAAGAACGTCTCCGGAGGGCTTCCGGCGCACGCCGAACAGTGTCTCAGGCGTCACGCCGTCCGCGAATGAGATCGCGGATTCGATCGAGCAACGTATCGTACTTCCAGTCGGTAAATTCGCCGGCATCGAAATAGATGCCGCTGCAATCCGGACAGCGTTCGTACCAGATATGAGACTGTTTTTCGTCCGAGACCTTGTCCATCTGCGCGCCGCAACCCGGACAACTGATATCTTCGATCTCATCGAGTTTGCGACCGACTTTGGGATCGCCGGAGTCCAGCACCTCGGACATCCATTCCTGCTTCATCTCCAGGAGCACTTCCGGCATTGCAAACAAACCCATGCAATCCGAGCACCGATTCACGGATATCTTCCGGCCGTAATTCTTGACGATCATCTCACCATCGCATTTCGGACATTGCACGAGCCATCTCCTTGTTAAGAGCCGCTACCTGAAAAATCACCGTCACCCTGTTGCCGCAACCCACGCTACACTGCCACAGCTTGGCCTGCTGCGCATCCTCAAAGCGCTCCAGGGCGCGCCAAAATCTCATTGGCAGTTCAGTTCGCGAGTGCGGCACTTGTGTCAGGCCAACCCGGTCTCCGGACGGGCGGTCGCGTGGCGCAACATCGCAAGGTAGTTCGGTTTCAATTCCATGCGCGCGGCGAAGCCCTTCCTGAGCAGCAGCGCGTGTGCACGCCCGAGGCGATAGCACGGACACGACACCAACAGATGGTGCTCCAGATGATAATTCACGAAGTACGGGGCGATGAACGCGCGTTCCAGCAGGCCCGCATGGGTGGTGCGCGTGTTGCGAAGCCGATCGTCGTTGTCAGGCACGGCACCATGCTCGCCGATGTTGCGCACCCGGGTGATGAATGGCTCCCAGGTCAGCGCCGGTAAGACCCAAAGGAGGAAATACATAGGCCAATGGTCCGCGGCGGCGAACCCGGCCAGAAACACCAGGTTGATCGCCAGGTTCGGACCCATTCGTCGCGCCCCGCGCACCAGCCGTTCGGTCCAGGGTTGGCCGGGCCGACCGAACGCGCCTTTCACCGTGGCGCTGCGCTGCTTCCAGCCGGTCTGACCTGTCAGATCACGGATCATCTTGCGCCTGAAACTGGCGCGACTGATCGGAAACGGGGCTGACAGATGCAGGTCCGGGTCGTCCGCCTGCTGAGTGTGCTTGTGATGCTCGATATGATAGTTGCGATACGGCACCACCGATGCACCCAGCAGAGGCCGGTTGAGGACCCACTCGCTCACCCAATCGTTCAGACGTCGATTCTTGTACAGCAGGTTGTGCGCGCCATCATGGTTGAGCACCGCCAGTCCCAGTTGCCGGCAGCCGACCAGCATCGCGCCCAGCAGCACGGTGAGGGGATTGGTCCACACAACGCACACCGCCCAGATTGCCAGGATCGACCCCCAGCAGTGTACGATCAACCAGGTCGACCGCCAGGGCGAGGCGGCGATCAGGCCAGCGATTTCCGCCTGGCTGAAAAAGTCCCGAGGTCGTTCACGAACAGCCATCCGGTCATTCTAGCCCGGCTGGCATCGAATCCGGTAGCCGATCAGTTGCCGAAATCCCAGGTTTCGCCCGCGTGGTAACGGCGCAGTATATTCTTGGCGATTAATATTCGATGGACTTCGTCCGGTCCATCTGCCAGGCGCAAAGTGCGCGCGCTGAGATACATATTGGCCAGCGGCAGGTCGCCGGAGACGCCCGCCGCGCCCCACACCTGAATCGCGCGGTCGACCACTCGATGGTACATCTCGGGAACGAATATCTTGATCGCCGATATGTCGGTACGCGGGTCCGCCCCGGTCTCCATCTTCTCGGCACAGTGAATCGTCATCAGGCGCGCAGCCTGAATGTCGATGTAGGAATCGGCGATGAACCCCTGGATGAATTGCTTCTGCTCGAGCTTCTCACCGCCGTGGACCTCGCGAGTCATGGCCCGTTCCACCATCAGGTCGAAGGCGCGCCACATTGAGCCGACCGAGTTCATGCAGTGATACACACGGCCCGCTCCAAGCCGGTCCTGGGCCGCCTGATGTCCGGTACCCGTGCGACCGAGCTGATTCTCCTTCGGGACGCGCACGTTGTCGTAGATGATCTCGCAATGGCTCGATGCCTTGCCCCACACCGGCACGCCGCGCACGATGTTCACGCCAGGCGTTTTTCTCGGGACGATGATCTGCGTCATCTTGTCGGTATCCCCGGCGCCGTCTGCATCTGCGGTGCGGCACATCACAATGTAGAACTCCGCGGCAAAACCGTTCGACGTGAACCACTTGTGGCCGTTGATCACCCACTCGTCGCCGTCGAGTACCGCGCGCGTCTGAATCGAGCGCGGATCCGACCCGGCATTGTCCGGTTCGGTCATGGAGAAGGCGGACTGCATGGTGCCGTCGGTCAGGGGCTTCAGCCATTTCTCATGCTGCTCCGGGGTTCCGTACTTCAGCAGAATTTTCTGGTTGCCCGAGTTCGGTGCGACCACCCCGAACAAGGAAGCCGCGCCCGGGCTGTATGCGAGCACCTCGTTCATGTACGCATGCTGCATGAAGGACAGACCCATACCCCCGAATTCACGGGGCAGATGCGGCGCCCACAACTTCTCCTTTTTGACCCGGTCCTGAATCTGATGACGCAGCTCGCGCGCCTCCTCGACCGCTTCCTTGGACGCATTGGCGCCGTCGGAGACCCAGCCCCACAGCTTGCCTTCCATCGGTAGAATCTGGGTGTTGATGATCTCGGCCGTCGCCAGCCGGATCTCATTGATCTCATCGTCAATCGCCGGCACGGGCTTCACGTTCATGGCCATGTGCTGCTCCCTTCCCCTTTTCCTGTGAACTCTTGAATCTATCGCCTGCCAGCGTCGCTTGCAAACTGCCAGGGCAGCGCCACTTGCATTCCTATTCAGGACCAGCCTCGGCAACCCTGCCTGCCGCCGCTGCTATACTGTGGTTTTACTCGCCCACATTCCCATGCCCCTCGAATATCCCTATCAGGACCACCCGGCATCCGGTGAGGCACGAGAGATCGTCCCCGGTGTGCGTTGGCTGACGATGCCGATGGGAGGGGGGTCGCTCAATCACATCAATCTGTATCTGCTCGACGATGAAGACGGCTGGTATGTCGTCGATACCGGCCTGCCGTTGAAGGAGGTTCAGGCACTGTGGCACGAGTTGTTCCTCAACGAGTTGAACGGCAAACCCGTAAAAGGGGTGATCTGCACGCACATGCATCCGGATCACGTCGGCAACGCGGCATTTATCACCGACCTGTTCCAGTGCCCGTTGTTGATGACCCACGGCGAGTATTATCAAGCCCGGTCATTCAGCGGCACTGGCCCCGGAAACCACTCCAGCTGGCAAGGCGAAATCTTTTACCAGCGTGCCGGCATGCCCAAGGACTACCTCGAGGGCATGCAGCAGATGTGGCAAAAGAGGTCCGATGACGGGTTCACCATGCCCACCATGCCGACGGGCTTTCAGCGTCTGAAAGACGGCGACGTGCTGACCATTGGCGGTCGCGACTGGTCCGTGGTGGTCGGATCCGGCCACTCACCGGAGCACGCCTGCCTGCACTGCAAGAGCCTGGGCATCATGCTGTCGGGGGATCAGATTCTGCCGATCATTACGTCCAACGTCAGCGTCTTCCCAACGGAGCCGGACGCGGACCCGCTGCGCGTCTGGATGGAGTCCCATGACAAATTCATGAGCACGCCCAGCAACACGCTCGTCCTGCCGGCCCACAACCTGCCGTTCTACGGCGTCCGCGAGCGGCTTCGTGAGCTGGTCGATCACCACGAAGACCGCATGCTCGCGATCGAAGAGCACTGCGTCGAACCGAAAGTCGCAAAAGACCTGTTACCGGTACTGTTCAAGCGCAAGCTGGACCCTCGCCAGATGATGATGGCGCTCGGCGAGGCCATCGCGCATCTGCATCTGCTGATGCACCGCAATCGAATCGAGCGGTCCCTGGGCGAGGACGGCCGCTATCACTTCACCTCGATCGACCCCGGCCTGGACCGGCGCGCGAATCCCGATCGGCATGAGGAACCGGACGACAGCCCGATCATGGTTTAGGGAACCTCATGTCCGAACCGCAATCACGACCTGCACCCCGCGTCCGACGGGCGCGACGGGCGCGACGGCGCGCACGGCACTGGAAACACCGGTTGGTGATCATCACCTACCGGACCCTGCGCTGGGCGCAACGCTATCTTCCACCCGGCGTCCGATCACTGGTTGGATTCGCATTGATCGGCGGCGGGCTGCTCGGTTTTCTCCCGATTCTGGGATTCTGGATGCTGCCGCTGGGGATCGCTATCGCAAGCCTGGATTTCCCACCCTTGCGCCGCCGCCTGGAACGCTGGTTGATCGATACCCGACGGCGCTACCATATCGAGATCACGCAATCACGATAGCGCCGCATGGCAACCGTAGATCCCGAAAGCAGATCCACTCCGCCGGCAGACCAACGAGTGACCAACGTGCCGCCCGAGGACACCATCCCGGCGCTTCCGGTACCGCTCGTTATCGGGGTCACCGGGCACCGGGATCTGGTTGCCGGGGAACTGCCACTGCTCGAGGAGCGCGTCCGCGCGTTCTTCGAAGAGCTCCACCAGCGCTACCCAGGGCAACCGCTGGAAGTGATGAGCCCGTTGGCGGAAGGCGCAGACCGGCTGGTGGCGCGCGTGGCCCTGGATCTCGGTCTCCGCCTGATTGCTCCGTTGCCAATGCACAGGGACGAGTACCTGGAGGATTTCGCGGAATTGGCTTCGCGCGATGAGTTCGAGAACCTGGTCGCGCAAGCTATCGATTTCCCGGTACCCGACTGGTCATGGAAGGAACCTCGTTCCGCCGAGGTCAGCACTCGCGACCTTCAGTATGCGCAACTCGGAGTGTTCATTGCATCGCACTGCCACATCCTGCTCGCACTATGGGATGGGTTGGAGTCGTCGCAAACCGGCGGAACCGCCCAGGTCATCGAGTTTCACCAGCGCGACTACATGCCGGGACTCTCCGAGCAGCGCGCCGGACTGTCCCTCAACCTCGTCAACGACGAAAGCGACCTGGTCTATCACATCACCTGCTCGCGAATTCAGCATGGACACCAGCCAGCCGGGGTGGCCGGCGGGCCAACCGGGGTGGCCGGCGAGGTTTCGTGGTTTACCGCTGACGAAGTAAACCCTCGCACCACCGAGCTACCCGAGCGCTACGACCTGGTGTTCACGCGCATCGCGGAGTTCAACGCGGACGCACGGCTGCACCTCGAAACGATAGAGCGTGAAGGCTGGGCGTTGAGCTCGAGCGCGGACTCGATACCTCGAGGGGCACGGCGCATCGAGCAAGCGTTCAAGGTCGCCGATTGGCTCGCGCTGCGTTTTCAGCGTCGGATCGACGGCTATTGGCGGGCCATGCTGGGCATCGGGATAACTGCAGGATTGTGCTTCGTCGCGTTTGCCGACCTGCCCGGCCAGGAACTGATGATCTATCCCTACCTGGGACTGCTCACTGCCGGCATCGCCCTGTTTTTCGTCGCTCAGAAGGGCGGTTGGCACCGCCGCCACCTCGACTACCGGGTCCTCGCCGAAAGCCTGCGGGTGCAGTTCTACTGGACAGTCGCCGGCGTCAGCTCACCTACGCCAACGCAATACAACCACGACAGCTATCTGAGCAAACAAGACATCGAGCTGGGCTGGATCAGGCATGTCCTGCGCTTCACCGGGCGTCGCGCGACCGCACCGCTCGACGCACCGACCAGCGCTGGGATCAGCTTCGCGATCGAGCGTTGGGTCGGTGGACAAAGGGATTTCTTCGGACGCCGAGTTCCGGAGAAAATTGCCGCCCACAAGCGGAATGCGCTGATCGGGAAATTCTGCTTCTGGACCGGCATCGTGATCGCCGTCATTCTAGCGTTGGTGCAGTACGCGCTCTCCGAAACCTGGAAGGCTCCGATGATGGCGATGATGGGGCTACTGCCTTTGATCGCTGGTTTCAGGGAGTTTTACTCCCACAAAAAAGCCGACATGGAGCTGATCAAACAGTTCAGCTTCATGCACCGGATCATGAAGGAAGCGTTGCGCCGCCTGCACAGTACCGAATCTGACGACGATCGCCGGGAAATTCTAAGGGCACTCGGTGAGACCGCGCTGGACGAACAGGCCGAGTGGATCATGCGCCAGCGCGAGCGACACCCGGATAGCCAGGAGGTGGGCTAGCGCTTATCTGCGTTCGATGCGATCAAGCGTCCGTGAGCGCCACGAAGCTGTAGCGATCACCGTCACGCTTGATATGACCTGCCGTCGGCGTCGCAAAGTGCGTACCAATAATCAGCACGGGCCCGTCCGCGTAGCGGTCCAGCAATGCGTCGCGGGTGCTGCGCGCCTGCGCTGCATCGTAGTCCGCGGAACTCGACCAGTCGCTCCGTGCCATCTGACACGGGTGATGAATGCAATCCCCGGTGATCAACGCATTCTCACCGCCCGACGATATACGCACGCTTACATGTCCCGGCGTGTGCCCGGGGGTGGGCTCCAGCCATACCTCGTCGCACAACTGGTGCTCCGCATCGACCAGATCCACCAGCCCGGCTTCGAACACCGGCCGCACGGAGTCCGCCAGCACGGGACCATATGCGGCCTCGTCCTCGTTCGCGTCCCAGTAGCGCCATTCGGTCTCGGCCATGAGGTATCGCGCGTTGGGAAACGTCGGCAGCCACTCGCCGTCAACCAGCATCGTGTTCCAGCCGACATGATCAACATGCAGATGGGTGCACAACACCGTATCGACGGACTCGCGTGGATAACCCGCGCGAGCGAGATCCTCCAGGAACGTCGTCTGCAGGTTGGTCCACGCCGGGATGCTGCGCTGCTTGTCGTTGCCGATGCAGGTATCGACAACGATCCTGCGCGACCCGGTATCCACAACCAGCGCATGCACACTCATGATCAACTTGCCTTCGGCGGTCATGAAGTGCGGGTGCATCCAACCAATCTCCAGGCAGGCCTCGGGCGTCGCATCGGGCAGGATGAAGCGCGACCCGCCGGCAACTTCAAGCTCGACTACCCGGGTTATCTTTACGTCACCGATCTGCCAATGCGCCATAGCTGCTGTCCCTTCGTCCTTCGTGCGCCGAACATTGTGTGGCCAACAGCTTCGCTGCCCTCATCGATGACCGCAAGTACCTGTCTGGTTTCTTGCCCGCGGCCAGACGCCCGCGTATCTTGCTGCTCAGGGCACGCGGTGAGGACGAACCATGGCTGACGCTCGCACGACAAACACCGGGCTGAAGGGGGTGTGGTCCGCATTCAAGGAGATCGGTACCGTCGTTGCGGCCGTCCGGCACCTGAAACCACGGGCCGCCAGCATCACGGATTCGATCGGTAGTCGCGTCGAACACAATGCTCGGACGTTCGGCAATCGCCCAATGATTCTGTTCGAGGGCAAAACCATCACCTGGGCCGACTTCAACGCGCTGGCTAATCGCTATGCACATGGCCTGGCCAGGCGCGGCGTTGGCAAGGGCGACACCGTCAGCCTGTTGATGGAGAATCGAATCGAATACCTGGCGGCGATCACCGCGGTCTGCAAGCTCGGCGCGATTGCCGGTCTGATCAACACGAACCTGCGCGAACGGCCGCTGATTCACTGCATCAACGTCACCCAATCCAAGCTCTGCATCATCGGCGAAGAGCTGGTCGGATCGGTCGAAAAGGTGAAGGCGGAACTGAACCTCAACGAGGGTGAGGACTATGTTTACGTCCCCGACGCGGGCAGTCAGCCGGCCCCCAACTGGGCCATCGATCTCGCGGCCGAGAGCGCCGACGCGCCTGCCGACAACCCGGCATCCACCGCAACGGTAACCCTCGGCGATTCTGCGCTGTATCTGTTCACCTCCGGGACCACGGGGTTGCCCAAGGCCGCGATCGTCTCTCACCGCCGATACCTGATGAGCGCGATGACCAGCGCGAAGGCGCTGCTGAAGTGTGACGAGAACGACCGAATCTACATCTGCCTGCCGCTCTACCACGGCACCGGCCTGATGATCGGCTTCGGACCGGCGCTGGCATCTGGTGCATCAATGGTCATCCGGCGGAGGTTCTCGGCGAGTCGCCTGTTGGACGAAGTGCGCGAGCACCAGGCGACCTGCCTGATCTATATCGGCGAGCTGTGCAGATATCTATTGAACCAGCCGGTGCGGCCCGATGACGCCGACAACCCGCTTCGAAGCATCGCCGGCAACGGTCTGCGCCCCGACATCTGGTTGGAATTCAAGCAGCGCTTCGGCATCAAGCGAATCGCAGAGTTTTACGGCGCCAGCGAAGGCAACGTGGCGTTTGCCAACCTGCTCAACAAACAACTGACCATCGGCACCACCACCCAGAAGATCGCCCTGGTGCGCTACGACGTGGATGAGGACCAGATCATTCGCGACGAAAATGGTCACTGCATCGAGGCAACCAAAGGGGAGCCCGGACTCCTGCTGGCCGAAATCAACGACCAGCAGGTCTTCGAGGGGTACACCGACGCGGAAGCGACCGAGGCCAAGATCGTCCGCGATGTGCGCAGTCCCGGAGACTCCTGGTTCAACTCAGGCGATCTGATTCGCCGCATCGACGTCGGATTCAGCTTCGGCCTGCCACACTTTCAGTTCGTCGATCGAGTCGGCGATACGTTTCGCTGGAAGTCGGAGAACGTGTCGACCAATGAGGTAGGCGAGGTCGTCAATCGCCATCGGCAGGTTCACTTCTGCAACGTCTACGGCGTCGATGTGCCGCGCGCCGACGGGCGTGCCGGGATGGCAGCACTGGTACTCAACGAGGGACACGAAGCGCTGGACCTCAGTGATTTCTCTACCTTTATCGCCCGTGAACTACCGGCTTACGCGCGGCCGGTGTTTCTCAGAATCCAGCGAGACATCGACGTCACCGGAACCTTCAAGATGGTCAAGGTCGAGTTGCGCAAGCAAGGCTACGACCCGGAGCTCGTCGGCGAGTCTCTGTACGTTATGAAGCCCGGCACCAATGTCTATGAGCCTCTGGATTCGGACTTTCACGCAACCATCCGTGCCGGTGACGCGGGTTTCTAAGCGACCTTGCCCGTCAGATCCAACCCGGGCGGTGTTGTTCGATCTGGGCAACGTAATCCTCGAGTTAGACGTCCGCCGAGTGTTCGCCCATTGGGCTGACCTGTCCGGCGAATCCACCGATACCCTGATCACACGCTGGGTTCTGGATGAGGCCTATAAGCGTCATGAAACAGGACAGCTCGACTTTCACGACTATGCCGCACACCTAAGCCGCATGCTCGATATCGAGCTACCTGCATCGGGTTGGCAAGCGGGTTGGAATGCTCTGTTTCGCGGTCCCTACGCGGACGTCACCGCCCGACTGCCAAGCCTGTCCGCACGGCTGCCGTGCTTCTGCTTCACCAACACCAATCCGACCCACCAGGCGCAGTGGCAGAGAGACTATCCCGACGCCATCAAGGGTTTTCGGAAAATCTACGTTTCCTCCGAGATCGGGCGCCGCAAACCAGACCCGGAGTCCTACCGATGGGTGGCCAGCGACATGGGGTTCGCACCGGGCGAGATTCACTTCATTGACGACAGCCAGGCAAACGTGGATGGGGCCATCAGCGCCGGGATGCGCGCGACGCGGGTGCGTAGTGAAGCCGACGTCGTCGCCGCAATGGATGCGCTGCTTAGCTGAGCGTCGGCGAACTCTGCTTCTCGAGTTCGCCCAGCAGACGCAGTGCGGTGATCCGGTCGCGGCCACATACCGCTACATCCGCCTTGAAATCCAAGCAAACCTTTGGCCGCTCGGGCTTCCCGAACAGGGCGCATTTCCTCTCAGAGGTCAGCTGAATACAACGCACCCCGGCAGGTTTACCCCCAGGCATTCCCGGGATCGCGGAGCTGATCGAGGGCGCGATACAACACGCACCGCAGGCGCTACGGCAGTGCACGATCAACCGTTGATGGCGCCGGCGACCGCAGCGTAGCGGTCGAGCAAGGGAATCACGGTGTCCGCGTCTGCCGAGGGCAGAGCCAGGATGATTCGATTGAAACCCATCTCGAGCAACGCTTCGATCCGCGCCGGATCCGGTCCGACCCCAAAGATGCTGAAGTCCGGTTCGCCCGCGCGCGCCGATGCCTGCCAGGCTTCACGGGTACGGGCAATTCCTTCCACATAGTCCACCTCGCCCTGGGCGGCAGCGCGCGCCTGATCCTGATGAATGGGCATCCAGCCGTCCCCGTATGCTGCAATCCGTTCATAAACCCACCTCGACGAGGCGCCCAGCAAGACCGGCGGCCCTCCGCGTTGCACGGGTTTGGGGAAAGCCCAGAGCGGATCGAAGTCGACCAGCTTGCCATGGTACTGAGCTTCGTCGTCGTTCCAGATGGCACGCATCGCTTCGATGCGCTCTTGCAGCAACGGCCAGCGCGTCGCGTAGTTGGTCCCATGGTTTGCCATCTCTTCCCGGTTCCAACCCGCGCCAACGCCCAGCAGCACCCGACCGTCCGACAGCTTGTCCAGGGTGGCGACCTGTTTTGCCATCAGAATCGGCTCTCGCTCCGTGATCAACGTGATACCCGTGCCCAGTTTCAGGGTCTGTGTCACGACCGCTGCCGCCGCAAGGGCCACGAACGGATCATAGGTATTCCAGTATTCGCGGGGCAGTTCGCGCCCGCCGGGCCAGGCTGTCTCACGAACTGCCGGAATGTGCGTATGCTCGGGTAAAAACAGGGATTCAAACCCCCTGGCTTCAGCCGCACTCGCAAGCACATGGGGCGCGATCGAGTACTCGGTCGCGAACATCAAGACACCGAAATCGGCCATGGGGTCTCTCGATTTGCGCTACGGGCGTCGCGCTATGCGACGCATCGTGCATGCGCAACCCGTCATTGGCAAATTCGAAAGGGCTTAGAGGACGATAGCGTCGAACCGGGCGCGGTGCTCGTCAATCTTGCGTACGTAGCGCCGACCCGCGGTGTGCATGAGTTCGTCATCCTGGTTGATGCCGACGTTGTATGCCAGCAACGCACACTGCTCATCACCGCAGACCGTCTGGTAGTGGGAAAGGATCTGCGCCCCGCAGTAGACATTCTGTTCCGGATCACCGAGATCCGAACCGCAGAAGCCTCGCCAGTACGGCCGCACCTGGGCTGGCCCCATGGCGCCGACATGCGATTTGACGTGCTTGCGGAATGAGCTTTCGGCAAATATCACGCTGGCGACCAGTTCCGGTGCCAGACTCTGGCGGGTCGATGCTTCCAGAATCCATCCCGAGAACTCGTCCGCCACGCTCTTGCGTACCCCGAACGCCCGATGCATCTGGGCCGCGAACGTCCCTACTTCCTCCTCCCAGGCCGCCCGCTGGTGAATACCCGCCGGAATGGCGAACGCACTGCGTTCATAGTCCACCGGACCGTAGAACTCAGCCAGGCCTACGGCCGCAATCAGTGCGACCGCGACAGCCAGCACTTCGAGCCGGACAATGAAGGGTGCACGCTTGACCATCGACAATAGCCGGCCTGCGAGCAGCATTTTCGAGTTCACGTCCATATCCGTGCGCATATCCCCCTTGGATGCAGCCATTCTATAGGGCTTGCGTCACACTATGGAACCAATCCTAAGAAAAAGTGGTGAGGGTTGCTGTCCCCCCCTTGTAACGTATGCCAATGAAGTTAGCGAACACTTACCGTTCGTCTCGCACTATGTAAGCGTTACAAAACAGAAACATATTAATAACGCTCTACTTATACCAAAACATTCTATTAACTATGGAGATATCCTGCAGTGAAAGTGAATTCAGGCGGTAATGCCTGCATCGATGACCAGCTCGGCGCCGTTCATGTAGCTGGCCTGGTCAGACGCAAGAAACACCACGCCGTCCGCGATGTTGGTCGGACTCCCCACCGCGCCTCCCGGCACCGCTTCGGCCGCCAGTTCACTCGGCTCCAGGGTATTTGCGCCCGCCATTAGTGCGTCCGGGATGATGCTGTTCCAGATCGGTGTCGCGATGATCCCCGGGTGCACCGAATTCACCCTGATCGGCCATCCGTTCGCTGCACACTCCAGGGCGACCGCTTTGGTAAACAGCCGCACCCCGCCCTTGGTCGCACAGTATCCGGACAGCGTCGCGGAGCCTTGCAAACCTGCCACCGACGACAGGTTGACGATGGATCCACCGCCGGAGGCGTTGATCAGCGGAATCGCCGCGCGCGTGCCGAGAAACACGCCGTCCAGATTCACTGCGGTCTGCCGGCGCCAGTCTTCGAGGGTCATGTCGAGAATGCTGCCCGCCCAGGCAATTCCTGCGTTGTTGACCAGCACGTGCAGAGCGCCCCAGCGTTGCTCTACGTCGCGCACCACCGAAGCCCAGTCCTGCTCGCTGGTCACATCGTGATGCTGATAGACGGCCTCGGCGCCCGTCGCCGCAATCGATTCCACCGCGTCGGTGCCAAGGTCATCCTGGATATCGCTCAGCATGACCCGACAGCCTTCCGCGGCAAACGCATCGGCGCAAGCGCGGCCAATCCCCGAAGCCGCCCCGGTTACGAGCACGACTTTGTCCTTCAATCCGGTCAATTTTTCTCTCCCGTCCCAGGTCAGCTCAGCAAGCCCAGTTTGAAGTTGTCCCAGGTCACGATCTGATCCGGTATCACCACGACCCAGCGGCGATTGCGTCCGCCGGCACTCGCGCTATTGGGCGCCGGGTCATCCACCGGAGGCTTGCCGTGGCCGCCGTTGTACTTGATCCCCATCTGTTGGCGCGCTTGCGCGAGAAACGGATCCGCATGTTCCGCCGTCGCGTCTTCCAGCACTTCGGCCCGTCCCTGAATCATGATTGCCTGCAGTTCCGGGAACTTCTCATTACGATCCACGATCACGGAACATTCCGGTGTGCGGCGCAAGTTCACAACCTTCTGCCCGCGGCCAAAAAAGTAGACGCGACCGCCTGCCCAGCCGAACCACATCGGCGTGAGATTGATCCGCGCGCCGGGGCCCATCGAGGCGACACGCATGTTCCACTGACTGGCCATCAGCTCATCGATCTGCCCCGCATCGAGCGCGAGTTCCTTTGGCAACGCCATCGTGTCTCCGCTCAGTGGGCCTGCAACTCAGCAATCATCGCGCGGCGCGCGTCCGCATCGACGAACCCGAAGCCGCCGGACGTGCGATCGACGAAATTGCCGTAGCGGCGTTTGATTTCAGGAACGATGTCCTTGGGCTCCCCAACCACCGCAAAGGCCTCGAGGATGTCGTCGCTGATCAGCGTACCCATTTCCTGCCAGCGCCCTTGTTTGGACATGGCATTGAGTTCCGGCTGCAGCTCGCCAACACCGATGGACTCGAGAACGCCACGATATGCAGGCGTCGAACCGTAAAACGCAATCCGCTCGCACACCTGACGTTTGCTCTTCGCGAACGCCTCCTCATTGTCCCCGGAGACCACGAAGTTCGAATAAGAGATCTCAAACTGCTGCCGGCTCTTGCCCACCTTGGCAAGCCCCGCTTCAATCGCAGGCAGCGTCACAGACTCGATGAACGCGACCGTGCTGAATGGGTGGATGATCATGCCATCGGCCACTTCTCCGGCCACCTCCGTCATCCTTGGACCCACCGCGGCGAGGATCACCTTGGGCGCTCCGTATTCGGTGTTCTCCGGGGCGAAGGCAGGCGTCATCAGAGTGTGCGTGTAGTACTTGCCGACAAATTGAAGCGGCTCTGCGTCGTACCAGTTCGCCCAGATCGCACGCATCGCCAGAACCAGTTCGCGCATCTTTGCGGCGGGCGAGTCCCAGGGCATGCTGAACCGCTTGGTAATGTGGGGCTTGATCTGCGAGCCCAGCCCGATGGTCAAGCGACCCTTCGAGTAGGCATTGAGGTCGTGGCCAACGTTCGCGAGCAACATGGGGCTGCGCGCAAAGGCAACCGCGATCGAGGTGATCAGTTCGATTCGCTCGCTGTGTTCGGCCGCGAGCAACAGGGGCATGAACGGGTCGTGGGCGGTCTCCGCGGTGCGAACACCGTCCACCCCGAGTTGTTCGTACTCACGCGCAACCTCGGCCACCCGCTCGAGTTGTGGTCCTAGGCCGGCATCTACTTTCACGGCAGCTCCCTCAGCGTCAGGCGGTCAGTTCTTCAATGATCTTGATGCGATCCTGTTTCGGGATGTGCGCATAGGCGGCGGACGTGCGATCGATGATGTCGCCGTAACGCGTGCGAATCTGCCCAGCGATGCTGGACGGTTCACCAATAACGGCGAAATTCTCGAGGATGCTGTCATCGATCAGGTCACCCATGGCTTCCCAGCGACCTTGCTTGGACATCGTGTTCAGCTCGGCCTGCAACTCGCCAACGCCGATCGAATCGAGCACGGGTTTGTACGCCGGGGTCGAACCGTAGAACGCGATCTGCCGGCAGGTTGCCGTTTTCGCCTGCTCCAGTTCCTTCTCGTCCTGCCCCGTGACCACGAACACCGGGTAGCTGATTTCGAAGTCGTCGCGACTCTTGCCTGCCTTCGCGAAGCCCCGCTCCAGCGCCGGTATGGTCGTTTCTCGAAGATATTTTTCCGTGGTGAACGCATGCGCGATCACCCCATCGGCAACCTCTCCGGCGACCTCGGTCATGAGCGGCCCAACGGCGGCCAGGAACACCCGCGGCGCCCCGTAGTCATTGTCCGTCGGCGTAAAGAACGGAGTCATCAACGTGTGGGTGTAGAACTTGCCGGCGAACTCCATCGGAGCACCTTCGTGCCAGGTTGCCCAGATCGCACGCATTGCCAGAATGAACTCGCGCATCCGCGCCGCCGGTTCCGACCAGGGCATGCTGAATCGTTTGGTGATGTGCGGCCGGATCTGAGATCCGAGTCCTAGAACGAAACGTCCCTTGGACACCGCGTTCAGGTCGTGGCCAATGTTCGCCAGGAGCATCGGGGTGCGGGCGAAGGCGACGGCAATCGAAGTCATCAAGTCGATGTTCTGAGTCTGCTGCGCTGCAACGACGAGTGGAAAGAAGGGGTCGTGACTGGTTTCCGCGGACAGCAGCCCGCTGTAGCCCATCTCCTCCAGTTCCTGCGCCTGAGCCCCCACCTTGTCGAGTTCGAAGCCTACGCCGCCGTCGACTTTCATTCCGTCGTCGCCCCCAGTTTCAAAGACCGGCCATTGTATAGCCCTTTAAGAGCCAGCGGGTACCTGCGCCTAACGGGAGGAATACGTGCCGGGCGGGGCGTTCCATCAACGCCCATCGAGTTCCACCGGCGCAGCATAGCATCGTCAAATACGGCTCCCGGACCCCTTGAAGCGCGCTGAATAGGCCATATATTCAATGGGATCCCGAGCGCTTTTGAGGAGTTGCGCAAATGACGAGGGTTCTCCTGTTCATCGCGACCAACGTAGCGGTACTGGTTCTGCTGAGCATCACCTTCAGCGTCTTCGGGTTGGAGTCCTATCTCTCGTCCAATGGCGTCGACTTGAATCTGACGAGTCTGCTGGTCTTCTCGGCCGCGTTCGGCATGGGCGGGTCCTTCATATCGCTGGCCCTGTCGAAGTGGATCGCCAAGCGCTCCACGGGGGCGAAGGTAATCGAATCTCCCACCAACGACACGGAACGCTGGCTGCTGGATACGGTCGCGGGGCTCGCGCGGGACGCGGGCATCGCGATGCCCGAAGTGGCGGTATTCCCATCGCCCCAACCCAACGCGTTCGCCACCGGCGCGAGTCGGAACAAGGCGCTGGTAGCGGTAAGCAGCGGGCTGCTCGAAAACATGAACGGCGACGAAGTGAAGGCAGTACTTGGCCATGAAATCGGCCACGTTGCCAACGGTGACATGCTGACCCTGACGCTGCTCCAGGGCGTGATGAACACCTTCGTGATCTTCTTTTCGCGCATCATCGGGTTTTTCGTCGACCGGGTACTACTGAGAAACGAACACGGCTATGGGATCGGATTCTGGGTCACTACGATCGTCGCGCAGATCGTGCTCGGTCTGCTCGCCAGCATGGTGGTGATGTGGTTCTCGAGGCACCGTGAATTCCGGGCCGACGCGGCCGGAGCAAACCTGGCCGGACGCGGCAACATGGTGGCCGCGTTGGAACGTCTGCGCGCGGCCCATGAGATGCCGAACACCATGCCGGAAACCCTCGTTGCGTTCGGCATTGCCGGTGGCCTGCGCAAGGGCATGCAGGCCTTGTTCGCGTCGCACCCGCCCATCGGTGAGCGGATCGAGGCGCTGCGCCGCGCCGCTTAGCTTTACCGTTCAGTCGCCGCCGGTTTTATCTGCCGTACGATAATCGCCGAACTGCTCGTCGCGTTTGGTCAGCGCGTCGGTCAGGCTTTCCCGAAGTTCGGCCAGGTGAGCCTGGGTCGAGCGGGTAAAGGTGGCGAGCGTCTGCATCTCAGTGCCCGCGCGAATCGCCGCGCGGATGCCCATCGCGTCCATCTGTCGGTGCACCGCACGCTTATTGATCTGCTGAATGTCACTGGGAACCCGGGCGACCCGTTCCGCGATGCGCAGCACGTTCGCCTCGAGTTCGTCCGCGGGGAACGCGCGATTGGCAAACCCGGACTGTGCGGCTTCTTCCCCCGACATGGAGTCGCCGGTGAGCATCAGCTCCATGGCCCGGCGCAGGCCCACGATCCAGGGATAGAACTGGTTGTCCGGTGGGCTGATGGCACGGACCACCGGATAGCCGATCTTGGCATCCTCGGCCACGTACACCAGATCGCAGGCCGTGGCCAACTCGGTCCCGCCGGCTAGGCAATAACCGTGCACCTGGGCGATGACCGGCTTGGCCAGATCCCACATTCCCAGGAATCCGTCCACCACGTGGCGGGGCCAGTTGCCCAATCCCCCGGCGCTGTAGTACGGCTGATCTTTCGCAACGTTTGACTTCAGGTCGTAGCCCGCAGAGAAGCACGAGCCTGCGCCGCGAATGATGGTCACCGCAATGTCCGGATCCTGGTCGCCCGTCTCCAGCGCGTGGAACATCTCGCCGCGCAACTCATTGGACAGCGGATTACGCTTATCCGGTCGGTTCAGCGTAATGCGCTGCACTCTCGGCAACGGCTGATCGAGAATGATTTTCTGGTAATCCACGGGACCCCCTATCCGACCGAAAACACGTCGGGTGTAAATGTTGCGAACGTTCGCTCCGTTTCTTCCGCCGTTGCACCACCGAGCGGCGCGATGATATGCGTATGAATACCACCTGCGGCGTCAGCCAGCACTCGCTCGCGGCACTCCTCTTCCACGCCGATAATGGCGATCTCGTCGATCAGCGCATCAGTGAGCGCGCCGCCGGTTTTCTCACGATCTTTCTCTGCCCAGCCTTCAGTGATCGTCGAGGCTGCATCGCTGTACCCGGCCCAGGCCAGAAACCGGTTGTAAACCGGGGTGGCGTAGTAAGGCGCAAACGCCGCCCGAAAACGCGCCCGCGCGCCGTCCTTATCGTCCGTCACCAGCACCATGGCCCGGTTGACCACCTCGACGTCCTGCCAATTCTTGCCGGCGCGTTCCGCGCCGATCTTCACATGCTCCATCATCTTCGGCAGCGCGCCCTTCGGCCACAGGTTAAAGATCACTCCGTCACCTACCTCCGCGGCCATCTCGATCATCTTGGGCCGGAGCGCCGCCAGGTACAGCGGCGGCGGATCGTCCATGGGGAACTGCCGATATCCATGACTGGCCATGGTGTCGAGATCGAAGTTCGATTTTTCGCCCGCCAGCATCGAGCGAACCATGAGCGCCGTCTCCCTGACCCGGGTCACCGGCTTATCCAGCTCAATGCCATGCCAACCGCCCATCATGGTCTGGCTCGAAGAGCCGAGCCCCATGACGAAGCGCCCGGGCAACACCTGGCCCAGCACGTTAGCCGTCGCCGCCAGCACTGCGGGTGTGCGCGTGTAAACCGGCGTGACGGCGACCCCGATCCGGATGTCTTTGGTGGTGGCCCCCAGCACGGCCGCTGCCGTCAAAGCGTCCGGCGCGCCGCCATCTCCGAACCACGCGTCCGTGTACCCGTTCGCCTCGGCCCATTGGACCCGTTCCACGGTGTCTTTGACGAAGGGGCTGGCCGGCAGCGTCACCGCCATGCGTCGTTTGAGTGCCATCGTTCCTCCCGAACTGTGCGTAACGAATGTGGGGAACTAGCGTTGCATTTTGCGACGCGCGGAATCAAGCCGTATGCTGGGCGACCTCTGAATTGGGAGCATGCATGAGCGACGCGCCTGAACTCACCGCGGTACGCGAGGCCCATCGTTTCGACGAGCAGGCGCTACTCGACTATCTGGCTGCGAACCTGGATGGCTTCGAAGCACCCGTCACCATTCGACAGTTCGAAGGTGGCCAGAGCAATCCGACGTTTCTACTGGAGGCCGCTTCGGGCAATTACGTGATGCGCAAGCAGCCGCCGGGTGAGCTGCTGCCATCGGCGCACCAGGTGGACCGGGAGCACCGCGTCATGGATGCACTCCGCGACAGTGACGTACCGGTGCCGCGGATGTTCGTGTCGTGCGAAGACCCGTCTGTGATCGGGACGAAGTTCTACCTCATGGAGAAGGTTGAGGGCCGGGTGTTCACGGATCTATTGCTGCCTACCCTGAGCGCCGCAGAACGCGGTGCGATCTATGAGGATCTGGCCCGTGTCCTGGCGGCGCTGCACTGTGTCGACCCCATTTCAGTCGGTCTGGAGTCCTTCGGCCGGCCCGGCAACTACTACGCCAGGCAGATTTCCCGGTGGTCGAAGCAGTATCTTGCGTCGAAGACCGAGGACCTGCCGGAGATGGACAGGTTGATGTCCTGGTTGCCCTCGCACATTCCGGAAAGCGAAGAGCGCGTGATCGTGCACGGCGACTTTCGGCTGGGCAACGTGCTGATACACCCCACCGAACCACGGATCGCCGGGGTGATCGACTGGGAGCTATCCACGCTCGGCCATCCGCTCGCGGATCTCGGGTACGTCTGTATGGATTACCACGCAGACTCGTACTACAGCGAAGGCCTGAACCGGGCGGATCTCAGCGACCTGGGTATTCCCAGCGAACAGCAGATGCTCGACTACTACTGCGCCTTCGCGGGCCGTGCGAACGTGGAAAACTGGAGTTTCTACGTCATCTACAACCTGTTCCGGGCCGCCGGGATCATCCAAGGAGTGTACAAACGCGGGCTGGACGGCAACGCCAGCTCTGACTCCGCATTGGAGTTCAAAGACGCCTGTCGCGTTCGCGCAGAGCGCGCCTGGGCGCTGGTCGAAGCCCTCTGATACCTGCCTTTCGCTACAGAACGGCCCCGGCAATCAGTTCCAACACCTCCGGCTGGGAGCTGCCAACCAGCATCGACGAGACGTGACCCTGTTTGCCTGCATCGATCCAGCGTTGGAGGCGGTCCTTGATGCGGTCCGCGGGCCCGACAAGGTGGCAGGCATCGATGAGTTCCGCCGGTACCGCCGCCATCGCTTCGTCCTTGCGCCCTTCCAGGAACAGGTCCTGGATTTTGATCGCGTCTTCTTCGAAGCCGAGACGCTTGGCGTAGTCGGTGTAGAAGTTCTGGCCACGGGCGCCCATGCCACCGATGTACAGCGCCATGTTGCCGCGAATCGGCTTCATGCATTCCTCGACATCGTCGCCCATGATTGCGGTGACGAACGGCGCGACGTCGAAATCGAGCAGCGATTTGTCGCCCGCGGCGGCAAAGCCTTTGTTGATCGGCTCTTCAAAGACACTGTACTGCTCGGGATCCATCCACACCGGGAAGAACCCATCCGCAACCTCTGCCGCGGCCTCCACTCCCGCAGGCGTCAGCGTCGCGGCATAGATCGGAATGTCTTCGCCGCAGTGCAGGATGCTCTTCAGCGGCTTGCCCAGCCCCGTCGCCCGCTCTCCCTCATAGGGAATCTGGTATTCCTTGCCCTGGAAGTGCAGGGGCCCTTCGCGAGCAAACACCTGCTTCATGATCGCGACATATTCCTTCAGACGCGTCACCGGCCGACCATACGCAACGCCGTGCCAGCCCTCTATGACCTGTGGCCCCGATGCCCCGAGACCCACAATGAACCGGCCTCCCGACAGATCTGCCAGGCTCATCGCCGTCATTGCGGTCATCGCAGGCGTGCGCGCCGGCATCTGCATGATCGCGGTACCCACCTTGATGGTGTCGGTATTGGCGAGAATCCATGCCGCCGGGCTCACCGCATCCGACCCGTAGGCCTCGGACGTCCAGACCGAGTCGTAGCCCAGGGTCTCGGCTCGTTTGATGAACTCCATCGGGATATTCATCTTGCGTCCCGAATAACCAGCGATCAGGCCAAGTTTCATGCGCGGCTCCTGTTAAATTGCAATTCGAGTGCTCGAATCAGAACCGCGCAACATAGCAAACCCGCGTGGCGGAAACCACCGGGCAAGGACAGCGCACCCCGTTCACCCAAGGCCGACTACGCCTGCCCCTCCCGCACAACCAGTCGGTCATGGAGGTACTTCATGATGTCGAGCGACTCGTAGAGCCAGCGCACCCCGGAACCCGAGCTGATCCGCAGGCAAGGCACGGTCGAGTGGCCACCACCCGCGACGAGTTCGGTGTGGGCCTGAGGATCGCGCAGCGTGTCCCGGTGCTCGATGTCGATGTCGAACTGGTCCAGAAACCGATCGACGCGGGCGCAGAACGGGCAGCTCGCGTAGTGGTAGAGAAGGTAACTTTCGGACATCGTCGGCTCCTTGGGCGCGAGGCATTCTAACCAAACCCCCCTGAATTCCCAAAGCTGGCGCAAGGTACTAAACTCGCTCGCTTCTCGACTGCGCGGAAGGGTTCGGTGGCACGCAGGAAGGCCAAAGAGCGGATGATCCTGATCCGCAACACGGTCATCGGGTTCGCGATCGTGATGGTGGTCGGCGTGGGTGGCTACGGCCTGCTCTACAGCAGCGGCGTGGGCTCACCCGACAGCTTCGTGGAAGGTGAGCACTACGTGCTGCTGGACAACCCGCGACCACTGCGGCGCGGGTTGCCCATTCCGGTCGTAGAGTACTTTTCCTACGGTTGCATCCACTGTCGTAACCTGGATCCCCTGATCGAATCCTGGCTGGCAACGGCACCGGGCGACGTTGCCTTCGAGCGCTCGCCGGTAGCATTCAGCGGGTACTGGAGCATCTTGAGCCAGGGCTACTACGCGCTACAGGAAAAGGACGCACTGGACGCCAATCACCAGCGCGTGTTTCGAGCCATCCACGACGGCGGTAAGCAGTTCGTCAGCGCCGCGATGTTGGCGGCCTACGTCGACGGTCACGGCGTGACCCGCGAGGAGTTTCTGGAAGCCTACAACTCACCCGCGATACGTCGCAAAGCAGCCAGCGCCGAGCGCCGCACGCGCGCCTACGGAGTCAGCGCGGTCCCCACGCTGGTGGTCGCCGACCGCTACCTGATCAAGGTCGGTGACGTCGGGCGCAGAGAATCCCTCGCGATCGTCGACTTCCTGCTCGACCAGATTCGAGCGGAGACACGGCCCGCCACGGTCCAGGATTCCCCCGAAGCAGGCTAGCCCTGGCGCCGCATTCAGGCGTCGTTCAGCTTTCCCCCGTGAGACTGGAGGCTCGGCCCACGGGAGTGAATCGATGATCGAATACACCAGCCTGCTGCAGACCATCGCGTTGACCATGGGAGTCGCCTGGGCCAGCGGCATCAACCTCTATGCCGTAGTCGCGGTATTGGGCATCGCTGGCCTCACCGGGTACGTCGAGCTGCCGGCGACACTCGCCGTGGTTCAGGATCCGCTGGTCATAGCTGCCGCGGTACTGATGTACTGGGTCGAGTTTTTCGTCGATAAAACACCGGGGGTAGACAGCGCGTGGGACGCACTGCACACCTTCATCCGGATTCCCGCCGGCGCAATGCTGGCCGCCGGCGTCGTGGGCGAGACCGCACCTGAGTTGGCAATCGCTGCCGGCCTGCTGGGCGGTTCACTGACCGCTGCGACCCACGCCACCAAAACCGGTGGACGGTTACTCATCAACACCTCACCGGAACCCTTCAGCAACTGGACGGCATCCCTCGCAGAGGACGCCGTAGTGCTGTTCGGCCTCTGGGCAGCCATCAATCATCCCGCTATATTCCTCACATCGCTGCTGCTCTTCCTGGTACTTCTATGCTGGTTGTTGCCGAAAATCTGGCGTGCGCTCCGTGGCGGAATCCGCCGGGTCGGCGCCTGGTTGCGACCCGAGCCACGACCGGCAACCGGCTGACTTTCTCCCATGCCGGCTGACCGTCGGCACCGCAATCCCGGACCCGGCGCAGCAGCATTGCTGCTGCGTTTCGGGTTGTACGCAGCCGCCATTGGTTTCGCTGTGCTGGCCGGCTATCTGCTGTACCTGGACCGAGTGATATCCGGGACATTCGAGGGCCGACGCTGGTCGGTACCGGCGAGGATCTATGCCCAACCACTGGAAATCTATCCCGGGCTCGGCTTGTCGGTAGACGAGTTCGAGGTTGAACTCAAACGCCTGGGTTACACGAGGACCGGATCGCTTTCCGCGCCTGGAACATTTCATCGCGATGACCGGGTGCTGGATGTCTGGTTGCGCGGTTTCTCCTTCAGCGACGGCTATCGCCCAGCCACCCGGTTGCGACTTCGCTTCGCGAGTGATCGCATCCTGTCGCTGGACGACGAGAGCGACGCACGGATTCCGCTGGTTCGCCTGGAACCGCCGCAGATCGGCAGCTTCTTCGCCAGCCACGGTGAAGACCGACTGATCGTAGCGCCCGAAGACACGCCACCGCTGTTGACCGAAACACTGAAAGTGGTCGAGGACCGGCGCTTCGACGCGCATCCCGGCTTTGACTGGATGGGCATTGCGCGCGCTTTCTGGACGAACCTGCGCGCCGGGGAAGTGCAACAGGGGGGCAGCACCCTTACACAACAGCTGGTCAAGAGCTTCTTCCTCGACAATCGCCGCACCCTTGGCCGCAAACTCAAGGAACTCGCCATGGCGATCATCCTCGAACTGCGATTCGACAAGACCGATCTGCTGAACGCCTACATCAATGAGATATACCTCGGCCAGGATGGCAACCGCGCAATCCATGGCTTCGGCCTCGCCTCGGAATTCTACTTCAACAAACCGATCAATGAGCTCGGCGCGCCCGAGATTGCATTGCTGGTTGCCATCATCCGGGGCCCGTCCTACTACAACCCTTATCAACACCTCGACCGGGCCCGCCAGCGACGCGATCTCGTGTTGGGACTGATGCGCGACCAGGCGTTGATCGACCAGCCAACCTACGAGGCGACCGTGTCCGAGCCGCCCCGACTGTCCCGTCCCGCCCGCCGTGGGGGTCGTTACTACCCGGGCTTCATGGATCTGGTGCGGCGGCAACTGGCGGACTCGTATGACGAACAGCTCCTCGGGTCCGGCGGTTACCGGGTGTTCACGACGCTGAACCCGAGAATTCAGGAACAGACCGAATCGGCGATACGCACCACGCTGCAGGCTCTCGAAGCGCAGCGCGGTCTGCCGCCAGACGAACTGCAGGCCGCGGCTGTGGTCACGAGCACCCAGACCGGCGACGTGCTCGCACTGGTGGGCGGTCGCCGCCCCGGTTTCCCCGGCTTCAACCGCGCGCTCATGGCGAAACGCCCCGTTGGTTCGCTGATGAAACCAGTGGTGTATCTGAATGCCTTCGAGTCGGGCCGCTATCACCTGGCTTCGCAGATCGACGACACGCCGTTCATTGCCGACCCCTCGCGACCGGACGCCTGGACTCCCCACAACTTCGACGGCAAGTATCACGGCCAGGTTCCACTGGTACGCGCCCTGGGTGACTCGCTCAACGTCGCCACGGTCCGACTCGGACTGGAGCTGGGCGTCGAAAAAACAGCGCAGCGGCTCGCCGAACTCATCGATCGACCAATACCCAATGCCTATCCTTCGTTGCTGCTGGGCGCTATCGACATGTCGCCCATGGATATGGCGCGCTTGTATACGGTGTTTGCAAGTGGTGGATTCAGCGCACGACCGACGTCGGTAATCGAGGTCCGCGACGAAACCGGCGCGCTGGCCCAGCACTATCCGATTACGATCCGCAAGGTAGCCGATGCGAGCGCCATCGCCCAGCTGAACAGCGGCCTGCGCAGCGTCATGAGCAATGGAACCGGCAAGACTTCGCGGTTTCGAAACCGGGGCGTTGCCGGCAAGACCGGGACGTCGGACGACTTTCGGGACAGTTGGTTCGTTGGCTTCGACAACCGGCATCTGTCCGTCATCTGGATCGGCTACGATGACAATCGTCCCGTCGGATTGACCGGGGCGGCCGGCGCAATGCGGGTGTGGGACGAGCTGATGCGCTCGCTCAACCCGGTACCACTCAACCAGTCGCTGCCCCCGGGGTTCATCGAACGCGACGTCGACTACGCGACCGGCGCCTGGGCACGCAGCGATTGCGCCGCGACAGTGCGGATTGTGTTACCCAACAAGGTAGACTTGCCCGGTAAGCCGGGCTGCGGTCCTTCCCTCGGAGAACGCGTTAAATCATGGTTCGACTGAATACCAGGGCGTCGCTGAACCCCTCGATCATCAATCAACGGCTCGCATGGACGCTGATGGCCATTGTCCTGCTGGCGGGCTGCAGCAGCGCGCCACCCGGGTCCACGCAGCCGCCGCCACGCACGGCACCGCAGATACCGGGTCTCGACCCTACACAACCACCCGGACCGGAACACGCGCTGACGCTGGCGCTGCACGACCAGGCGGATGCGGCACGCCTTCGCGGCGACCACGAAACGGCGATCGCCACCCTGGAGCGTGCCATCCGCATCGACCCGGACGCCCCTGAACTGTGGCTGCTGTTGAGCCGGGTCAATCTCGATGCCGGCGATCCGGCTGCAGCGCAGCAACTGGCACGCAAAGCGCTGCAGTTCGTGGGTAATCGAGCCAAGCTCGAGCAGCAGGCCTGGGGCCTGATCGACGCGGCCCAGCACCTGGCTGCCAAGCACGCAGAAGGACTGGACCCGAAATCTCCAGACCAATAGCATCAGGATCATCGCCTCATCGGATGCTTCACCATGGGTAGACTAGCTGCGGGCTTGGTCATGTTCTCTGCACTGATCGTCAGCGTCGGCTGCGAACCCCAGGACGGACGGCCCGGACTGTGGCTCGGCGGGGACGTCAGCGCGATACCCGCCGACTGGTCGTTCAGCCGCGCCTATAAAGAAATCGCCGTCCAGGTCGCGACCCCCTATCTGCTCCCCCATTCCGTTACGGTATGGTGCAGCGAGGTAGACGGCGAACTCTACATCGCGGCCTCCAGTCCCGATTCCAAGAACTGGCCCGGCTGGGTCCGGGACGATCCCGACGTGCGCCTGAAGATCGACATAAAGATCTACGAGGTCACGCTCGAGGAGTTAACCGATGCCGACGTCATCCGTCCCGTGCAAATGGCCTACGCCGAAAAATACGAGCTCAGCGAGCCGTTGTCCGCGGACGCCACCGCCGTCCGCTACTGGTTGGTGACGCCGCGCGCCGGGTGAGCCGATCCAGAGCACTCAGCGATACAATGCATCGGCGCCATGTTTGGCTTCCAACGCCTGCCGCTCGGCGCGGGTCAACTTACGTACCACCAGCCCGTATGAACGATCAATCATTCGTTCGATTTCACCACGCGGGATGGAGCCGTCCAGAATGATCGTATTCCAGTGCGCTTTGTTCATGTGGTAGCCAGGCACTACGGCGCTGAAGATGTCGCGCAACGCCATGGCCTCTTCGGGATCGCACTTCAGGTTCATGCTCGCCAAATCATCTCGGTACGCCAGGGTGGCGAACATTTTGTGGCGGATCTTGTACACATAGACGTCGCCACCAAACGGGAAATCCTCCCACGCGTCGGGTCGCGCCAACAGATACTGCCGCACGGCTTCGAAGTCCATGGAACCAATACCGACTATGCCCGGGACAGCGACGCGATGCCCGCGGCGGCGGCGATCAACAGAATGCCACCCAGGCGATCGACGTGAACACGATAGTTCGCCAGGGCTCGCCGACCCAGCTCACCCAGCAACACCGAGTAGCCACTCAGGATGGAAAACTCGATGACGAAAGAACTGACCGCGAGAATCGCTACCTGGGGTGCAATCGCGCTGTTCGGATCGACGAACTGAGGCAGAATCGCGCCGAAATACACCAGCAGATTCGGATTGGCGCCCTGCACCACCAGCCCCCGCCAGAACGGCCGCTTGGTCGAGTCAGCCGTGGTCGCCAGATTCCGAACCGGCTGGAAGGACAACCAGATCGCACGACCACCCAACCAGATCAGGTACGCCGCACCGGTCCATTTGATCAGGGTAAACATCTCGAGCGACAGCATATGTACGGCAATCAACCCCGTGGCCGCGGCGATGAAATACGCCGCGTTGGCGACGATGACACCCGCCGTGGCTTCGATTCCCTTCGCCCGCCCACCGCTCGTCGCCAACGACATCACCACCAGGGCGGAAGGTCCCGGCTGGAGGCACAACACGGCCTCGATCAGACAGAACAGCAACCATGCTTCAACCGTCATGGATTAAGCCCATCATCGCAATTCGTCGAGCGTTACGATCGAGTAGACACGGGTATCGCGTATCTCCCCCGAAGGCCCACGGGTATCTCCACGCAGTATTCCTTCGAGGGTGAATCCGAGCCGTTCCACGACCCGCCAGCTGCGTTCGTTGGCGTTGTCCATGCGCGCCTCGAAGCGCCGCGCCGACAGCGAGGTGAATGCCATCCGGCAGATTGCGCGCACGGCCTCACCGATGTATCCCCGCCCGACACAGGAGCTTCTGCACCAGTAGCCCACTTCGAAGGAAGGAACCGACCAGTCGATGCGGTGCAACCCACTTGCGCCAATCAGCTGCTCTGTCCCGCGTTCGAACAGCAGTAGCGGCAGGTCTTCACGACGCGCGAACCGGGCGGCCGACTCCCTGGCGAAAATCTCCGATTGCGCCGCGCTGGGGATTTCCTGAGCCCAGGGCATCCATGGTTTGAGTTGGTCGAAGGATTCACGAACAGCGATGTTGATACTCGCGCCATCACCCGGCCGTGGCGGGCGAATCAACAGACGATCGGTGTCGATCTGCTCCGGTACGTCCACCAGGATCGGCTCATCGATGCCGCTCACAACTCGCCTGCGCCTGCCAACAGCCGCTGCCTGTCGCGATCGAAACATCGTCCGGCCATGTAGAACAGTGGGATCGCCGTAAGCGAGATAAGCGTGAACAGCAACAAGGTCCAGGTAAATGGTTGGGCAACGCCCCGGGCCAGCAGGTAGTCGATCAGGATTCCGCCGCAGGTTATACCTACCCCCAGCCCGACCAGGTTCAGCGTCAGAATATAGAACGCCACGACCGTCCCCCGAACCTTCGCGGGCACCAGTTCCTGGACGGTCGCGAAGGTCGGCCCATAGAAGCAACCGAGCTGGAAAAAGCCGAAGAAGATGCCCATCCAGAACCAGACGCTTGCCGGATCCACGATGCGATACACGATGGTGAATGGCGCCAGCACCAGCAGGATCCAGAACAGAAACATCGGTCGACCCATGCCCGTGCGGCGCAGGAACCAGTCGCCTCCCATGCCGCCGAACAGATTGCCGAGGACGCCACCCGTCATAGCAATCCAGCCGCTATACTGAGCGATCTCGGCACGTTCGAAGCCCCGCTCCTGGACGTACCACAACTGATCAAACGTGGCCGCGCCCAGCACGAAGTGCATCGCGACCCCGCCGGAAATCGTGTACGTAAGCGCCGGTGAAGCGCGCAGTACGCGCAATGCAGTACGCGCGATCTCCCGAAGGTTCGGCCTTGCCGTATCCACCACCACGTGCCGGCGCGGGGTCTCTTTGACGAACAACATGACCACCGCAAGCCCGACGCCAATTCCGCCCAACGCGTAAAAACAATTGCGCCAGCCGATCGCCGGGCCGAGATACCCCGCAATCAACAGGCTCACCCCCACGCCGATCGGAACCCCCATATAGTAGAAGCCCGAGGCGAACCCCAGTTTGCGCGCCGGAAACCGGTCGGCCAGCATCGACATCGATGTGGGCGTGAGGATTGATTCGCCGACACCGATCAATGCGCGCGGTGCGGCCAACGACCAGAACCCTTTTGCGGCGCCCGACAACGCGGTCAGCGCGCTCCACAACGTCAACCCGATTGCCACCAGCCGGGGTCGGTTGACCAGGTCGGCCAGCACGCCCATGAACAGTCCCATGAACGCGTAGAAGATAATGAACGCGAATCCCGTCAGCCAGCCAAACTGCGTATTGGTCAAACCCAGATCGGGAACGATGAAGTTCGCAAAACTCGCCAGCAGCTGACGATCGACGAAATTCATGACATTGAGCAGCGTCAGAAACCCCAGAAACACATAGTGCCGCGTCTCCGTCGTTGCCCCGCCCTCGACCTCTATTTGAGCTTGCATCCGCACTCCTCATGGTCTACCCGTGACAAGTTCCAGCCAATGCAGCACCGGCACGTCGGTCGCCGCGCCGAGATGCATCTGACAACCCACATTGGCGGTCGCAATGACGTCCGGTTCGAGCGCCAGCAGCGCTGTCAGTTTGCGCTCCCGCAGTGCCTGGGAAATCTCCGGCTGAAGCGCTGCATAGCTACCCGCGGAGCCGCAACACGCGTCCGGCTCCGCCACCGGCAGCAGCTGGTAGCCCGCCCGTTCCAACAAGCCTTCAACCGTGCCGCTGATACCCTGGCCATGCTGGAGAGTACAAGGAGCCTGCCAGGCGACACGTGTAAATCGCGCGTCGCGGCGCAGACGTAGCTGCTCACGGTCGACAAATTCCGCGACATCGAGGGTGCGCTCCGCGACCCGACGGGCCTTGCGACTCCATAAAGGATCCTCTGCAAGCAAGCGGCCGTAGTCTTTTACGGTCACTCCACAACCACTGGCCGACGACAAAATCGTCTCGCCCCCGTCACCCGCGCCAACCAATGCCGCGATATTGCGGCGCATGCTCTGATGCGCCCTCTCGGTCTGACCAAGATGTAACGCCAGGCCGCCACAGCATTGCTCACCGCTTATCTCGAGCACCCCGATATCGTTGTCCTGCAACAGGCGGCGCAGCGCGGCGTTACTTGCCGGTGTCGCCACCCGCTGCACGCACCCTTCGAGGACCACCACCCGGCGTTTCACATCGACCACCTCGCGAGGGCTTCGCTCCCTGATACCCGCGGGTGCCGCCGGCAACAGACCACGCAGCCGCTCGGGCAGAGCCCAGCGAATCCAAGCGCCAAGCCTTACCAGGATCCGAAACAGGGCGGGCCGCGATACGACGTGAACCAGCGCCACCCGTGTGAGACGCTCCAACAGAGGGCGCCGCCGATGCCGAGCCAGCGTATCCCGGCCGATCTCCAGCAGCTCACCGTAGGCGACACCCGACGGGCAGCTGGGCTCGCAAGCCCGGCACGTTAAACAACGGTCCAGATGAGTCTGAACTGTCGAATGTCCGGTCCCCGTCTCGAGCATGCCCTTGATCAGATAGATGCGGCCCCTGGGCCCGTCGAGTTCATCGCCAAGCAGTTGATAGGTCGGACAGGTCGCGTTGCAGAAACCGCAATGCACACAAGCCCGCAGAATTTCATCCGCTCGCTTGCCGCTTACGGTGTCGAGCAGATCCTGGGGAAGATTCGTTTGCATTCAGTACATCCGTCCGGGGTTGAGAATGCCCTTCGGATCGAACGCCGTCTTTATGCGTTGGTGATAGCGCAGCAGATGAGCATCCAGCGGCATGAACGCATCCGCCTCGGAGTCGAACCGGATCGCGTAGCCGTCAATCGACCGCACAGCTTCCCTGACCCGAGTCGTCGCCTCCGTCGTCCTGAGCCACCTCAGCGCGCCCGCCCATTCCGTCAACCAGGTACCGTCGAGCGGTGGATACGGTGCCGCAAACGGCACGGAGATCCGCCACAACGAGCCGCCCGACTCACTCGCATCGAAATGCGAAACAGAATGATCACGCACGGCATTCCACAACGCCGAGTCACCCGGTTCACCCCCCAGAGTCCTGACGGCATCGTCGAGGTCGGGGGTGCTGCCCGACAGACGCAGCGACAGCCTCCCGTCGACCTGGCAGGTAGCGCTGATCGGCAGCGCCGACCGGCCAAGCTCCACTACACGGTCAAGCGCAGCTTGACGCTCCATCTCGAACGTCAGCGTGCACTCATGTTCGGGTTGCGGCCGCGTGCGCACGCTGACGCCAAGGATCACGCCCAGGGTGCCGAACGAGCCGCACAGCAATCGCGATACGTCGTAGCCGGCCACGTTCTTCATCACCTGGCCACCAAAACGCAGCCGCTGACCATAACCGTTGAGCATCTCGATGCCGAGTACGGCATCACGCAGCGCGCCGTACCAGGGTCGTCCCGGGCCGGAGAATCCAGCGGCGACGGCACCGCCCAAGGTGCCGCCACCCAGGTACTCTGGTGGTTCGAAGGGCAGCATCTGGCGCTGCTCGGCGAGGATTCTCGCCAGATCCTTCAGTGCCGTCCCGGCGCGGGCGGTAACCACGAGTTCCTCCGGCCGGTAATCGATGACACCGACATGCTGCGCAGTACTGAGCAGCTCACCGGCCGGAGAGGATCCCAGGAACCGCTTGCTCCCCGATCCGGCGATGCGTAGTGGTCGCTCAGCCGCATAGGCCTCCTGGACGGCATGCTGCAACCGATCGGCCAGGTCGAGAGCGCCACTCACGTCAGAATCGCTCGAGCTCCGGATGGGGTAGATTGCCGGCGTGGACGTGCATCCCTCCGAGTTCGGCGCAGCGTGCCAGGGTAGGCACCGCCTTGCCCGGGTTGAGCAGGCACTCCGGGTCGAACGCCGCTTTCAGCCGGTGCATCTGGTCCAACTCGTCGGCACCGAACTGCACGCACATCTGGTCGAGCTTTTCGACCCCGACACCATGCTCACCGGTAATCGAGCCACCGACGCCGACGCACAGTTCCAGGATTCGCCCGCCAAACGCTTCGGCGCGCCGCCGCTCATCGGCGATGTTGGCGTCGTACAGAATCAGGGGATGCAGATTGCCATCCCCCGCATGGAACACGTTGGCTACGCGCAACTCGAACTCCGCCGACAACCGGTCGATGGCGCTCAGCACCTCGGCCAGGCGTGCTCGCGGGATGGTACCGTCCATGCAGTAGTAGTCCGGCGCGATCCGACCGATGGCAGGAAACGCGGCCTTGCGGCCCAGCCACATACGCTCGCGTTCCGCCGCGTCCTTCGCGATGCGCACGTCGCTGGCTCCGGCCCGACGCATCAGCTGCTCCACCTGCACGCAGCGTGCCGCGACTTCGGCGTCGCCTCCATCGAGCTCACATAGCAGAATCGCCGCCGCATCCAGCGGGTATCCGGCGTGCACATATTGCTCTGCGGCGCTGACCGCGAGCCGGTCCATCATCTCGAGTCCGGCCGGAATGATGCCGGCGGTGATCACTGCGGCTACTGCGTCCGCCGCCGATTCAACCCGTGGAAAGGCGGCCAGCAATACCTGTTTGCAGGGCGGTTCCGGCAACAGTCGAACGGTGACCTGGGTGACGATGCCCAACATTCCCTCCGAACCGTTCAGCAACGCCAACAGATCGAAACCAGGAGCGTCCAGCGTTGCGCCGCCAAGGCAAAGTTCCTCGCCCGCGCTGGTCAAAACCTTGAGGCCCACGACATTGTGTACTGTCAGGCCATACTTCAGACAATGGACACCGCCCGAATTTTCAGCGACGTTGCCGCCAATGCTGCAGGCAATCTGAGAAGACGGGTCGGGTGCATAGTAGAGTCCGTAAGGCGCAGCGGCCTCGCTGATCGCCAGGTTGCGTACGCCTGGCTCCACTACCGCAACCCGGTTATCCGGATCGACCCGAAGGATCCGATTGAGCTTGGCAAGACCAATCAACACGCCGTCGCGCAGCGGCCGCGCACCGCCGGACAGCCCCGTCCCAGCACCACGCGGTACCAGCGGCACCGAGAGTTCCCTGCACACCGCAACGACCTGGGCGAGCTGCGTCAGATTTTCCGGGAGGGCCACCACCCCGGGGATCTCTCGGATCGCCGTCAATCCGTCCGTTTCGTAGGGCTTAAGGGCGGGCCCTGCAGTGATCAGCGATGCGGGTGCGAGCACCGCGCCCAGTTTCTCCAGGAGCCTGACTCGATCCACACCGCCCCCCGATCAATCCGTCGGACGGGCGCGACATTCCTCACACAGCCCGCGAACCTCGACGAGGTCCGTCGACGTCTGAAATTTGACGTCCGCGGCAGTCTGGGAAATACGTTGCTCAAGACGTTGGTCTTCGAGTTCGATGACGTTGGAACACTCGCCGCAGACAAGCAGCAAGCCGCCGTGTCCAGGCGCGTGCCGGTGGCACGCAGTATAGGCATTCAGCGCACTGATCCGATGGACCAGTCCGGTACCCACCAGGAAATCGAGGGAGCGGTACACCGTGACGGGTGCTGCGTTGTGGCGGTGCACCTTCAGCTCGTCGAGCAGTTCATATGCACCAACCGGAGTGTCATGCCGACAGACCAGCTCGTAGACCTCTCGACGCAACGGAGTAAAGGACAGGCCCCGTTCCCGACACAATGCGTCCGCGAAACGTACCAGCTTGGTGAGTTCGGACGCGCGCGATATTTCTTCGGAAGGTCGAGGCGACTTCATCTGCTCGATCAGGGGCTCGCTGGGCCCGAGGGTATCACGAATGCCTCACCGTCGGTTGGATCCGGTGGTATCGTGGGCCCATGAGCATCGCCGCGAGACTCGCCGAGTTAGACATCGTGCTACCGCCGCCAATGCGCACCGGCGGATTGCCATTTCAACTGGTACGCACGCACGGCAACCGCGCCCTTGTGGCCGGCCACGTTCCGCTGGACGGCGAGGGTCGCATGGCAAAACCCCTGGGCAAGGTGGGCGCCGACGTGAGCGCGGAACAGGGCTACGCCGCCGCGCGTTTGTGCGCCCTGGCAATGCTGGCGAGTCTCCAGGCTGAACTCGGGTCGCTCGACAGAGTAGAACGCTGGCTTCGAGTATTTGGCATGGTCAATGCCGCGCCCGAGTTCAACGCGTTACCTGGTGTGATCAATGGCTGTTCGGAGCTACTGATCGACGTGTTCGGCGAGTCGGTCGGAGGCCACGCCCGATCAGCGATCGGTGTCGCCGAACTTCCGTTCGGTGCGCCCGTTGAGATCGAAGCCGAGGTCGCGATTCGCGACTGATCGTTGCCACCATGTCCGCCATCGTCATCCGCAACGCCCGCCTGATTAACGAAGGGGCGGCGATCGACGCGGATCTGTTGATCAGAAGTGGCCACATTGACACGATCGGTGCCGTTGGGACGATTACGGCACCGTCCGGGGCACGCGAATTCGACTGCGCCGGTCGCTTACTGCTGCCTGGCATGATCGATGACCAGGTGCACTTTCGCGAACCTGGATTCGAACACAAAGGCGACATCGCAACCGAATCGCGTGCGGCGGTGGCCGGCGGTATCACCAGTTACATGGAAATGCCGAACTGCAACCCGTTGACGATCAGCAACTCAGCACTGGCCGACAAACATCATCGTGCCGCCGACCGCTCGCTGGCCAACTACGGCTTCTACCTGGGGGCCACGAACGACAATCTCGAGGACGTGAAGGCCGTCGATCTCCAGCTCGCCTGTGGCGTGAAGGTGTTCATGGGCGCGTCGACCGGCAATATGCTGGTCGACGACGAGCGCACCCTGGAGGGGATTTTTGCGGGCAGCCCGCTGCTCATCGCCACGCACTGCGAGGACACGCCCACGATTCTCGCCAACGAGGCCAAGGCCGAAGCGCGTTATGGGCAGGAGATCCCATTCACAGAACATCCCAGGATCCGCTCCGAAGAGGCGTGCTACAAATCGTCGTCCCTCGCCGTCACTCTGGCCCGGCGTCACGGAGCGCGGCTGCACGTGCTGCATCTGACGACGGCGAGGGAGCTCGAACTATTCGACCCGGGACCCCTGGATGCCAAGCACATCACCGCCGAAGCATGCGTTCATCATCTGTTTTTCGACGAGTCCTGGTACCCCAGCAAAGGCGCCGACATCAAGTGCAACCCGGCCATCAAAACTGCTGCAGACCGAGACGCCCTGTTGCGCGCGGTGGCGGACGACCGGATCGACGTGATCGCAACCGATCACGCACCGCACACCCGCGAGGAAAAAGATCGCGCCTACGCCGGCGCGCCCGCGGGCTTGCCGCTGGTTCAGCACGCGCTGCTGACACTGATGGAACACGTCGCTGCCGGCAAGCTGACCGTGGAACAGATCGCCCATAAGACGGCGCACGCGCCGGCGACGCTGTTCGGTGTCAAGCAACGCGGCTTCATTCGCGAGGGCTATTGGGCCGACCTGGTGGTGATCGATCCCAACGGCCGCACCGACGTGGACCGGGAGCCGATCCTGTCCAAATGCGGCTGGTCACCGTTCTCCGGCATGACTTTCCGCTCATCAATTGCCGCGACCTTCGTCAATGGCGTGCTTGCGTACCAGGCAGGCAGGTTCGAAACCGACCAGCCAGGCCGCCGGCTGGAATACCATCGCGACTGACACCGCGCCGGTCGAAGGAAGGGTCCACGCCGATGCCCGAGTTCCACAGCGAAAACAAAATTCCCGGGCTCCGGAGTTTGTCTCGAGTCGGACCCATTATTGTGATTGCCGCACTGACGTACGGATTGGGCACATTGCGAATTTCCGACGACGTGTTGATCTGGGCTGTGTCGATATTTCTCGGCTTGGCGATCGTCGCCTACTTCCTGGTACGGGCACTGATGGAGCGGCGCGCCTTGCACATCAAGATCGGTACCGACTGGATCCGCATCCGACGTGGCACGCGGGTACTCTCAGCACCTCTGCACTACGTATCGATCGAAAAATCGATGCTGTTCGACAATCGCTTCAAAGTCTCGCATCCGCGCAAGAAGCTCAGCTTTACGATCTCGGTGGATCGGTTTCCCAAAGATCAGCGTGCAGGATTGAGCGCCCTGCTCGACGCGCGTGCGAAACCCGGCGGCGGCGCGCTCGCCAGCTTCATAAATATTGACCCGCCATCGCCTCGATAGTCGCGAAGAACTCCTCACGCACTTCCGCGATGATCTCCGCCACCGGCCGCACCGAATCGATTCGCCCACAGACCTGGCCCGTCAACGGAATCGCAGACTCCATGTCGCCGCCGAAGTACAAATCCTTCGCCGTGCCGAACTCCGCCATCGCATTGATTTCGGGTTCACGCTCCAGGCGCGAGGTTTTCTCGGTGCGCAGCGCACGCAGTCCCGGAGAGTGGAAGCGATTGAGGAACACGGTGTCCGTTTCCTTCGCGTCGACGATGGCCTGCTTCCAGTTTTCGTGCACCGGTGACTCGAGCGCCGACACCATCCGGGTGCCCATCTGCACACCTTCGGCGCCCAACGCAAACGCGGCCGCCATGCTGGCACCGTCGACGAATCCGCCCGCCGCAATGATCGGCACATCCACCTTGGAGCGCACCAGCGGCAACAGCACCATGGTCGCAACATCCCGCGGGTTCTTGAAACCCCCGCCCTCGCCGCCTTCGACGATCAGCCCATCCACCCCGCACTCCACTGCCTTCAATGCTGCTTTGAGGCTCGGGACCACATGGAAGACGGTGAGCCCGCCAGCCTTCAGCTGCTCGGTGTAGCGCTCCGGACTGCCCGCCGAAGTCGTGACGAACTTGACGCCCTGATCGATCACGAAGCTGACAATGTCGGGATCGCGGACGAAGGCCTGGGCGATGTTCACGCCGAACGGCTGATCCGTGAGCGCGCGCATCTTCTTGATCTCTTCGCGGATCGCATCCAGCTCTCCGGACGAGGTTTCGATGATGCCGAGCGCGCCGCAGTTGGATACGGCTGAGGCGAGCTGCGAACGGGCAATCCAGCCCATGGGAGCCTGCACCAATGGGATCTCGACACCAAGCATTTCGGTGACACGGTTCTTGAACTGCATGGAACTCTTCATCCGGGAGCCTCAGCGGCGTCTGGTTGCCCAGACCGCGCGGCTGCGCAGCCTAACTCAGCTACCCGTCGACGTATAGTGCCGCACGCCATAGCGCCAGAACTGCAGCGCCACGCCAAAGAATGCAAAGCCAGCGCACGGTGCGAGAACCTGAAACGTGCGGGTGCTGCCCAGGGGATCGTCAACACCCAGGATCGCCAGCACCGGGAAATAGCTGACGCACCCCAGCGGAATGAAGTACGTGAACAGCTGCCGGAAGTAGCGATGATAAATCGCCAAGGGATATTGTGCGGCTTCGACGCCGCCGTAACTCAGGGTGTTCATGATCTCCAACGACTCTATGGTCCAGAAAGCCAGGGTCGCCTGGAAAATGACCAGCGCATAGAAGAACACGAACCCCGCCGCCAGCGTGTAGGCCAGCATTGCACCCCGCCACACGTTCCAGTCGATTTCCAGTGCACTGATCGCCCAGCCGAGCACCAGCAGTCCTTGCAGGAGACGGCCCACCCGGTGCAACACGAACTCGTGACCAGCCAACTGCAATACTGTGCTCCGAGGTCTCAGCAGCAATCGATCGAACTCCCCGGTTTTCACGAATTCGGTGCCAAACAGGTCAAACCCGCGCGCCAGCGCATCGGTAAACGAAAAGGCCACGTTCACCACGCCGTAGAAGAAGGCGACCTGTGGTAGCGTCCAGTCGGGTAGGTCTCCAAACCGGTCGAACAGCGCCCAGATACCGAGGATTTCCACACCCGTTGTGACGAACTGACCCAGTGAGGTCAACAGGAAGGAAATGCGGTATTGCATCTGCCCACGAATGGAGATGCCCGCCATGCGGGCGTACAGCGCCAGCGCATTGCGCAGCTCAGCCACCCTGCACCACCAGCCGGCTGCGTGCATACCAGTACACGGTGTAGCCCAGCACGATCATCACGGCAGTCCAACCGAGCTGCAGCAGAATCTCAAACCCCGCCTCAGCCGGAGCGATACTGCCCGAATAGATTCGGAACGGTACGTCGGCGAGCCCCCTGAACGGTTGCCAGTAGAGCATCCCCTGGAGCCAATCGGGCAACAGGGGCAGCGGCACGATCAAGCCGGAGAAGAACCCGACGAGGCCGTACATGATGGCGTTGAAGCCGCGCCCGGACAGCGTCCAGAACAACGCCATATGGAGGACCATGGTGATCGCGGTGGTCAGCAGTATCGTTGCCCCGAGTGCCAGCAGGAACATCAACAGGCTCAGTTGGCTCGCAGGCGGTGGCAACGCCCACTCGGGCAACCCCACCAACGGCAGTACGAACACGCAGGTCAATACCATCGGGATCATGCGCAGGGTCGCGCTTGCAGTCTTGAAAGCAACCGTGCTCGCGAACCAGAACGCATACAGATCCAACGGCCGCAACAGCTCGTAAGCGACGCTTCCGGTGCGCATCTTCTCCCAGATTTCCGGGTCCACATTCCAGGGCAACAGCGCGAACAACGCCTGGCCCAACCAGACGTAGGCGATGATCTGGGTCATCGACATCGGCGGTTCGGAACTCGCCACGCCGTAGAACGCGGCAAGAATCATCAGCTTGATGGCACCCCAGAACAGCTGCGTTCCAAACCCGGCGAAGGCCGCGGCCCGATACTGCAGCAGCATCCGATAGCGCGCGCCGATGACCGCGAGGAATGGCCGCAGTGCTTCAGCCATCCGCGGTTTCATCTGTGTTTTCATCCGCGCGCGGCTTGTTCTCGAGGTACACCCTGGCGATCATCTCCTCGATCGGAGGATACTCGACCACCAGGTCGCGGATCGGGTAGTTGGCCGTGATCGCTGCAAGCAGCGCGGGCGAATCCGGACCGGCGACACTAAAAGTGACTCTCGCGCCGTCTCGGCTGAGTACCTGGCGGGTCAATTGCTCCGTCAGCTGGGGCGCAGTGGCAAACTCGACCACGACCCGGCGGTCGGCCCCGTACCGACGCCGTATATCCGAAAGCGTGCCATCGCTGAGCACCGTTCCGTGATTGATTACGATCAGGCGCTTGGTAATCGCTTCAATGTCGTCCATGTCGTGGGTGGTCAACAGCACCGTCACGCCCCGCTGTGCGTTGAGCCGTTGGATGAACGCCCTGATCGCAAGTTTAGCCATCGCATCGAGGCCGATGCTGGGCTCATCAAGGAACAGGATCTCCGGCTGGTGCAGCAGGGCGGCGACGAGGTCGCAGCGCATGCGTTGACCAAGGCTGAGCTGTCGCACCGGCATACCCAACAGGCTTTCGATGTCCAGCAAGTCCACGAGCTCGTCGCGAGTTCGAACGAACTGCTGTGCCGGTACGCGATAAATGTCGCCCAGCAGATCGAAGGATTCGGCCACCGGCAGATCCCACCACAGCTGCGTGCGCTGACCAAACACGACCCCGATGCGGGCGACGTGGCGGATACGGTCTTGCCACGGAACCCGACCGGCAACCAGACAGCGCCCTCCGGAAGGCGTGAGTATTCCGGCGAGAATCTTGATCGTAGTGGACTTGCCAGCGCCGTTGGGACCGATATAACCGACCAGCTCGCCGGCCTCGATGCTGAAGCTGACGCCGTGCAATGCCCGGATTTCCCGCCGCCGTCGCCGGACGAGTCCGCGGACGGCTCCCCACATCCCGGGGTCACGTTCGGCAACGTAGAAGCGCTTTTCCAGATTGTCGACGAGAATCTGGGACATGGTCGATAACGGCGCGGTTGGGCGGCGGATTCTAAAGAGACGGGGTCGACCAGACAAGCAATCGATGCCCCGATTTTCTCGGATGTGGCCGGATGCGCCTTTCTTCGCCGCCAGTCATTGTTTAGAGTTTCGTGTCCACGACGTGTCCACAACGTGTTCACAACGTGTTCTCGGCAACAAAGAACTCAGCGGGAGACTTCCATGGCACTCGTCGACTACGAACTCAAAGGCCACATCGCGATCATCACCTTGAACCGCCCCGAGGCGCGCAACGCCATCAACCCGGAGGTTGCGGTGCGGCTTGCAGAAGCCTTCGAACGGGTGCGCGACGACGACGCGGTGCGAGTCGCGATCATCACCGGCACGGGCAGCGCGTTCTGCGCCGGCGCGGACCTCGGCCAGCTCATTCCCATGATGAATGGCACCCGCGAGCCGGAAAACGAGTGGGATGAGAAGGTCCGAGCCGATCCCGGCATCATCTCCCGGGCGCTGTTACGTAACTTCGACACCGAAAAACCGGTGATTGCGGCGGTCAACGGTCACGCGATCGCCGGTGGAATGGAGCTGCTCCAAGGCACCGACATACGGGTCTCCTGCCCGGAGGCGCGGTTTGGCGTACAGGAAGTGAAGTGGGCGATCTTCCCAGCGGGCGGTTCGACCGTTCGTCTGCCGGTGCAGCTGCCATTCGCCAAAGCCATGGAACTGCTGCTGACCGGCGATCTGATCGACGCCGCCCAGGCGGAAGCTATTGGCTTCCTGAACTACGTCGTCCCGGCTGACGAGGTCATGGGCCGCGCGCTGGAAATCGCCGACAAGATCGCCCGCAACGGACCCATCGCGGTCAAAGCGATTCGCAAATCGGCGCGCGCCTGCCTGGGTCTGGCCGAACGCGAGGCCCTGAAACTCGAAAACAAAATCTCCGCGCCCGTGTTCCAGACCGAGGATGCCAAGGAGGGGCCGCGGGCGTTCATGGAGAAACGCGAGCCCAGCTATCAGGGACGTTGATTTCCGGACACGCGCCGAGAGCACCGAGGGACGGCTGGCGCAACTTCAGAACGCCCAATCAACGGTGAGCCCGACTCGTCGAGGCTCGCCGAGTTGGGTATACCCCTTACCCTCGTAGTTGAGGCGCGGGTCGTTACCGAAGAAAAAGCCACGTGTGCGGTAGTCTTCGTCGGTCAGGTTGCGTCCCCAGACGCGTGCCGACCAGGCGCCTCGCTCGAACCCGATGCTGGCGTTGAGCAATTCATAAGCATCTGATTGCTCACCGTGACTGTCGGAAAAATAGAACTCATCCTTACCCTCAACCTCGATGCGTGCGAACCAGCCACCATGGAAATCGTACTGGGCACTGGCGAAAAACTGGTACCCGGGAGCATGCGCCTGGTCCCGGCCATCGAGGTTCTCGCCGTTACCGTTGATGTAATTTTCATATTCGGTGTCCAACAGGCCAAGGCTGGCGAACAACCGCACAGGGTCAGTCACTCGCCAGTCGAGTTCGGCCTCGAGGCCCCAATTGTTGCCTTCGGACGCGTTTCCAACATAGGCGATGAACTCGGCGCTGCCGTCCGGTCGGACACGGGTTTGCGAGCTCGCGATCTGCATGTCGTCACGCGACATGTAGAACAGCGATACTCGAGCCACTACCGTGTCTTCGAGCCAGCTGCCTTTGATCCCGAGTTCGTAGTTGTAAAGCGCTTCAGGATCAAACTCGCGCAAATCCGCATCCAACGTCCCGTCGGTGTTGAAGCCTCCCGCCTTGTAGCCACGCGAAATGCTCCCGTAGACCAGCGTATCGGAGTTCAGCATATGATCCAGGGCAATCCGGGCGCCCCACAAATTATCGTCAGGCTCGAAGTGCACGCCCGCATTGTCGTCGTAGTCCGACCCGTGGCGTTCTAGTCGCACGCCCAGGGTGAGGGTCGTCGCATCTCCCAGAGCACTCTCGGTTTGTCCGAACACGGCGAAACGGTCGACCTCGAAACGACTGTCAAAATCGCTGGCCTGGAACGTGTACTCGCGGGTGAGGTCGACCTGCTGATCGAGATAATATGCACCAACTATCCAATCCGTGCTGGACTTGAACAGTCGTCCGTCCGGTTCGGACAGCACGCGCACCTCGGCCGTGCCGGTCTGACGATCGCGCAGGTAATTGTCCGTGGAACTGTAGCCGAACGGGTGAAACCCGACATAGGTCCAGTCCTCGTCATAGCCATACTCGATGTCCGTGTCGGCGTAGGTTGCGACCGCTTCAACGCTGAACCGCTCCGCCCCCGACCAACGCCATTGGATGCTGCCAAAGCTCGACTCCTGCCGGTCATGACCCGGCTCATCGGACAGTGTGTTACGGTCGTTGTCGAGCGAAAACGCGTCATAACCATTGTCGATGTCGATGTAGCCGAGCATGAGATCCAGTTCCGAAGCGTCTCCAACCAGCCAGCTGAGCTTTCCGCGCAGCGTGAGTTCATTCCGGTCGTTGGTATCGTCGGCATCGAGAAAGTCGTTGTCGATGAACCCGTCACTGACTACTTGCTGAAGCGCAATCCGGTAGCCCACGCGCTCGCTTAAGGGGCCCGACAATGTGCCCGCCAGGCTGTAGCTGCCATAGTTCGCCAGCTCTGCGCGCAGCGAGCCCCGTTGCTCGGAGCTCGGCTGGTTGGTGGTGACGTTGATCAGCCCGGCCAAGGCGTTCGCCCCATAACGGGTACCCTGGGGGCCCCGAAAAACCTCCACCTGGCTGACGTCGTAAAGGGTCCCCACCGCACCCACGCCGCTGAAATCCACGTGATCGATCAGCAACCCAACCGACGAATTGAGGGGCTCGGCAAACTGGCCGCGCTCACCGATGCCTCGAATCTGGAAATACCTTCCCCGGGAGGCACCATTCGCGTAGTTGACGTTGGCCGTCATCCCAAGCAGTTCCTCGAGATGATGTGCGTTCCGTGCGGCGATATCCCGCCCGGTCAGCACCGAGACACTTGCCGGGACGGAACGCAGCTCCGGCTCGCGAAACTCGCCCGTAACGACGATCTCCGGAATGACAGGCTCAGTCCCGGACTCGGCACCCAGTACGACGCATGGCACCGCCAGCGCGACCAGTAGAACTCTCGACAGCAGAATCATCGTTGGCTCCGGTGGTGATCCGAAGCGACGGGTGGACACGGACGGGTAAGAATGCACAAGTCCCTATCCCTACGCCGGTACGAACCGGATCAGGTTCAAAGGGTCCACTGCTACCGTCGTTCGCGTCGGTGTTCAGCGTCTCAGGTCTTTACGACCACCCCTTGGGTTGCGCGCATTGTGCGCGCCTCGTTTCATCGATGCAAACTCATCCGGTGTCCGACGCATTAGTGGCCTCGCGCAAGTCCGGAAGCACGTAGCCCTGTGCATCCAGATTCCCGCGCACCCGCTTCTTGTCCATCTTGCCGGTACCGGTGAGCGGGATATCGTCAACAAACAGCACGTCATCGGGCAGCTGCCACTTGGCAAACCGGGTCGCACAATGGGCAAGAACCTGATCCGCATCAACACCCGCCCCTTCGTCGAGTATCACCAGTGCAACGGGGCGCTCATCCCATCGGGGGTGGGGTCGCGCCACGACACAAGCCTGGGCGACACCAGCGATCGCCACGATGTGATTTTCAAGGTCGACCGAAGAGATCCACTCGCCACCCGACTTGATCAGATCCTTGGAACGGTCGCTGATGATCAGGTATTCATCCGGATCGATCATCCCGACGTCCCCGGTGATCAGCCAACCGTCATGGAATTTATCGGGTTGCGGGTCGTGGTAGTACTCAGAACAGATCCACGGTCCGCGGATCAGAATTTCCCCGACCGCCTCGCCGTCGTGTGGCAGTCGATTGAACGTTTCATCGAAGATATCGAGTTCAAGACCAGGCATCAGCTGGCCGGCTTTGGCGACGTTTTCGAACTGCTCATCGTCAGTGAGCTTGAGCTGACCGCGCTTCATTACCCTTCGAGACAGCGTTGCCAGCGGGCTGGTCTCCGTCATGCCCCAGCCCTGGATCATCTCGACGCCCAACTCATCGGCATACCAGCGAATCAGTGAGGGCGGCGGGGCCGAACCCCCACAGGTCAGTCGATCCAGCTTCGACAGATCGGCGGCGTTCGGATTGGCCTCGACCATCGCCTTGACCCCCTGCCAGATCGTCGGCACGCCAGCGGAGATCGTCACGCCCTCGCTGGACATCAGTTCCAGAATGCGCGCCGGATCCATGAAGCGGTGCACCATGACCTGCTTCATGCCCAGCATGGTGGCCGCCCACGGCAAACCCCAACCCATCGCGTGGAACATCGGCACGATGCCGCACAGACAGTCGGTGCCGGTGAGCCCCATGGCATCGGTCATGCATTGGGTGAGGGTATGCAGATACTGAGAACGGTGCTCGTACTCCACGCCCTTCGGGTTGCCCGTCGTGCCGCTCGTGTAGCACAGTCCGAGTGGCGAATTCTCATCGATGTCGGGCCATTCATAGTCGGTCGGCTTGCCCGCGATGAATGCTTCGTAGTCGACGGCGTTCGGCAGATCCGTGTGCCAACCCTCCTCTCCCGCTTCCGTGGCAACGACGACCTGCTGGACACTGGGCATTCGACCGTCGAGCTTTTCGAGCAGCGGCAGCACGCTGGCGTCGACGATGATCAGCTTGTCCTGGGCGTGTTCAACGATATAGGCGAGATCCGAATCGGACAGTCGTACGTTGAGGGTGTGCAGGACCGCGCCCATCCCCGCGGTCGCGTGATAGGCCTCGAGGTGGCGCGAGCCGTTCCACATGAAGGTCGCGACCCGATCGCCCACTGCTACGCCCGCCTCGGCCAGCGCATGAGCCAGCTGATGGGCACGGTCACGGGTCTGACGATAGGTCTGACGCCGCACGCCCGTTGCTGTGGCGGTCACGATTTCTTCATGCGGCGCGACCTTCGCCCCGCGATCCAGCAATCGGTGCATCAACAGAGGGGTGTGCTGCATGGCCATGAACGGTCGATCTCCGCGACGACAAACGCCCGGATGGTACCCCAGCATGCTGCTTTGGGATACGCGGGCTGGGCTTTCCGCCACCATCGGCCGCTTGCCCGACGAAACGGCAGTATTTTCATGGCCAGACTGATCCATCAGTCGGTCTCCCGCGAAAGACGCGAGTCGCCAGATCTGACGTGCGTGGCGTGATTAGAAGCGCGCGCCAAGCAGCAACTGGAACACCACGTCGGGCGATGAATCGCTCACCAGGTCCTCCGACAGCGCGACGTCCGTCCAGAATTTCCTGTTGAACGCAAAGCGCGCCCCGACCGAGCCCTGCAGCGCTTCGCCACTGACCTGATCCAAACCGGTACCAATCAGCTCGGTATGACCATCGAGTTGCGCTTTCAACGTCCAGCGCGCAGTGATCGGATAGCTCAACCCCAGGTGCCCGAACAGCGCAACGTCGTTCTGCTCTTCAGGGACGAGCTCGCCTTCTTCCATCAGCAGCACGCCGCCCGTCATGGTGAGTTCAAGCCCCAGGCGAGACAACCAGCGCCGATCGGTAAAATCAATCCACACGGCCAGATCCGTTCCGTCCGAGCCGGTCAGCTTGTCGGCGTCGCCGGTTGGCAGCTTCAGTGATCCCCTCAGCGCCAGCGCGCGATCCCCCTCCTGCAGCCAACCGAACGCGCCCGAAAAACGTATATCGCCGAGCGACTCTTTGCTGTCCTGGAAGTCGATATAGCTCGTCCCTGCGCTGCGAATCACGTAGTCGATCTTGTTCCGTTGCGCATCATCGCGGCCCCCCTGGGGAAAGCCGAACAGATCGTGAAACTCATCGATGACCCGATCCAGGCGTCCACCGTGGTGAATCACGTAGGGCACCTCGATGCCAATTTCGAAGCGCCGGCCCAAGGGCCGCCGATAGCCGGCTGTCATGGTAACGGTCTCACCATCGAAGAACGCGAAACTGCCGTCCTCGACATCACTGGTGAACACGTTTGCAATCTCCGTGTTGAAGGTCAGTTCGTGATCGGAGCGCAGCAACGCTCCACCCAGCGCCCGCGGCAGCCCGAAGATCTGCGAGGCCGGAGAGGCGTTGCGAATCCGCAGAGGTCCATCAATCGCATGGGTTGTATGGGAAAGGAGTAACAGACTGATCGCCGTGACAAACTGCGTCGCTCGCTGCATCAATTGATACTCCTCGATTCGCCGTCCCAGAACGGCCTGCGCAGCTCGACCTTCAGGATCTTGCCCGCCCCGCTCTTGGGAAGATCAATGTCGCGCACGTCAAAACTCTTCGGACATTTGTAACCCGCGATGCGACTTCTACAATGACTGAACAGGTCCTGCGTGCTGACCGTCATCCCGGGTCTGAGCGTTACCACCGCATGCACCGCTTCGCCCCAATCTGCGCTGGGAATGCCGATCACCGCACACTCTGCTATTGCGGGGTGCTGATAGAGAACGTTCTCGACTTCCGCGGAGTACACATTTTCGCCGCCCGTGACGATCATGTCCTTGATGCGATCCACCAAAAATAGAAATCCCCGCTCGCCGATGTAGCCGGCATCCCCGGTGTGCATCCACCCACCGCGTAGGGTTTGGGCCGTGAGTTCGGGTTGCTGCCAATAGCCGCGCATGACCATCGGGCCGCGGACACAGATCTCCCCCACCTCACCATCCTCCAGACTATTGCCGTCGACATCGAGAATCACAATGTCCGCGTTGTAGACCGGCCGCCCGGCGGACCGCACGAATCCCGCATCGGGGCCATCGAACACGTGGAAACGTGGCTCCAGCACGGTGGCCACCGGCGACAACTCGGTCATCCCATAGGACTGGAGAAACCGCACGTCGGGAAACAGCGCCATGGCCCGCTCAAGCAAGGCCTCCGGCATCGGCGAAGCGCCATAGGACAGCATGTCGAGGCAGGAGAGGTCGTAGTCGCCGAGACCCGGATGATTGACTAGCCGGTTCAACATGGTCGGCACCACGACGGTGAGCGTGACGCGAAATCGCTCGAGCGCGCCCAGAAACAGGCTGGGTTCGAAGGTAGGAATCACCGCGTGGGTGCCGCCGGCAACGGTGACGCTGAACAGACGGGCGCCGCCCGCAACATGGAACATCGGCGAAACGTGCAGGTGGATCGTCGCGCCGCTGATGTTCATGTTGGCCATCGCCGTCAACGAGTTTGCCATCAGATTGGCGTGGCTCAACATCACGCCCTTGGCGCGCCCCGTGGTCCCGCCGGTATAGAACAGCGCGGCAAGATCATCGTTGTGGCGCACTGCATCCGGCGCCGGCGCCGCGGCGCGGATGAGCGTCTCGGTACTGACAAGGCCATGGTCGTCGTCTGCCGCTGCCAGCAGAATCTGGCGAAGGGCCGGACACTGCTCGCGCAATTCGTCGGCCCAACCACAGTGCTCTGCGTCGACCAGCAGCAGCACCACCGCGGCATCATTGAGGCACGCCGCGATTTCCTGCGTCGTCCAACGGGTGTTTACCGGGACCATGACCGCGCCGGCCCAAAGCGTCGCGAAGTAATATTCGACGTAGCGATCGCTGTTGCCGGCCAGCATGGCGATCCGCTCGCCCGGAGCAACCCCCAACTCCCGAAATCCGCCCGCCAGGCGCGCGATCCGGTCTTTGAATTCGGCCCAACTCACGGTCCGTTCGAGGCTGACCAGCGCGGCCTTATCCGGCGAGATGTTCGCCGCGCGATGAATGCCCTGGGTCAGTTGCATCGATCATAGTTCGTCCGAAAAAAGCGGTGATTCTACCCAAGCGGCGAGTCGTTCCACAGCGGCACTTTGTGTCCAGTTTGGGGCGTTCGACAGACTCCGTTGCTCCCCTAGCAGGGTCTATGCCCCGTAGGCTGCCTCCGCAGTACGTCGCGCCCATTTGTAGTCGGGTTTGCCGTTGGCCGCGCGACGCACCTCGTCGACGAACAGGATGTGTTTCGGCACTTTGTAGCCGGCGAGCTGCTGCCGGGCATACTCGATCACTTCGTGTTCGGCCTGTTGCGCCGACTCCCGAAGCGAAGTGACCGCAACGACACGCTCTCCAAACCGCTCATCCGGCACCCCGACAACCAGGCAATCGAGCACCGTCTCAAACCGTTTCACTGCCTCTTCGACCTCTTCGGGAAACACTTTCTCACCCGCCGTATTGATGCAGACGCTGCCCCGTCCCAACAAGGTGATCGAGCCGTCGGCCTCCACCCGCGCGTAGTCGCCTGGAAAGCTGTAACGCACGCCGTCGATCTCGCGAAACGTCTCGGCCGACTTCACCGGATCTTTGTAGTAGCCGATGGGTACCAGGCCGCTGCTAGCGACCCGCCCGACCGCTTCATCGCCGGGTTGCAGTTCCCGCCCGTCATCGGCAAACACCTTCACCCCTTCACTGAGCTCGAAGGTGGCGGTCCGCGGCGAACGATCGCGGCTGGTGACCGAACTACCCATGCCGCCTTCCGTCGAACCCATGGTATCGACCAGTTCCATGTCGTGGTGTTCAAGCAGCCCTTCCTTGACTTCCGCGCTCCACATCACCCCACTGGAGACGATCTGGGTCAGCGACGCGAGATCGAAGGGATGGCCTGCATCACGCGCCGCATTCAACGACTCCAGCATCGGGCGCGCAAACGCATCACCAACGATCACTACCGACGTTGCGCGATGCTGTTCAACTAGGCTCCACATCAGGTCCGGATCAAAGCCGAGCTTCGAAAACGTGACCACGCTGCCGCCCAGCAGCAGCGGAATGAACGTTCCAAGCCACATCCCGGTGCCGTGCATCAACGGGCAGCCGACGACGCTGCGCGGCACACCCCCGGCAGCGGCGAGTCGCGTGACCAGATCCGGCAACTCGTCCACGGACGTTGGAACATCGAATCCATGCGCCACATAGCCCATGCACATAGCCATGCAGAACTCACCATTGTTGTACATCACACCCTTGGGTAACCCGGTGGTCCCGCCCGTGTACAGCATGTACAGGTCATCCATCGCGCGCTCCACTCGCGGCGCGGGAGGGTTGCCACGCAGCCCGCGCTCAAAGTCGACCGCGTCGTGCAGGAGCGCCTCGGTACCATCATCCACCTGCACCCAGAGTTTGACCTTGGGCAGCCGGTCGCGAATCTCCCAGATGCGCATCGCGTAGCAGGCCTGATAAACCACTGCCTCGGCATCGGCGTTGTCGAGCAGGTACACCAGCTCGTCGGCCTTGTAGCGGTAGTTCACATTGATCGGGCAACCACGAATCTTGAAGATCCCATACTGGGCTTCGAGGTATTCGTTGCAGTTGTGCAGATAGATGCCCACCTTGGCGCCGGCGCCCAACCCCGCGCCTTCCAGAACCGCTGCAAACCGCGCCGCGCGATCATCGTATTCGCGCCAGCTGTGGGTCTGGTTACCGCAGATCAGCGCAGGCTGATCGGGAATGGTATCCGCGATCCGCTCCCACGCCGTCGCAAAGTGGAAATTCATTCCCGTCCCCCTGCTGCGAAAAGTCCCCTGCTGAGCACAACCATGCTAACCCGATCCGACCAACAATTGGCCAATCTCGCCATCGGTCGTTCGGCGTCCGATGCGTTGCTTTCCTAAATCCCATGAAAACAACGTGTTAGTAAGGTACGAAACCTGGCACGCAACTTGAATAGACAAGGATGTAGACACGCAAGTCACGGATTGAAGGACATGAACAACTCATTTCGACTTTCGCGTATTGCCGCCCCCCGCGCGACGCTGTGGTCGATCGTCTTGCTGACGCTGGTGCTGTGCATCTTTGGACTGTCGGCAAGCGCCGCCATGACGGCCAACGAGGCTGCAATCACCAGCCACGCACTGATCGCCGAAGGCCCCCTGGCGCAGGTGCTGTGCCTGATGGGTCGTGGCTGAGCGAGCGACAACATGACGACGGATCGCGTGAACAGCAACCCTGGTCTGCGCCTGGACAAGGACAACAGCATGATCGTCGGGGTTTGTGCCGGAATCGCCCGCTATCTGCGTGTCGAACCCACCTGGGTGCGCGTCGGTGCGCTGGTCGTAGCGATATTTTCAACCAAACTGGTGATCATCGGTTATCTGATCGGCTGGTTGATGTTGGACGAGTAGCCCGCGCCTCCGGCATACACCGGGCAGCCGGCCATGCACGCCAGCGGCGGCTGCTGCGGGTCGGCGTCGAGGGCAAGCGCTTCGAAAGCCTTCGCCCAGGCGAGCAATCGTTTGGACAGGGCGCGCTGCTGTCGCTCGCTCAGCGAGTTTGCGAGATCCACCGCGAGGCCACGGTACAGGCGCTCGTTGCGACGCATGACCTCATCGTATTCAGCGCCGTACCAACGCTCGCGGTGATCGACCATCTCGCGAATGCGAAGCAACAATTCCGGATAGCTCAACTGCTGATCCATCAAGGCGAAGACACGCCGCTGCCAGCGCTCTCGATACTCGATCCACATCCGCTCCTCCGGAACGTAGTCGGCCGCTATGCGTTCGATGCGATCTGCCTGGGCACGTGACGCACGCCCGACAAAAAACTCGAATCCATCCTGAAAATCGCGTCGCCAACGCTTCCGTTCTCCGTCAATGTCCAGGTCTGCGATCGGCTTCAGGTACTTGGCATTGCGCCGATCGAAGCGCCGCTTGATGTCCAGCCGCTGCTGCAGACTCGTCGAATGCAGAATCTCCGCTGCCATTGGAACGAACCTGCCACGGATGCGACGGCTCGCATCCAGCACCTGCTCCTCCATCGTCAGCAGCTCCTCCAGCGTCAGCCCATCGGAAAGATCGGCATCGAAGTGCCTCAGCGAAGCCGCGTACACAGACAATTGGGTGGTCCGATGCCAATACAATATGGACTCGAGTTCTGCCTCGAAGTATTCCTCCTGGAGGTCGTCGAACTCGATGTAGTCGTCGACCACCCAGGGGATGATCCGATCCAGGTTGTTGTAGGCGAGTTTGACACCACAACCGGACAGCAGCACCGGAGCCAACAACGCCAGCAGCAGGTGTCTATGCAAGCCGAATTCTCCCTCTCCAGTTCGCGCCCGTGCACGCCTCGCCCCAGCGCGGCCCCTATGAAACAGCTACCGGGCCGACCGAGTTTCCCGCCAGACGCGGAAACTTGCAATCTCGTCGCGCAACATCGTTGCAACCCAACCCAGCACCATAGCGTCATCAAGCAGACCGACCACCGGGATCGCGTCGGGGACCGAATCTACGGGAACCGCCAGATACACCAGACCCGCGGTGATCAACACGAGGCTGCCCGCCGACAGATCCCGGTAGTCACCCGCTATCTTCAAACGCAGCATGTCGACCAGCAGGGCGGCCGACTCGTGCAACGCTCGCCAGCGCGCGGCCAGGTGACCAGGCCGGCGCAGCAACCGCTCGGTCTCCGCGAGCATGGTTCGCAACGCGCGCGGGTCCCGCAGCACACGCACCGCTCGTTTCCGGTAGTCCAGGATCAACGCAGACATCACGCCCTCCTTGCCACGGAAATGAAGTTGACGATCCACTTGGCAATCAGCACGGAATCGATGCGCTGAGCCAGCGAGGCCATCCCCACGGCGAACCGCTGCTCCCCCAGAAGTTCCCGCCGCGAGGTCATCAGACGCGCTGCATACTCGGGCTCGAACTCAGGGTGACCCTGGAACGTCAGTATGTGCCCGTCGATCGTATAACCACCGTTGGGACAGATCTCGCTGGCGGCGAACAACACCGCCCGACTGGGCAACGTTACCACCTGATCTCTGTGGCTGGAAATCAGCCGGAAACTGGCCCGGCACGGCGTCATCCACGCCTGCTGCGCCAACACCTCCGAGGTGTGCACGCCCACTGTCCATCCGACATCCGCGGGCGCCGTTTCACCATCCAGCACGTGCGCGATCAACTGGTGCCCAAAGCAGATCCCGATCAACGGCGTGCGCGTCGTGTCGAGTTCCAGGACGAACTCGCCCAGCGTCCGGATCCATTGCGCATCGTCGTAGACGCTGTCACGACTGCCGGTAATCAGGTAACCATCGCAATCCGCCAGGCGCTCCGGATATTCTTCACGTCGAACGTCGTAGTTCGTAAATTCGAGGGGTTCGGTTTCAGCACCCTGACTGAGGATCCCATGGAACATCCCCGGGTAATCACCGAACTCCGACTGGAAGTCGTCGCGCACGGCGTCGGTCTGAAGGATTCCTAAACGCATGACGTCTCGGGTGCCAGAATCACGCATCAGATGATCTCGAAGTATCGCCTCAACTGCCAGTCGTTCACGGTTCGTTCGTGTTCGCGCGCTTCCCATATCCGACTGGCCACGAAGTGGTCCACAAAGACTTCGCCGAACAACTCCCGGGCCACGCCGGAGCCCGCCAGCCGTGCCGCTGCATCCCTCAGGTTGGTCGCGAACTGCTGTTGCGCGGGTAAATCGTCCTGCAGGTCGTAGGCATTGCCACGTACGCTGGCATCCGGTTCGAGATCGTTTCGGATACCCACGAGGGCCGCGCCAATTACCGCTGCCGCAACCAGATACGGGTTCGCATCAGCGCCCGGTGCGCGGCATTCGAGCCGCTGACTGCTCGCCGAGCCGCCGATCACCCGCAGCGCCACGGTCCTGTTCTCTATCCCCCAGGTGCTTGCGGTAGGCGCCCAGGCGCCCTTCACGAGCCGGGTGTAACTGTTGACCGTCGGTGCAATCAGAGCGATCAGCTCCGGCAGGTATCGCACGACGCCGGCAATGGCCTGTCGCTGCGTGCGACTGATGCAATGTTCCGCCTGCTCGTCGTAGAACAGATTGTCGCGTTGGGGATCGAGGAACGAGAAGTGACAGTGGCCGCTCTGCCCCGCGTAGTCCATGGACCACTTGGCCATGAAGGTGGCAACGCGCTGACGCCTGGCGAAGTATACCTTGCTGAAGGTCTTGAAGAGGCTGGCCTGGTCCGCCGCGGCGATCGCATCGGTCGCTTCGAGGGCCGCTTCCCAAACACCCGGACCGGTCTCACAGTGCATGCTTTCCACCGGACAACCCAGCGCGGCGCAGTAGTCCATCAACCCATTGAACAGATCCGCCTGGGACGAGGCGCGCAGCATGGAGTAACCGAAGTTCCCGGGCGTCAGCGGCGTCAGGTTCCGGAAGTCTTTCTCATGCAGGGTGTGGGACGTCTCGTCGAATACGAAAAATTCGTATTCGAGGCCCATCCGGACATCGATGTCCAACTCCCGGGCGATGCGCAGAACGCGTCGCAGCGCGGAGCGCGGGCACAACGGATGGTTGTCTGCGTCATCGGCCCCTACGAACTCGCCGATGAAATAGGGGACACCCTCGTCCTCGAGCCAGCGCTCAGTCTCGCTCAGCAATCGAAAGGCCGCATCCGGAAACCCCGTGTGCCAGCCGGTAAAGGTCGCATTGTCGTACAACTGGTCGTTCACGTCCCAGCCGAACACGCAGTCGCAGAAGCCGCCGCCCTTCTCCATCACCGAGGCGAACTTTTCGAGGCTGATGTACTTGCCTCGAATCACACCATCGAGGTCGGCGAGGCCGAGCTTCACACGGCGCACACCGCGCTCGTCATAGTCTTTGAGCTTCGCCGCCAGCTTGTTGGTCATGGTCAGGTGTTCCTTGCATCGAGTTCTCCACTGAAGTTGTGGATAACTCTCTGGATAACTGATGGACAATCGGCCCCACGCTACAGAATACGGGAACTACGCGGAATTGATCAAAAATTGGGCAGATGAGAATTTATACTTGAATTTCAACTAGATACGGCCAGGTGATCAGGCTTTCGATCAACTAAAATCTCCATCTTGCCTTCCGGCGGGCAGATATCCGCCGCCTTGTGCATAACATTTGTCACCGGGGTGTCCGATTATGTTAGTAATCGCTAACTAGATGGATATCAACAGCCTTGGCTTCGAGCCGCAAACTCGAACCGGAAGCGCGCGCCCTCTGAGAACCGTTGTACCGAGTCGCAGTGCTCAGCGCCCTGGCGAACGTCTCGTGTTCCCGGCGAGTTGATCCGGCTCGTCCTTCTTCCAGGCCGCCGGGTCCTCCGACCCACGAGGGATGCCGAAGGGCCACACCGGGTCGGGAGCATCCCAATTGTCGCCACAGTCGCCACCGCCAAGGAGCTCCGGTATCTGCATTGGATCGATCGTCGCCTCGGCTTCGGCCCAATCCAGCTCCACGGGCGCGAGCGCAAGCGCAAGCGCTGCCGGTAGCGGAACCAGCAGCAGGAGTACCACCGCAACACCACGCCGCAACGGATTCAGCAAACGTCCAGACATCGATCTACTCCTTGATCTGAATCACATCGCGCCTGCCAGGACGGCTGCCACGAGAATCAACAGCACTGCGACCCCGGCAATGATGTAGACCGAGCGATCCGACGCCGCAACGGCCGCCAGTTCAGAGGCGGGTTGGAAACGCTGAGTCGTCGATTCAGACGCGATCCACCGAGGTTGAGTGGCGTCGCCCATATCGCGTTGAGATGCATCGCCAAACCCATCGATCACTCCGGAGCGAATGCGTCGGAACTCACCACGCGATATCTCGCCGGCTGCGTGGGCTTTGGCAATGCGCCGCAGACGTTCGCTTTCCGGGGTCAGTTTGAGCAGTCTCATTGCACTTCCCTCACCAGGCGAACTCCGATCGGTCGCCCGACCACTGCACTGGATGAGCGGTCGTCCGGCGACGAACAGGCCGCCGGCGATCGGAGGGGCGAGCCATCGACCTCCGCGAGCCATTCGGCGGGCCATTCGGCGAGCCCTTGGGCGAGCCCTTCACCGCTGTCGAGCGCGAGCCCGGACAGCCCGAATTCGTTCTCGATGACGCCCGCCGCTCGCTCCGCACAACGCATCGCTTCGCCGCCTACCGCACGGCGCCACTCCTCGATGCTCGGCAAACGGTAGCGATGACCGGTCTTCGCGCTCAACCAGTCCGCAAAGGCGATGGCATCCTCGCTGGATACCGATCCTGAACCGACCGCATCAGCGGTCGGTTCAGGGCAACCATTTGCACTGCAGTACGCCGCGAGTTCTTCCGTTCGAAACACCCGCCGCATGATTGCGAAACGGTTCTCACCACTGGGAATGACCACGAGTTCGGGACCGTGACCAGTGGCACCGAGCGTCAACACGTCAAGACACACGCCAACACTGCCCGGACTGTTGCCCGCTCCGATCAGATGTCGCATCGAGCAGGGGTCGAACTCGAGATTCACCAGCGCCGGTTGCGGCCCGAGCAGACTGATACCCGCTTCACGCAGTTCCTTGGCCCGTTGCTGATCCGTTTCCGCGAGCGACACCACGCACTGGGCCACCCGCTGGGCGACGCCCGTCCGTATGGCAACTTCACGATTCGCATGACGCTCGATCAAACCACGCACCGCCGTGCCGATCTCGCTTTTATCGAGCCGTTGACACACGAATCCCGCGGCCGCGTCGAGATCCGCCAGGAGGCGCTGATCGGCCTCACTGTCGACCGCGCTGGCGCGGACTTGCTCAACCTGGGTGCGTAATCGTTCAAGCCTGTTGCCGGCCTGTTCGAGGTCGTCGTATTCGAACACCCGGGGTACGATCAGCGCGAACAGCTCGTCCGCGAGGTTCAATTCATTCTGGGCGACCGACCGGTCGATGACATCTAGGTAGACATCGCCCACCTCCTGCTCGAGTTCAGCGTAGAGCGGGTGGTTCGGAAACACCCGAGCGAAACGCAGCAGCTGGAGTTCGATGTCGCCGATCCAGGCACGATTGAGGCGCTCCGCCGCGAGCAGCACGTCCAGGTCCGCAAGCACCTGTTCCTGCAACGCCTTGTACCCCGGCTCGAAGCGGGTACCATCCAGCAAGGCATCCGCCGCGCGCACCAAATCGAAGGCAGCATCAAAGGCCCG
>SMVB01234563.1_pt1 | contig 69591 bp, 62 predicted proteins | sample 2456461 | NCBI WGS metagenome assembly SMVB01 (sample SAMN11095934, study PRJNA526329) | marine sediment metagenome | biome: Marine sediment; feature: Surficial sediment; material: Deep marine sediment; isolation source: Hadal surficial sediment | place: Pacific Ocean | collected 2014-05 | depth...
AGTACTTGTCTCGGTAAGACTCGACAGCGCTAGTTTTTTGAATCTGTGAAGACCGGCGCTCGCTTCTCAATGTTGGCCAAAACGGCCTCTGCCTGATTATCCGCGCCCATGACATTCGATTGCAGTTCTGCCTCCAGCGCCAGCGCCTTCGCGTCACTCAATTGCGATGCCGAGTTGAATAGCCGCTTCATTGCCTGGATCGCATCCGGCGATTTTTCGCTGATAGCCAGTGCTGTCTGCTTCGCCGCGGCCCGCGGGTCGTCATGCAGCGCCGTCACCAGGCCCAGTTGTAACGCCTCGTCTCCAGTGACGACACGACCGGACCACGCCAGTTCCTTGATTCGATCGACCGCCAATATGTCCCGCAACGTCGTGCTGATGGCCATGTCAGGAATCAGTCCCCACTTAACCTCCATCACCGACATCCGCGCATCGGGACAGGCATAACGCAGATCAGCCCCGAGCGCGATTTGCAGGCCGCCACCATAAGCGACACCCGTGATTGCACAAATCACGGGCATCGGAATTTCGCGCCATACGTAGGCAGCGCGCTGAAAGAAATTAGCCGGTGACGATGCACCTGGCGCCATCGCCTGCGAATCGACTGCGAACCCACTCTTCTGAAAAATACTGGTATCGATGCCAGCACAGAAGTTTTCTCCGGCACCTTGCAGCACAACTGAGCGTACTGATCGCAGCGACTTGAGTTGTTCGCCCACGTCGCTCAGCGCCTCGAACATCTCGAGATTTATCGCGTTGTGCGTGTCGGGCCTGTTCAGCGTCACAGTCGCTACATGGCCTTCGACTTTCAGTACGACCGTGTCACTCATCGCGAATCTCCGCTCATGTCGCCAAAGTACACTTGCCGTTGCGCATAACGATGACGTCACGCTCTATGGCCGTGCAACGGAATGACACAATATTGCCGTCTTGCCACATATCCGTGCGGATCGTATCGCCGGGCAATACCGGAGCTGAAAAACGTGCATCGAAGCCTGTAATCAACGTGTAATCATAGTCGCAGATCGTCCGCAAAATCGCACGGCACGCCATTCCGTAAGTACACAGACCATGCAAAATCGGCACCGGGTAGCCAGCGTCGCCAGCCGTCCGGGGATCGGCGTGCAGCGGATTGCGATCGCCGTTGAGGCGAAAAAGCAAGGCCTGATCGGCCCGCGTCGGACTGTTACATATGAAGTCGGGGTCTCGCCTCGGCGCGCGATGGGGTGCCGGGCCCTTGCCCGATGGCCCGCCAAATCCGCCATCGCCACGAGCAATGACGGTCGCACCGACCGTGAATAGCGCGGTATCGTCCTTGGCGAGTCGCCCATCCGCCTCGAACAGAATCATTGCGCCAAACTTGGGCCCCCGATCGAAAATTTCAACGATGCGTTTGTTGATCAGCAATTCGCCCGCCGCCGGTATTGGACGATGCAATTGCAATCGCTGTTCGGCATGCAAAACCTGTGAGTACTTCCAGCCGAGATCCGGAGGAATTAAGTCCGGTACAAGTGCCGTCGCGAAAGTCGGCACGATCTGCAGCGGCCTCCCCTGCTCATAGACATACGCAAGTTCCTTGCGATCTACAGCATCGCGGCCGAAGCCGATGCTTTGTGCATACAGCATGGCCTCAGTATCGCCGTAGCAAAATTTCAGATCAACGATCGTCGTTGCCATCAACTCGTCGTAGTTAAGTGCCATGTTTTCCTTAGCTTTGGATTGTGGTCAAAGGCGCTGTGCGCATCGCCAGCCCAGGTCCGCCAATGGCGCGACCGAAAGTACGGCCTCCGATGCATGGGCGCTCGCGGCAGTACCATCCCGGACGCGTCCGGCGATTCCCTGAAGAATAGCTGCCAAGCGAAAAAAATTGAATGCGGAATAAAAATTTCTGTGCTCAATGCCAGCATCGCGACCTGTGCGTTTACAGTAACGGCTTGTGTAGGACTCGTCATCCGGTATCCCCAGCGCTACCAGGTCTTTGCCGGCCAATCCAAACGACCCGACGGCGAGTTTAGGCATTTGCCAGGCCATGAGGTGATAGGTGAAGTCCGCCAGTGGATGGCCAATCGTCGATAGCTCCCAATCCAGAACAGCGATCACGCGTGGCTCGGTCGGGTGCACGATCATATTGTCGAGCCGAAAGTCGCCGTGCACGATGCTGGCCGACTCCTCGTCCGGAATATTTTCGGGAAGCCACTTGATGAGTTCGTCCATCGACTTTAGCTGTGTCGTTTCGGACGCGTGGTACTGGCCGCTCCAACGTGATATTTGACGCGCGAAGTAGTTTCCGGGCCTCCCGAAATCGGCCAGACCGAGAGCTTCGTAGTCGAAGCTATGCAGTTTCGCGATTGTCTCATTGACGTTGTCGTACAGCGCAGCGCGGCTCGCCGGATTTTCACTGGGAAGGTCAAAGTCCCAGAAAATACGTCCCTCGACGAATTCCATGATGAAAAACATTGTGCCGATGACTTCATCGTCTTCGCACAGGGCGTATGGACGAGGCACCGGAAAATCAGCACCGTACAGCGCGCTTATGATGCGGAACTCTCGATCGACCGCGTGCGCCGATTTGAGTAACTTGCCGGGTGGCTTGCGCCGCAGGACGTACTTGCCGGATTGTGCGTCGAGCAGGTAGGTAGGATTCGATTGTCCGCCTTTGAACTGGCTGACCGTGATTGGCCCGCGAAAACTCTCGACGTGCGACGCCATGTACTCCTCGAGCCGCCCGATATCAAAGCGATGAGCTTCACGCACTGCACGCGTACCAGAATTCTTTTCCTGCCTCGTGCTCACAAGCGGCGCCTCAGTATCCGGCGGCCATGATACCGCATCGACGAACGAGTGCAGAACGCTACATCCTGAAAATTCCGAACGGCGACTCATCGTCACGCGGACGATTCATCGCCGCCGACAACGCGAGCGACAACACGCTGCGTGTGTCGATCGGATCGATGACGCCGTCGTCCCAAAGCCGTGCGCTTGCGTAGTAGGAGTGGCCTTGAGATTCATACTGATCGCGGATACTGGCCTCGAACTCTGCCTGTTCTTCCTGGGTCCACTCATCGCCCCGTGCCTCAAGGCTGTCGCGTTTGACCGTTGCCAGCACCATCGCCGCCTGTTCACCACCCATGACCGATATTCGGGCATTCGGCCACATCCAGAGCATGCGCGGGCTATAGGCCCGACCGCACATGGCGTAATTGCCCGCGCCAAATGAGCCGCCAATGATGACCGTGAATTTCGGCACCGTAGCAGTTGCGACTGCGTTGACCATCTTGGCGCCATCCTTGGCGATGCCCGCATGCTCGACACGTTTGCCAACCATGAAACCGGTGATGTTTTGCAGGAAAATCAGCGGAACGCCACGGCGATTGCAAAGCTGAATGAAGTGCGCGCCTTTTTGCGCAGACTCCATGAACAGAATGCCGTTGTTTGCAACGATGCCGACCGGACATCCGTCAATGTGTGCGAAACCACAGACGAGTGTTGCCCCGTAAAGTTTCTTGAACTCCTGAAATTCCGATCCGTCGACTATCCTGGCAATAATTTCCCGCACGTCATAAGGAAATCGGTACTCGTGCGACACGATGCCGTAGATATCCTCAGCCGGGTACGCCGGTTCCACCGGTTCGCGTAATTTAAGATCCGTTCGTTTCTTAATATTCAGGCTGGCGACGATATCCCGGCAAATCATCAGCGCGTGCGTATCGTCGTCAGCCAGATAATCGGTCACTCCCGAGATTCGCGAATGCACGCTACCGCCACCGAGCGTTTCGGCATCGACGATCTCCCCCGTTGCGGCTTTGACCAGTGGCGGCCCGCCGAGAAAGATGGTGCCCTGATCACGAACGATAATCGCTTCATCACACATTGCCGGCACGTAAGCGCCGCCGGCGGTGCACGACCCGAGTACCGCGGCAATTTGCGGTATGCCCTTCGCCGACATACGTGCCTGATTGTAGAAAATTCTCCCGAAATGATCGCGATCGGGAAACACCTCGTCTTGCTGCGGCAAAAACGCGCCGCCGGAATCAACGAGGTAAATGCAAGGCAGGTGATTCTGTTCTGCAATCTCCTGCGCCCGCAGGTGCTTCTTGACCGTCAGCGGATAATAGGCACCGCCCTTCACGGTCGCATCATTCGCAACGATCATGCATTCGATATCGTTTATCCGGCCGATGCCCACGATGATGCCGGCTGCAGGCACGTCATCCTCGTAGACGCCCAGCGCCGCAAGCAGTCCTATCTCGAGAAATTGGGACTCATCGTCGATCAGCGTGGCGATACGGTCGCGCGGCAGCAACTTGCCGCGCACGAGATGCCGTTCCCGTGATCGGGCCGGCCCGCCCGTCAGAATCTGCTCCCTGACTTCCCGGAGATTCTCCGCCAACGCGACGTTGGCGGCCAGGTTCTGCCGAAACTCGTCCGACTCACGATCGATTTTGGTTTTAACGACTGGCATTAAATAGCTCACGACCTATCAGCATGCGGCGGATCTCGCTGGTCCCTGCACCAATTTCATAAAGCTTGGCATCCCGTAGCAGACGTCCGGCCGGATAGTCATTGATGTAACCGTTGCCGCCGAGCGCTTGAATCGCCTCACTGGCCATCCACGTCGCTTTTTCCGCTGCGATCAGAATACAACCAGCCGCATCGAAACGGGTAGTCTGCTCGCGGTCGCAAGACCGCGCCACCGCGTAGACGTAGGCCCGGCAACTGTTCATCGTTGTGTACATATCGGCGAGCTTGCCCTGCATCAGCTGAAATTCACCGATCGCCTGCCCGAACTGCTTGCGGTCGTGCACGTAGGGCAAGACGACGTCCATGCAGGCTCGCATGATACCGAGCGGGCCGCCCGCGAGTACGACGCGTTCATAGTCCAGCCCGCTCATAAGTATGGCCGCGCCCTTGCCTTCGGCCGCCAGGAGATTTTCGGCGGGTACCCGACAATCCTGGAGGAGTACTTCACTGGTGTCGGATCCACGCATGCCCAGCTTGTCGAGTTTTTGCGGCGTCGACAGCCCTGGCGTGTGACTATCGACAACGAACGCGCTGAGGCGCTGGCCGCCGGCATCTGCGTCCGTAACCGCGTAAATAATCATCACGTCGGACTGTGGCGCATTGGTAATCCACATCTTTGAGCCGTTTAAAACGTAATCGTCGCCATCGCGAACCGCGGTCATCCGCATCGCCATGACATCGGAGCCTGCGCCGGTCTCGCTCATCGCCAACGCACCGAGATGCTCGCCCGATACCAGTTTCGGCAAGAAACGACTCTTTTGAGAATCGCTGCCCCATCGGTGTAGCTGATTGACACACAGATTCGAGTGCGCGCCATAGGAAAGACCAACCGAGGCAGATGCGCGGCTGATTTCTTCCATGGCAACGACGTGCGCGAGATAACCAAGGCTCGACCCGCCGTACTCTTCTTCGACGGTCACGCCGAGGAGGCCCAACTCGCCAAGCTGCGGCCAAAGATCTCGGGGGAATTCATTGTTCGCGTCGATGTCTGCAGCGCGCGGCGCAATCTTGTCCGCAGCAAATGCACTCACCGTCTCGCGCAACAGGTCAATATCCTCGCCAAGACCGAAATCAAAATCCAGCATTTCGCTATCTACCTGAATACAGGGGGCTTCATTCTGACACACCCCGCAAGAAAACCATTACGTTCTGAATGGCGCTAGAAAGACGTCAGAAACGATGCGGCATTCCCGCCTATCTGTCCCCGGGCCGCCTGTGCTGAACGCAGGTAGTCTGCGCCTTGCGGATAATCATCGGGTTGCGGGTTACAGATTCGGACCACACGATTTCGATGATAAAGCTTAATTTGCGAACCAAGCGGAATAACCCGCGCGGGATCACCTTGGGCCAACTCCTGATGCAATGCGGGCAGACGATACCAGGGCACGTTCATGTCGGAGTGGTGCGCATTGTGATAGCCGAAATTGAGTGTCAGCCAGTTCAGCTTCTCGAACCGCAGTGACAGGGGAACGCTGAACGTGTGCTCCTGCTCCCAATCGGCGTCACCTTTGTGCGGTGGCTGCACGTATTCGAACAATGTCGCGTGATATGGGTAGTCGTGTTGCAAGGCATCCATGAAGCGCAACGCATGCATCATCAGCATGTAGGCGATGGCGTACAGCAGCGCCACTTTCGGGAAAAGAAAGATCACTGCGACGAACGCGCTGCCGCGTACTGCAATTACGAATACGTTTCGAACTCGCTGCTCGCGGCGCTCGGGGATAACAAATGACGTAAACACCATGATGAAATGCATGATCAGGTCGTGCGCCGGAATATACAGCCACTCCAGAAATTGAGTAATCTTCAGCACTGGCGGGTATTTTTCGAAAAACGCTTCGTGCTCAAACCAGACAACGTCATCGTTATCCACGTGATGTCGAAAATGCTTGTACCGCATGTCCTCGTATGTGCCGTACGCGGCACCGCAGATCCAGCTCATGAACCGGCCCAGTCGAGCATTGTATTTGCTGCGCTTGAACACCAGATTATGGCCACAGTCATGGATCAGATACGCGGCAATCGTCATACCGTGCGCCAGCAGCAGCATGGCGACCAGGTTGACCGGCAACGCAACGTGAAAAAGGCCGCCCAGCCCAAGCAGATAGGCACAGACCGCATACAGAATCGCGGTGCCGTTGTACCGCAAGCCTTCGGGTTCTTTCAGAATGTCTGTAACGCCTGCCATTGGCATAACCCCGTGTTGGGACTTTTCTTTGTACACTTCGCTTGTCTGTATTGCTAGCATAGACGATTCCTTGCAACCCGCCCTAGCAGAGAGAGCACGGATGAAGTTAGTCACCGCCATCGTTAAACCGTTCCGCCTCGACGACGTCCGCAACGCATTGAGCGAGGTTGGCATTCAGGGAATGACTGTCACCGAAGTCAAAGGTTTCGGTCGGCAACGCGGCCATACGGAGCTTTATCGCGGCGCGGAATACGTCGTGGATTTCTTGCCGAAGGCCAAAATCGAGGTTGCTGTCCCCGACGACCTGGTTGAGCGTACGATCGAGACCATTATCGAAAGCGCCAAGACCGGCAAAGTCGGCGACGGCAAAATCTTCGTCACCGACCTTGATCAGGTATGGCGCATTCGGACCGGCGAGTCCGGCAACAGCGCTTTATAGAAGATCCAGCGCCGCGCGCACTACCATAAACCAAAGCGCCGCTGAGCTAATGAAGTAAGCATGGACAGGCACAGCGCATTGATTTTGTTCTTGACGAGGAAATTGATTCGGCGAACGTCAGGAACAGCATCCCGATAAACGGCTCGAATATTTCTTGTCCGGACATTATTTTCTTATTCCTTAAAGTTCACTATCTGTTTTGTCTAATGGTCGGCCGATGGCACGTCGCCACCTGGCGAGTTTGTCGTCATAGGTCATCGATGCATATGCAGGACTAGTAGATGGCAGCGTTCCAAACCGCCCCGGCAGGTAGGCCTTATCCACGACGACAAAACGTTGAAACAGTTGTGCCGCTTTTTTGCCATTAAAACATATCAGCGCAATATGCCGGTGCGCGCTCAGGAATCCGTCAAAATCATTACATGCCGCGGTCTCGAGATCGATGTCCGCATCCATGCTGCCCGGCCGCACCGACTGCCGCAACACATCCCAGAGCGCAATGCCGTGGTCAACAAGTGTCGCGCAGCGCTCCTCATAGGCACCCTCGGCACCGGTCAGGTCCCGCATGATCCGCCAAAAGGCATTCTGCGGGTGCGCATAGTATTGCCCTGCTTGCAGCGAGCGTTCTGACGGCAGGCTACCGAGAATCAGAATGCTTGCATTCGACCGGACAATGGGCGCAAAGCCTGTCGACGAATCTATTTCCGCACGGCATTTCATTCTGTTTTGCCCAATTTTTTGCCTGCACTCGAACTTGTGATTACGCGAGTATAAGACGCCTGTAACAGGAGGATCAGATGAAATCACCAGCATGGATGCTATTACTTGTATTACTTTGCGCGGCCAACGCGGACGCGGGCAGCAAGCATGACAAAGCGGAGTGTGCCGAGGTCAAAGAGAAAATTCGCACTATCGAGTCGCGCATGCGCTCCGGCTACACAAGAGCCCAGGGCGAGCGATATGAAGAACGACTTCGCGAGTTGCGCGCCAAGCGTTACAAGATCTGCCGCTGACGCCGCGTTCGGAGCATCTCAATAACCCAGCTCTGGGTCGACAACATTGAACAACTTGTCACCTGCCGCAAATCGCCGCAGATTCTCCTTGATAAGGATGCCGTGCCGCGTTCGGTTACCGCCCCTGCCTGCAACGTGGGGCGAGATGATTACATTGTTCATTTTCCAGAGTGCGTGGTCAGATGGCAGCGGCTCCGGGTCGCTCACGTCCAGGCCGGCGCCGCCGATCTGGCCACTCTCCAGCGCCGCCACCAGATCAGCGGTAACAACAGACTTGCCGCGACCGACATTGATGAAATAAGCGCCGCGCTTCGCAGCCGCGAAGAAAACATCATTGAAGATGCCCGTGGTCGCGTTTGTCAGCGGCAACGCGTTGACAATAACGTCGGCTTGGGCCGCCAGGTCGTAGAGCTCATTCGATAGCCCGACGTAGTCGACGAAGTCCGGGCCATTCTTCGAACTGCGCCGCGTTGCCGTAACATGCATACCAAGTGCGGCCGCCCGGCGCGCTACTTCGGTGCCGATACCGCCAAGGCCAACGACGAGCATTGTCTTGCCGCTGACGGACTGCAAGCTATTGATAATTCCGGATCCATCGCTATCCGGCATCGTTTTGGCGAAACCCACCAATCCACGCACCAGACTCAATGTCATCGCGATTGCGTGCTCGCCAATCACCGGGGATGACATTTTTTGCATGTTCGTCAGCATGATCTCGGCATTGCCCACTCGCTCGACAGCAAGGCAACGCTCCGCACCTGCGCTGAAAATCTGAATCCAAAGTACTTTGGGCGCCGCCGCGACGATCTCGTCAGAGCAAAAGCCGATGATGGCATCGGCGTCTGCGGCGTGTCGAATTGCCTCAGCCACCGTGCGCGCACGAACCAATTCGATGCCGGAAACGGTGCCATCCACGGCAGCATACAGTCCCCCGTAGTCTCGAACGATAATCTTGCGGGGCTCGCGCCATCCAGGCAGATCTCTAACAGCCACAAGTCCGATCTTGACACCAGTTTGTTCGACCAGCCTGTCGATCTCGGTATCTGCCAACGCAACGCAGGAAATGGCTGGCAGGAGACAAATAATTATTGAGCGTATTGTTTTCACGTTCGTAACTCCTCAATAGACGAGACGGTCGGCCCCACTAAGAATAGCTCCTGGAGCCCCTTTGCTCATAATATTCGCCGCCAAAACCGGACACGGACATTGAAGTCGCATAGATCGCCACCACTGCTAGAGTTCGCATAACACGAGCGTTATGCTGCATACTTCGAATATTCGACAAGGAGCGCGACAGTGACTTCATTCCTGATTTTCCTGGCAATCCTGGCCGCGATCGTGTTCTGGGGCGTCGGTATATACAACCGCCTGGTCAACCAACGCAATCGAGTCAAGAACGCATTTGCTCAAATCGACGTACAGCTGACGCGACGCTACGACCTGATTCCGAATCTCGTCGAGGCCGTAAAGGGCTATATGAAACACGAGCGTGAAACGCTCGAAGCTGTGATCAACGCCCGTAACGCTGCATCCTCAAGTCTGGCCGCCGCCAAAGCCGACCCCGCCAACGCGCTGGCGATCAAAGAGCTGGGAGCCTCGGAAGGTACATTGACGAGCGCCCTCGGGCGGCTGTTCGCCTTATCCGAAGCGTATCCGGACCTCAAGGCCAATCAAAACATGATGCAGTTTCAAGAGGAGCTCGCGACCACCGAAAACAAGGTCGCCTTTTCGCGCCAGGCCTTTAACGATACTGTGCTTCAATACAATAACTCGGCGCAGAATTTTCCGAATAACGTGGTCGCTGGATTCTTCAGCTTCGAGCTAGCGAGCTTCCTCGAAATCGATGCACCGGAAAAACGCGACGCCCCCGAAGTTTCATTCACCTCATAAGGTGAGCCTGCTGAACGCGGCGGACCCTAGTTGAATTTTTTCGACGCACAAGACCAAGCCCGCCGCACGACGCGGCGGCTTGTTTTTGTCTACTTTCTGGCAACAGTACTCATTGTTCTTGGCGTAACGCTCGTTGTCGGCGTTGCGTTGTTCAATTTCACGGATGTCGGATACGGTGTGTCGGTATGGACTTTCCTCGAGATCCAGGCGCCTGTCCTGATTACGACAGCGGTGCTCGCGACATTGCTTATCCTCGGTGCGACTGCATTCAAGACCGCTATGCTTAAATCTGGTGGTGGCCGCGTCGCCATAGACATGGGTGGCACGCTCGTACCGCCGGATGTTCAAGACCCGCTGCGGCGCAGATTTCGAAACGTTGTTGAAGAGATGGCGATCGCATCCGGCATGCCCGTGCCGGATATTTATGTACTGGAGCAGGAAAGCGGCATCAACGCTTTTGCCGCCGGGTTCGCGCCCGGCGATGCGGTAATCGCGGTCACCCGAGGCACGCTGGAATTGCTGGATCGAGACGAGCTGCAGGGCGTCATCGGGCATGAGTTTAGCCACATTCTCAATGGCGACATGCGCCTCAATATTCGTCTTATGGGCGTGTTGTTTGGCATCATGGTTCTCGCCTTGATCGGCCGCATGATCCTGCGTGGAGGCGCTCACGCCAGCATTATCTCGAGCCGCCGCGGAAGAGGAACGCCAGTAATACTGATCATCGGACTCGGATTGACGGTTCTTGGCGGCGTTGGCGTGTTTTTCGCACGAGCGATCAAGGCCAGCGTCTCCCGACAGCGCGAGTACCTGGCCGATGCATCGGCGGTGCAATTTACGCGGCAAACTGCAGGTCTCGCCAACGCGTTAAAGAAAATCGGTGGTTTCAGCGATGGCTCGTCAATTCAGGCGACAGACCCTGAGGAAGTCAGCCATATGTTGTTCAGCACAGGTAGCCGACTCAGCGGCATGTTCGCAACGCACCCACCTTTGACCGAGCGTATTCAGGCACTGGATCCGAGCTTTAAGGCCCGCGATTACCCGGAGGTCGATGCGGTCGCGGTCGCGCAGGGTGCCCGCGCCGAAATGACATCGGAACTCGCTGGCGGCGCAGCGGCAGGGCCGTCCATATCGATTTCCGACCAGGTCGGCGCACCCCAAACCGAGCACGTCAAGATTGCCTCGTATCTGCGGCGATCACTCCCCGAGTCGCTATATGACGCCGCGCATTCACACGAGTTCGCCTACCTGCTCGCGGTCGCGCTGATTCTTGATCGCAGTGGGCGGGTACTCGACCGCCAGCTAAGCCTGGCCACGGAACGACTTGGCCGGGAGCGGGTACAGCTGGTTCGGCAGTACTACGACGAAATCTTGAAGTCGGGTACCGAGTACCGATTGCCGCTCCTGGAAATCGCCTTTCCCGCACTGAAACGCAGGCCCGCGCAGCAGCTTGCTTCCCTGATCGATCTCGCGAAGCGGATGATCGACGTCGACGGCGAGGTCGACCTCTACGAATACTGTTTCTACCGTATCCTCGTGTGCAATCTCGGCCAGGCAGTCGATCCGGCAGGCAGACGAAAGCGTAACCGGGCGACCCACAAACCCGTCCGGCACGCCGCTGTCGATTTACTGCGGGTTGTCGCTGCCCACGGGCACAAGAGCGACGACCAGCGGCGATGTGCATTTAACGACGGGCTTGCTGTCTTCGGTAAGTGGGGAGCGGAATTCAGCTATGCAGAAGACATCGGGCACTCAGTGACGGTGCTTGATCGAAGCCTCGAAATACTGCTCGCTCTAAACGGTGAAGGGCAGCAGATGTTGCTCGAAGCCGTTACGGCCGTGGTCATGTACGACAAGAAACTCAGCATCGCGGAAGCCGAGCTCATTCGCGCTATCTGTGCGAGTCTCGATTGCCCGTTGCCGCCCATCCTCACGCAATAATAGATGCGCCGCACCGCGCATCTGAGCTGCGCAGGAAATTGGCGTATCATTGAACTCCGTCCAGGAATTCTTCTCTTATTAGCATATGAGTAGTCAATCAAGCAGGGCAATTGTTATCGTCCTCGGACTCTTGTTGGCAGGGCCGGCAATGGCAGCGACGAAAGAGGAACGGCGCGTTGCAGACGCCGCCGACGTACTCAATCAGTTCATCCGCATACCTGAACGCGCCGTGCCGCCGGCACTGCTCGCTCGTGCCTACGCTGTTGCGGTAATTCCGAAGGTCATCAAGATTGGATTTGGCGTGGGCGCGCGCCGGGGCAAGGGAATCATTGTGATCCGTCAGCACGACAAGTCATGGAGCAATCCGGCATTTATTACGCTAACCGGCGGCAGTGTCGGCTGGCAAGTAGGGGCGCAATCGACGGACGTTATTCTGGTGTTCAAGACTCGCAAGAGTGTAGAAAACATTGCCGGCGGAAAACTCACGCTCGGTGTGGACGCCTCCATCGCTGCGGGTCCCGTCGGGCGTCACGCTGGAATCGCGACCGATTTTCGATTCGAGGCTGAAGTCGTGTCGTACTCGCGCAGCCGCGGCCTGTTCGCCGGTGTCGCATTGGAGGGCTCTGGTATCACGATGGACCGCAAGGCAAATGTTGCATTCTATCGCTCAACAAGTATGTCGCCTGAAAAAATATTCGCCAGCTCGCCGAACATTGCGCCGAATATTGCCAATAGATTCGTCCAAATTCTTACTGCCCAGACGCGGCGTATAGCGACGAACGCCCCGGTGGACCCGGACGAGAAATCGTCAGAGGTGCGAACCTTTGGCATACCTGAAAATCGCGACTAAGTCGCGTCGCTATCGGTCTCAGGCTCTTTTTCTGCGATCGGTGCATTGCCGCCATCAGTGGCTGGCAGCACGTCACCCGCTGGACGATTTTCTCGAAGATCCTGTCTGATGTTCGGGATAATCGCGATTGGCGCATTGGCTGCAGCCTCATTCGAGGTGGCATCGCTGTCTTCTACCGGTACCAATTCACCGAATTGTGCAAGGTACTCGGCCTCAACGCGCTCGCGCTCGGCCACTTCCGCACGCCGCCGTACTTCCGCAGCTGCCTGTTGAGTCCGTCGCAACGCCTGGCGCTTGCGCTCAGACTGCGCCTCCAGATCCGAAGACCTTGCCCGTTCCTGCCTGGCCTCTAAAATCGATACCGCCTGGCGAGCATTGATGCACTCTGTTTCATAACGTGACTCGGAGCGGTTGCGCCCACAACTAATCATCGCGGCTTCCAACAAAATCGGATCGTCCAGATACTCGGTGACCGTACGGGTACGCCGTTCCTCAGCGCAGCCCGCAAGCAGCATGACAACGCCAAGTAATATTGATACGCGAATAATCATCATCAAGTCGCATAATAGCACCGCTGCCGATTCCGGAAATAGCGATCGTTCGAGGTTTTTGCCGCTGAGACACGGCGATTCGGTCTATAGTGGCGCTGCATTCAGGATAGGACTGTTCATCACGTGACCAAATCCAGCCAGTTTTCGCTGCTCGGCCAACGCCGATTCGCACCGTTTTTTGTCACGCAGTTTCTCGGCGCGCTCAACGACAATGTATTCCGCAATGGCCTTGTCATACTGATCACTGTCCAGGGTGTGCTCGTCGCGGGCATGAATCACAGCCAGCTTGCCAACATCGCCGGCGCCTTGTTTATTCTGCCGTTTTTCCTGTTCTCGGCAATTGCAGGTCAGCTTGCCGACAAGTTCGAAAAATCGATGCTCATGCGACGCATTAAATTGCTGGAAATCGGGCTCATGACGATCGCCGCTTTCGCATTCGTAACGGAGAATTACGCGTTATTACTATTTGTGTTGTTCCTGATGGGCTGCCAGTCAACGTTGTTCGGCCCCGTCAAGTACGCCTACTTACCGCAGCAATTGATTACCGAAGAGTTAATCGGCGGCAATGCGCTCGTCGAAACCGGAACGTATGTAGCGATCATTCTCGGGTTGATTATTGGCGGTCTGGCCGTCACGGTCGAGCCATACAATCAATCATTGCTCGCCGCATGTCTTATCACATTCGCTGTCGCCGGTTACTTTGCCAGTAGACAGGTGCCATCAACACGCGCTGTTGACCCCGAATTGAAAATTGATTGGAATCTCTGGACCGAAACATGGCGCATCGTTGGTTTCGCACGCGAGGAACGCAGTGTCTTTTTGGCGATACTTGGAATTTCGTGGTTTTGGTTCTTCGGATCCGCGATGACGCTGCAGTTACCTGCGTACACGATTGATATTTTAAACGGCGACGCAGCATCGATTACAACGGCGCTGCTCGTTGCGTTCGCGATAGGTGTAGGAATCGGGTCTTTGCTTTGCGAGCGCATGTCGGGACGTCGCATCGAGCTCGGACTGGTACCGTTCGGTTCCATCGGACTCAGCCTGTTCTCGGTGGATTTGTATTTCGCCCAACCGGCCATGCATGCGGATTCGATAGCGTCTGCCGCCGAATTCTTTGCCAGGCCCGGGAGTTGGAGAGTGCTGTTTGACCTGTGCATGCTCGGCACGTTTGGAGGATTTTACAGCGTACCTTTGTACGCGTTGATTCAAAAACGATCCAAGCGCCAACACCTGTCCCGAATTATCGCTGCGAACAACATCATCAACGCGATATTCATGGTTACCGCATCGCTGCTGGCGATCGTTCTGCTGAACCTGGGGCTGTCGATACCCGAGTTTTTCCTGGTGCTTGCAGCGCTGAATGTCGCGGTCGCAATTTACATTTACTCGTTGCTGCCCGAGTTCATCATGCGCTTTCTTGCCTGGATCCTGATCAATATTTTCTACCGGATTCGCGTGACTGGCCTCGAAAATATACCCCGGAAGGGACCCGCAATCGTCGTGTGCAATCACGTCAGTTATATGGACCCAGTACTCCTGGCCGGCATCGTGCGCAGGCCGATGCGCTTTGTCATGTATTACCGAATCTTCCAGATTCCCTTGCTACGTTTTTTCTTTGAGCACATGAAGGCCATACCGATAGCCGGCGCCATGGAAAACGAGGCATTGATGAACGAAGCGTTCGACAGGGTCGACGAAGAACTTGAAGCAGGCAACATCGTCTGCATTTTTCCGGAAGGCGGGATCACTCGGGATGGGGAGATACAGCGGTTCCGGCCTGGCATCGAAAAAATCATCGCCAGGCGACCTGTGCCGGTCGTGCCAATCGCATTGGGCAGGCTCTGGGGTAGCTGGTTTAGCAGGTACGGTGGCGGAATACGAAAAGTACCGGGGCGCTTGTTCGCGAAAGTACCGATTACGGTAGGCGAGCCTGTACCGGCAGACGATGTGACGGCCGCGCGACTGGAATTGCTGGTAAGAACACTGCGCGGCGATGCGCGTTAAGCGGCCAGTGTATGCTTCGAAGATGGGTGACTCGCGACTCCTCAAAAAAGACCTGTTTGGTGAAATTCGGCACGTGATCGACCATGACAACGCGCGCATTATTCGCGATTCGAGTGTCGCGAAAACCTGGGTTCGCTGGCTGGCGCGCCAACTGTTGCGGCGGGAGGCGCGCATTCTAGCCGTACTGACGGACGTCGACAGCGTGCCGCACTTATTGGATCTACAGCGGGATTATCTGTCTCGAACCTATTTGCCCGGCGCGCCAATGCAGGTCGCCAAACCCCGCGATCCCCGCTATTTTGCGGCGGCGCTGCGTATTCTGCGGCGACTGCATCGACTGGGCGTCGTACACAATGACCTCGCAAAGGAACCCAACTTGCTGGTTCTGAGCGACGGCTCTCCGGGGTTTGTGGACTTCCAGATCGCTTTGTTCATGCCCCGGCGAGGTCGCCTGTTTCGATGGCTGGCATACGACGATTTACGACATTTGCTCAAGCACAAGAGAACTTACTACCCACAAGGGCTGACGCAGCGGGAAATAGCCATCCTCGCCAATCCATCACCGCCATCCCGCATTTGGACTCGGACGGTCAAACCGGTCTACCTGTTCGTCACGCGACGGCTGCTTGGCTGGGCCGATCGCGAAGGCGCCTCGGACCGCAGCTAGGACCGAATGCGAACTAACTCTCGAACATCAGTTGCAAGTTTGTGGCTGGCCGCGCTGCTGGCCCTGCCGTGTCCGCTTACCGGGCAAGCCGCGGCCGATGAAGCTATCAGCGAACTGGTCGTTACGAGCCAACGTCGCCCGCAGCCGAAACTGACGCATGCGGGAAACATCGACAGACTCGACAGCGACACTATTGCCCGCGTAGGGCATCAGCACATTCATGAACTCATGAGCCGGGTCGCCGGGGTTTGGCTCAGTCGCGGCAGCGGCCAGGAACACCTGACTGCGATCAGATCGCCCATCCTGACCGGAGCTGGATCCTGCGCTGCCTTTCTGTTTCTTGAGGACGGTATACCGATTCGACCGACCGGCTTTTGCAACGTCAATTCATTATTCGAAATTAACACAGAACAGGCGCAGTCGATAGAAGTGGTCCGGGGACCGGGCAACGCATTGTATGGCTCGAACGCCTTGCACGGCATCGTCAATGTATTGATGCCGATGCCCGGCAAGACCGCGGACCCGTCTGTCGCGGTCGAATTTGGCGCGAACGAATATCACCGTGTCAGCGCGAGCTTGCCATTCGATGCTCAAGCGCCGTGGCTCGCCTCAATCATCTACAGCAGTGACGGTGGTTTTCGTGATGATTCGGGATATCGTCAGGGAAAATTACATATCAAACGCCACTGGGAATTGAGCAGCAGCGAATTTACGCTTGGCATCACAGCGACGGATCTCGATCAGGAGACAGCTGGTTTCATTTTCGGCAAGGATGCTTACAAGGACCCCACGCTCAACCGCAGTAATCCGAACCCTGAAGCGTTTCGCAATGCCAATAGCCAACGGGTGTACGGAACCTGGCTGCGGTCGTTCGAACGTGTCGACCTTGATCTGCGTCCTTTTCTGCGCCGCACGGACATGCGCTTTTTACAGCACTTCCTGCCCGGCCAACCGCTGGAGGAAAACGGGCATTTGAGTGGCGGAGTGATTGCGAGCGCAACGTTTGCGAATCAGCGGCGCCAGACGATCATCGGTATGGATGTCGAATGGTCTGACGTGTTTCTCAAAGAAACCCAGGATGGGCTAACCATTGGTTCCGCTTTTTTACAGGAGACCCGGCCGCAAGGAAAACACTACGACTTCGAGGTCTCGAGCATCGGCATCGCACCGTATATTCAAACCAACTTCGCGTTGCGCGAGCGTCTGTCGGTTGGCGCGGGAATCCGCCTCGACTACGTACAGTACGACTACAAGAATCGCATGCTGACAGGAAATACGCGCGACGACGGCACAGTGTGCGGGTTCGGTGGCTGCCTTTACTCCAGACCTTCGGACCGAACTGACAGCTTCGCGAATATTGCCCCCAAGCTATCCTTGAGCTACAAGCTCGACGCATCGACGAGCTTGTTTGCCAACCTCGCGCGCGGTTTTCGTACGCCACAGGCAACGGAGTTGTACCGCTTGCAAAACGGACAGGACATCGCCGACCTGAATTCGGAACGAGCCGACAGTTTGGAGATCGGTTGGCGGAGAAACTCCAGAATCTGGTCCGCGGATATCGCCCTGTTCGCCATGCGCAAGCGCGACAGCATCTTTCGCGACGCTGAGGGTTTCAACGTTAGTGGCGCTCGCAGCAAACACCACGGTATCGAAGCTGCCGCGGACTGGCGGATAAATTCCTCATGGAGGCTGTCGGTCCATGCAAGTTACACGCGCCACACCTATGATTTCGATGCGGTCGCCTCGCGCGGCGAAACTTTTGTCTCTGGAAGAGACGTCGACACGGCACCACGATGGCTCGGCAGCGCCGAGATCCTGTACCGGCCGGGTGATCGTATCGACATCAGCCTTCAATGGGCGATCATCGACGAGTATTTTCTCGATGCCGAAAATCGGTTTCGATACCCGGGACATTCGATTATCAACCTGAGGGCCGGTGCGCAACTTTCGAAACACTTCGATCTCAACTTGCGACTCAACAACGTCATGGACGCAAATATCGCGGATCGCGCCGACTACGCCTTTGGAAATTACCGCTATTTCCCGGGTCGCGGGCGCGAGCTCTTCGCCGAACTCAGGTACTCGCCTTAGGACCTACCCGAAACGAATCGCTGTAAGCGTGCAGCGCTCTTAGTTCTGCGTGGCGTTGGCTGTCGTTCCAGCCGAATTCATCAGCCGCGATCGCGGCAATAACTTCATACAACGCCCTGCCCTGATCGGCAGCCAGACCTGTCATGGTCCGTCGGTGAACGATGTCAATGAGCGTTCGCGCCATTTCTTCACGGATCGAAAAGACGACTTCCGCCGCGAGAACTGAGCGCTCCTCATCAACCGTCTTTTGCAATGGCGGCTCCGCAGTCGCGAGGTCGATCAATTCTATCGCTCGACCCCCATAAATGGATAGCAGGCGCTCCACACCTTTTGCCGACAATCCCTTGAAGGACTCGAGTGCCAGCCTGGCCTCGTCCAGCCGATAGGCTCCGGGTAACAAGTTGTCCTGAGTACGGCATTCAGGCAACTGACGACCTAACAATTTGCCCACGCGATTGACGGTCTGCTCAGCAAGATTGCGATACGTCGTCAGCTTGCCGCCAATAATGGAGATCAGGCCGCGAGCGATCTTGCGATTATTCTTGATGATGTGCCGCCGCGTAATTGCCGACTCGGGGCCTTTCTCCCGCCGCGGCAACGGCCTTACGCCAGCGTACGCATAGTAAATATCATCCAGGCCAAGGGCAGCTGCGGGGAATACACGATTGGTTTCAGCCAGCAGATAATCGATTTCAGCACGGCTTGCGCGAATTTCGGCCAGATCGCCGTCGTAACGAATGTCGGTGGTCCCGATCAGGTACAACTCGTTCCACGGAATGATGAAAAAGGGTCTGCCGTCAGCGGCCGCTTCAACGTAGCAGGCATCGCTCGGAGCGCCGTCAAAGGACCCCACCACAATGTGGCTGCCCTTGGTGCCGCCGATTAGCTTCGGGATCGGCCGTGCTGCTGTTTCCAGTACCTGATCCACCCACGGACCGGCCGCGTTGACTATCGACTTCACCGCTATCTCGCGGTGCTCTCCCGTCACGCTGTCTTCGACCACGATCGACGCGACGGCGCCGCGCTCCACCCTAATCCTGATCACCTGGCTGTAGGTTCGAATCTCAGCGCCCGCCAAACGCGCAGCCAGCAGGTTTTCAAGAACGAGCCGCTCCGCGAAGGTCACCTGGGCGTCGTAGTAGCGTGCCGCACCGCGTAAACCGAGCTTTTGCAGCCCTGGTTCGCTTTCGATGGCAGCACTGCGGCTTAGCATGTCGTGACGTGGCACAGTTTTGCCCACGGACAACAGGTCGTAGGCGATCATGCCGAGACGAATCAACAGCGTACCCCGCTTGGCTGATTCGTATATCGGGATGGAAATTCGAATCGGCTTGACGAGATGCGCGGCGATGCGACGCAATGTGATTCGCTCGCGCAGTGACTCGAACACCAACGGCAACTCACCGTATTCAAGGTATCGAAGACCACCGTGAATCAGTCTGCTCGAAATAGCCGAGGTTCCACTGCAAAGATCGTTTTGCTCGAGAACGATGACTCGCAGACCGCGCAGAGCAGCATCTCTGGCGATACCGGCCCCGTTGATGCCTGCTCCGATTACGGCTACATCGAAGGGCACCGCCTCTCCGGACATCAGGGCCTGACTTGCCCGCTCCCGCGGACCACGTATTTGTAAATTGTCAGCTGGTCGGCTCCCACGGGTCCTCTTGCATGCACGCGCCCGGTCGCAATGCCTATTTCTGCCCCCATGCCGAACTCGCCGCCGTCAGCAAATTGAGTGGACGCGTTGTGCATGACAATAGCGCTGTCAACGTCGCGAAAGAATCGCTCCGCAGCCGCGTCGTCGGAGGTCACGATGCTTTCGGTATGTCCGGAACCGTAATTGGCGATATGCTCGATCGCCTGCCCGATATCGTCGACAACTCGAACGGAGATTATTGCGTCCAGATACTCGGTTGACCAATCCGCCTCACTGGCCGGGACCGCACCGGCGATCATCGCGGTCACGGTATCGTCGCCCCGAATCTCGCAACCCGCCGCGGCCAGCGCAGATGCCACTTCGGGCAGCAGCCGTTCGGCCGCAGCCCGATCGACGAGCAAGGTTTCCGCCGCACCGCAAATGCCGGTCCGGCGCATCTTTGCGTTCAACACGATGTCGCGCGCCATGTCTTTGTCGGCAGCCTCGTGCAGATAGACGTGGCATATGCCCTCGAGATGCCCGATGACCGGGACGCGCGCCTCATCCTGTACTCGTTTGATCAGACTCTTGCCGCCGCGCGGTATGAGGACATCCAACCATTCGCTCATTGATGACAAGAGATGGCCGACGGCGGCACGATCTGTTGTGGGCACCATTTGCACGGCATCCATTTCGATATCTGCTGCACTTAATCCGTCTCGCAAGCACTGGTAAATCGCACGACTCGAATGAAAGCTTTCGGAGCCGCCACGCAAAATAACTGCATTGCCTGATTTCAGGCACAGGGCCGCAGCGTCCGCGGTGACGTTCGGCCGACTCTCGTAAATGATGCCGATAACACCGAGCGGTACCGTCACGCGTTGAATCGAAAGGCCATTGGGCCTGTCCCACTCGGCAAGTATGCGCTGCAAAGGATCGTGCAGTTCGGCGACAGCCTCGATACCAGCCGCCATGCTCTCGACGCGCTCCGCATCCAGCATCAGGCGATCGAGCATGGCGTCGCTCAGTCCGCGCTCCCTGCCCTCGCGCATATCGATCGCATTCGCGTCCAGAATCTGATCGCTCTGACTGCGAATCGCGGCAGCAGCCGCGAGCAATGCCCGATTGCGATCGTCGTTGCTGGTTAACGCAAGTACCGACGCGGCGCGACGAGCCGATACGCCGATCGAATCCATGATCTCGGCAATCGACGATGACGTCTTGGCTTCAGAGTTCATGAGTCAAACAATACCAGTTCGTCGCGGTGCACCATGACAGAACGGCCACGATATCCCAGGCGTTCTTCGATCTGATCTGAATGGCAGCCTGTCAGACGCTCAACCTCTGCATTCGAATATTCGGCCAGGCCGCGGCCCAGCTCGATTCCTGCGCTATCTACAAGTGTGACCACGTCGCCGCGGCTGAAATTGCCGGCAACCGCAAGGACACCGACCGGCAGCAGACTATTTCCGGTCTTCAGCGCACTGACAGCTCCGTCGTCGAGCGTGAGCTCGCCCCGAACCTCCAGCACGCCGGCCAACCACTGTTTGCGCGCCGCAGCGGGCGTTCCTCCGGCGCGGAACACGGTGCATTTGCCGCCAGCGGCAAGTCCCGCGAGCGGCCTGTCGATCGCACCACTTGCGATCACCGTCGAGCACCCTGCGTGGGTCGCGATTCGTGCTGCCTGCACTTTCGTCGCCATCCCGCCGCTGCCGACATCCGAGCGAGTTTCCCCGGCCATGCGCTGTATGTCCTTCGAGATCTTGCCGACCTCCGGTATATGCTCCGCATCGGCATTCTCGCCGGGATCCGACGTATACAATCCGTCAACATCCGACAGTAGAATTAACGCGTCCGCCATAACGAGCTGGGCGATCCGCGCGGCAAGCCGATCATTGTCACCGTAACGAATCTCCTCGGTCGCGATCGTGTCGTTCTCATTGATAATCGGCACGACGGATCGCTCGAGTAGCCGCGCTAGAGTTCCGCGGGCATTGATAAAGCGGCGGCGATTTTCGGTGTCCTCGGTCGTCAGCAATACTTGCGCCACGACTATGCTGTGCGCGGCCAGCGCCTCCTGATAAGCATGCACCAGTTGTACCTGACCGGTCGCCGCCGCCGCTTGCAGGTCTTCAAGTTTAGCGCGGCGTTTGTTGATGCCGAGTACAGTGCTGCCAATTGCGATAGCGCCCGATGAAACGATGAGCACCTGGTGGCCATTGCCTTGCAACGTCGCGATATCGCTGGCCAGGCTTTCGAGCCAGCCACGATTGACGTGACCAACACTATCAATCAGGAGCGACGACCCAACCTTGATGACGAGGCGTCGAAAATCGGACAGAACAAAGCCGGACACAATTAGTACTCCTGCAAGGTGATATTGACGGGGTACTAGGCCGACAAATGATGCTGCGCATCATAGGTCGACAGCGTCACCTCCCCTTTCGACACTGCGACGCTACCGCTGCGAGCGACGGCTGCGATTTCTCCCAGACCGGCAGCCTCGCGCACAAAATCATCGATCTCTTCGACGCGCCCCGTCAGCTGCATCGTGCAGCTCGAGCAAGCATCATCAAGAATTTCTGCCCCGTGCTTTTTCGCAAAGCTGACCGCTTTTGCCAATCCGTCTTTCGCCAGCTTTAGCTTTACGATCGCCAGTTCGCGTTCGAAATGCTCCCCGAGCGTCATGTCATGAATATTCACGACATCGACCAACTTTGCCAGTTGCGAATTAAGTTGGCCGATCGCGGCATCGGACGCCGATGTCACGATAGTCACGCGCGAGACAGTCGGGTCATCCGTCGGTGCAACATTGAGCGAATCGATGTTGTAGCCGCGAGACGAAAACATCCCGGTCATGCGTGTCAACGCACCGACTTCGTTCTGCAAAAGGACTGAAATTGCGTGTCGCATCGCTCGTTGTGACCTGTCTCGTTTAATAAATTCAGTTGTAACTAACGCGGCCTGATCTTCCGAAGATGGTGGCGCAGTTGTTCGAGTATTGCAATGCAATAAAAATTAGTAAACACTCGCCAAAAATCCGGGACTTAGGCGAACCAGACAACATCGTGAACGAGCAAACCGAAAACGGAAAATCCTCCGGGCATCCACTCGCAGGTACCCGCATGACAGGTGCGGATATTATCGTGCAAGTGCTCGCCGATGAAGGCGTCGATACGATATTCGGTTATAGCGGCGGTGCCATATTGCCGACCTACGACGCCGTATTCCGCTACAACGACATTCATCGAAATGACGATGGCGAAGCCGCCATTCCGCTGATTGTTCCCGCCAACGAGCAAGGCGCCGGATTCATGGCCGCCGGCTACGCGCGTGCGAGCGGCAAAGTCGGCGTTGTCATGGTCACCTCCGGCCCAGGCGCGACCAACACAGTGACACCCGTGCGAGACTGCATGGCGGACTCCGTGCCAATTGTCGTGATCTGCGGCCAGGTGCCAACAGCAGCGATCGGCACGGATGCGTTTCAGGAGGCGCCGGTAGCGGCCATCATGGGCGCCATTGCAAAACACGTCTTCCTCGTAACAGACGCGACGAAACTTGAGGCCACGATGCGCAGTGCATTTGAGCTGGCGCGAACCGGGCGGCCGGGTCCGGTTGTCATCGATATTCCGAAGGATGTACAAAACTGGGAAGGTGAGTTTAAAGGCCAGGGCACACTGCCCTTGACCGGATACCGCCGACGCTTGCGGGCCATTACCGAGAATCGGCTAAGCGACGATGCCTGCAAGCGCTTCTACAAAATGCTCTCTCAGTCCGAACGCCCGTTGATCTACGCAGGTGGCGGCGTCATTAACAGCAACTCAAGCAAGCCGATGCGGCACTTTGCCAACGAATACGGAATTCCGGTTACAACCACATTGATGGCCCTGGGTGCGAGCGACACCACACATCCACTGGCTTTGCATATGCTCGGCATGCACGGCATTGCTTCGGCCAACTATGCCGTCGACGACTGTGACTTTCTAATCGCGATCGGTGCACGTTTCGATGATCGCGTCGCAGGCAACCCTGCATGCTTTGCGCCGAACGCGAAAAACATCGCCCAATTCGATATCGATATCGCTGAAATTGGGAAGGTTAAACAGGTGAATTGGCATCACGTGGGCATGCTGAGCCGGGACTTGGACGATCTTCTCGATTATGGCAGGCGGATTGAATTCGGTAAGGACTATTCGACCTGGCATGCCGAAATCGCCGAACTCAAAAAGGAGTACGGCCTCGATTATGATCGTGACAGTGATTTGATCCAACCCTATGCGGTGATCGAGGAAATCAACCGGCACGCAAAGGGTGAAGCCATCATCTCGACGGGCGTTGGTCAGCACCAGATGTGGGCCGCACAGTACTTTGATTATCGTGAGCCGAGGCTCTGGCTAACTTCAGGCAGTATGGGAACGATGGGTTTTGGTTTACCGGCCGCGATCGGGGCTCAGTTCGCGAAGCCAGATCGTATCGTCATCGATATCGACGGTGATGCAAGCATACGTATGAACATCGGTGAGCTCGAAACAGCGACAACCTATAAGCTACCTATCAAAATCGTCGTCCTGAATAATTTCGGCGACGGCATGGTGCGCCAGTGGCAAAAGCTCTATTACAACAGTCGCATGTCCGGCAGCGACAAATCTTTGCACAGCAAAGATTTCGTAAAAGCAGCTGAAGCGGACGGTTTCAAATTCGCGGTGAGGCTGGACAAGAGTGAGAATTTGCCGGCGATCATCAAAGCTTTCATGGAATTCGAGGGACCCGCGTTTCTCGAAGTCATCATTGACCCCGACGCGGGAGTTTACCCAATGGTCGGCCCGGGCCTGAGCTATAGCGAAATGATCACCGGCGACTTCATCAAGAGCCGCGCACCACCTTCGGGCGATCAGCCAAAACCTGGCGAGATGTTCTAGAGAGCCACCGCACTGGGTGGATCAGAGTGTTATGAGGAGAGCGAAATGAGCGAATTGAATCTCTCGGGTAGTTGTCTGTGTGGGTCCGTGGTTTATGAAATAAGCGGCAACTCGAAATTTTTCTTTCATTGCCATTGTTTGCGCTGCCGCAAGGCGACCGGGACTGGCCATGCGAGTAATATCATCATGCAACCGGAATCGGTGACCTGGATTAGCGGCGAGAATCTGCTCAAGAGCTATAAAGTTCCTGAGGCCAAGCGGTTTTCGACCGTGTTTTGCGGTAATTGCGGCAGCCCCATGCCACGATTCGCGCCGGATAAGAGTTTTGCAGTCATCCCGGCAGGATCTCTGGACAGTGACCCCGGAATCAGCCCTGAGGCGCGGATCATGAGCGATTTTCGAGCACAATGGTCATGTGATGCGAGTGAATTGCCCGTACACGACGCTTATCCCCCGCAGATCGCGTAAATTGTCCAAACACGCTGCTCTGGTATTATGTGAACTGGCGCAAGGACTAAGCGATCGAAGTGCGCGACATTGGCTCCGCGCCAGCCAATACTGCGCTATCAGCTTACGAGGCAGATCGTGATAACACCCGCACGCGGCAATCTTAACAAGATCGTCATCCTCAACCCCAAAGGGGGCTGCGGGAAATCTACGCTCGCAATCAATATTGCCGCCTGTTATGCGCAACGCAGCCCGCCGCCCGCGCTCATGGACTTCGACCCGCAAGGATCGTCGACGGCCTGGCTCCGACGGCGCCCCGATGACGCCCCGACCATTCATGGCATCGCCGCCTACAAGAAGACGATGCAGGCGACACGCAGCTGGCAACTGCGAGTGCCTGTCGATACGGTAAATCTGATTGTCGATTCACCAGCCAGCATTACTCACGATGACTTGCGCGAACTGACGCGCGACTCGTCGAGCATACTGGTGCCCGTTTTGCCATCGTCGATGGACATCGACGCGGCATCGGACTGCATCAAAGACTTGCTGCTAGTCGCCAAGGTCAATCGCAATGAGCGCAAACTCGCCGTCATCGCAAATCGAACCCGTAAGAATACGAAGAGCTTTCAACGACTAATGCGTTTTCTGGATTCCCTTGGAATTCCGATCATAGCCGTGTTGCGCGACAGTCAGAACTTCGTGCATGCCGCTGAGCAAGGGCTAGGCTTGCACGAGATGCAACCCAGCCGGGTCCGCGCCGACGTCGAGCAAATAGACAAGATCGTATCCTGGCTCGATGATTGGGAAGAAAGACGCAAGCAAGCTTTGCAAATTTCCGGAGCCAGCTCCCGGCCGTTATCAAGTGTCTCGGTGCTGCACAAACCTCAGGTCAGTTCCGCCTGAATCGACCCGAATAGGTCCATATCCACGTTACCCCCCGACAAAACGATCGCGGTGGTTTTTCCTGCCGTTTCGACCTTTCCTGACAAGACTGCTGCTAGCGAAACTGCACCGCCGGGCTCGACAACCAATTTGAGATTTCGAAACGCGAAGCGCATTGCGTCCCGGACTTCCGCGTCAGTGACAGTTACTCCGCCCGTCGCGAACTCGCGCAAGATGTCGAAAGGAATTTTGCCCGGCATTTCGGCCTGCAATGCGTCGCAGATTGATTGCGCGTCTTTGGCCACCGCAAGCCGCTCCCCGCAATCAAGCGATCTCGCAGTATCGTCGAACGCCGCAGGCTCGACCGTATAGATATCGATATCGGGCAATCGCGACTTCAACGCGACTGCACTGCCCGATGCGAGCCCGCCACCACCGCAATTGATCAGCGCCTGGTCCACGGGGAGCCCTAGCTGAGCAGACTGATCGGCAATTTCCAGACCGACAGTCCCCTGTCCGGCGATAATATGCGGATGATCGTACGACGGTACGATTTCGGCACCGCGCTCGCCGGCAATTTTGCGCGCAATAGCTTCGCGATCGCCCGTATAGCGGTCGTACAGGATAATTTCGCCGCCGAGCCTTCGCGTACTTTCCAGCTTGCCCGACGGAGCATCCTCCGGCATTACGATCGCTGCGTGGATGCCGAGAAGCTTGCCAGCCAGCGCGACGCCCTGCGCATGATTGCCGGAGGACCACGCAACAACACCCCGGTCCGCTTGCTCTGCGGAAAGTTGGCTGAGCAGGTTGTAAGCGCCGCGAATTTTGAACGAACCGATGCTCTGGAAGCATTCAGGCTTGATGAGAATATTGCCCTTCGCGATTCGATCGAGTTCGGCGTTTCGCAGCAGCGGTGTTTCGACGATGACGCCAGACAGCCGCTTGGCAGCGGCCTCGATATCGGCGATATCAATCAATCGGCGCCGGCCCTGGCCGTCAACCGATCAATCTTTGCGGCACAGATAAAGTCATTGTCGGACAATCCGTTGATCGCATGAGTCGTATAGCTGACGCCGCAACTCCCGTAGCTCACCGTGAGTACAGGGTGATGGCCTTCAGTAATCGCGATCCAGGCAACCGCATTGGCGAAGGCGAGTGTGCGGCTGTAGGCCGGAAACGAAAAGTTTCGAGAAATTTCGAGGCCGTTTTCGCTCAGGGCCCATTCCGCATGCAATCCCTTGAGCAACGCTGCGGTCTGATCCGGCTGTAAAGGCTTAACACCCCCTTCACAGGCTTTGCAATGGCGATCGGCAAGTTCTTGTGTCATCAGTCAGACTATAAGGGGTCAGAAGCTTTTTTGCGAAAAAGGCTCAGACCTCGACGATAAAACCGGCCCCGAGGGGCCGGCTGAAGTTCGACTCGAGTTGAGTCGCAGGAGAGGTGACAGCTAGTGTGTGGAATGAGCGAAGGGCTGAATGTCATGCTGTTGCGCATCGATAAACAACTTTAGACTGACGCGGCGCTCCAGAGCATAGCTATCGACAGAATCATCCTGTGCCGCTACCTCACCGTGTGCCAATACCTGAATACGCGATGACTCGATTCCTGCAGAAACAAGTTGATCGCGCACGAATTGCACGCGTCTTTCTGACAGCTCCAGGTTGTAATCTGAATCGCCTCTCTCGTCCGCGAAACCATCGAGCTGTAACAAGACATCAGGCATCGCTGCAAGACTGCCCGCGAGCGCGGCGAGGCGGTCTCCGGTGGTATCAGCGAGCACGTGCTCGTCCGTGCGAAACAGGATATCCATGGCGATTCCGGCTTCCAACAGGCTTAGCAGCTCCGGCCTTTCGAATCGGCGCGAACGTTCAAGCGCGTAACTGAGTTCGCCGACGGCGTCCTCGAGGTCGGCGATATCATCGTAGGACTCATCGAGCGAGCCAGTCAACGTGTCGATAGTCGACCTATTGCGGTGTAATTTGTCGCCAACCTTGGCGCCGATTGCAGCGCCGATGATGAACCCCACGGGTCCGCCGGCGATCGCGCCAATTATGCTTCCGGCACCAACGCCGATGGATTCTTGCTTCGAAGCCTTCTCTGCGAACGCTGGTGACGCAGTTAGCAGAGCCAATATGGAGATAACTGAAATAGTTGTACGCATTGAATTGCCCTCTGTAATGAATTAATCATGGTCGAGTTCTATTACAAGGCGTAAAACAGCCGGCCATCGGCCAGCAAAATGGAAAGCTTGCGATCAATTGTGACGAATAATGGCGAGCGATCAGGTATTGGGTCTCGACAAAGCAACAAAGGTGCCGCCGTTCCTGTCACACAGCACCCGCATCAGTTGCGCGAATCGCTCCACCGATGCTGGAATATTTTGACCTGCCCGTGAAAACAACGGAAATCCAACCGCGTGAATGCGCACCATTCTCTTGCCGTCTTTGCCCACACGATTGACTGCATCGACCTGCCGCACGACCGATTCAACCGACCGGCCGGAAAAATCGTCGCCAAATACATAGATGCTGATTTTCTTACCCGGAGTCCAGTAGGTACTGATCGCATAAATAATACCGTCGGCCGGATTACTGTCGCTGAACGGCGCCCAGTTGCGCATGGTGCGGATGATCGCTTGCCGACGGCCCGGCGTATCCGGAATCCACTTGCCGGCGTATTGCTGGAACATGTAGCTGCCATTGTCATTCATGATTTGAATGCCTTTGACTTGCGGGTACACATTCAATGTTTCGGTCAACTTTTGAATCACTCTCTTCCAGTTAGCCTGTTGCATGCTTCCCGACGTATCGATTACGAATATCACGTACTCACTGTCAACCGGAATTCCCGCGATGGCATCGTCATCAGCACGGCGATAGTTGGGCTGCAGCCGTCGCATTTCGGCAGTGAGTCGCTGCTTCGTTACCTGCAATGCGCCTTCATCAAGCGTCGCTTCAGATTGGCGCTGAGTAGCCGCGTATTGCCCTTTGACAGTATTCATCTCGCCTTGCAGGCGCGCGAGGCGCAACTGCGTCGATGATGTTTGCTCCCGCACAGATTCGAGATCACGATTGAGGACTGTCGTCTCGCCGCGTATGTCGAACAGTTCTTGCTGCAACAGAGCGATTAACGACTCGAGGTCGTCCTGGGTTTTTTCGATAATGACCGGCTCGTAAATCTTGCTGAGCACCAATAGCAAGATAATCGCGCCGAAACCACAGCAAATGCAGTCGAGGAAAGACAGGCTATACGCTTCGATATTGCGGCGACGTTTCATGGCCAGTCACGACTCACGCTAATGAACGAGCCGCCGGAATAATACGCAAGCAACCAATACGCCATCGGCGCCTCGAAGTCTCCCTCAAGCGGAAAGAGAAAAATATTGACCGGGATTCCGCTCGGAAGCTCACGCAATGCGCTGTTATGCAGGTTGCGACGTTGCCGACCGCTTATCGTCCTCTCGTCCGGCGATATCCCGTCCATCGTCGGAAGACCGTCCGCAAGGAGAATGATGTTGTCCGGTCGGGGGTTCAGAGACGCTGCAACGGCCCATGCGGCGCGCATATTGGTGCCTTTTTCCGGGACCGTGCGGCGTAACACGCGCACCGCCTCATCGAGCTGCGCGCTGTCATCCGCTTTTAGCCAAACGCCGTCACTGCCCTTGATAACTGGCCTGGCTTCGTCATTGAACATATAGATCTGAAACTCACTGCCTGGCGAGAACTGCGCCGTCAGCCAATCGACGCTTGACACTACCTGACGCCATTTGACTGCCCGAAGCTTGGCTGCTCTCGACATATTGCGGCGGCGGATAATGTTGACTATCGTATCGTCGAGCATGCTCGCCGAGCGGTCGACAAGAATTAACGTCCGCCGGCCACCCAGCTTGAGACCGGTCAGGTATTGACGATCGCCGTCACCCTTGAACTCTCTTATTTTATTGCCCTCTGCCTGGTCGTCCGCAACAAGCGCGAGCAAACGTTGGACCTCCGCTTCGAGTGTCTCGATATCTGTCTGCAATTGTTCGACGCGTTCAATGGTTGCGAGCGTCTCGGAGTCGTAGATTGAAAGCTCCGCGCGCAGCTGTTCAAGCAAGGCAATGATTCGTGCGATCTGTCCCTCTGCCGTATCTTGCTCAACCTCCAGTCGATCCATTGAGTTTTTAGCCAGCACCAGGTTCTTGCGCCCGTCAAGAATCTCAACCTCAAGTTGGTGCGTCTCTGCCATCAGCTCGGCCGGATCGATTTCCGCCGATTCTTTTACTTGCGCGTTGATGATCATAAAGAACAAGATCACGGCGCCAAAGCCGCAGCTCATGCAGTCAAGGAACGACATGCTGAAGACCTCGATCTGCCGGCGCTTACGAGCCATCGTCTGTCTCCGCCGTAATCAATCGAAATTCGTACCCTGGTGTACCAAGTCGCACCAGGTCGCCCGCCTGAAGAGACGCCGATCCGTCAATGCGATGTCCATTGAGAAACGTCCCATAGCGGCTGTAATCGCGAACGGTGCACTGGCCGTTTTCATGTTGCAGCGAGCAATGTCGTCGCGACACGCCCGGCATGTCCTGCCCTAATTCGATATGCCGCTTATCGTCTGCCGGCTGCGAGCCCAGTACCAGTTGCCGCTCATTGATCGGGTACGCAGTGTTGTCGAAGAGCACATGTGTCGGCTGGCCGTCATTGCCCTTCGCATCGACGACGTCGATTTTCATCGCCGCCTGGTCCCACGGCAACTGCCGGATCAAGCTGACGGAGGCATCGCCGGGTTGCATGTCGTGGCAGCGCGCAAGCAAGCCGCGTGCCGTGGCGCCGGGCTCCTGAAAAAACAGCTCTCCACCGACCCTTGCGCTCAGCATGTCGGCAAGTCCAGGCATGCGGGTTGCGCGGTCCGATAGTTGTAGTGCCGGTACTTCGTCTGCCCGATATAACGCTCGCAAGTTGCTAACTATGCGGTGGTAGATCGGCGCCGCCGCCGCGACGAATTCCAAAGATTCGAGCTCGGCCTCGTGCGTCACACCCTGATAGTCGATCTTGACAGCAACTTTGTCGCCGGCGCCAGCGGCCGCGATCCAGACGTCCAGGCTGTCCTGCAAAACCTGCTCTGTTTCCGCCGTGTGCAGGGGATCGAAACGAGACTGCTGCACGAACGCCTCCGCGATCAGGTGAATCCAGAGGTCGTTGAGTGCGAGAACCCCGCTCTCTGCTATGACAACAGACCGATCGACCTGGGCCTGACCGGACTGTGCAATCCGCGTCAGTACTGTGGAATGCAAGCTCAGGTCGATATGTACCGGCACCGCGCCCTTGTACTCGCGGCGAGTAGCCGCGATTGCAGCATCGATCATCGCGACGACTGGTATCTTGAGCTCCGCCGCTATGCCGAGAAACAGGCCTAAATTATCCTTGCTCATATAGGCCGGCACTGCGACGACCAGACTGTCACCGCTGCCGACCACAGCCTGCCAGATTTGCTCGAGCTGACGACTAACAAGATCAGCCGCACTAAGGTGATGAAAACGTCGGTCCGCCAGTGAGTCCGTACGCAAATTCGACCAGTATTCGTTTTGAATTCGGCGGGGCTTAACGCGCGCCTGGGAGAACGCTGCATCACCAGTCGTCAACTCGTCATCGTCGAGCAAGGCAAAGCCGGGTTGCCGATACAGGACCTTTTTCGAGCCCACGACCGTGATAGCGGCGTCGTTGAGGTGCGCGGCCAGAATACTCACGTTTGTAACCGCCTTTGCGTCAGTCTGCCCTCATGTGCCGAATCAGTTTGTCGTTCACGTAGTTTTCGCTGTCGTAGACAAGTCGCTCCTGCAGCAGTTGCAACTGATGCACGAGAAACATCAGGAAGATACTGATCAACAGGGCAATGAAGGTCGAATTAAATGCTACACCAAGACTCTGCGTTACGCCGGCGATGTCGCCTTGCACGGCTTTGTCAGCCTGAGCGAGCGCCTCGCCGATACCACGAACAGTGCCGATAAATCCGATCGAGGGAATTGCCCAGGAAATATAGCGAATCATCGATAGCTCGGACTCGAGGCGTTCGGCCTCAGACTCGCAGATCGTATGCGTGGTTGTCGATACGTCCTGAATGTTTCGCGTCGTGCTAAATCGCCGCAATGCGTTCAATATTGTTCGCGGCAAGAGCATTTGCCGACTTTCTTCGGGCAGTGCCTGTATCTGGCGGGAAAACTCGCGCGTGTCTTCGGGCAAGATTCGCATACCCTCGGCGATGGGCACGAGATCCACGTCCAGCAAACCGCGCTCAGCGACAATCTTCACGCCCTTGTAGCCCATGATCGCAAGCGCCCACAAACCAAGAATGAAGCAAGCCTCCTGCTCCATATCCTTGACCAGCACCGCAACTCGCCGCTCCCGGACATACGCCGGATCGGCCGCAGCCGCCGCATTTTGGTCCACAATAATTTGCGCGGCGTTTGGTCGAATAACAGAAACGTAAAACGCGTGGACAACGATGATTACGATTATCAACGCAAACAATTGGAAAACAAATTCAACCGGGATGTTTTTCTTTTTCATAATTTACAGGTTCACGCTAGATGTCTGTGGGAAATGCGATCGACTGATCGGCAGAAATTTCATCACTTGGCTTGAAGTCGTCATCGTCGTCTAAATAGATTTGTTCATCGAGCTCCGAATCGTCCTGCTCTGCAACATTCTCCTCAGACTGCGATTCGTCCGGATCGCTTGTTTCCGAATCAGAGTCCTGCGACCACGCCGCAGTGACGAGGATCAAACATAGCAATAGTGCAGTCAGGTAGCGGCTCACAATCAATCCTTTTCGCGTTCCATCTTCATTGTATAGACCCCAACGAACCTAAATAGTCTCACGAAAATTCAATCGGCGTTCCTGACAATTCGAAAACCGACGTCGCTGCGAGCCTTGTCACTATAGTCACGGTAGCTCAACCGTAGCTCGGTTTCTCCTGCATGGCGCCAGCCAGACCCCCTGACGACGTGGCTCGTACCTTTATCGGGGCCGAGTGGGTCAACAATTGGCGTCGTAACGCCCGGTGTTGGGACCGTGTAGTAGTCATTGATCCATTCCGCGACATTGCCGCCGCCGTCATAGATCCCGATGGCACTCGGAGAAAACTGTCCGACCGGCGCTGTGGTCGCGAAACCATCATCGTAGCGCGGCAAAATCGTCGGGACGAATCCCAGCGCGGCCTTGTCCGAGAAATTGCCGCTGTTCCTTCTGGGGGGCATTTTCGATCCCCAATTGAATGTTCGCGCGCCCGCACTGCCTTCATAACGAATCGCCCAGGCCCATTCGGCCTCAGTCGGCAAACGGTAACCACTCGGCGTCGGTCTGGCCGAGACCCACTCGCCGAATTTATCTACGTACGCAGGGGCCAGCCCTTCTCTGGCGCTAAGCCAGTTGCAGTACTGAACTGCGTCTGACCAGGTGATGTTGGCGACAGGATTTTTGCCGCCGCCCATCGACGGGCTGATGTCACTGCCAGAATCATGCTTCGGGCGAAATTTAGAAAACTCCGAATTAGTGACTTCGTGGACACTGATCAAGAAGGGGCGCGACACCGTGACCGGCACAAGCACTTCGTTCGCCCGTCGGCCTTGCTCCGACCGGGACGCGCCCATCATGAACGTTCCGGGCTGTACCCGCCGCAGCGTCTGCCCGGCAGCCGTCTCCAGCGTCAGCGCGACCTTCGCGCGCTCGATCGCTTCGTTGGACCGCAAACGCGCGGTGACCGTCTGCGGATAGCCGGGTCTCGGCGTAATCGTCCGTGACCAACTTTCGTAGCCCGCCTTTCTGACTTCGACACGGTGTGGCGCCGAACTCAGGCGCAGTGTTCGGGACCCGCTGCCCTGCCTCCGGCCGTCAACGAAAATCCTGGCATCCGGCGGCGATACATTGACTGTCAACGTTCCTGTGCGCGCCGTTAGGTCTACCGTGATCGAGTCGCTCGCCGCCGCCTGCAAGCGAATACTCCGGCTGGTTCCGCCGTATCCGGCTTTAGATAAGCCAATCTCGTAATCGACATCGGGCGACAACGCCAGAGTGATCGGTGACTGCCCGCGATACCGTCCATCGACCGTTACGTTAGCCGCGCGCGGAATCGAATTAACGAGGAGTTTCGCATTGGCGGGCTGCAGCTGGACCAATGGCAGCGCCTGGTCAATATTCGGCTTCGCGATGACCGTACCATCCCAGGCCTTGAAGCCTTCGCGAACCACGCTGATGTGATGCGTGCCCTCGAGAAATTCCACCGTCGCCGGTGTTTCACCAACTTGCTGGTCGCCTGAAAATATTGAGGCGCCGGCCGGTTCCGACGTGATCTCGACGTTCGACCAACGCCGTACCAGCTGGACGTAAACTCGCTCACGTTTTCCGAGTCCGGGAACCTCAACGATATGGGAAAACGGCAGGTACCGCTCGGCACTCACACTGAGGCTGTGCTGGCCCGGCTGCAATTCGATCGGGCCGAACGGCGCTTTTCCGATGCGGCTATTGTCGATCGTTACAACGGCATCGACAGCGGGCTCGGTGATGACGATCAACTCGCCGGGCAGGCGTCGCATCGCGATATCCACCGTAATACTCGGCTCGCTACCAACGACAAAATTCTGGTTGACGTCATAGTAGCCCTGCTTGCGAACACTGACTGTATAGTCCCCGCCGCGCAGCAGGAGTCGGTCGCCAATCGGGAATTGAAACCAGCCTCCACTAATGGAGATATAGTCTGGTTCCGCCGGGTCCACATCGAACCGGACCGACTTGGAACTAAAAAGCAGATAGGATGCGAGCAGCAAGATCGCGAGCCCTGCGCCAAGAATAAACTTCAGGCGACTGCCGCCCGTCTCAGCAGTCACCGCATGCGTTTTCGCGGCACGACGAAATGCCGTCGGTGCAATCGTATCCGATGCAGCCTGCGCAGCTTCGTCCGGCGTTTCCGGTGGCTGAGTCACATAAGCGCTGTCTTCCAGCCGCACTTCGAGCGTCAGGCGTTCCTTCGTCGCAACGACGAAAATCCGGCTTCCGAAATACTGCAATTCGTCCCCATCAGCCAGCCGGGTACTCGCAAGCAGCGGCTTACCGTTGATTTGCATTGACTCGTCGCGCCCGAGCGGCTGCACAAAAGGCGCGCCGTCGAGCAAATCCAGCACCATGACCGGACTGCTTCCCGGTCCGGGAAGTCGAATCTCACAATCGCCGCTAGTTCCCGCACGCAATGGCAAGCTGCTGGCATCAATGCGACGCTCGCCGCCTATGTCTTTGATAAACAGATGGTCGAAACTCAAATCGTTTCCTCGCAGCGAATGACAACGGGTTGCTGGTCTATTTCCGGCGCCACCCGAAATTCAAGACGTACGTCGCGGTAGCCGGGCCGGCTCCCTACCGCGACATAGGTTCCCGGCCTGAGGCTCAACTCGTGCGTCTGAAAACTGCCGAGTCTGCCAACCTTGTATATCGACACATCGGTTAGGTTGTCCGACACCAATCGTACCGCCAATGGCGTCACCGCACGCTTGAGGAGACGCGTTAACTCGTCACGCTGCCCTGACAAGCGCGGCCCTATTGTCGACATGCGAGTGATATCCACGACCATTCCAGTCGCCTTCGACATCGTCGAGGCGGCGCTCAGGCTATCCGGATTCGCAATATACTCTTCCAGTTGCTCATGCAACGCCACCATCTGCAGAGAACGGTCCAGCCCCTGGTGCGCAAATTGCAGGTTGGCGTCGATTTGCAGAACATCCCTGTAAGTCTCAACCGCCGTGCCCCAGGCCTCGTTACGCTCCTCGGATCGGCCTCGGCGCTCAAGCCGCGCGATACGATTCAGCCGAAAGCCCTGGTCAACCTGCAGGAGCCCGTCGGCAGGTTCGATCGAATTGGGCTTCAAGATCTGCGCCATCCGAAAGGCCGCCCGGGCACCCGGGAAATCGTTCTCCGCGAGCGCGCCCAGACCTTCTGTCATGCGCTGATCAAATTCCATTTGCCGGATCGTCCCCAGCACTCTGTCCAGCCCCGTCTGCGCAGGCTGCCACTTCGGATCCAGACTCACCGCCTGTGCGAAACTTTGCCGGGCCGCCTCGAGCTCCAGATCTTTTTCGAAAACGAACCCCTGATCGGTCAACGACAGCACAGCCTCCAGGTTCTTCGCTCGATTGAAACCAGCCTGGGCAGCCGCGTGGCTCGGGCTGATCGCAACGGCGAGCTCGTATAATCTCAATGCCTCAATCGTATCTGCCACTTCCAGCGCCTCCTGCGCAGCGGCGAACGTCGTTCGAAACATTTCATCAACTTGGTCCAGCAATGGCTCAGCGATTGCGATCGCAGCGCCGTACTTTTCTTTCGCCAACGCATAGTTTCGAGCAATATATGCCGCGTCGCCCTCCTCGTATTGCGCCTGCGCGCGATCGAAGCGCAGCCCGCCCCACCGTTGTACGGCGCGTTGCTCCAGCGTTCCCATCATCGATAGCAGTTCGCCGAGCACGACTTCGGTCTCAGCTCTTGCCTGAATTCGTTCGTCCCGTCCGCTCAGGTCTTCAATATTCTCGGAAAAACCGACGCGTCTTTGCGACCGTTTCTTGCCTTCGTCCTGGCTGTCGCCCTCGTCCTCGTTCGCGACCTGAGTCGGTGTCTCAGTCGTCACCGTACTCGGCAACAGGAACACCACGCCAGTCAATATCGTAAGCAGAACTGCGAGGCCGATTCCAAGCGAGCGCATGCTAATGCCGGATCCGTAACTTTGTGCCACTGCGGGCCCGCCCAACACCGGACCACGGCCCGAAGCCTTGATCGCACTACGCTCTATGATCTCGTCGACTGGCGCCTGCCGACTACCAACAAAATCGGTCGGTGCCGCGCCGCGCGAAAAACCGGCGCTCTCTATAGCGGCAACGACGGCTTCGGCATTCGGGCGCGTTGCTGCGTTTTTGGCGAGCATGCTGTGAACCAGGCGCTGGATTTCGATCGGCACCGAATCACCGTTAGCCGCCACCAGCGTCGGTGGCTCGACATTACGGATATCGTCCTCGGTCGAGGCCGACGAATACGCGGACGAACCGCTCACTAGCTCGTAAATCAGCCCCCCAAGGGAGAAAACGTCGTCGGCCGGCTGGGGCGGTTCACCCGCGAAACTTTGCGGGCTCGCGGCGATCAGCGCGCCGCCGCTCGCAGCGCCACCTTTTTCGGCCGCGACACCGAAGTCGATCAGATACGGCGCACCGTTTAAGTCCAGAAGAACGTTGTCTGCTTTGATATCTCGATGCACGACGCCTTTTCCGTGCGCATAACGCAAGGCATCGGCGACCAGGGCAATCGGTGCCAGGATGTGCGCCAGCGGCGCCCCGGACAATACGCTGATGTCAGCTCCATCAATATATTGCAGGCTGTAAAATACCGGGTCATTGTCTTCATTAAATTCGAACACGCGCACAATGTGCGCATGCATCAAGCGAATGCTGGTCTCCCACTCTTTGCGCAGGCTCTCAGAAGAAACACGGCCACCGACGAGAATTTTCAGCGCTACAGACGCGCGCGTCAGTCGGTCTGATGCAAGCCAGGATTCCGCGGCACCACCTGCTCCGAGCTTTCTAACTAGCGTATACCGGCCAGCGAGCTCAAATCCTTTCTTGAGGTCTGGCATGGATTAGGCGTCGCTCATCCAGTCGGTTCGGGAATCCGCATCGGATCCGGATCGCTTGCATCGTCCAGTGTCAGGAACCCGGTCTCGGCTTCGTAGATTTCCTTGAGCAAGCGACGCCAACTCTCGTATTGGGCAGCCGCTGTTCCGGTCAATCTACGAGTCTCGCCTTCCACCGTCACGACCATCGGGGCTGCATCAGCGCCAAACGATTCCGAAAGCTCCCGGATCGATTCAGCGTGCATTCCAGCTTCGGATCGACTCGTTATTCCGTCCTTGATTGCGCTGAATCCCTCCTGGATCCCGATCCATTGCAAATTCCTTTTCATGTTGCTTTTCGAGCGGCTGCGGTCATCGGTGTTCGCCGCCAGCGATCCCGCCAGAACCGCGACACCCATCAACGTCTTCAGCGTTGCCGACCGTTTGACCTGCCGATAATTGATGGATTCTTCACGCGATACTTTACGCCAGGAATGATAGGGAATCGCGATTCCGTAATAGAAATTCGCGTAATGTTCGTTCAGCGTATCCACGACGAGGCGATCGCGTTCGCGAATGCGTCGCAGGCGCGCAACTGCAGGGTCGTTTTCCGCCGGCAAGCGAACAATCGAGATTTCGCCTTTATCGTCCGTCGCCAAATGTTCGCCAAAAGACAGCGGCGACATGTCTGCAAAGAACTTTAGTTCAGTGACTTGGCGGATCCGCCGAATGCGCCCGTCCGGCAATTGCTGGACGTAGCTACGCAGGTCATTGGAAATATCATTGAATACTTTTTGATAAGGGTCCTGGCGGCGATCTCGGGATACTGAGTAAGACGAGATTCCGGTTTGCGCCTTATAGGACTTCGAATACCAATGCTGTCCTTGCGCATCGTCGACGACAATATCCAGACTGATGAACTCGCCGTCGGACTTCTTGATCGAGCCGCTGATGATGATGTCGGTAAACGCGCTGCGTGACGGTACGACACGAACCGCACCCCAGTGTCCCGTGCCTTGCAGCGTCGTCTTGAGATGGTACGGCAGATAACGCACCTCAGCGAATCGAATTTCCTCGTACACGCCGGATTTTTCCGGATCGTTGTTATTCGGAACGCCATCCTTGAACTCGACGACGCCGACGTCGAGCAACAGCGCTTCGTCAGGTGGTAATTCGGAAACGACCAGCTTGGTCTCTTCGGCGGTTACGATCTCCGTCACCGTACAACCCGGCGAAATAAGAAACACAAGAGCCAAAAACAGTAATGTCCATCGCGTTATTTGCAATTTAGTGCCCTAAATTCCGCTGTACTTCCGATATTCCTCCCACAAACGTTCGCGCAATTGCGGATCGTTCTCGGCCAACGCTGCCTCGCGCAATTGTCTCGCGATGATGTCGTCGTCGATTGTGAGGGGAATATCCTCGGGGGTGCGTTCGCGCAGCTCTTCAGAACTCATCTTGTCAATGGGGGACTCGCGAACAATTCCAGTATTCGCGACCATGATTCCGGCGCCGCCTCCGGATTGTGCGCCCAGACTAATACCGCCGCCAGCACCATCCGCACTACCACCAAAACCTTCCATGTTTCGGCCAACCGCTTGAATGTCGCGCTGCTCTTCCATCAGAACACCGTCGAATTCACCGATTGATCCGTCTAATTCCTGGCCAAGTCGCTCGACCCGCTCCGCATCACTTTCTTCGGGAAATTCTCCGACGCTACCGGCGCCATCGCCTTCGCCACCACCTTGCGCACTGGCTTCTTCGTCGCTGTCGGACTCAGATTCACCGCCACCCAGGCACTCGCCGTCCTGGCCCATTCCGCCGATACCACCTGGCAATGCGCCGGTATCGCCGCATTCATCGAACAAATCGCCGCCTTCGCCACCGCCGGCCTCGCCGATCGTGCCAATACCGCCGTCGCCGCCAGCGTCGCCCGATTCACTGGGGGGCGGAGGAATACTGCCGACCTCACCGCTCGATCCATCGCCTGAATCTCCTGACTCGCCAGAATCTCCTGACTGCCCGCTGGGGCTGCTGGACCCGCTCGAGTCGCCAGACGACCCGCCTGGTGGGGACGGCGGGCTTGGCGGGCTTGGCATTCCGCCAGGCATGCCGCCGCTACTCGGAGGCGGAGGCGGACCGCCGCCACTGGACGAGGATGTCGTTTCCTTGCAACCGGCCGCAACGAATGCGGCGACTGCAATTAACAGTAATGGCTTGACCCAACTACGCACTGCCGTGCGTATACGTTTGTTTTTCATCGTCCTGACCCTCTCTTGACGAGGTATAGCTAAGGGTTTGGAGCACCTATTACGGCGATGAGTTCCATCGGAATCACGGTCGCGACTGATGCCGTCGTCGATTGCCTGCATTTGATGACGATAATACGCCAGTTTGCAAGTATACGCTCAGCCGTCTGTTCTCACTTTTGCGATGGCAGCCGCCCATCCCTCAAGCAATTGCGCACGTCGATCCGCCGACATTGCGGGCGCGAACAATTCATCGCGCTGCCACAATCCAGCAAGCGCATCGAGCGACTTTATGACACCACTCTGCAAGCCGGCCAGATATGCAGCACCGAGAACAGTCGACTCAACATTGCTCGGTCGCTCCACCGGAATATCGAGAATGTCGGCAAGAAATTGCAGGAACCAGCCGTTCGCGGCCATGCCGCCATCCACGCGGATGGTCGATGGCACGATGCCGTCGCTGGACATTGCGTTCATTAAGTCATAAGTCTGATAGGCCACCGCCTGCAGCGTCGCCGTCACGATGTCTTCGCGGCCACTACCGCTCGTCAATCCAAGTATCGCGCCACGCGCGTGCGGATCCCAGTACGGCGCACCGAGGCCCGCGAACGCCGGTACGACGTATACATCCTCGACGATGCCCGTTGCCCTTGCGATTTGCTCCGACTCCAGCGCCGAATCGATAACGCGCAACTCATCGCGCAGCCATTGCATCGCTGAACCGGCGACAAACACGCTGCCTTCAAGTCCGTACGTCACCTTGCCATTGAGTCGGCTGGCGACCGTCGTCAGCAATTTGTTGGTCGATTTCAGAGCCTCGCTGCCGGTATTGGCGAGTACGAAACAGCCTGTTCCATAGGTGCTCTTCGTCATCCCGGTCTCAAAGCCCGCCTGGCCGATCAGCGCCGCCTGCTGATCACCGACCAGCGCAAGAATGGGTACAACACCTCCCAGGATCACGTCATCTGTCTCACCGAATTCGGCCGCGCAGTCTTTCACTTCGGGTAATAGCTCACGCGGAATATCGAAAAGCGCCAGAAGATCGTCGTCCCATTCCTGCGTGTGAATATTGAATAGCAGGGTTCGCGACGCATTCGTGGCATCCGTCGCATGAATCTGGCCACCGGTCAGGCGCCACAGCAAAAAACTGTCCACGGTGCCAAAGGCCAGCTCGCCGGCGACCGCACGGTCGCGGGCGCCGCTTACATTATCGAGCAACCAGGCAATTTTGGTCGCCGAAAAATACGGATCGAGGCGCAGACCCGTCTTAGCGATGACCTGCGATTCGGCGCCATCGCGCCTGAGTTGCTCGCAAGTCGATGCTGTGCGGCGATCCTGCCAGACGATTGCATTGTGTATGCATTGTCCGGTCTTGCGATCCCATATCAGCGTGGTTTCGCGTTGATTGGTGATCCCTACCGCCGCAATGTCTGCAGCGGTCACGTCTGATTTCCGCATTGCCTGTCGCGTAACGTCCTGCACCGAGCGCCAGATCACTTCCGGGTCATGTTCGACCCAACCGGCCTGCGGATAGATTTGAGCAAACTCCTGCTGCGCGCTGGCAACCACGACCATCGAGAAATCGTAGATCACTGTACGGCTGCTACTCGTGCCCTGGTCGATTGCCAGCAACAGATGCCTGCTCATGCGTCACCCACGAGCAACTCCCTATTCCTCACTGAGCTCTGCGAGATCACGGAAATTCTCAAGCGCCTCAGGGTTTGCGAGCGCCTCTGTATTCTTGACTGTTTCGCCATGCACAATTGAGCGTACTGCAAGTTCCACGATTTTGCCGCTCTTTGTCCGGGGTATGTCGGCGACTTTTATTATTTTCGCAGGCACATGCCGCGGCGTCGTATTCTTGCGTATGACCGTGCGGATGAGATCTTTCAAACCATCGTCGAGTTCGATATCGGGGCGAAGCACCACGAACAAGACGACACGGACATCGCCATTCCAGTTCTGGCCAATGGCCAGACTTTCGACAAGCTCATCGAGCTTTTCAACCTGGCGGTAAATTTCCGCCGTGCCAATACGGACACCGCCAGGATTGAGTACTGAATCGGAGCGCCCGTAAATTACGAGCCCGCCGCTGTGCTTGAGTTCGGCGAAGTCACCGTGGGCCCAAACGCCGGGAAATCGCTCGAAATAGGCAGCGTGATACCGCGCGTCGTCCTGGTCGTTCCAGAAACAAACCGGCGCCGACGGGAATGGCTGCGTACAAACCAGTTCGCCTTGTTGCTCGACCACCGCATTTCCCGAGTCATCGAAAATCTGCACGGCCATGCCGAGCCCCCGGCACTGCAATTCGCCGCGACGTACAGGCAAAATCGGATTGCCGACGGCGAAACAACTCAGAATATCCGTTCCACCCGCGATCGACGCGAGCTGAAGATCGCCGCCGATCGCATCGTAAACATAGTCGAAACTCTCCGGCGCAAGCGGCGATCCGGTCGACAAGATGGTCCGCAGCTCGGGCAATCGAAACTCATCTCTTGGACGAAAGCCCGCCTTTTCCAGCGCCGAAATATACTTGGCGCTGGTACCGAATACTGTAATGCGTTCCCGTTCGGCCAGACTCCACAGAACGCGACCCTCTGCGAAGAACGGCGAACCGTCGTAAAGAACGACGGTGGTGCCAACCGCCAGAGCACTGACGAGCCAGTTCCACATCATCCAGCCGCAGGTCGTAAAATAGAACAATCGATCAGAGGCGGACAGATCGGTATGCAGCATATGTTCCTTCAGGTGCTGCAATAGCGAGCCGCCATGCCCGTGGACTATGCACTTTGGCACGCCCGTCGTACCTGACGAATACATGATGTAGAGCGGGTGATCGAACTCAACGGGCACATACGAAAATGCCGCGCCTTCGATAAGAAAATCGTCCCACGCGATCGCGTTCGGAAGCTGCGTCGCACCGTTACCGTTATGCACGAACGGCACGACCACGGTCGCGACTATGCTCGGAATCGCCGCAACGACTTCCGCGACGACGAGCGATGTGTCAATGCGCTTGCCGTTGTAGATGTAACCGTCACAGGCGAACAGAACCTTGGGCTCGATCTGGCCAAATCGATCGACGACGCCATTAACGCCGAAATCGGGCGAACATGAGGACCAGATCGCGCCAATGCTGGATGTCGCGAGCATGGCGATTATTGCCTCTGGACAGTTCGGCAAGAATCCGGCCACCCGATCGGCCTTTTCCACACCAGCGCGCCGCAAGCCGGCCGCCGTTTCCGCGACAGCGCGTCGCAAGTCATCAAAACTAAGCTCCCTGCGACTACCGTCCTCACCGCAAAATACGATGGCTGCGCGCTCGCTGCTGTGGCGCAACAGGTGTGCGGCGAAATTGAGTTCACTACCCTCAAACCAACCGGCGTTCATTATGTCGCCGGGACGGGCCAATACTGTTGCAGCAGGTGTGTCGAAGTGAACGTCGCAGAAAACGCACAAGGCCTCCCAAAAATTAGCCGGCTCGTCGATCGACCATTGGTAGAGATCGTCGTAGCTGTCGTGTCCTTGCTGCTGCATGAATCGATACATTGCAGTTGCCTGCTGCTGATCGAATTTCGGGCTCCAGAGGATGGGGTTTTCAGACATGCGTGGGTCTGGCCCTAGAACGGTACGCCAACCGACTTACATAAAAAGCGCATAAAAGGCGCCGCGGCTTTAAACGAGGCTTCGACTGTTTTTTGAAACTGTGGGCTTAGAGCATCACTTCGCTGCAATTCGTTAATGGCCAAAAAGCTCTTGCGCTTGATGTCGTCGATGCATTCGTGATCTTTATCGAATCCTCTTGGCGGCCGTTTTAGTGACTCCCCGCTGAGGTCGAAGTACCGCTGAAACTCGCGGTCACTAATCACTCGTTTCCACTCCGCCGGTTTGGTGCTGATCCGCTCTCGAATGCCAAGCAATGCATCTGACTCCGGTCGCCACATACCGACGCCAACAAAAACCTGGCTCGGATCGATATGCACATAGTATCCAGGGGAATGCACGTTCTTCGCTTGTTCATGGCGAAACTGAATGCCGATGTTGGTTTTATAGGGAGTTTTATTTTTCGAAAACCTCGTGTCGCGGTATACACGCATTAATGAACCACCGATGCGCGTCGGCTGCGCAACGAAGTGCGGTGCGATCACGGCAAGTGGTTCCTGCATTGACTGTATGAAACGCAGCGCGACATCGAGTACCTGCTCCTCATAGCGGGATTTGTTTTCCTTGAACCACTCACGATTATTATTCGCCAACAAGTCATCCAGAAACGCCAGCGTCTCTAACTCGAATTTCGCGCAGCGCGGCGCCGCCATCAGCTTTTGTTTTCGCCCAGTATGTTCAATACCGCACCATCAACGAGCCGCTGCTCACCACGTATCGAAACCTCATCTGTCGCCGTCCTCTCGCAAGGTCTCCACTTCGCTTTGCGTCAGTCGCAGTCTTATTGAATTGTCGCGAACTCGCAGCTTCATGATCTCTCTCTAGCAGCTGAGCGTCTATTAGATCACGATTAGGCGAGCCCGATAAGACTTGCGCACAGGGCGCGAGTAGACTCCCGGCTGATGAACTACGAGACAACAGCGTACTGGAGTTCACGTTGATCACGGACCCATGGTTTTATGCCGTGGCGGTCCCGGCGGTCTTTCTCTTCGGCATTTCCAAGGGCGGATTTGGCGGTGGACTGGGTGTCGTTGCGGTGCCACTGATGGCATTGGCCGTCTCGCCAGTTCAGGCGGCCGCGATTCTGTTGCCGATTCTATGCGTGATGGACCTGGTCGCTTTGTGGAAATTTCGCGGCAAATGGATCTGGCCGGAGCTCCACGTCCTGTTGCCGGCTTCGCTTATTGGAATTGCCGTCGGAACGTTATTGTTCAACTACATGAGCGCGTCACTGGTACGCCTGATCGTGGGCGTTGTCGCGTTGAGTTTCACTTCGCATTACTTGATCAACAAGAATCGTTCAGCCAGTGCCGACCGCCCTTATTTTCCCCGCGCCTACGGCGTACTCGGCGGGGCAGTTGCCGGGTTTACGAGCTTCGTCGCACACGCTGGCGGCCCGCCGATCAGCATGTATCTGCTGCGTCGACCGCTGAATCGAACTGACTTTGCAGCCACGACCATATTGTTCTTCGCGGTCGTCAACTACACCAAGTTGCTGCCCTACGCCTGGCTCGGGCAACTTGATACGGCCAACCTCGCAACATCGGCTGCCTTGGTCGTCCTGGCCCCTATCGGAGTTCTGACGGGGGCCTGGCTACATCGCCGCGTATCCGATCGATTCTTCTTCGGATCCGTCTACGTGCTGTTATTCCTGGTGGGAATCAAGCTCATTTACGACGGACTGAGTGTCTATCTGTAGAAGATCGCTGCCTAGTCGGCGGCCATAACGTTTTCGGCTTGAGGGCCTTTTTCGCCCTGCGTCACTTCCATTGAAACTTTCTGACCCTCTTTCAGGGTTTTGAAACCTTCCATCTGGATCGCACTGTGGTGAACGAATACATCCGGTCCACCCTCGCGCTCGATAAAACCGAAACCCTTGTCGTCATTGAACCATTTGACGGTTCCTGTAACTCTTTCGCCTGACATATCTACCTCTACATGAAAATTTCGCCTCACGACGAATAAATCGACTGCCCGGCCAATGCCGGCAGGGCTCATGGTAACCGCATGCCGAATTATCCGCCAGTGCTACTAAGCGTAAATTCTCAACGATACCGCCATTGACGCGACGTCCGGGCACCCTGTAGCGTTCAACACTGGCATTGATGTCTGGAATCACATGCACGAAAATCATTACGGCCTCGGTATTCCCAGTTCGACTGCTACAAATGCTGCTCGCGTTGTGAAGAGTTGAAACTCCTGGTCGAGGGCTGGTACGCGCAGTGAAATCGTTCGACGTCATCATACTCGGAGGCGGCGCCGCCGGACTGATGTGTGCCATCGCCGCTGGCCGCCGCGGTCGCCGTGTCGTCATTCTCGAAGGCTCGAACAAAGTCGGCAAAAAAATTCTGATGTCCGGCGGCGGTCGTTGCAATTTCACCAACCTGTATTGCGAACCATCGCGATTTACCTCGGCAAACGTGAGTTTCTGCATCTCCGCCCTGAGCAGGTACACGCAGTCGGACTTCGTCGCGCTGGTCGAAAAACATGCCATCGCGTATCACGAAAAAGCCGTGGGACAATTGTTTTGCGATAACTCCTCGAAAGACATACTCGCAATGCTTGTTTCGGAGTGCGCGCAAGCCGCTGTGGAAATTCTGACGCATTGCGATAATACTTCGGTAGATTACGCCGAGCGGTACAAGGTCACTTGTAACAAAGGCAGCTTTGTCGCCGATTCATTGGTCATCGCGACAGGCGGCCTGTCGATTCCCAGGATGGGCGCCACGGATTTCGGTTACCGCATGGCGCGGCAGTTCAGCTTGAATATTCGTAACACGCAGCCTGGCCTGGTCCCTTTTACGTTTTCGGGCGCGGTGCACGATATGCTGGGACGACTGACCGGCGTCGGTTTGCGTGCGGAACTCAGTACCAACGATTTCAGCTTCGTTGAAGACATATTGTTCACACATCGGGGCCTTAGCGGACCTGCGGCGTTGCAATTATCCAGTTACTGGTTGCCTGGCACTGATATTTACATCGACTTGTTGCCCGACACCGACGTGACCGCGACGCTGCTGTCGGCCAAATCAACGCAAGCAAAGGCGCTGATCAGAACCGTTCTTGCCGACCTTCTGCCTCGCGCCCTCGTTCTCGAACTACAGCAGCTGATCTGGCCGGGTGAATCAGACATTCCGTTGGCGGAAGTGCCCGATGACGCCTTGCGCCGAATTGCGTCAAACCTGCAACGCTGGGTGTTACGACCGGCTGGTACAGAGGGCTACCGAACTGCGGAGGTAACCCTCGGCGGCATCGACACCAGCGAGCTATCGTCGCAAACAATGGAGTGCAAACGACAGCCCGGTCTCTACTGCATTGGAGAAGTCGTGGATGTCACCGGCCAACTCGGTGGCTTCAATTTCCAATGGGCCTGGGCTTCGGCAAACGCTGCGGGGCAGGTGGTTTAGATCAAGGATAGAGCCGGTATCTGATAAGATTGCTGGCCTTGTGCAGCAATCGACAGGCTCTTTTGGCCGATGACTGAACCTCCAGGTCCTGAAAATCGTAACCGGCAGGTCGCGATCTGGTTGCTGATTTGCTGTGGACTGGTGTTCGCCATGGTGGTGCTCGGCGGCGTAACACGATTGACCGGATCGGGCTTGTCAATAGTCGATTGGCGACCCGTTATGGGCTGGCTGCCGCCGATGAGCGATATCGCGTGGCAACAAATGTTTGAGCTCTACCAGCAATCACCCGAATTTCTGAAGATTAATTCGCACATGGATGTGAGTGACTTCAAGAGCATCTTCTGGCTGGAATTCCTGCACCGATTACTGGGAAGGACAATCGGCCTGGTGTTCGCGCTGCCATTCGTTTTTTTCTTCGTCAAGGGATACATCGCAAAACGCGAATGGCCCAGGTACCTTGCGATGTTCATCCTTGGCGGCCTGCAAGGCGTGCTCGGCTGGTACATGGTTAAGAGTGGCCTCATCGACAATCCCCACGTCAGCCAATACCGGCTTACGGCGCATCTGGTCGCGGCATTCCTGATTTACGCGTACATGTTTTGGGTCGCCTTATCCTTGTTATATCCACAAATGAATGGCGATCGACATTCGTGGTTCAACAAGACCGCGCTGCTGACCTGCCTGATATCACTCACCATTGTTTCCGGCGGCTTCGTTGCGGGGCTCAAGGCTGGCGAGATTTACAATACGTTTCCGATGATGGGCACGCACTGGATACCGCCGGGACTAACCGCCCTCGAACCTTTGTGGCGAAACGTCACTGAGAATATAACGACGGTGCAATTCGATCACCGGGTATTGGCGATACTTACTTTCGCGCTAATCACAGCCTACTGGCTCCGCGCGCGCAAGGCTGGTCTGCCCCGGCGATCTCGAAAAGCCGCCGCTGGCATGATGTCCATCGCGGTTATTCAGGTATCGCTAGGCATAGCAACACTCGTCCTCAGCGTTCCAACCTTGCTCGCCGCAAGCCACCAGGCGGTCGCAATGCTGCTGTTTTCGATCGCGCTTTACCTGATGCACAGCCTGCGGTCTATAGCGATCCAGCCCGTGGGAAATACCCATGTGCCAGCACCTGCAATTCGATGAGCAACACACCGAAGCAGGCTAGCGGCAGTTTTCCAGTGATTTGCTGCTCAGGCAGCTTCGGTCAGCCAGTCGTGCGTGTCCGCGACGTTGCCGTACTGGACGTCTTGCAGCGCCTTGCGCAACTTGTCGGTATTAGGACCCGGCTGGCCATCTCTGACTTGAATCTCTGCACCGTTGTAGACGAGGCTACCAACCGGCGACAGGCACGCGGCGGTCCCGGACAACACCGCTTCATGCGTTTCGACCAAACCCAGCAATTCTTTGACCGTAAAGTTCCGCTCACTGACTCGATAGCCCAGCTCTGCCGCCAGCTTGAGCACCGAATCGCGCGTCATGCCGTGCAGGAATGACGTGTCGAGCGGTTTAGTAATGACTTCGTCATCGCTGATCAGCAGGAAGTTGGCAGCGCCGGTTTCCTGAACATCGCCGTTGGGGCAAAACAGCACCTGGTCAACGCCGTACTTCTCCTTGGCGTCCAGAATCAGGCCAAGAGCGGCGGCGTAGTTGCCACCTGTTTTGGTGCTGCCGAGCTGCTCGGTCGTGCGCGCGCGCTGGTCATCGACCAGTAATTTGAGCGGTCGCGCACCACCCTCGAAATAGTCACCGACCGGCGAGGCGATAACAAACAGCGTCGCCTCGGACGATGGCGCGGCAGCCGCGCCGATATTCGCCAGGGTTCCTATTAGTGTCGGTCGCAGGTACAGAGAACTTGGCGGCGCCGGAATGTCGTCGATTTGCTGCTTAACCAGGTCGATCACCATGCCCGCCAACTGGTCCGCATCGGGCACGGGGAGGTGCAGAGACGCTGCGCTTTTTTGCATTCGCGCAATATGATCATGCAGGCGAAATATATGCGCCTTGCCATCGTCCCAGCGGTAGGCCTTGAAACCCTCGAAACAGGTGCTCGCGTAATGAAATACGTGGGACGCGGGATGCAGGGCCAGAGGCGCGAGCGCCTGGATCGCCGGCTCCTGCCATGCGCCACTCTCGAAGCGGACAAGCGCAAAATTCTCGCAAAAAACGGTGCCGAACTGGGCCATAGGATTTCTGGTCTGGATCTGAAATCGGGCCGTAACTTTGCATTAATTCGCCGCCATTAACCACCCTCTGGCACAAAAAAAGTCGTCCGAATCTGGTTGTTTAACAGTGCCAATCGACATTACACTAGTCGGCTAGTCCCGACCGCCTGGAGAATGCTCCCATGAGTACCGCCACCAATATCGACGCGTTTTGGATGCCGTTTACGGCCAACCGCGATTTCAAGAAAAAACCTCGCATCATTAGCGGTGCATCAGGCCACCACTACACCCTGGCCGACGGAACCCGGCTGTACGACACCTTCTCAGGACTCTGGACCTCGGGTCTGGGACATTGCCATCCGAAAATCGTCGAGGCCGTACAAAAACAGGTCGCGTCGCTGGATTTCTCCATGAGCTTCCAAATGGGCAACGACAAGGCCTTTGCTCTGGCCGAGCGGGTCGTCGCAATGGCACCCGAGGGCTTTTCGAATTGTTTCTTCACGAATTCTGGTTCTGAGTCCGTTGATACCGCGCTCAAGATCGCACTGGCCTACCACCGCGCGCGCGGCGAAGGCAATCGCACGCGACTGATAGGACGAGAAAAGGGCTATCACGGCGTCAACTTCGGTGGCATGTCCGTTGGCGGCATCGTGCCGAATCGAAAAGTCTTCAGCGCGAACCTGATTCCCGGTGTTGACCATATTTGCCACACACTCGACCTCGAACATAACGCGTTCGCTCGACAACAGCCCGAATGGGGCGCGCACCTGGCGGATGATCTCGAGCGAGTCGCAGCATTGCACGATGGCAGCAACATCGCCGCAGTCATCGTCGAGCCCGTCGCAGGTTCCGCTGGCGTCATACCGCCGCCGATCGGCTACCTCGAGAAATTACGGGAAATTTGCGACCGCCACGGCATCCTGCTGATCTTCGACGAAGTCATTACGGCATTCGGGCGCGTCGGAAAGGCTTTCGCTGCGGAGCGATTTGGAGTCACTCCCGACATCATCACGATGGCAAAGGGACTAACCAACGGCGTCATTCCGATGGGCTCGGTACTGGTCCGCGACAATGTTCACGAAGCGTTTATGCAAGGCCCGGAGAGCATGGTCGAACTATTCCACGGCTACACGTATTCCGGGCACCCTGTTGCTGCCGCAGCCGGGCTCGCCACAATGGATGTTTACGATGAAGAAGGAACGTTCGAGCAGGCAGTAGCGCTCGAGAAAACCTTCGAAGACATTCTGCATTCCTTCGCCGATCACGAGAAAGTGAAAGACGTAAGAAACTTCGGGCTAATGGGCGCTATCGAACTGGAATCGCGTGACGGCGCGCCGGGCGCGCGCGGACTCGAGATTCACAAGAAGTGCTTCTGGGATGAGCACCTCGTAATTCGCAATGGCATGGACATATTACAATTCGCGCCGTTTCTGAATTCGGACGTCGATGAAATGCAACAATCGTTCGAGGCAATTCGCCGAGTCATCGACTCCGTCGATTAAACGCTGAGACCTGGAGACATCATGAACGCACGACCCGCCAAAAACATCAGCTCTGACAGCACCGTTGGCCACTTTATCAATGGCGTTGACGTCACCGACGACGATCGTACTCTGCCGATTACGAATCCGGCGACCGGCCAGGTCAGCCGGCACGTCGCGATGGCGTCGAAGAATACCGTTGAGCAGGCCATTTCCGCCGCCGCCGCAGCATTTCCGGCCTGGCGCAATACAACGCCTGCCAAGCGCGCCAAGATCCTGTTTCGCTTCAAGCAACTGCTTGAAGAACACGCAGACGAAGTCGTTGCGCTGTTAACCAACGAGCACGGCAAGGTTCTGGACGACGCCATGGGCGAATTCACTCGCGGTGTCGAAGTCGTAGACTACGCGTGCGGCATCGGCGAGTTGCTCAAGGGCGAGCACGCCAAGAATGTCGGCCCCAATATCGACAGCTGGTCCGAATTTCAGCCGCTTGGCGTCGTCGCCGGTATCACGCCGTTCAATTTTCCTGCGATGGTGCCGATGTGGATGTTCCCAATGGCAATCGCTTGCGGCAACACGTTCGTACTGAAGCCCTCGGAGAAGGACCCGAGCGCGCCGATGTTCGTCGCGCGCCTGTTTACAGAGGCCGGATTACCCGGCGGTGTTTACAACGTCGTCAATGGCGACAAAGAAGCTGTGGACACGTTGCTGAATGACCCACGTGTGCAGGCTATCAGTTTTGTCGGCTCAACTCCGGTCGCAGAATATATTTACGCGACCGGGACAAAGAATGGCAAACGTGTTCAGGCATTGGGCGGCGCCAAGAACCACGCCATCGTCATGCCCGACGCGGACATTGATAATGCAGTTAGCGCACTCATCGGCGCCGCGTACGGTTCGTGTGGGGAACGTTGCATGGCCATCTCGGTGGTGGTCTGCGTTGGCGACGAAACCGCGGATGAAGTTGTCGGCAAGCTCAAAGCCGAATTGCAGAATCTGAAAGTTGGCGACGGCACGGACTCCGGCAGCGATATGGGGCCGCTGATCACCAAGGCGCACCATGACAAGGTTCGAAGCTACGTTGATCTGGGCGTTGAAGAAGGCGCCGAGCTCGTCGTCGATGGTCGCGACCTGACAGTCGCGGGACACGCGGATGGATTTTTCCTGGGCGCCTGCCTGTTCGACAAAGTGACGTCCGACATGCGCATCTACCAGGAGGAAATATTCGGCCCGGTCTTGTGCGTCGTTCGCGCCGAGTCACAAGAGCAGGCCATGCAGCTCATCAACGACCACGAGTACGGCAACGGCACCTGCATATTCACTCGCGACGGCGAAGCTGCCCGATATTTTGCGGATAACATCCAGGTTGGCATGGTTGGTATCAATGTGCCCCTGCCCGTGCCGGTCGCACTGCACAGTTTTGGCGGTTGGAAGCGCTCGCTGTTCGGTGACCTGTTCGCATATGGACCCGACAGCGTGCGTTTCTACACGCGGCGCAAAACGATTACGCAGCGCTGGCCATCCGGTGGCGTGCGTGAAAAAGCGCAATTTTCGTTCCCAAGTAATTCCTAGGAGAAAATGCCATGGCTAGATCACTACTCATAATCGCCGCGCTTCTTGGGTCAACGCTGGCCATGGCGCAGAACGCCCCACCAGCCATCAAGTCGACCGAGATCGTACCGGGCATCTACATGCTCGCAGGAGCCGGCGGCAATATTACGTTGCTGGTTGGTGATGAATATATCGTCCTGATTGACGATGGTGTAAATCCTGTAGCGAAGCTGATGATTGACAAGGCAGCAGAAATCGCCGGCCGCCCGGTCGATTTTCTAATCAACACTCATCTTCACGGAGACCATGTCGGTGCTAACGCGGCGTTCGCCGAGACTGGCGCTATGATCGTCGCGCACGATAACGTTCGCAAGCGCCTGGCTATAGACCCAAGCCCAGCAGGCGGACCTGCCGGCCTGCCAGTCATGACGTTTTCTGACGCCGTGACGTTCCATGTCAACGATCATGACGCGTTCGTATTCCACGTCGCTGCCGCCCACACTGACGGTGATGCCGTTATTCATTTTCGCGACATCAATGTCATCCACGCGGCCGATGTTTTTTTCAACAATCTTTTCCCGTTTATCGATCTCGATAATGGCGGCTCTGTAGCCGGTTTCCTCGCGGCGCAACGACGACTCGTCGCGCTCGCCGACGCTGACACAATTATCATTCCGGGCCACGGCCCGCTCGCGAACGCCGCGGATTTGCAAACGGCCATCGACATGCTCGTCGATGCACGAGCCCGCGTTGCAGCACTGGTAAGTGAAGGCAAGACCGAAGCAGAAATACTCGCCGAAAACCCGCTTTCGATTTACCACGAGCAGTGGAACTGGAATTTCATAACGACCGAAAGAATGACGCGAACCTTGTATCGCTCGCTCACCTCAGACTAGATTCACATTCGCACAAGGCGCACAGGAATGGACCACAAAACAACTGCTGACTTCGTTAACGAAATCTGGGATTCGTCAATCATCCCCGAGATTAGCGAGTACATAAGAATCCCAAACAAGTCGCCACTCTTCGATCCTGACTGGGAAAAACACGGCTACATGGAACAGGCCGTGCAGATGCTCGAGGCCTGGGCGAAGAAACAGACCATTGAAGGCATGTCGGTCGAGATCGTACGCATCGAGGGCCGTACGCCCATTCTGTTTATCGATATTCCAGGTGCATCAGACGACATCGTGCTCTTGTACGGCCACTACGATAAACAACCCGAGTTCAGTGGTTGGGACGATGATCTCGATCCATGGACGCCCGTGATCAAGGACGGCAAGCTATACGGCCGTGGCGGTGCCGATGATGGCTACGCGACCTTTGGCTCACTGACAGCCATTCGGGCACTGCAGGAACAAGGTATCCCTCACGCGCACTGCATCGTCATCATCGAGGGCTGTGAAGAAAGCGGCAGTTTTGATTTGCCCTACTACATCGACATGCTCGAAGATCGTATCGGCTCGCCAAGCCTCGTCATCTGTCTCGATGCCGAATGCGGTAACTACGACCAGCTTTGGTGCACGACATCCCTGCGCGGCAACCTGACGGGCACCTTGAGGGCGGACGTACTGACCGAAGGCGTACACTCCGGCAGCGCGAGCGGCATCGTTCCTTCGAGCTTTCGGGTGCTACGAGAATTATTGAGTCGTATCGAAGACGAGTCCACCGGAAAACTAAAGCCTGAGGCGCTGTACGTCGACATTCCGGAGCAACGCAAGAAACAGGCGGAAAAGGCGGCGAATACTCTACAAGACACGGTTCATCTCAAGTATCCGTGGGCCGTCGATGCACCGACACCGAGTGAAACTCCCTTTGAATTACTGCTGAACAATACCTGGCGGCCCACGCTGAGCATCACCGGTGCTGACGGATTGCCGGCTCTTGTCGATGCGGGTAATGTTCAACTACCATTTACGACACTGAAACTGTCGTTCCGGCTGCCGCCAACCTGCGACGCGGGCGCTGCGGCGAGTGCCGTCAAAGAGATCTTCGAAACGGATCCACCGCCGCTGAGCAAGGTTGAATTTGATATCGAGTCGACCATGGCAGGCTGGAACGCGCCGCCCGTAGCCAGTTGGCTGGAGGCGTCGATGCACAAGGGTTCCGAGGCCTTTTTCAACAAGCCATCGATGTACATGGGCACGGGCGGTACGATTCCGTTCATGGGCATGCTTGGCGAAAAGTTTCCGGACGCACAATTCCTCGTGACCGGATTGCTAGGACCGAAGTCCAACGCCCACGGACCTAATGAGTTTCTGCACATCGAAACCGGGAAACGTCTGACCTGCTGCGTCGCGCAGGTAATCGAGGATCATTTCAAGCGTTAGTGATCTTGAGCAGGGTTTTCGTCACGACGTAAACATGATCATGATACCGGCCGCGACAGCGGAGCCGATGACGCCAGCCACGTTTGGTCCCATGGCATGCATTAAAAGAATGTTATGAGGATTCGCGTCCAGACCAACCTTGTTGACGACGCGTGCCGACATCGGCACGGCCGAAACACCTGCCGCACCGATCAATGGATTGATCGGATGTTTGGACACACGATTCATCAACTTGGCCATCAACACTCCACTCGCAGTACCGATCGCGAAGGCGATGATACCCAGAAGCAGAATGCTGAGCGTGCTCGGCACCAGGAACTGCTCAGCGCTGAGCTTTGATCCAACCGCCAGGCCGAGAAATATCGTCACAATATTGATCAGTGCGTTCTGCGTCGTATCAGAGAGTCTGTCCACGACTCCGCATTCGCGCATCAGGTTGCCGAAACAAAGCATACCGAGCAGAGGCGCAGCCGATGGCAGCAGCAGCGCGACAAGCAGCAACAGAACCAGTGGAAAAATAATCCGCTCGGTTTTGGAGACTTCCCGCAACTGCACCATTTCGATCTTGCGTTCGGCCTCGGTGGTCAGCGCCCTCATTATCGGTGGTTGAATAAGCGGTACGAGCGCCATGTAGGAATACGCGGCGACTGCGATCGCGCCCAACAAGTGCGGCGCCAGCTTCCCGGCGACGTAGATGGCTGTCGGCCCGTCGGCACCACCGATGATGGCAATCGCCGCCGCTTCGCGTAAGGAAAAGTCCATCACACCCATCGCCGACAACCCGAGGGCGCCGAGCAAAGTGGCGAAAATTCCGAACTGGGCCGCTGCGCCGAGAAACAAAGTTCTGGGATTGGCAAGCAGTGGACCGAAATCTGTCAGCGCCCCGACACCCATGAAAATAATCAGCGGGAACACGCCGGTTTCGATGCCAAAGACATAAGTCAGGTGTAACAGCCCGTCGCCTGTTGCGATTTCGACACCCGGAATATTGGAGAGCAAGCCGCCAAACCCGATTGTCACGAGCAGCAGCGGCTCGAACTTACGCACGATGCCGAGATACAACAGCAACAGGCAAATGCCCAGCATGACGACTTGCCCGGCGCTTATTTGGTAGAGGCCTGAGCCCTGCCAGATTTGTTCGATCAGCTCCATGGCTCAGTCGATCCCGACCAACGGGTCACCAACCGCAACGACGTCACCCTCGGCGACGAATACGCCGCTTATCGTCCCGGTCTCCGGCGCGACAACCGTTGTTTCCATTTTCATGGCTTCGACGACCAGCAGCGGCTGCCCCCTCTCGACTTTGTCGCCCGATGACACGTGCACTTTGAAAATATTACCTGCTAACACCGCCTTAACCGCATTAGCCGGCGGCGAGCCGACCGACTCTGCCGCGGGAACTGCTGGCTGTACGCGCGACAAATCGCCGCTGTCTGCGACTTCGACGGTGAAGCTCTTGCCGTTGACGCGGACCGAGTACACCGACGCGACCTGTTTGCCGCCCGACGGAGCGGCGGCAACCGCCGCGGATGCGTCCGGCAACGGCTCAAACGCGTCTGGGTTGTCCCGGTTCTGAAGAAATTTGATGCCGATCTGCGGGAAAAGAGCGTAGGTCAATACATCGTCAATCATCTCATCAGCAAGCCGGATTCCCTTGTCCGATGCGATCCGGGTCAATTCTGCGGTTTGCTTTGCCACTTCAGGCTGCAGCAGATCAGCCGGTCTGCAGGTTATTGGCTCGGAGCCCTCGAGAACGCGCGCCTGCAGGTCCGCATCGACCGGCGCGGGCGTTGCACCGTATTCCCCCTTGAGGATGCCGGCTGTCTCTTTTGTAATCGTGGCGTATCGCTGACCCGACAGCACATTGATAACAGCCTGTGACCCGACGATTTGGGAGGTGGGCGTGACGAGCGGCAACATACCGAGGTCCTGGCGAACCTTCGGAATTTCGTCCAGCACAGCATCGAGTTTGTCAGCGGCGCGTTGCTCGCGGAGCTGTATCTCCAGATTCGTGAGCATGCCACCGGGAACCTGTGCGACCAGGATTCGCGAGTCTATGCCTTTGAGCCCGCCCTCGAACTGCGCGTACTTTTTTCGGACTTCGCGAAAATAAGCGGCGATTTCCTCGAGTAGCAGCAGATCGAGCCCGGTCGATCTTTCGGTATCTTCGAAAATTGCCACCAGCGACTCGGTAGGTGAGTGACCATAGGTCATACTCATTGAAGAGATGGACGTATCGATATTATCGATGCCAGCCTCCACTGCTTTGACGCAGCTTGCTGTCGACATTCCAGTTGTCGCATGGCACTGCATGTGAATCGGAATGGATAGCGCTGCCTTGAGGCGCGTCACCAGTTCGAAGGCAACAAAAGGTTTGAGCAACCCGGCCATGTCTTTGATACAAAGCGAATGCGCGCCCATGTCTTCGATCTGGCGGCCGAGGTCTACCCACAGGTCCAGCGTGTGAACCGGGCTGACCGTGTAAGAGATCGTACCTTGTGCATGCTTGCCGAGCGCAACGGTCGCCTTGATCGCCGTCTTCAGGTTGCGGACATCGTTCAATGCATCGAAAATTCGAAATACATCGACACCGTTGACCGCGGCCCGCTCCACGAACTTTTCGACCACGTCATCGGCATAGTGTCGATAGCCAAGAATATTTTGACCGCGAAACAACATTTGCTGCGGCGTAATTGGCATCGCTGCTTTTAAGGACCGAATTCGTTCCCACGGATCCTCGCCAAGATAGCGAATGCAGGCATCGAACGTCGCACCACCCCAGGTTTCCAATGACCAGAAACCGACTTGATCGAGTTTCTCGCAAATCGGCAACATGTCGTCAATTCGCATACGGGTCGCCAACAAACTCTGATGCCCGTCACGCAAGACAACATCGGTGATTCCTAATGGTTTACTATCATTCATACTCAAAGCCGAAAATCCTGGTTCTCACGCTGGTGCCGGGTGACAGCCACGGTGATCGCCGCGATCTCATCGTCGGTCGCATCCGCAGATACCTCGGTACGCTGAAATCGCGTGATAAGGCGGGACATTACGGTCGTCACGATGACCAAGGTGGTCAGGAAAATGAACACGGTGCCCATGCCAGCAATCATCAGAGTCACGCCTTGATCTATCAGCTCATTATGCATATGCGGTCACTCAGTTTTCACGAACGGTCAATTATACTAATTTACCCTGAGCCAAGATGCGCCATATTGTGATCAGACAGTCTTTAATGGTTGCGTCCGCAGCAATGCTGCTCCTGTCGCCAGACCTTGCAGCCGCGCCACTCGACGAGGCTCAGCTCGAGGCCGACCATGTCATTGTCGGCGAAGTGCGGCTCGTAAAAAACAATGTCTTCGATACCTCGAATCCGCAAGAAAACAACATCCTGTATCGGCTCGTCAACCGCCTGCACATGATCACCAAAGACTCGACTATCCGGCGGCAACTCTTGTTTAAGTCCGGCGAAATTTATTCGAAACGTCTGGTCGACGAATCTGAGCGAATTTTGCGCGGCAATACCTACTTTTACGACGTTTCCATCAAACCGGTAGATCGCCGCGACGGAGTCGTCGATCTGCTCGTCTCCACGAGTGATGTCTGGACCCTGAAACCAGGCCTTTCGATCAGCCGAAAAGGCGGTCAGAACAAGACCACCGTCAATATTGAGGATCTCAACCTTTTCGGTCGTGGCCAGATTTTTCGCATAGCGAGGTCCGATGACGTTGATCGAGTATCCAAATCCGTCGAGTTTCATGACCCGCATCTCGGAGATAGCTGGCTTTCGGCAAGACTCCTGTATTCCGATAACTCTGACGGCAACTCAAGCATGTTGTCGCTGGCTCGACCGTTCTATGCGCTCGATACGCGTTGGTCGGCGGGTTTCACCTTTTTCAATGACGAACGGCGCACTGCCCTGTACCAACTCGGCGAGCAAGCAGCGGAGTTTCATCGTGAACGTTCTTATTTCTCTGCGTTCCGTGGCTGGTCGGCCGGACTACACAACGGTTGGGTACGCCGATACTCGGCTGGTGTCGTATTTGACGAGTTCGAATTCTCGAATGTGATCGACGGAACCTTGCCTGCGGCGATTCCACAGGACAGAAAACTCAACTACCCATTTTTCGGTATTGAGATCCTCGAAGACCACTACGAAACAACCACCAATCGCGACCAGATTCAGAAAACAGAAGACTTCCTGACGGGCACACAGGTCAAGGCCACTCTGGGGTGGTCAGATCGAGGATTCGGCTCTGATCGCGACGCCATTTTGTATTCTGCAAGCGCGAGTCGTTTGTTCGGCGACCTGACGTCGTCATCTTTATTGTTATCCGGGAAAACCAGTGGCCGCATCGAAAGCGGCAGTACCGCGAACGCCTTGATGCGCGCCGATGCCCGTTACTACTTGCAGCAGTCGGAAAAGCGCCTGTTCTTTACAACAATCTCGGCAGCCCGTGGCCACAAGCTTGATCTGGACTCGCCTCTTGAACTCGGCGGAGATACGGGCCTGCGTGGATACCCGCTGCGCTATCAATCCGGCGACGCAAGTCTGTTGCTGACTGTTGAGCAGCGTTATTTCTGGGATTGGTATCCATTTCGTCTGTTTCGGGTCGGCGCTGCCGTATTCGCCGATATCGGGCGCGTCTGGGGCGACGACCCTCTTGGCGATAGCAATCTTGGATGGTTGCGCGATGTCGGCTTCGGCTTGCGTTTTGCGTCGACTCGAACGGGATCGCGCAAAATTATTCATCTCGATATCGCGTTTCCGATCGACGGCGACGATACGATCGACAACGTGCAGATATTGCTGCAATCGAAAAAACGCTTCTAGCGGCGAGAGTCCTCGATTCAGAAACGCGTGGCGACCATCGATGGCGTCAATTGCGAAATCGTCGAGCAGCCCATGAGTAGCATGTCGCGTTCGATTTCGTCTCTCAATAATCCGATTGCCCGGTCAACCCCTGCCGGCCCGGCGCCCGCAAGCGCGTACAGGTACATGCGCCCGCCCGAACATGCCGTTGCGCCCAACGCGAGCGCCTTCAGAACATGCGTACCACGTCGGATACCACCGTCGACAATAACTTCGATATCTCCACCCACCGCGTCGAGAATCGTCTGCAGCTGATCAAATGGCGAGCGTGATCCGTCAAGTTGTCTGCCACCGTGATTCGAAATCATAATCGCACTGGCGCCAACATCCACGGAACGTTTCGCGTCGTCTACCGACATTACGCCCTTGATCGCAAACGGTCCGCCCCACTCCTCAATCATCGAGGCGGCATCGTCCCAGTCGATCGTGCGCTTTATTTCCGTGTTCAGGTAATCGACGACCGAACTTTGCGTTTTCGAACCCGCCTCGATAACTGATGAAATATTCGGAAGGTCGAATTTTTCTCTTAATACGTAATTTATAGTCCAGTCCGGATGCACGGCAAAACTCAACAGGCTACGTAAACTCAGCTCGGGCGGCGTCGTCATTCCCGTCAAATAATCACGCTCTCGATTGCCCGCGACGATGGTGTCGACGGTCAGCGCCAGCGCAGGAAATTTGGCCGCCTTACAGCGATCCATCAAATCCCTGGTGAGACCGGCGTCGTTGTGCACATAAATCTGGAAAAACTTTGCGGCATTGTTTATCGCACCGAGCTCCTCGATGCTGCGCGTGCCGATCGTGGAAACACCGAACATCGTTCCGTATTTTTGTGCCGCCTGCGCGATCGCATGCTCGCCGGAGTGATGAAACAAGCGCTGCATCGCGGTTGGCGCAAAGAAAAGCGGCATTTCAAGACGTTGCCCAAGCACCGAAACCGACATATCGATGTCTCCGATGCCGGCGAGAACGTTGGGCACCAGATCCACCGTCTCAAACGCACTGGTATTGCGTGCAAGAGTCACCTCGTCGTCGGAGCCGCCATCAATGTAATGAAAAATTGGCGACGGCAGCCGCTGCTTGGCTAACTTGCGAAAGTCGCTGGTGCGATAGCAGTTTTTTAACCGCAATGATCTATACCTGCGCGTATTAAGACCTCGTACAGCTGCCAAGGATACCTTAGAATCACAACACGATGCCGCTGGTTGCTCACAACGATTTGCCTACTTTTCAGTTACTTCGGGAGCGAGGTGAAGTCGTGCTCACGCTGGAACGGGCGCGCGCGCAGGATATTCGGGAATTGCACATCGGCCTGCTGAACATGATGCCCGATAAGGCACTCAGGGCGACCGAGCAGCAGTTCATTCAGCTGGTTGGCAGCAGCAACCCGATCGCCCAGTTTTTCGTGTATCCCTTTTCGTTGCCGGAGTTGAATCGTAGCAGCTGGGCCCAAAAACATATCCGCCAGTACTATTTCGAATTCGAAAAGCTAGCCGAACAGGGGTTGGACGCACTGATAATTACAGGTGCTAACGTAGCCAACCCGTCGCTGCAGCAGGAGGCGTTTTGGGACCCGCTGATCGAAATCGTCCGCTGGGCGGATGACAACGTGGCTTCCATATTTTGTTCCTGCCTGGCGACGCATGCGCTGGTCAAACACTATCACAACATCGACCGGCAGAAATTACCGGAAAAGCGATGGGGGGTGTACAGCCACAATGTCCGAAATAGAGATCATCCATTGCTTCGGGACGTCAACACTCGTTTCGATGCCCCACACTCACGCTACAATGAAGTTACCGGGAAACAACTCGAAGACGCCGGGATCGTGGTTCTTGCCGAGAGTCCTGAGGTAGGAGTACACCTTGCGGTCAGCCCGGATCTATTTCGCGTGATGTATTTCCAGGGCCATCCGGAATACGGCATACGCAGTCTGCTCAAAGAATACAAACGGGAAACGTCGCGGTATCTCAGCGGCGAACGCGACTCGATTCCACGAATTCCGGAAAACTATATGACGGACGAAGGCGTACAGCTTGCTGCCCGATATCTGTCGGAAGCACAGCAGGCGAAAGCGGCCGGTGATGCATTGCCCGATTTTCCGGAGCAGGATTTCGCACCGCACATCGACAACACCTGGGGCGATACTGGAAGAGCGATCGTCAATAACTGGCTGGGGCTCGTTTACCAATTAACTAACCTGGACCGCCAGCAACAATTTATGCCGGGCGTCGATCCGGACGACCCGTTACAATTACGGCATACCTGAACAAGGAAATAGGCAGCATGGGATTCAAGACCAGGCAGATACACGCTGGCGTTACGCCAGACCCGATGACAGGCGCAATCCTGACACCGATCTACCAAACCACGACCTACGTGCAACCGTCTGTGGACGAGTACATGAGCAAGGGATATACCTACTCCCGCTCGGGCAACCCGACCGTCAAAGCGCTGGAACTCAAGCTTGCCGATCTCGAAGGCGGCGTTGACTGCGCGTGCTTCGGTACCGGAATGAGCGCCATAGTCGCCGTCATGCTGGCCTTTCTTGAGGCTGGCAAACACGCGATAGTGTCAGATGTCGCCTACGGCGGAACTTACCGGCTCTGCACCAAGATTTTGAATCGCTTTGGCATTGAATTTACGTTTGCAGACACTGCCAACGCTGAGGACGTGGCGGCCGCTATTCGTGACAATACCGCTCTGATCCTGACAGAAACGCCGGCCAATCCGACGATGAAGTGTTCTGATATCGCTGCGATATCGGCGATAGCCAAGAAGGCCGGCGCCATACACGCGGTCGACAATACATTCCTGACACCCTACTACCAGCTGCCGTTCGAACTCGGTGCTGACCTGTCCATTCACAGCACCACAAAATACATAGACGGCCACAATGCGACCGTCGGTGGCGCCGTGATCAGCAAATCGGATGAACACGCAGAGGCCGTACGCTTCATTCAGAACGCTACGGGCACCATCATGTCACCACAAGTGGCGTGGCTGACATTACAAGGCTGCAAGACCCTGTCGGTCCGCATGGACGCGCAGTCCGCAAGCGCCATGGAGATCGCAGAATTTCTCGAGGCACACCCGAAGGTCGAACAGGTCATGTATCCCGGCCTCGCCTCATTTCCACAACATGAGTTGGCCACCCGACAAGCGAGTGGCTACGGCGCAATGCTTTGGTTCGAGGTCAAGGGTGGGCTAACCGCCGGCAAGAAGCTCATGGATAACATCGAGCTGTGGAGCCTGGCCGAAAATCTCGGTTCCGTGGAGTCGCTGATTACGCACCCGGTCACGATGACTCATGCCGATGTTGAGGCCGCCGAGCGCCAGCGCGTCGGAATTATCGACGGTCTCGTGCGCGCGTCAGTGGGCCTCGAAGACTGCGACGACCTGATCAACGCACTTGAGGCGGCGCTCGAACAAGTCTGAACCATCACCCTATCCTTGATGAGTGGCCATAACTATGTCGCGTTTTCTGGATTTTGACACACTAAGCCTGCATGCAGGTCAAATCGTGGACCCCGAGTTCGGCGCACGAGCTGCGCCCATCTATCAAACCACGTCATATGTATTTCCGGATACCGACACAGCTTCGTCGATTTTTAATCTCGAGCGCGGCGGCCACGCCTACTCTCGCATTACCAACCCCACGGTTGCCGTACTGGAACAGAGAATCGCCGCACTTGAAGGCGGCTCAGCAGCAATTTGCACGGCCTCGGGAATGGCCGCAACGTATTGCGCCATCATCTCCCTGTTGAGTCAGGGCGACCACATTGTCGCGTCGACGCAAATGTACGGCGGCAATATCAGCCTGATGAAAAATACCTTGCCCCGCTTCGGCATCACCACCACGTTCGTAGATCCGACGGACTCAGATGGTTTTCGCGCAGCGATTCAAGACAACACGCGGCTGATTTACGGCGAGCTTATCGGCAACCCCGGTCTCGACATTCTCGACCTCGAAGCGATCGCCAGGATCGGCGCAGACAATCATGTGCCGATCATGATCGATGCGACTTTCAACACGCCATATCTGTGCCGCTGCTTTGATTACGGCGCCAATATGATCATCCACTCGGTTACCAAGTGGATGGGCGGCCATGGAACGGCCATTGGCGGTGTCGTCGTCGATGGCGGCAATTTCGATTGGGGCGCAACCGACAAGTACCCGACGATCACCGAGCCGTACGCTCCTTTTTCAGGCATCAATTTTTGGGAAGAGTTTGGGCCCAGTGCGTTTGCCACCCGGATTCGCGCTGAGGCCATGCGCGATATCGGACCGTCGATGAGTCCGATGAATGCGTTCCTGCTGTTGCAGGGCATCGAAACACTCTCACTGCGCATGGACAAGCACCTGTCGAATACGATGGACTTGCTCGACTATCTATCGAGCCACGATCAGGTCGTGTGGGTAAATCATCCCAACCTGCCGTCACATCCAAGTCACGAGCTTGCGAAAAAGTATTTGCCCAAAGGCGCAGGATCCATCATCAGCTTTGGCGTCAAGGGCGGCCGCAACGCCGGCAAGGCCTTTATCGAAAATCTTGAACTCGCCTCTCACCTCGCCAACGTGGGCGACGCGAAGACGCTGATAATTCATCCGGCGACGACGACACACTCGCGAATTGACGCCGAGGCCCTGGTCGCCGCGGGCATCACTGACGACATGATTCGCCTGTCCGTTGGCCTCGAAAATGTCGCAGACATCAGGAACGACTTCGAAATCGGCTTTCGCGCCGCAAAACGCATCACCGAAGACTGACATGCGTTTTGCCGTAAACGGTAAACAGGTTTTTGCGACGACGGGCGGCAAACCGTTCGATAAACGCAGGCCGGTCGTCATTTTCTTGCATGGCAGCGGCCTGGATCACCTTTTTTGGGGACTGCATTCGCGCTTCTTCGCTTTTCGCAATTATGCTGTGCTCGTACCGGACTTACCGGGTCATGCGTGCTCCGAAGGACCGGCCCTAACCTCGATCGAACAAATGGCTGACTGGCTAAGTAACGTCGTTGTTGCACTGGATGCCAACAATATTTCGCTCGTCGCGCACTCACAGGGTTGCCTGATAGCACTCGAATTCGCGGCGCGTTTTCCGGATCGTTTGCGCTCTGTGTCATTCATCGCAAGCGGACTGGCCACGCCGGTCAACGATGCGCTATTGAGCGCCGCAAAGAACGACTCGGAAGCGGCAATAGAAATGATACTTGCCTGGGGCTTCGGTTCGGCTGGTCACTTGCACCAGGGCCGTATTCCCGGCAATTCAATGGTGGCCGGCGGGCGCAAAGTCATGCGCGGCAATACGCCCGGCGCGCTGGCGACTGATCTCAACGCCTGCAATGACTACAAGAACGGGTTAGCTGTAGCGCAACAAATCGCCGGCCCGATTCAGGTAATTGTCGCCGGCAAAGACCGGATGACTCCCGGAAAGGCCACGCAAGAGCTAATCGAGCACCTGAGCGATCCTGAGGTCACCGTCATTCGGGACTGCGGTCATATGATCCCCATTGAAGCGCCCAACCAGTGTCGCACCCTGCTGAAGGATTTTATTTTTTCGAACAACCCGGCGACGTAAGCAACAGCATTGAATTTACGCGAGAGTTCAGGACTTCATGGAGTCCGGAATTTTCTTTTGCGGCGGAAACCAGGGCGCCTTGCATACCGTTGCCGAAATTTCGCCGCCCGGGGATGCCACGACCAGCTCGGTGCCAACTTCAGCAAATTCGACCTGCACATTAGCCCACCCGACGTTTTTCTCCAGCCGCGGCGAGTACGCGCAACGTGTGACGTGGCCAATTCTGTTGCCGCCGTCCAAAACGTCCCAAAATACTTCGTTTGGGCTTACCAGTGCGCGACCTTGGATCTCGATACCGACCAGTCTACGTTTTGGTCCCCGTTCGCTTATTTTCCTGAGCGCCTCCTTGCCAATAAAGTCGGCGGGTTGCTCGAAATCTACAAACCGGTCCATGCCAATGACGTACGGATTGTCCGCCAGAGTGATATCTGACACGTAGGACAGCAGGCCTCCTTCTATACTACGAATCGTCGATGGTGCCGTTGGTGCAATATCGTAAGGTTTTCCCGCAGCCATCACTCGTTCCCAAAGCTCGTCTCCGTACTGACCGTCCCGCAAATACAGTTCAAAGCCAAGCTCACCACTCCACCCGGTTCTCGATACGACCAGTGGAATTCCGTCCAGCACCGTTTCTTTGAGCCTGTAGTACTTGAGCTCGACAGCCCAGTCACCAAACAAATCACGCGCTACTAAAGGAGACTTCGGGCCTTGTAGTTGTAACGGAGAAACGTCCGGCTCCGAAACTTTCACGGCCAGGCCGCTGTTGACTGCTACGCCCATGGCCCACCAAAGCACATCACCGTCACCGGGCGATAACCAGAAGCGTTGCTCCTCAAGACGCAGCATAACCGCGTCATTGACGATACCCCCGTCCTGATTGGTCAGGACAAGGTATTGGCACTGTCCGACCTCGCACTTCGACAGATCGCGGGGCGTCAGAAACTGGATGAAATCAAACGCGTCCTGACCGGAAATTTCGACCTGTCGCTGGCAGGCAGCGTCCCAAAGCGTTACATCGTTAACCAGGCTCCAGTAGTCGGCGACATCGTCGCCATAAGATGTCGGCATATACGTGTGGTTGTAAACCGTGAACGCCGTTGCTCCATACCGAAGCGTCGCCTCAAAAAAAGGTGACTTGCGAACACGGGGTCCAAAGGATATCTGTGGGAGTGTTCCTGATTGGCTCATTCGAAAAATCCTGATTAGGGTGCAAACTGGCTTGAAATTGCGTTTCCGCAGCGATCGTACGTGACCGGCTAGCGCTCGGCAATTCGGTATCGGGTATGCGAGAATCGCGGTCACAATAGCAAGCGGCAACATACAGGAATACGAATACATGGCTGAGCCTTGCATCATCACCGTGGCAATCACCGGATCAGTGCCTAGAAAAGAACACAATCCGGCAGTACCGATTACCGTCAGCGAACAAATCGAATCGACACAGGCTGCATTCGAGGCAGGTGCGTCGCTCGTTCACGTGCATACGCGCGAAGACGACGGCACGCCCTGTGCCGATCCGGATCGATTCGCGACGTTCCAGGAGGGCGTCAAGAAACATTGCCCTGGAATTATTGTTCAGTTTTCGACCGGCGGCAGATCCGGCATCGGCGCCGAACGCGGAGCGATGCTTCACCATCGACCGGACATGGCATCGCTGTCGACCGGCTCCTGCAACTTTCCGACAATGATTTATGAGAATTCCTCGGCGCTCATCGAGGATCTCGCAGCCAAGATGATCGAGTTCGATATCAAACCGGAAATCGAAGTGTTCGATCTCGCGATGCTGTACAACGCAGCAAAATATGCGGACTTGGGGGTACTTAAGGGGCCGTTACACGTGCAGTTCGTTCTGGGCGTGAAAAATGCCCTACCCGCACACCGCGACATCCTCGAGTTCGAGCTGGCAAAACTTTCCGAACTCCTGCCCGACGCCACCTGGGTGGCGGCCGGAATCGGTAGATATCAACTCGATGTGAATCGGTGGTGCCTGGAGCTTGGCGGCCATCTACGAACCGGTTTGGAAGACAATATTCGACTCAACGCCAAGCAGCTGGCACCGTCCAACGCCGCACTGGTTACCCGCGCAGCGGAGCTATGCTCTGAGTATGACCGCCGCCCCGCCACACCGTCGGAGGCGCGCTCGATACTCGGTCTGCGCGCCTGAGCAAGCGACCTGCCCGATCCGCGAGACTTTCCTGAAAAGCGTTAGTGTTTCGGTGTGGAGTTCTCTGGTAGCGCGAAAAACTGCAGTTCCCCGAGCTCCCCCTCCAGCGACTTCAGCGCCGCCGGACCTGCCTCTTCGAGTTGTGACGCCCACCGATTCGCCTCGGTCTTGTAATGGTCGTAAAGCTGTTCGCGCACGGCCAGCGACAATGTCGCCGGCTCCCCCTTGTCTTCGCTCAACGCGGCATCGAGTGAGAACGTTGTCAACAGATTTGCGTCCTGCTTATGCGACCAGGTTCCCGTGCTGAGATCAAAGTTATAAAGATTGAGAAAACGACGCCCGTGCCTGGCGACGAAATGCACGGCATCGATCACGTAGTCCGCTTCCGCATCGTCCATTACCCAATGTAATCCGATGCGGCACCAGCCTGGTTTCATGCCGCAAAAGCCGTCCTGCACAGCATGGCGGTAGCGTTCTGATGTCTCGAGATCGATATTCAACAAGCGGTGGCCGTATGGCCCTGCACAGGAGCAACCGGCGCGCGACTGAATACCGAAGAGGTCATTGAGCAGCGCAGTAACAAACTTGTGGTGTAAATAGTTGCCGGTGTCGCCTTTGATATTAAACGACACGATGCCAACTCGCTGCGACGCGTCCGGGTTGCCAAGGATTTCTATATTTTCATTATCACCCCAGCTCTCAAGCACCCGCTGCGTCAACTCGTGTTCTCTCTTGTAGATAACGTCAACGCCAACCCTGTCCTTAATCTGAAAAACCATTGCCGCCTTGAGTGTTTGCAATACGCCAGGAGTCCCTGCCTTCTCGCGCTCTTCTATTCCGGCAATAAAATCCTGATCGTCGGGACCTACATAATCGACGGTACCGCCGGCGCCGACGCTCGGCGGTAGCTCGCGATGGTAGATCCGTTCGTTGAACACCAACACACCGCTTGAGCCCGGCCCGCCGAGAAACTTATGCGGGGAAATATAAATTGCGTCGATCGATAGGTCCCGGCCGTCTTTCGATACCGGATTCATGTCTATCTCAACGTATGGCGCACAGGCCGCATAATCGAAGCACGCGATCGCGTCGTAAGCATGTAACAGGCTTGAAATATTGCGAACGTCGCTACGAATCCCTGTGACATTTGAGGCAGCGGAAAACGATCCAATGCGCAAGCGATCCTGATATTCCGGCGCCTGCAGCAATTCCTCCAGGTGCGCGAGATCGATATTACCGCTGGCGTCCATGCTGACTTCGACCGTTTCAACCAGCGATTGCCGCCAGGAAACTTCATTGGAGTGATGTTCGTAAGGACCAATAAATACGACGGGCTGCTTTTGGCCCAGGAGGCTCCGGAATGCCTCACTATCGAATCCGCAATCTGACTCATTCAGCATGTTGTCGATTTTTTGCCGCGTCGCAGGCGCCAGTGCGACACCGATAATCTGCTGCAACTTCTCGATAGCACCGGTCGCCCCGGTGCCGCAAGCGATTATGCGGCCGTTGGGCCCGGCATTAACCGACTTCTTGATGGCTGCTTCGGCCTCATGCAGCAACTGGCTCATGCTGCGGCCGGTAATATCGTCTTCGGTGTGTGTATTGGCGTAAATGCGCTGCAGACTCTGCAAATACGATTCGACAAAACGCAAACAGCGCCCTGACGCCGTATAGTCGCAGTACACCATGAGTCGCTCGCCGAAAGGGGTTTCGAACGTCGAATCGACGCCGACGATCTGCTGCCTGAGGTAGGCCGGATCCAGCTTGAATTCTCTCATCGGCTAGAGTGGACAATCGTGGCAATTCTTATTTCCGTTTTCATCTGTTCACGCCTGTGAATCTGCCGCTCCGCAGAATACGTCGTGCAAAGTCTCCATTACTTTAGTTGCTTCATCCCCGATCAGTGAATAGCTCACCGACTGTGCGTGCTTTCTTGCGCGGACGATTTTCTCGCGCCGCAATATTGCCAAATGCTGCGACAGTGCTGACTGGCTCAAACCAAGCACATTTTGCAGTTCACTGACCGTCTTCTCCCCGTCAGCTAGCTGGCAAAGAATCATCAGGCGCCACTCGTTCGCCATTGCCTTGAGCAGCTCGCAGGCGTGCGACGCCATTTCATGCAACTCAGACAGCCGAGCGATATCTTCCGGCTCGGCAGCGCTAGCTGATTCGGTCATAAGATGAGCTCTCTCAGCCATATTATTCATTGTGGCACCAATCTGCTGTTGCTTATCCAACAGCACATTAGCATATCCTGAAATACCTATTTATCCAATGGCGCTGCGGTCGGCGACCAAAAATGAGTGGCTATATTGGAGCTATGCACATAATTTAGAATGGGTCTAAAACACTCTATTCCACTAATAAAGATAATTCTGATATTCTAATATGCTCCTTGAAACAGCAACGTCCGAAACAAGCAGGTGATTTCCAATGTCCAGTGAAGCTCAAGTTG
>SMVB01285748.1_pt1 | contig 68495 bp, 55 predicted proteins | sample 2456461 | NCBI WGS metagenome assembly SMVB01 (sample SAMN11095934, study PRJNA526329) | marine sediment metagenome | biome: Marine sediment; feature: Surficial sediment; material: Deep marine sediment; isolation source: Hadal surficial sediment | place: Pacific Ocean | collected 2014-05 | depth...
CGTGGCCCAGGGCACGCGGATGAACAAGGTGACACAGCTCAGCCAGGAGATCGCGGCCACGCTACGGGCGCGGAGCGTGCGCATCATCGCGCCGATCCCCGGCAAGTCGACGATCGGCATCGAGGTGCCGAACGCCAAGCGCCGCACGGTCCGTATCTCCGAGCTGATCACGCAGAAGGCCTACGACAAGAAGCTCATGGCGCTGCCGCTCTTCCTCGGCATGGACGCGGAGGGCAACGTGATCGTCGAGGACCTCGCCCGCATGCCGCACCTCCTGATCGCGGGGACGACGGGCTCGGGCAAGTCGGTCTGCATCAACACGATCCTCGCGAGCATCCTCCTGACGCGCTCGCCCCACGACGTCCGGCTGATCCTCGTCGACCCGAAGATGGTCGAGTTGCAGGTGTTCGCGAGAGTCCCGCACCTCGAGCTGCCCGTCGTGTCGGACATGCGCCAGGCGACGCAGGTCATGCTCTGGGCCGTCGAGAAGATGGAAGGACGCTACGAGCTCTTCAAGAACGCCGGCGTCAAGAACATCAAGAGCTACAACGCCCTCGGCGAGGACGAGCTGCGCAAGCGACTCGGCGAGGACTTCCACGAGGATCGGACGCCGCGCCACGTGCCGTACATCGTGATCGTGATCGACGAGATGGCGGACCTGATGATGACCTCCAAGAAGGAGGCCGAGCAGGCGATCACGCGCCTCGCGCAGAAGTCGCGCGCGGTCGGTGTCCACGTGATCCTCGCCACGCAACGGCCCTCGACCGACGTCATCACCGGCGTCATCAAGGGCAACCTCCCCAGCCGGATCGCGTTCCAGGTGGCGAGCAAGATCGACAGTCGCGTGATCCTGGACGTGATGGGCGCGGAAAAGCTGCTGGGGCAGGGCGACATGCTCTACTCGCCGCCCCAGTCGTCCGTGATTCGGCGCGTGCAAGGCGCCCTGGTCGAGGATCACGAGCTCGAGGCGCTCGTCGACTTCGTCTGCACGGAGTCGGTGCAGACGTTCAACCAGGAGCTCGTCCAGACGACCACGGGGACGGCGGGGGCGGGCACGCCCGTCGAGCAGGGGATGGCGCAGGACGACATGTTCGACGAAGCCGTCCGGGTCATTCTCAAGACCCGGCGCGGTTCCGCCAGCCTGCTCCAGCGTGCGCTGGGCATCGGATACACTCGCGCGTCGCGCCTCATCGACATGATGACGGACGCCGGGATCGTTGGTGAGCACAAGGGCTCGAAGGCGCGCGAGATCCTCATGGACCTCGCGGATTGGGAGGAGATGAACCCGTCTCCTGCGGAGCAAGGGGTGAACGATGGTTGAGCAACCGAAGAAGTCCGAGATGACGCGCGACCTGGTCGGGGGGGCCCTGTTCATGATCGGGTCCTTCTCCCTCGTGCTCGTCAGCATGTCCCTGTTCGCCGAGTCCGGCCCGGGCCGGGCACCCCGCGGAACCGCCGCTCTCGCGGCCCGGATCGTCGCTGCCGGGGGGCACGCCGCGCCCATGCTCGGCGGACTCGGTCTGATCGTCCTCGGGGCGCTCATCGTGCTCCGGTCCCGTGCGTTCCCGGTCGGCCGGCACCTCCTCGGTTGCCTGGGGACCGCGCTGGGGCTGTGCGTCTTGCTCGGTGCGGTCACGGCTACGGGTGGGGGCGCGGTCGGCGCTGCGATCGGGGGGAGCGTGACCGGTGCGCTCTCGATCGCCGTCGGCGTGGTCGTGGGCTTCGCCGCGCTCATCGTGCCGGCATGGTTGGCCTGGTCGAGGGAAGTCGGGCGGATCACCCGGAATTACACACAAGGCCGCACCGTCGACCTGGCGAATACGGATGTGGATGGCCAAGGCGACGGCGTTTCCGCTGCGGAAGCGGAAGCGTTGGTACCCGACGCCAAGACGCTCGCCTATATGGAACAGGCGCTGCAGGAGGCCCGGGCCCACCAGCCGCCTGCCGTTCCCCTGGACGACCCACGATCGCAAGGCCATGTGCCCGAGGGGGCCACGGCGCTCGACCCGACAGATGCAGAAGAGCTCCTACACCGTTCGCCTCAAGCTGCTGCCAATCGTTGGCGCCCCGCCAAAGCCGGCGACGGGCCCGACGTCGCCGTTGGCGCGGATCTGGCTGCCGAAGCACCGGCAGCTCCCGCTGCTCGCGCAGAGCAAGCCAGCGAGCTGCCGGCCCAAGCGGACGTAGCGGAGGCCGAGGAGCGGGTCGAGATCGCGCCCGAGGTCCGGGCCGCCGCCGCCGAGCCCGTCACTCGCGGCGCCGCGACCCCGATCAAGGAGACCCACGTGCTCCTGAGTGACGGACCTCCAACCCCGTCGTGGGAACAGCCGGATCTGTTCGGTGAGGGCGAGTCGGAATCCGTGGCTGAGGTCGCGGGAACCCCCAAAGAGGATGCCGACGAGGCCGAGCCCGAGGCCGCTGTCGCCGAGGTGCCCGAAGTCGTCGACGAAGAGGACGACGAAGAGTACGAGGACGACGAGGACGACGAAGAGTACGAAGAGGACGACGACGAGGACGAGTACGAAGAGGACGACGAGGAGGAAGAGGAAGACGCGGAGGCCGCCGAGGACGAAGAAGAGGACGAAGAAGACGAAGAGGAGGACGAAGAAGAGGACGAGGAGGAAGAGGACGACGCGGAGGCCGCCGAGTACGAAGAGGAGGACGAAGAAGAAGACGAGGAGGACGACGAGGACGCTGCCGAGGACGAAGAGGAAGCCGCCGAGGCGAGCGAAGTGGAAGAGGGCGAGGCCGAGGAGCAGCTCCCCGAGGTCCCCGCTGCTCCGGAACCCGAGCTAGCAGCGGAGAACGAATCCCTCCCGCCTGGCGAATCGTCGGCGAGTGAGGCCGCGTCCACCGGCGACGAGCCGAATTCCGGCGAGCGCGAGGTCGTTCTCGTGCCCTCACCCGCGCGTGCTCCGGAGCCGGTCCTGAAAGCCGCGGCCGACCCGCCCCGTCCCGAGCGCACCCCCGCCGAGCTCGAGGACCTCGTGTACCAGGCGGGAGCCCTGTTCCTGGAGCGCGGTCGCGTCGCCGTCTCGCTCCTGCAGCGGAACTTCAACCTCGAGTTCGACGACGCCTGCGAAGTGCTCGACGAGCTCCAGACGCGCGGGCTCATCGGCCCGTACCTGGGAGGGCAGCGGCGCGATATACTCTTGACCCTCGAAGAGTGGACGGAAAAAGTGACGAGCGCCTGACCCTCCCTCTGGCCCAAGCCGCCGCCCCAACGGGCGGTGCTCTGTTCCGATCGTGAGCACCTCCGCCCTCGTCTCCCTGGTCCATCTCGGATGCGCCAGGAACCTCATCGATTCCGAGCTCATGCTCGCGAGGTTGGCGGAACAGGGCCTCGTCGTCACGGACGACCCCGCGGCGGCGCACACGGTCGTCCTCAACACCTGCTCCTTCATCGGCCCGGCGCGCGAAGAGTCGTACGCCTCCATCCGCGAGCTGCTGGATCGCAAGCAGCGGGGCGAGATCCAGGCGGTCGTCGTCGCCGGGTGTCTCGTCCAGCGCTACAAGCAATCGCTCGCGCAGGAGTTCCCCGGCGTCGACCTCTTCGCGGAGATTTCCGACTACCGGGCCCTCGCCGAGTCCGTCCGCGAGATTGTCGACGGGAAGACGGTGCCCGCGTACCTCGCGAGCCCTGGCCTGCGCCCGGCGGAGCGGGAGGGCTCGCGGCTGCTGGCGACCCCCGGCTCGTACGCCTACCTGCGCATCTCGCACGGGTGCGACCACACGTGCTCCTTCTGCGCCATACCCTCCATCCGCGGGCCGCATCGTTCGAAGCGGCCCGGAGCGGTCCTCTCGGAGGCGGAGGAGCTCATCGGCGCGGGCGTGCGCGAACTCGTCGTCGTCGCCGAGGACTCGACGGCCTGGGGCCGGGAGTTCGGGCTGGAGCTCCCGATGGTGATCGAGGGCCTCGCCGAGCTCGACGGGCCGCACACCGTGCGCGTAATGTACGCGTACCCCAACCGCTTCCCGTGGGACCTCACGCGGCTCCTCCGCGAGCACCCGCGCGTCGTGCCCTACCTGGACATCCCCATTCAGCATGCAGCCACGCCCGTTCTCCGCGCCATGCAGCGCGCGGGCAGCGGCGAACAGGTGCGCGCAACCCTCGATCGGCTGCTCGAGGAGGTGCCCGGGATCACGATCCGGACGACGGTGCTGCTCGGGTTCCCCGGCGAGCGCGACGAGGACGCCGAGGAGCTCGCGCAACTCGTGCGCGAGTACCGGCTATCGCGCCTCGGCGCATTCACGTACTCACCGGAGCAGGGTACCTCCGGGTACGAGCTCGAGGGTCGCGTCTCCGCGAGTGTGGCGCAGGCGCGTTGCGACGCCGTCCTGGCGGCGCGCGACGAGGTCCTGGCCGCCGATCAGGAGGCGCGCATCGGGAGCACGATCGAAGTACTCGTGGACGAGGTGTCCGACGACCTCGGGCGCGCCGTCGCGCGCGGGGACATGGACGCGCCCGAAGTCGACATGCTCGCCTTCATCGAACGCGCGAACGTGAGCGTGGGCGACCGGCTCGCAGTCCGGGTCGAGGGGCTGGACGCGGAATTCAACCTGATCTGCCGCCCGGTTCAGAGCTCCCGGAATACAGGGGAAGCGCCCGCATGAGATCGGAACAGAGCCACCCCAGACCTCCGCGGGAGCCTTGATCATGGGCGTCTTCGCACATTGGCCGAACCGCATCACGGCCCTCCGATTCGCGGGGGCCATGGTCCTCTTCGTGGTGCTCGCGGTGTATGGAGAGTGCGACCCGGAAGAGGTTCGCGGCGCACTCTGCATGGCGTTCTGGCTGTTCATCGTCACGGCGCTGACCGACTTCGTCGACGGGTACCTCGCGCGGCGCGACAACTACGTGACGGCCTTCGGCCGCATCGCGGACCCGTTCACGGACAAGGTCCTCATCCTGGGCACGATGATCTTCCTCTGCGTGATCCCTTGGACGCGCGAGCTGCTCCCGGCGTGGATGGTCGTCATCATCCTCGCCCGCGAGTTTCTCGTCACGGGGATCCGCGGCTACGTCGAGAGTGTCGGCGGCGAATTTCCGGCGGATGGGTTCGGCAAGATCAAGATGGTCGTGCAGTGCTTCGCGGTCGGTGGATTGCTCTGGCTCGAGGCGTACGACTGGCCGGACGCGTGGTTCACGTTCTGGCACGAGCTCGCGCGCTGGCTCGTGTATGCCACCCTGTTCGCGACCGTCGGGTCCGGCATCACGTACGTCATGAAGACGGGCAAGGTGCTCGCCAAGGCTGATCGATGAACTTCCTGAAGCTCGCGGTCGTCTCGTTCTTCTTCCTCGGATGCTCGCCGCTCATTCCCGGGACGGTAGGGACGCTCGGGGGCGTGCTCATCGCCTGGGCGCTGTCGGGGACGGAGTACTACCTCGCGTGGGTGCTCGTCACTTGCGCGGGGTTGTACCTCGTCACGCGCCCGCTGGGCGCCTGGGCGGAGGAGTACGCCGGCAAGAAGGACCCCGGCATCTTCGTCGTGGACGAGGTCATCGGCTACCTCATCACGGTCGCGTGGATCGCCGGGCCGAGCCCGCTCGCGCTCGTCGTGGCGTTCTTCGTCTTCCGGTTCTTCGACATCCTGAAACCACGCCTCGCCCGGCGCATGGAGGCGATCGGTGGGGGGCACGGCATCCTGCTCGACGATGTCGTCTCGGGCCTGTACGGTCTTGCCGTCATGGTCGCCGCCCGGCTCCTCCTGGGTGGCGCCGATGTCTGGAACCGCGGCCCGGACGCTTGGCCGTTCGGAGGGTAGAGCTTGGCGCGAACTCGGAAGGATGAGACACCCCGCAGGGGGCTGGGGCTCGCCGCCCGATTCGGGCTGGCCATGACGATCGCGCTGGCCGTCGTCATGGGGCTGTTCGGTTTCTCCCTTTTCAGTGCGACCCAGGGCATCGTCGACCGGTCGGTCGAGTCAGCGCTTCAGGCCTCCGCGCGGGCGATGGCCGAGGACCAGGGGCTGGAGATCTTCCAAACGGATTCCTCGGTGGTCGTGGCTGCTCCAGGCGGCAGGCCCGGCAAGCGCATCGGCATCAAGTTCATGGCAGGCGAGTTCAAGGGCTCTTCGGGCTACCTGTACCAATGGGACGACCGGGGCAACCTGGTCATCCCTGTCCGGTACGTCGACTCGCGGAGCGAGGACGTGGAACGAGCGCTGTGGTCGGCGGCTCAGGCGATGTCCGAGAACCAGCAGAGCAGGACGTATCGGCAGGAAGGCGAGAATGCGATCGTCTTCGGAGAGCAGAGTCTCGGCAACCGTTTTGACATCGTCTTCGAGTCCGGGAAGTTCGAGGGCGAGCCCGGACACCTGTACAAGTTCGACAAACGCGGCAACGTGGTCGTTCCCGTCCAGAGCCAGAGTCGGATCCACCGGAATCTCATCCGGCTCTTCTTGGCAGCGACGCTCACGGTGATCCTCGTGGGAGCCGGCGTGGCCTATTGGATCGCGCGCAAGGTGTCGATGCCGATCGAGGGCCTCGTCGACGACGTCCGGAACATCAGCCACGGGAACCTGCAGCACCGCACGCGCGTGCGGGGCGGCGGCGAGGTCGCCCTGCTCGCCCGCTCCATCGATCGGATGGCGAGCTCGCTCGAGGAGGCGCAGGATGCCGAGATCGAGCTCGGTATCCGCGAACGGGAGATCGAGGTTGCCCAGGAGGTCCGCGAGGCGCTCCTACCCGAGGGACAGCCCGTGCTCGAAGGCTACCGGTTCGGTGACCTCATGCTCGGATCGCCCGAGCCCGGCGGGGACTTCTACGACTACGTCGTCGCCGAGGGGCAGGTCGTCCTGCTCGTCTGCGAAGTCAGCGGCCAGGGCGTACCGGGGGCGCTGGTCGGCGCGACCGCCCGCGCCTACTTGCGGAACGAGCTGGCGCGCGGGGGCGAGCTCGTGGACACGCTCAAGCGCGTGAACCGGGACCTGGCGCGGGACGTGCGGCGCGGCATGTACGTGACCGCGCTCTGCGCCTCGATCGATCCTGAAGAGAACGTCGCGACCGTCGCGTGCGCCGGGCACAAGATCCCGCTGATTCGCTACTCGGCCGCCGAGCAGAAGGTGCGCGTCGTGCAACCGGAGGGGATCGCCCTCGGCTTCGACAAGGGCGCCGTCTTCGATCGCGGACTCGCCGTTCAGCGTGTGCCCCTCGAGCCGGGCGACCGCCTCGTGCTCGCGAACACGGGCACGGTTCGCGTCGTGAACTCCCACGGCGTGGAGCTCGGGGAGAAGGCCTTCTATCGCATGGTTCGCCAGGTAGCGCGCCTCGCCCCGGACGCGATGATCGAGCGGCTGCAGGCCGGGCTCGAGGAGTACGCCGAGGACGAGGATTTTCCCGCGGACATCTCCATCCTGATCCTGGCGCGGGAGGCCTTACCGTGAAGATCGCCGAGTTCCAGCAGCTCATCGAGAAGATCTACTTCGAGAAGGACTCCGCGCGCGGTCTGGCGGGTACGCACATGTGGTTTTGCGAAGAGGTCGGCGAGCTGACCCGCGCGCTCCGGCGCGGGAACTCCGAAGAGCTCGAGGGCGAGTTCGCGGACGTCCTGGCGTGGCTCTCGACCTTGGCTTCCATCGCGGGGATCGACCTGCAAGCGGCGGCGCACAAGAAATACGCGCAGGGCTGTCCGCGCTGCGCTGGCACGCCCTGCGCTTGCGGCTGAGGGTCCCGCCGTGGCGCGCCCCCCCGACCCCTGGCTCTTCGCGGTCGAGTCACCCGCGGCTCAGCCGGTCGAGCCGGAGCCGGACGCCGATTCCGCGCCGGCACTCTACGCGGACGTCGCCGTCAACCGCCCGATGCGATGCGAGTTCACGTACCGCGTCCCGGCGGAGCTCGTCGGGCGGATCGCGCCGGGTGTGCGCGTACTGGCGCCCTTCTCCGGGCGGCGCGAGGTGGCGGTCGTCGTCGGCCTGCGCGGCTCGACGGACGTCCCGGCGGCGCGGATCAAGCCGATCGCGGAAGTGCTCGACCCGGAACCCGTGGTCGACGAGGGGCTCCTCGAGCTCACGAAGTGGATGGCGTCGTACTACGCCTGCTCCTGGGGCGAGGCGCTGGCCGCGATCCTGCCGGCGGCGCTGAAGCGCGTGCGGCAACGTCGCAAGGTGGTCCAGCTCTCCGTCGCGGAAGGGGTGGGCGCCACGGAGCTCGCGACGCTCGCGGAGAGGCACGAGAAGCAGCACCGCCTGCTCCGCACGCTTCTCGAGCTCGACGCGCCGATCGAGATGGCGGAGGTGTTGCGCAGGCTCAAGCTGTCCGACTCGCCGGCGCGGACTCTCGCGCAGAAGGGCTGGATACGGATGGAGCGCGTCGTGGCGGAGACCGACGAGCTGCTCTCCTCGGCGCGCGACCTCGCGCGGGAGCGACCGGAGCGGCTCACACCCGAGCAGGGCGCGGCCATCGCGACGATCCTCGAGCGCCTCGAGGCGGGGACCTTCGGCGCCTTCCTCCTCCACGGCGTCACCGGCAGCGGGAAGACGGAGGTCTACCTGCGCGTGATCGAGGAGGCGCTCGCCCAGGGCAAGGGTGCGATCGTGCTCGTCCCGGAAATCGCCCTCACTCCGCAGACCGTCGGCTGGTTCCGGTCGCGGTTCGGGGAGATCGCGGTCCTGCACAGCAAGATGACGGACGCGCAGCGGCTCGAGATGTGGATGCGTGTCAAGCACGGCCAGGCGCGCGTCGTGGTCGGGGCGCGCTCCGCCGTGTTCGCGCCGGTCGCGAACCTGGGTGTGATCGTGGTCGACGAGGAGCACGAGAACTCGTTCAAGCAGGGCAACGTGCCGCGCTACCACGGCCGCGACGTGGCCGTCGTGCGCGCGAAGAACGCGAACGCGGTCTGCATCCTCGGCTCGGCGACGCCCTCGCTCGAGAGCTGGGAAAACGCCCGCCGCGGCCGGTACGAGCGGATCGAATTGACGAAGCGCGTCAAGGGCGGTCGCATGCCGCGCATCGACATCGTGGACATGCGGCTGGAGAAACCCGAGCGCGCCGAGACCTCGCTCTTCTCGCGCCACTTGCGCCGCTTGCTCGAGGGCGCCTTCGAACGCAAGGAGCAGTCGATTCTCTTCATGAACCGGCGCGGTTTCTCGCCGGTGCTGTGGTGCCGCGAATGCGGCCTCACCGTGCGCTGCTCACAGTGCGACGTCGCGCTCACGTTCCACCGCCGGATCGACCGCGCCGTCTGCCACACCTGTTGCGAGGAGACCCGCCCGCCGAAAGCGTGCCCGACGTGCACGGCTCCGGCGCTCCGCTTCCTGGGCGCCGGCTCCGAGCGCATCGAGCAGGCGATCGCGACAGTCCTCCCGAACGCGCGCGTCCGCCGCATGGACTCCGACACGATGCTCCGCCGCACGGACTACGAGGAGACGCTCGACGCGTTCGGTCGCGGCGAGGTCGACGTGCTCGTCGGCACGCAGATGATCGCGAAGGGCCTCGACTTCCCGCGCGTCACCGTGGTCGGCATCGTCTCGGCCGATTCTTCTCTGCACCTGCCCGACTTCCGCGCCTCGGAGCGCACTTTCCAACTCATCTCCCAGGTCTCCGGCCGCGCGGGCCGCGGCGACCTCGAAGGCCACATCGTCGTGCAGACGATCACCCCCGACCACCCGGCGATCGTGCAGGCCGCGCGCCACGACCACGAGAACTTCGCGCGGCTCGAGAGCGACCTGCGCCGCGAGCTCGGCTACCCGCCCTACGGCCGGCTCATCCGCGTCGTGTTCGAGGACGAGGACGACGCGCGCGTCCGAGCCGCGGCCGATCGGTTTGCGTCCGCCCTGACGGACGGACTCGCGGGCGAGCCGGTCACGGTGCTCGGACCGGCGCCGGCGCCGATCGCCTTGATCCGGGGCCGCCACCGCCAGCACGTGCTCGTCAAGACCGCCACAGACGGCACGGGCGCCGCCCGCGCCCGAGCGATCCTCGTCCGACTCTCCGCTGAGTGCGCCCGGCCGCGCGTCATCATCGATGTGGACCCGGTCGGGATGCTGTGAGTCTCCACCCAGGCGTCCCAGCGCGCGTGGTTGGCGCGAGTGCGTTGATGCTCAGTCTGCTCGAGAACCGGCAGCACCTTCCAGTCATCGAGCTGCGACGGGTTGCCTGACGTGCGAGGTCGTCACCGTCGCGATCGGTGGCCGCGCTCGATCGGGACAGCGCCATGCCTGCAGCGCCCGGAGCTCCTCTCGATCGGCGAGGATTCAGGCGGCACGGTCTCCGGCCGTCGCTGGGCCACGGCACCTTCACCCCCTCCTTCAGCATCTTCGGCGACTTCAGTGTGCAGGCGATCGCGAGCGAGCGGCGGCCCGTCAGCCGATTCCTGCCCAGCCCCGTCCGAAGTCGCCCATCAGCTTCCTGTGCCATTCTGAATGAGACGCGAAGTCCATTTCGCGTGGGACACTGCCGCGTCGCGTCTCGGCCCGGTGCGCGAGTGCGAAACCGCTAGCTGGTCGGCGACGCGACCTTGTCGGGTTGCGCCAGCACCATGTCGCGGAACCGGAGGAAGAGGTGCGCCGAGTCCAGGGGTCCCGGGGCGGCCTCCGGGTGGTATTGCACGCTGAAGAGCGGGGCGGTCGTGTGCCGGCAGCCCTCGACCGTCTGGTCGTTCAGGTTGACGTGCGTGAGCTCGAGGCTCTCCGGCAAGCTCGCGGGGTCCACGGCAAACGAGTGGTTCTGGGACGTGATCTCGACGCGGTTCGTCAGCATGTCGCGCACGGGGTGGTTCGCGCCGTGGTGGCCGAACGGCATCTTGTGCGTCTTCGCGCCGAGCACGAGCGAGAGGATCTGGTGGCCGAGGCAGATGCCGAAGATCGGCAGCTTGCCGACGAGGTAGCCGACCGCGTCCAGCGCCGGCTTCACCGCTTCCGGGTCCCCGGGGCCGTTCGACAGGAACACCGCGGCGGGATCCATGCCCAGCACGTCGCTGGCCGGCGTCCAGGCGGGGACGACGGTCACGTCGAAGCCGCAGTGCACGAGGCTGCGGAGGATGTTGCGCTTGGCGCCGAAGTCGTACGCGACGACGCGGATGGGCTCGTCCGAGGTCACGCGTGCAATCTCCGCGGGGTACGAGTCCGGGTAGGGCTCGCTCCACGAGTACGGCGCCTCGCACGACACGACGGAAGCGAGGTCGCGGCCATCGGTCGATGTCGTCGCCCGCGCCTTGGCCACGAGCGAGTCGTGGTCCGTGTCGATGGTCGAGACGACGCAGCGCAGGCAGCCCTCGGTCCGGACGGTCTTGGTGAGGAGGCGTGTGTCCACGCCTTCTATCGCGACGACGTCGTTCTTCCTGAGCCACTCGGGGAGGGTGAGGTCCGAGCGGTGATTGCTCGCGATCGAGGACATCTCCTTGACGACGAACGCTTCGGGCCACGCGCGTCCGCTCTCCGCGTCCTCCTCGGCCACGCCGCAGTTCCCGATCAAGGGATAGGTCATGAGCACGACCTGGCCGGCGTACGAGGGATCCGTGAGGATCTCGTGGTAGCCGGTCATCGCGGTGTTGAAGACGAGGTCGCCGCCCTTCTCGCCGCTCGCGCCGACGGCGCGGCCTTCGAGCACGAGCCCGTTCTCGAGCGCGAGGAATGCCCGGTTCGAATCACTCATGCCTGGCGTGTCGCTTGCGTCGTCCTGTTGATGAGCGCGGCCGCGTAGCCCGCGCCGAAGCCGTTGTCGATGTTGACCACCGTCACGCCGGAGGCGCAGGAGTTGAGCATCGCCAGGAGCGCCGCGATGCCCCCGAAGGACGCACCATAGCCGACGGAGGTGGGGACTGCGATCACCGGGCGGTCGACGAGGCCCCCCACGACACTCGGCAGGGCGCCTTCCATGCCGGCGACGACGATGAGGACGTTGGCCTCGCGCAGGCGCTCCGTGCGCGCGAGGAGCCGGTGGATGCCCGCTACGCCGACGTCGTAGAGGTGCTCGACCTCCGCGCCGAGCATGCGTGCCGTGATGACGGCCTCTTCGGCCACGCCTTGGTCGGAGGTCCCGGCGCTCACGACGAGGACGAGGCCGGTCGCCTCGCGCTCCGGGGCGCGGTCCACGGTCACGACGCGCGCGACAGTGTGGTGCTCCGCGTCGGGCAGGGCGGAGAGCAGGGCCGCGGCGCCGGTCTCGGGCACGCGCGTGACGAGCAGGCGCTCGTGCGCGGCGAGGATGGCCGTCGCGATTTCGACGAGCTGTTCGGGCGTCTTCCCCGCGCCGTAGACCACCTCGGGGTGTCCGCAGCGGAGCTCGCGCTGCAAGTCCAGCGTGGAATGGCCGAGGTCCTGAGACGGCCAGTGCGCGAGGCGTCGGACGCCCTCCGCGACGGTCAGGTGACCGGTGCTGACCGAGGCGAGGAGGGTTTCGAGTTCCTGGGGACCCAAGGCGGGAGCGCGCGTGCGCGGATTCGGCGCGACAGCTTACCGGAGCCGGGCCGGTAGGTCAGCGCGGGCTCGCGTCGAGGCTCCAGTCCGCCGCCTGGCCGGCCGCGAGGGCCTGCCAGCCGAGGCCGGCGATCATCACCGCGTTGTCCGTGCAGTAGGCGGGTGAGGGGAAGACCGTCCGGATCCCCTCCGCTGTCCCGCGGCGCGCCGTCACTTCGCGCAGGCGCCGGTTGCAGGCCACGCCACCCACGACGAAGAGGGTCTCCAGACCCTCCGCGTGAACGGCGCGGAAGGCGTTGTCCACGAGCGTGTCGACGACGGCCTCCTGGAAGGATGCCGCGACGTCCGCGCGGTCCGGAATCGACTCGGGCGCGGGCGTCGGCGCGCGGGCGTCGCCACCGCGGAGGTGGTACAGCACGGCCGTCTTCAGCCCGCTGAACGAGAAGCCCGGCTTGCCGTCCTTCGCCCGGTACCGCGTGAACTGGATCGCGCGCGGGTCGCCTTCCTCGGCGAGCGCCGACACCGAAGGGCCGCCAGGGTAGGGGAGGCCGAGCAGGTACGCGACCTTGTCGAAGGCTTCCCCAGCGGCGTCGTCGAGCGTCGTCGCAAGGAGCGTAAGAGCGAGCGGCGACTCCGCGCGGTAGAGCGCCGTGTGGCCGCCCGAGACGACGAGCGACACGTTCGGATACGGAGCGTCCTCGAGCTCCATCGCCGCGGCGTAGACGTGCGCCTCGATGTGGTGTACGCCGACGATCGGCAATCCACGGGTGAACGCGAGCGCCTTTGCGGTCGAGAGCCCGACGAGCAACGAGCCGATGAGCCCGGGGCGCGTGGTCACGGCGATCCCGCCGAGGTCGTCGAGCGTGAGCTCCGCTCCCGCGAGCGCGCGATCGACGACGGGCAGGATCGCGGCGAGGTGCGAGCGCCCGGCGAGCTCGGGCACGACGCCGCCGTAGACCGCGTGCTCCGCCGCCTGGCTCACGACCTCCGAGGACAGGATCTCGCGTCCCGCGCGGACCACCGCGGCCGCGGTCTCGTCGCACGAGGACTCGATGCCCAGCACGAGCTCGCTCACTTGTCCTCCAGCGCGGGCTGCGGGCCCGGTCGGTGGCCGGCGAGCAGCGCGATGGCCGCGTCGAGCTGGGCGTCCGCGGGGTGGCGCTCGATCAGCTTCGTACCTTCGGCGGCCTCCCAGGCCTCGATGGCGGGGATCGCATCGAGCGGCGGACTGTAGCGCGCGAGGAAGGAGTGGATCTCGCGCTGCTCGAGCGCTCCGATCGGGATCTCGACGTCGGGCAGGATGCCGTGCTCGCGGCCGGGGTCCACCGTCCGCTCGAAGTTCCTGTGCGTCGGTGAGTAGTAGTAGGCGGTCGTCACCTTCGCGCGCGTCTCTGTCTCGCGGAACTTCCGGATCGTCTGCACCATCCCCTTGCCGTAGGTGGGACTGCCGACGACGACGGCCGTGAGGTGGTCCTGGAGCGCCCCGGCGAGCACCTCGCTCGCACTGGCCGATCCGCCGTCGACGAGGAGCACGAGGGGCAAGTGCCCGTCCTGGCCCGCGGAGCTTCCGGACCGCCGCACGACGGGCTCGCCGCGACCCTCCACGGAGACGATCACCGCGCCCGGAGGGATGAACCGATTCGCGATCTCCTCCGCCGAGTCGAGCACTCCGCCGTAGTTCCGGCGCAGGTCGATGACGAGCGCCTGCATGCCGCGCTCAGTCAGGAACTCGAAAGCGCGCCCGAACTCCGCGGGGGTCTGGCGACTGAAGGACAGGATCGAGACGTATCCGATCGAACGGGTCTCGCCGATCAGGCGCGCATGCCTGACCGTGGGATCCACGACTGAGTCCGGCCGGATGCGCAGCTCGCGCCGCGCGCCGTCGAGCCCGAGCACGACGATCTCCAGCGCGCCCTGCTCGGGATCGTCGATGAGCTCCCGGAGCTCGGTCTCCGTGATCCCCGGGATGGGTCGGCCGTCGACCGCGAGGAAACGATCCCCGACGCGCACCCCCGCGCGCTCGGCCGGCGAGTCCGCGAGGGCGAAGAGCACCTGCCCATCCGCGATCGGCCGGCGGAAGACGACGCCGATCCCCGTGTATCGCCCCGTGGTCTCGCGCTCGAGCTCGATCGACTCGGCCCGGTTGTAATAGCGCGAATACTCATCGAGGGCCGCGACCATCCCGTGGAGGGCGTGATCGAGGAGCTCCTCGTTCGAGACCTCGCGCACGAACGACTCCCGCACGAAATCGCGCACGTCGCGGTAGTGCTCGATATCGGGCTCGCCCGCCGCCGGCCACACCTCCTCGACGATCAAGGCCACGAGCACGCCCGCGACCATTCCGCCGACGAACAGGGTGGAGCCGGAGCGGGTCATGGCGGGATGATACGGAGTCAGGACAAAATCCGCCGGCACTTGCGGCTGGCGGTCCGGTGCCGAGCACCGGACCGCCAGCCGCAAGTGCCGGCGGATTTTGTCCTGACTCCGTACTACGCGAGCTCCGCGAGCGCCAACTCGGCCTGCTCGTCGTTCGGGGCGACGCCGTGCCAGCCGGACTGGTTCTCCATGAAGGACACGCCCTTGCCGATCACCGTCTCGGCGATGATCGCGCTCGGGCGCTCCGTCTCCGCGGCGGCGGCGCAGAGCGCGGCGTCCACGGCGTCGATGTCGTGTCCGTCCACGTCGACGGCGTGCCAGCCGAATGCGGCGTACTTCTCACGCAGGTCGCGCACGTTCATCACTTCGCGCATGACGCCGTCGATCTGGATGTTGTTGAAGTCGACGATGACCGTGAGATTGGCGAGCCCGTAGTGCGCGGCGCTCGTCGCAGCCTCCCAGATCTGGCCCTCCTGGCTCTCGCCGTCGGAGGACGTGCTGTAGACGCGCGTGCTCCAGCCGTTGAGCTTGGCGGCGAGGGCCATGCCCGAGGCGACGGAGAGGCTGTTGCCGAGGCTGCCCGTGCTGAAGTCGATGCCGAGCTCGGCGTTCCGGTGCGGGTGGCCCTGCAGCGGCGATCCGAGCTTGCGGAACCGGAGCAACTCGTCACGTGGGATCAGCCCCTTCTGTGCCAGGAGGGCGTAGTACCCGGCGCACGTGTGCCCGTTGCCGAGGATGAACCGGTCGCGGTCGGCCGCGTGCAGGTTGGACCTGGTGAGCTTCAGGTGCGCGAGGAACAGGGTCGACATGAAGTCCGCCATGCCGAGCGGCCCCCCTGGATGACCACAGCCCGCGGCGTGCACCATCCGGATCACGTCGCGTCGGACCTCGTTCGCGGTCTCCCGGATCTCCGTTCTCTGCTCGTCGGTCAGCGTCACGGTCAGCCCTTTCTCGCAATGAGGTCCTTGGCGGCGGCGGCGATCGATGCGCCGTCGAGCCCGTAGTGCGCGATGAGCTCGCCCGCCTTGCCGCTCTGTCCGAACTCGCCGCGCATGCCGACCATGTGCATCGGTACCGGCCGACTCTCCACCAGGACGTGAGCCACGGCCTCGCCGAGCCCGCCGTTCACCTGGTGCTCTTCGGCCGTCAGGATCGCGCCGCATTCTTCGGCGGCCTGCCGGATCAGCTCGCCATCGATCGGGTCGATCGACGCGAGGCCGAGCACTCGCGCCTCGATACCCTCCCTGGCCAGGATCTCCGCCGCCTCCAGCACCTCGGCCACCTCGACTCCGCAAGCGGCGAGAGCGACGTCGCCGCCGTCTCGGAGGAGCGTCCCGCGCCCGATCTCGAACTGGTACTCGTCCGCGAGCACGACCGGCGTCGCCGCGCGCGACAAGCGCACGTACACGGGCCCCGGCGTCTCCGCCGCCACGCGGATCACCTGGCGCGCCTCGACGGCGTCGGCCGGCACGAACACCTTCATGTTGGGGAGGACGCGCATGAGCGCGATGTCCTCGAGCATCTGGTGCGACTTGCCGTCCTCGCCCACGGTGAGCCCCGCGTGCGTCGCGCAGATCTTCACGGACAGGTTCGGCACGCAGACGCTCTGCCGCAGTTGCTCCCAGGCCTTGCCCGCGGCGAACATCGCGAAGGAGCTCGCGAAGACCGTCTTGCCCATGGCGGCGAGGCCGGCGGCGGTGCCCATCATGTTCGCCTCGGCCACGCCCATGTTGAAGAAGCGCTCGGGATGCTTCGCACCGAAGGCCCTGGTCTTCGTCGAGCCGGAGAGGTCCGCGTCGAGGACCACGATGTCCTCGCGCTCGTCGCCGAGTTGGAGCAGCGCCTCGCCGTAGGCCTCACGGGTGGCCACTCTGCGTACGTCGCCGGTGGCGCGCGGGGCGATGTTGATTGACGGGCTCGACACGGATGTCCCAGACATGGGTTCTCAGGGGTGGGGTGTTCGCGGGGGGCGGCGGACCCGTGGGAAGAGCATTCGCGCGTTCGGCCCAGGCGATAGGATCGCTGGCGAGGGGATGGAATCGGGCTGCCGGGGTCCGTGCCAGGGGTTTCGAGCGCGGCGCGGGGGTCTCCACGGTCTTGTACTCCCGCCCGGAGGCCAAGGCAAACGCTCACCCGGGCAAGTTCGCGGGCTCGGGCGCCCGGCGGAGCCCGCTGCCCCGCGGGCCCCCGAGCCAGTTTTTTCGGGGTAGCTATTGGGCTCGGACCTCACTGTCCCCGATGGAGGACGGAGGAAGGACGGTGGAAGGTCACGTCCCTGTGGGCTCCTCAGGCTAAGCCCTTGCACCTCCGCTCGTTACGCCCGAATGTCCCGAAACCGAAGGCCTGGCATGATCCTCGCTGCACCGAACCCCTGGAATCAGTCGGGGCGGCAAGATCGTCATGGAGCAATGGTAATGAAGAGCAAGATCATCCTGACCACCCTCGTGGGCGGCCTCCTCCTCTCGTCGGCCGCCTTGGGGCAGGAATCGAGCCAGGGCGTCTCCCTGGCGACCGTGCGGGGCACGTTCCGCAAGGCCGATGCCGATGGGGACGGCGCGATCTCCGCGCGCGAAGCGGCCCGGGCGCGGATCCCGGCCAAGCACTTCGTCGCCCACGACATCGACGCCAATCGCAGCCTCACCCAGGAGGAGTTCGTCGCCTACTACCGGGAGCTGCTCGTGAAGGCCCGGCGCCCGGTGGGCAAGGACCTCGAGGCCGAGGTCGCGCGCGTCGAGACGCTCCGGCGCGCCAAGCTCGTGGAGCTGGAGCGGCAGCGCGCGGCCGACGAGTCCGGGACGACCGTGTCGCCGGCGGTCGCTCAGGGGACGGCCGAGAAGCTCAAGGCCGCGCAGGGCACCCTCGCGAAGCGCGGGCAGGCCTCCGGCGGTTCGCGGACGGAGATCCAGCAGGCCATCGATACGCTCGGGGACACCGGCACCAGCTCGCTCACGACGAGCGAGAAGCTGAAGCGGGCCAAGGACGCGCTCGAAGGCCGCTGGCAGGGGACGGGGTCGCCGCGGGAGAAAGTGCAGCGGGCCGTCGATGTCATGGAGGAGCGCGCGGCAGCCGTGGAGACGCCCGTCCAGAAGCCGGCGCGCGTCGAGGCGCCCGCGAGCGCCGAGGCGCCCGCGCTGAAGCAGGTCGCCGCAGCGGGCGTCGCCCCGGATTCCGAGACGACTGCCGCGGGTGAGACCGGCGACTCCAGCGGGCTGTCGGATGCCCGTCGCAAGCTGATCGAGCGGGCGCGCAACGCCCGGGCGAACGACGCTCCAGCGGGCAACCCGACGGCGAATGCGACGACCGCGCCGCCGAGCGAACGGGCCCGCGCGATCCTGAGGCGGCTCGTCGAGAGTGGCCGGATCACCCCTGACCAGGCGCGTGATTTCGACGCGATGCTCGCGGATCGCGCCGCCGCGACGACCGTGGGCAACGCGACGCCGATCGCCGACGAGAACGCCCTGCGGGCAGCCCTGCTGCGGGCGCAGGCCCAGGTCAAGGGCCAGCACCAGTCGGGTGCGATGACGGCGGAAGAGGCACGGCTCGTGAACTACGCCCTGGTGGCGCGGGCGCGCGTCATCGCTTCGACGCTGCGTCCGGCAGCGCGGGCCTCGGTGCCGGTCGAGCCGAAATCGGTCCGCCAGGAGACCCGACGGGTCACCACGGCGGCCGAGAGCACCCGCCCCGAGCGCAAGGCCCGCCCCGCGCAGGAGCAGCCAGCCCCCCCGCAGAGCGCGGAGCCCGCCCGGGCACGCGACAGAGCGGGACGGAAGGTCGGGCCCAAGGACGCGGAAGTCCGCGACCGGCCCGCGACGGAGCGGTCGACCCCGGAGGTGGAAGGCGTGAAGCCCGACACGCGGAGGGCACCCGGGGTGAAGAAGACGGATACCCCGCCCCCGGTCCGCGGCGCGGGTCAGCGCAGTGACGGCGGTCAGGACAGCGGTGCTCGGCGCAGTGGCGACGCGGGCACGGGCGGTCGTCGCGTCGGTGGCGAGGTCTGACTCTTCGGAGAGTGAATGGAGAGCGGGCCGCCTCGATCAACGAGGCGGCCCGCTCTCCGTTCGTACGGTAGTCCGTGCAGGCTCAGCTCGGCGTCGACTCGGGAGTCGCGTGGCGAATGGTCGAGTCGCCCGCCTCCCATCGGAAGCCGCTATCGATCCTGCCGTTCGAGCCGGGGATGTAGATCCGCGTCGGCTGGCCTTGCTCGAGCACGCAGCCGAGTCCCTCGCACTCCTTCTTCGCGAGGCGCAGCTCGCGGCGGTGCGTAGCGAGCTCCGCCAGCAGGTTGAGGTATCGCGTGGTCTCGAGCTTATCCTCGAATAGTGCCGTCGCCTTGGCGTCCAGCTCGCGAACCGACGCGAGGCGCTCGCGGATCTCCGCCGCGATGGACTCCAGGAGGGGCACCAACTTCTTCGCGTTCTCGAGGTCGTAGGACTTCTTCATGGCTTTGAGCCTCCTTGGCTACTCTCCTCTAGCCGACAGTACTACCGTTCCGAAGGTGTATTCCAACGGACGACAGAAGCGTGACCGGGAGTGCCCCAAAAGGCCCTGCTCAGCGATCCTCGGCGGTTTCCCCGGGCGCGATCGAGAATGAAATTCCCGTCATGTCCACCGTAGTGAACATGCCCTCTTCGGCCGACGACGGTGGCGGGAAGGAGCGTTCGAGGTTAGATTCTCGGGCCGCCGAGCGCGAGGCCCCACAACCATGTCCCAGCACATCGTCGAGATCGTACACAGGGAGGAGTTCTCTTCCGCCCACCGGCTGGTCAGCGCTTCGCTCACCGATGAAGAGAACCGGGCGCTGTACGGCCCGTGCTATTCACTCCACGGTCACAACTACGCCGTCGAGGTGACCGTGCGCGGTCCGGTGCGAGCGGAGACCGGCATGGTCATGGACCTCAATCGCTTGATGGCGTTGATGCAGGAGCACATCGTGAGCGAGGTCGACCACAAGTACCTGAACGACGATGTGCCCTATCTCGAGGGCGTCATCACCACGGCCGAAAACCTTGCCATCGCTTTCTGGCGGCGGCTCCACCCGCACATCGCAGCATTCGAACCATGCCTTCTACACCGGATACGCGTCTACGAGAGCCGGCTGAACTTCGCGGACTACCACGGGCCGACCGCGGGTTGATCAACCCCGACCTCATCCGCCGCCTGCTCGTCGAGCTCGGCGAGGATCCCGACCGTGAGGGACTCATCAGGACTCCCGAGCGCGTCGCTCGTTCCCTGATGGATCTCACGTGCGGCCAGGGGATGACCGTCGAGGAGGTCGTAGGGGACGGCGTCTTCGATGAGGACTGCTCCGAGATGGTGATCGTCAAGGACATCGAGTTCTACAGCCTGTGCGAGCACCACCTCCTCCCGTTCTACGGCCGCGTCCATGTGGCCTACATCCCGGACGGTAGGATCATCGGCCTGTCGAAGGTCGCGCGGATCGTGGACGTGTTTGCCCGGCGCCTCCAGGTGCAGGAGCGCATGACGGTCCAGATCGCCGAAGCGATTCAGGACACCCTGACTCCCAAGGGCGTAGGCGTCGTGGCGGACGCGGCGCACCTCTGCATGATGATGCGCGGCGTGGGGAAGCAGAACTCGTCGACCATGACCTCGTGCCTGCTGGGCAGCTTCCGGGCGAACGCGAGCACGCGCAACGAGTTCCTGGGACTCGTGCGCAACATGTAGTACGGAGCCAGAGCAAATTCCGCCGGCCATCGCGACGGTTGGTCCGGTGCCATGCACCGGACCAACCGTCGCGATGGCCGGCGGAATTTGCTCTGGCTCCGTACTACACGTCCAGGTCTTCGTAGCCCGAGTCCATGTGGTAAGCCTTCCAGACGACTTCGGCCACGTCCTCCGGCTGGTTCAGCTTGCTCTTGTCCCAGTCGCCGGGCACGCCCGCGAGCATCGATGTGTCGGTTGCCGATGGGTAGATCGTCGATACGCGGATGCCCTTCGCGCGGAGGTCCTCGCGGAGGGCGTCGCTGAAGCCGCGCAGGCCGTACTTGGAGGCGCAATACCCCACATTGCCGGCGAAGCCCTGCTTCGCGGCGATCGAGCACATGTTGATGATGTGCGGGCGCTCGCTCTCCTGGAGGGCGCCGAGGGCCTCGAGCGTCACGACGAAGGGGCCCGTGAGGTTGATGTTCAGGAAGCGCTGCCAGACGTCGAGCGTCAGCTCCTCGAACGGCTGCATGCTGAAGATGCCGGCGTTGTTCACGAGGAGGTCCATCGTGCCGTCAAAAAATTCGGTGGCGCGAAAGACGGCGGCCTCCGCGGAGTTGTGGTCGGCGATGTCCATCTGCACGGCGTAACCTTCGCCGCCGGCGGCATCGATCTCCGCGACCACGGCATCGAGCTGTTCCGAGTTGCGCGCCGCGATGGCCACTTTCGCACCCTCGCGGGCGAAGCGCACGGCGATGGAGCGGCCGATGCCGCGACCGCCGCCAGTGATGAATACACGAAGCTGGGTCATGTCTGGCTGGGGGATTGCGTGGATCGACGGAGCCCGATTCCGCGGAGAGCATACCTTCTGCGACTACCGGCACCCGGCCAAAAAGACGCCGTGGCGCGCCGCGGTCTCAGCACTAGAATGCGCGCATGGAGTGGAGCGCCCTCGGTACTCAGTTCTGCCTCGAGCTCGCTTTCGGAGTGCTCCTCGGACTCACCCTCATCCCGAAGGCGCCGCTCGGCGTGTTCTTCTATCGCCTGATGGGGACGACTGCGTTCCTCCCCCTCGCGGCCGCCGCCGTCCTCCCGGCCCTCTACGGGACGAGCCCGAGGGCGGACGGTGCGGTGCTCGCCGCGGCGGCCGGAGCGCTGGCGTTTCCCGTCGTGGTCGCTCCCGTCCGAGCCAGGACCCGGTTCCGGGCTCTCGCGTGGGCCACGGCCTGCACGGGTGTGGCGCTCGTGCTCACCGTCCGCGAGGCGCCTGAGGTGACGGGCGTGGGAGCGCTCGTGCTCGGCAGCCTGTCGGCGATGGCGACGGGCACCGTCGCCGGGGTGGTGGGGCTCGCGATGGTGGTCGGGCACTGGTACCTGACGGTGCCCCAGCTCCCGATCTCTTTTCTCCGGCGGCTCAACCGGATCGCGGTCGTCGCCATGATCGCTTCCGCGGTGTTCGTCGCGCTCTCCTGCGTCACCCATGCGGACGCGCTCCGCGACGCTGCGACTCCGCTGTTCTCCTCGTTCGGGCTCTTCTTCCTCAGTGCGCGGGTCGCGGTCGGGCTGGCGTTGCCGCTCCTGTTCGCATGGATGGCGGCCGGTTCACTCGCGTACGAGAACACGCGCTCCGCGACGGGCATCCTCTACGCCTCCACGGTCCTCGTGCTCATCGGCGCGGCGGTGTCCATCTCGCTTCAGGACACCTACGGCATACCGCTGTGACCGTCACCGACGTCTCCGGCCGCGTCCGCATCGACCTGCCCTGTTCCGGGGATCACGACCGGTTCGCGGTCGTCTACGCGGAGGGCGCGCCGCGCGTGCCCGCTGTCGTCCCATGTCCGGAGTGCGCCGCAGAGCTCCCCCTGCACCTCGAGCGCCTCACGGAATCCGGGGGCCTCACGGGCTGTCTCGCCTGCGGGCACCCCGAGCTCTCCACCCGCAAGGACTTCCCACGCGCGCTCGGGATCGGCATCGTCGTCCTCGCGGCGGTGCTCGTGCCGTTCCTGCCCAAGTGGTACCCGAGCCTGATCGCGGCCGCGATACTCGACCTCCTCTTGCATCGGTTCGCGCCCGAGGTCGTCGTCTGCTACGTGTGCGAGGCCGAGCACCGCGGCTTCCCGACGAGCCCGCGCCACCCGCGCTTCGACCGCACGATCGAGGAGCGCCTGCGCTACGGCGACCGCGCCGTGATGGGCAGTCCGATGCGACCGGGGGGAACCGCGGACGCCCCCGAACCGGAGCACTGACGTCGGGTGGCCGGAGCGGCTCAGTCCGCCAGCGCTCGCGCGAGCGCGGCCACCGTCTCCACCGGCGCCTCGCACGTGAAGTTCCGGCACACGTAGGCCCGCGCCCCGTTCGGACCGGGCTCGCGCCCTTCGAGCAGGGGCACGAGGCTCTCGTCCGCACCCTCGTGGGCCAGCGCGACGACGCGTTGCGGCAGGAACGTGCCGCGCACCTCCGCCAGCATCGCCCGCACGAGGTCGTCCTGCGGGTCGCCCGCGACGACGATCTCGCGCGGACCCGCGGCGAGGTGATCCACGGCCGCGAGCAGTTGGCTGAACGCCGCGGGGTGGCGGTTCACGAGCTGTCCGAGCGCGCGGATCGTGCGCTCGGCGCGCTTCGCGAGCCGTCCGTCACCCGTGAGCTCGGCGAGGCGCAAGAGGTTCAGGGCGTGGACCCCGTTCCCCGACGGGAGCGCACCGTCGTGCGGGTTCTTGAGGCGCGCGATCAGCGTCTCGTGTTCCGCCCCGGTCGTGAAGTAGCCGCCGTTCCGCGCGTCGACGAATTGCTCCTCGACGATCCGCTCGAGCGCGAGGGCCGCCCGTAGCCAGTCCGGGTCGAAGTCCGACTCGTAGAGGTCGACGAGCCCCTGGATCATGAACGCGTAGTCGTCGAGGCAGGCGTTGCCGTGCGCGCGTCCACCGCGCGCGGTCGCGAAGAGGCGCCCATCCGGCTGCCGCATGCCCGTGAGCACGGTGCGCGCCGCCCGCGCCGCGGCGGCGAGCGTCTCGGGCGCTCCGAGCACCTGGTGGGAGAGCGCCAGGGCCGAGATCATCAGTCCGTTCCAAGCGCAGAGGACCTTGTCGTCGGTCGCGGGGTGCAGACGTCGCTCGCGTGCCGCGAAGAGGCTCGCCCGCGCGCCGCGCATCGCTTCCTCGAGCTCCGCCACGGGAACGCCCAGGCGCCGCGCGACCTCCGCCGCCGGTTCCGGGCGCCAGAGCGCGCTGCTCCCGTGCTCGAAGTTGCCCTCGCTCGTGACCCCGTACCACTCCTCGGCCCAGGCGCCCAGCTGCGCGCCCAGGACCTCCGCGAGCTCCTCCGGCGTCCACGCGAAGAACGCGCCCTCCTCGCCGCCGCTGTCGGCGTCCTGCGTGCTCGCGAAACCGCCCCCCTCCGTCACCATCTCGCGCAGCGCCCACTCGCAGCACTCGCGCGCCACCCGGGCGAAGCGCTCCTCGCCCGTCACGAGGTGCGCTTCCAGGTAGGCCGGGACGAGCAGCGCGTTGTCGTAGAGCATCTTCTCGAAGTGGGGGATCAGCCACCGCTCGTCCGTGCTGTAGCGGTGGAAGCCGCCGCCCAGTTGATCGTAGAGGCCGCCGTCCGCCATCTTGGCGAGCGTGAACAGCGCCATGTGCTTGGGTTCCTCGGCGCGCGTGCGCCGCCAATGACGCAGGAGGAGCCGGATGTCCATCGCGTGGGGAAACTTGGGCGCGTCCCCGAAGCCGCCCCAGGTCGGGTCGAAGCTCTGCCCGAGGAGCGCGAGTGAGCGATCGAGCGTACTGGGATCGAGCTCCCCGCCGGTGTCCACGCTGCCCTCGCGCGCGATCTCGGCCGCGAGCGTGCCCGCCGTGCGCTTCAGCTTGTCCGGATCGTTCGCCCACGCGTGCGCGAGGCTCGCGAGCACGTCGGCGAACCCCGGCCGCCCGTACGCGCGGAAGGCCGGGAAGTACGTGCCGCCGAAGAACGGCTCGAGCTCCGGCGTCAGGAACACGCTCATGGGCCAGCCGCCCGCCCCCGTCATGCGCATGACGGCCTTCATGTAGATCTCGTCCAGGTCCGGCCGTTCCTCCCGGTCGACCTTCACGTTGACGAAGTGCTCGTTCATGAGCGCGGCGATCCGCTCGTTCTCGAACGACTCGCGCTCCATCACGTGGCACCAGTGGCAGGCGGAGTAGCCGATCGAGAGGAAGATCGGCTTGCCCTCGTCGCGGGCGCGCCCGAGCGCCTCGGGTCCCCAGGGGTACCAGTCCACGGGGTTCCCGGCGTGCTGGAGGAGATACGGGCTCGTCTCCCCGGCGAGCCGGTTGGTCGATGGCTGGTTCGGGTCCGTCATGGGGGGGGCCGGGCGGCCAGGATAGCGCGGTGACCGGAGCGCCCGCGACGACGCCCGTGGAATCCCCAAATAGAGGAAAGGCCCCGCGTCGCGCGCGGGGCCTTTGTGTTTCACCGTTCCGGGCGCGACGCGCGCTCCCGGTGGGCTGATCGTCGAAATCCGATCAGAAACCGACCGTGAGGGTCACCGTGATGAGGTCGACGTCGGCGCCGTCGTTATCGGTCGTCGTCCAGTGGAGGCCGTACTTCAAGTCGTGCCCGTCGATGTAGCGATTGACGCCGACCGAGATGACCGTCGTGTCATTGGCGTCGTCCCAGTCCTGGTAGCGGACGCCACCTTCCCACTCGTCGGGGGTGAACATGTAGGTACCGGCGACCGACCACGGATTCGAGTCGTCCCTGAGGGCCCCGGCTCCCGAGAAGGCATTGGCTGCCGAGGAGCTGCTGCTGTTCCCGTAGCCGCCGACGCCGCGGCTGACCGTGTTGTTGCCGATGTCCACGTACTCTCCACTGAAGGAGTACGTGTTGCTGGCGAAGTAGGCATCGACCGTGAAGCCGTCGCTGTTGCTCGCCTCGCCGTCGTCGTAGTAGGCGGCACCGATGGTTCCGGACGGGCTGTCGGGACCGCCGTAGGCGCCCTCGACCATGCCGGCGCCTTCGCCCATCAGGGTGACTTCCACGCGCGCGGCGAGGAACAACTCGTCACCCTGGCCGTCGGTCCCGTTCTGACCGGCGATGTACCAGCCGACGGTGTCGAAGTCGCCGCTGAGCATGACGCCCTGGTCCCGCTGGGTCCAAGCCTGGCTGTTCGCCGTCTTGTAGGGGAAGAACGTGTCGCGGGCCGACATCGCCGCTCCGTGGAGGACCGGTGCCTTGAACTGGCCCACCGTGCCCGTGATGCTCCCGCCGATCGGGAACGTCGCGAAGGCGTCCAGCAGCGCGTCATCGCCGGTCTCGGCAAAGTCGTACTGGATGGTGAACCCGTAGTCGCCGTGACTACCGTCCCAGATCAGACGGGCGTCCGAGACGTCGAAGCCGCCCAGATCGTTGCTATCAATGCCGCCCCCGTCGTCAAAGAAGACATCGATGTCGGAGGAATAGTTGTAGTTCGTACGGAGCCAGCCGCTGAGGCCGATGCCATCAGCCAAGCTGAGACTCGAGGTAAGTGCCTCGACCTCCCGGTCGAGCTGTGACCACTCGTCCTCGGACGCTTGTCCGAGGCCGGCGGTCAGTGCCAGCGCGAATGCGCTGGGAACGAGCTTCTTCATGGGGTTGATACTCCAAAGAAGAGAGAAAACAGACAGAGAGATGAGGGATGGGGGTCTAGAGCGCGCAGAGCATGCCGCGCCGCCTACCCAAGGGAAAGAGGCGACGCGTGTTTTTCGCAGTTATGTCCGCAATCTCCTGCGGCGGTGGGTGTGAAAGGATGTCCCCAAAAACGGGCCGAGCACCCCCAAGACTGGCGTAACATGCTGGTGTCAATACACTTGCAGCGTTGTACGCGAAGCGCTCCGCGATCCCCTTCCGGGCGGATTCCGGTGCGATTTGGGTGGTCGGCGCCATGCTTGGAACTTGTACGGAACGGACCTCCGAATGGGACGGGCGGGGCCTGACACCCTATTCCTCGGCTCCGCGCCGACGTTTCAGCTCCCCCCGGCGGCGCTTCGCTTCGAGCCGCCGCCGCTTGGAGCCCGCCGTCGGGCGCGTCGCGCGCCGGGGGCGCTGCACCTGGAGGGCTTCCCGGAGGATCGCGGCCAGACGCTCGCGCGCATCGGCCAGGTTGCGGCCCCGCTCCCGATAGCGCGAGGCCTGTACGAGCAGTTCGCCCGAGCCCGTGAGTCGGCTGGCGAGGCGCCCGAGGAGCCGGGCGCGGCGCGTCTCGCCCAGGCTGGCGCTCGCTTCGATCGAAAAGCGCAGCACGACCTTGGTCGCGACCTTGTTCACGTTCTGACCGCCCGGGCCGCCCGAGCGGGCGAAAGCGACGGAGAGCTCCTCGGGCGGCAGGACCAGGCGCTCGTTCACCCGGAGCGGCTCCACCCGTTCACGTCCCCTGCGGGTCGTTCTTGCGCAGGTACGGGAACGGGAAGATCCCGGTTTCGTGACCGTCCGAGAACCGCAGGGCGATGGCGTAGTTGCCGACGAGGCGCAGATCCTGTTGCTCCAGGTCGTCGGACACGGAGCTCGGGTCGAGCATCCGCCGTCCGGTGGTCTCGCTGACGCAGTTGGCGCAGGGGCAGAGCCGCCTCAACTCCGCCGCCGTGTAGGACGTCGAGTGCCCATCGTCCCAATCGATCGCGATCCGCGCCGGATCCTTGCGGTGGATGACCTTGGGCGAGCTGCTGGACATGGTCGGGCGGGGGCTGGCGGCGGGTGGGACTAGCGGCCCGTGGTGGAGCGCACGGTCCGCTCGGGCGTGGCGGAATTCGAGCTGCCAGGGCTGGTGGCCAGGACCAGACTTGAACTGGTGACCCCTTGATTTTCAGTCAAGTGCTCTACCAACTGAGCTACCTGGCCGGTGTCCCTGGTCCGGCGCGAGGTCGCCGAAGCGGCGGGAGATTATCACGACGGCCCCGGGGATCGTCAAAGGGAAGGGCCGGATTCCCGCGCGAGCACGCGGCGCGCGTCCGCCACGTCCCGCGCGATCTGCTCGCCGAGGGCCTCCAGCCCGTCGAACCGGACCTCGCCCCGCAGGCACGCCACGAATTCGAGCTCGAGGTGTTCGCCGTAGAGGTCGCCCTCGAAATCGAGCAGGTGGACCTCGACGAGGGGGCGCTCGGGGCGCGTGCCCGCGACCGTCGGCCGGTAACCGATGTTGGCGACCGCTGGATGGGCGGCCGGGAGCTCGGATCGATCGGCGGGGTTCCGGCGGCGGGCGAGGCAGGCGTAGACTCCCGTGGGGGGGTGAAGCTCGTGGTGCAGGTCGAGGTTCGCCGTCGGAAACCCGATCTGGCGGCCCAGGGCGTCGCCCCTGACCACTTCGCCGAACACGCTGACGGCCCGCCCGAGCATCCGCGCGGCCCCTGCGAGATCGCCGAGCTCCACGGCCTCGCGGATGGCCGTGCTGGACACGGCGCGCCGGTCGACGTCGACCTCCGGCACCACCTGGACGTCGAAGCCCAGCTCCATGAGGAACTCGGGTCCGCCCTCGCGATCCCGACCGAACTTGCTGTCGAAGCCGAGCACGAAGCTCTTCGCCCCCAGCTCCGCGACCAGGAGCTCGCGGGTGAAGTCCTCCGCGGAAACCCGCCGGAGGTCCGCATCGAACTGCAACGCCAGGGTGTGTTCGATCCCGGCCCGCTGGAAGAGCTGGAGCCGGTGTTCGAGGGTCGTGAGCGTCCGCGGGGCGCGCCCGAGCAGCACGCGTTTCGGGTGGTCGCGGAACGTCACGACGGTCGGCACCGCGCCGAGCTCGGCGGCGCGGCACACGTTGGCCGCCAGGATGGCCTGGTGGCCGAGGTGCACGCCATCGAAGACGCCGATGCTGACCACCGACGGGGCCGCGTCCCCCCGGCCGAGCTCGGCCCGCTCGAACGTCGTCCTCACCGGCCCTTCGCGGCCTTGTACGCCTCGATCAGGTCCTCGAGCGCCAGCTTGTTCTTGAGCTTGTCCGCCGGTGACATCCGATCGACGAGAAGGACGCCCTCGAGGTGGTCGTACTCGTGCTGGATGATGCGGCTCACGAAGCCCTCGTACCCGCCCGAGATCGGGTTGCCCTGGATGTCGAAGGCCTCGACCTTGCACCGCTCGGGGCGCTCGATCTCGGCGTAGATCTCGGGGAACGAGAGGCAGCCCTCCTCGAGCTTCACCCGTGGACCGTTCTTCTCGACCAGCGTCGGGTTGATGAGCGTGATGTCGTCCTCTGGCTCGCCCGTGGGATTCAGGACGAGAATCCGCTGCTTCAGCCCGACCTGCGGGGCGGCCAGGCCCACGCCGTTGCTCTCCCGCATCCGGGCGAGCATGCCCTCCACGATGCGCGCCAGCTCGTCGTCGAAGGCCTCGACGGGCCCGGCGACCTTGCGCAGCACGGGCTGGGGGTAGAGGGCGAGGTCGAACTGCAGGGCTTCGGGCATGGATCCGGAGCGTGGGCCGAGTGCGGGGGGAGGGGCGCCGCGGAAGACCCCCTCCGGTCGCGGGCCGGAGGATAGCCGCACGTTGACGCCCCGGAGCCCCCTCTATAGTATTTTCCGCCTCAACTTCCGCGTGGACGCCGTCCGGAGCGGGTCGCGAGCGCATCGGGCGTGCGTCGGGCGTGCATCTGGCGTGCCCGCGGCAGTGCTCCGCGCGCGACGTGGTGCCCTCCGATCCGTGGAGCCCGGCGCCGCACGATCGTTTTCCAGTGGACTTCTCGAAGCATATCCAGAAGGCGGAAGAAGCCGCCCGCAAGCGGAACTACGACTTCGCCGTGCAGCTCTACCAGCAACTGCTCGAGATCGACCCCGACCAGGGCGAGGCGCGCGGCGGGCTGCGGCGCGCACTGAAGAAGCGGTTCGAGTCGAAGAAGCGCGGCAAGCTGCTCACTGCGCTGAGAGGCGCGACGCCCCTGGCCTTGGCGAAGACGCTGGCCAAGGCCGGCAAGCACGCGGCCGCGGCCCGCTCCTTGGAGACGTACCTGGCCTCCAACCCCCTGGACGTGGATGCGAACCTGCTCCTCGGGGTCTCGCTCGAGTCGGCGGGGTACTACGGCTCCGCCCTCGCCGTGTACGAATTCCTGGCGGAGATCGCGCCGCGCAACGCGGCGGGGCTGAAGCGCGCCGGGGCGATGATGCACCGCAAGGCGGACCACGCGAAGGCGCTCGAGTACTACGAGCGCGCGCTCGAGGCCGATCCCCGGGACCGGGACGCCCTCAAGGCGCGCAAGGACCTCGCCGCCGAGGCGGCCCTCACCGCCTCCCACGCGGGCTCGGTGGACCACAGCCGCGACCAGATCAAGGACAAGGAGGAGGCCCAGCGGCTGGAGCGTGCGCAGCGCATGCACCTGTCCGACGAGGAGCTCCAGGATCAGCTCGCGAAGCTCCAGGACCGGTACGCCGAGGAACCGACGAGCGTCGACCTTCTGATCGAGATGGCCGACGTCCACGAGAAGTTGCGGGACGCGGAGGCGGCCGTCGACGTCCTCGAGCGGGCTCTGCAGTACCGGAAGGACTCGATCGACCTCCGAGCGCGGGTCGGCACGCTGAAGTTGAAGGTCCTGAAGAAGGCCGTGGCGCGGGCGGACAAGGCCGGCGACCGGGCCGCGGCCGACCGGCTCGAGCGCGAGCTGCGGGAGTTCGAGGTCAAAGAGTACCGGCGCGGCCTCGAGCTACACCCCGCCGACGCTGCCCTGAGGCTCCAGCTCGGTCGCGCACTCCTGCGCCAGGAGCTCTTCGACGAGGCGGCCGCGGAGCTGCAGAAGGCCGTGCACGACCCGCGCCTGCAGGCGGACGCGCTCTTCCACCTCGCTCTCTGCTTCCAGAAGAAGGGCTTTCTCGATCTCGCCCGCAAGGAGTACTTGCGGGCCCTCGATGGACACCAGAGCGTGGACGAGCGCGCGCGGGAGATCCTGTACAATCTCGGGGCGATCGCCGAGGCCGAAGGAGACACGGCCGAAGCACGCTCCTGCTACGCGCGGGTGTACGCCGTCGACATCGGCTACCGCGACGTGGCGACCAAGATGGAGCAACTGAAGTAACCATGCCCAACAACAAGCAAGCGAAGAAGCGGGTGACCCAGGACGAGGGGCGTAGCGCGGCCAACAAGGTCGTGCGCTCCCGGATGCGTTCCGCGATGAAGAAGGTTCTGCAGGCCGAGTCGCCCGAAGCGGCGCGCGAGGCCCTGTCCGAGGCCACGAAGCGCGTGGACAAGGCGGCCAAGAAGAGAGTCATCCACGCCAACTCGGCCGCGCGCAAGAAGGCCCAGCTCACCCGCGCCACGAAAGGCTGATCCGCCTCGCCCATGGGTGTCTTCGAGACGAGCGACGATCACCCCGGACGTTTCCACCGGCCCGTTCGCGTCCCCGTGGCCAAGCGAGACGTCTTCGGCGCCGCGCAGGAGATGTGCGCGGACCTCGCCTGGACCGTCCGGGAGGTCGACGATGAGAGTCTGACCATCGTCTGCGAACGCAGCGGTGGTCTGCTCGGCGGCACGTCCAGGATCACGGTCCGGGTGGACGGACCCGACGGCATCCCGTCATCGACGACGACCGTGCGCTCCGAGTCCACGGGCGGCGTGCTCTCGCGCGACAAGTCGATCGTGGCCGAGTTCGTGAAGAAGTTCACGAATCGGGTCTGCTGATACGGAGCCAGGACAAAATCCGCCGCCACTTCCGACTGCCGGTGCGGAGCACCGGCAGTCGGAAGTGGCGGCGGATTTTGTCCTGGCTCCGTACTCTCAGCTAGCGACGACTCGACGGAGGGCCCTAAGGCGTCCTCCCATACCGAAACGGCGTCTCGAGGCACAGCGCCATCAGCGCCGTCGAATACACGCGCCCCCCCGCGTACCCCCACGGCCCGATCGGATCCCAGGACCCTGCATCCTCCCCGGTCTTCACCTGGTTGGGGAGGAGCGCGCGCTCCATCGCCGCGTGCCACGCATCCCAGAGCTCGCCCCCCATCTGGTGCATCGCGTACGACCCGAAGTACCAGTAGACCATGTCGCAGCCGTACCCCTCCGTATCCCACTCGGGCAGCTTCTTCAGGATGAGCTGCGCGTGCTTGGCGAGCATCGGCTGCCGCTCGGCCCGCTCGCCGAGTTGGATGCGGACCGCGAGACCCACCGCCGTCATCGCCTCGCCCCGCTCGGGGGGCATGTGCAAGTTCACGCCCACGACGCGCGAGCTCACCGAGCCCCGCGAGTCGTAGCCGACGCGGCCGGACTCCGGGTCGGTGACCGCGCGGATCCAGGCGAGCGCGCCCTCGTACGCGTCGTCGTCCATTTCCGCCAAGGCAACCCCGGCGTGTTCCGCGGCGGTGAGGGCCGTCACCATCCAGCCCGTGACGGAAGTGTCGTTGTCGCCGACCGGTGGTACGTCGTAGCGCCAGGCACCGTAGGGGTTGCGCGCGCGCACGATCAGCTTCACCGCTCTCCGCAGGCTGGACTCGAGCCGCGCCGAGGGGGAGAGGTCCTGCGCCTCCGCCACGGCGAGGGTCGCGATGGCGTGGTTGTAGAGGAACATGTAGCCCCGTTGCTCGCCGAAGAGTCCCGTCTCGAGGTCCTGGTGATCACCGAGCCAGGCGAGGGCGCGCGCGACCGTCGCGGCGTGGCGACCCTCGGCCTGTGTGTCCCCGTTGCCCAGGAACGCGAGGATGGCGAGCCCCGTCAGGCCTACGTCGTTGACCGAGGGATACCGCGTGATGGCGGGCGGTGGACCGGCCGTTTTCCACGAGCCGTCCGGTTGTTGCAGCTCCGCGAGCGAGGGGCGCCTGCGCTCGAGCTTCCACGAGCCGTCCGACTCCTGCTGCGCGGCGAGCCACGCGAGCCCGCGCTCCAGGGCCAACTCGGCGCCGGCGCGGCAGTTCGTCCGCATGAGCTCCCGATCGGCGAAGCGTCCCGCGAAGCGCGCGCGCTCGGTCTCCGTGCGCGCTCGTTCGGGGGCCGCGCCGGACGCAGGCGTGTCCTGAGCGGACACCGCCTGAGCGACCGAGCCCGCGAGGAACAGGACGACGCACGACAGGATGGCTCGAGAGCCCATGGGGTCTCCTTTCGGTCAGGATTGCGTGACGATGACCCCTAACGACCGAGGCGGCGCGAAGTTCAGTACGGAGCCAGGACAAAATCCGCCGCCACTTCCGACTGCCGGTGCGGAGCACCGGCAGTCGGAAGTGGCGGCGGATTTTGTCCTGGCTCCGTACTTGCCGGGCCCGGATCACCGGGCCCCGAGCACGCGCGCATACCGGAAGTACACCTCGAGGCAGAGCACGGAGAGCGCGGTCGAGTAGACGCGCCCCCCGTAGTGGCCCCAGGGGCCGAGCGGGTCCCACGAACCCTTCGCGTCGCCCGTCTCGATCTGCGAATCGAGCACGGCTTTCTTCATGGCCCGGTTCCAGCTCTTCCACCACTTGCCGCCCATCTGGTACATGGCGTACGACCCGTAGTACCAGTAGTACATGTCGCAGCCGCCGGCCTCGGGCTCCCACACCGGCAGGGACCTCAGCATCAGGTCGGCGTGCTTGGCCATGATCGCGTGGTCCCGCGGGTTCTGGCCGAGGAAGAAGCGACAGAGCAGGCCCACGGCCGTCATCGCCTCCCCTTTCTCCGGCGGGAAGTGGTCGTTGATGCCGACGACGCGCGAGCTGAGCGAACCCGGCGAGTCGTAGCCGACGCGGCCGCTCGCGGGGTCCGTGGCTTCGTCGAGCCACTGCAGGGCGCCGGCGAACGCGTCGCCCTCGACCGCGAGTCCGGCCTCCTCCGCGGACTTCAGGGCGAACACCATCCAGCCCGTGATCGAGGTGTCGTTGTCGCCCACGGGCGGCACGTCGTAGCGCCAGGCGCCGTACGGGTTGCGCGCCTGCATGATGTAGTTGGCGGCCTTCTGCGCGGTGTTCTTGATGAGCGGCGACTTCGAGAAGTAGTACGCCTCGCAAATCGCGAGCGTGGCGATGCCGTGGTTGTAGAGGAAGGTGGTGCCGAGCTCCTCGCCGAACAGACCCGTCTCGTAGTCCTGCTGCTCGCGCAGCCACTTGATGCCGCGGGTGACGGTCTCCTTGTAGGCCCCCTGGCGCATCGTGCTGCCGTCGCCCAGGAAGGCGAGCAGGGCGAGGCCGGTGAGCCCGACGTCGTGGAGCGCTTCGCCGCCGTTCTCGCAGACGTCCGAGCCCAGCTTCCCGCAGTTCTGCATGAACCCGTCGGAGTCCCACGAGCCGTCTGGCGACTGGTGCCGAGCGAGCCACTCGAGCCCGTCCTCGAGCGCTTTCTGAGTGCCCACCCCACCGTTCCCGCGCCCGCGCCCCCGACCGAAGCGCATGCCGAGCTTGCCCCTGCCCCCGCCGAACCCGAGGACGCCGTTGAACGCCACATCGTCGAACGGCGTGTCCAGCAGGGAATCGGACGGGTCGCCCAGCGCCGGCTCGATGTCCGTGTCCGTGTCGTCGGGAGTCTCATTGATGTCGACATCCTGCACGACCGGCTCGTCATCGGGCTCCTCCGCCGGCTCGATCACCGGTTGGGGCTCCTCGTGTGGCTCCTCGTAGACCTCGGGCGGCGTGGTGAGCGTGGCGCGGATCTCCACGGGTTCCTCATCCGTGAACAGGGCCCAGGGGATCGCCTGGATGATGAGGAAGAGTACGAGGTGCGCCGCCGCCGAGATGGCGAGCCAGGGAGCGCGACTCATCCAGTCGTACAGGACGTCGTTGAACGACTCCTCCTGCTCCCAGGACTTCGGCAGCGTCGTCTCGACGCGGAGCTCGGAATAGACGGATTCCCTGCGCATTGGAGCCTCCAAGTTGATTCGCGGGCCCGTCCTGTTCGGAGCGGGCCGGGAGAGGAGCGGAGGAGCGAACTCCTCCGGGCTTGGAACTATCCGAACGTCGCAGGGCGCGGGGGGTTCAGTACGGAGGCGGGAACGAATCCGCCGCCACCGTGCGATCTCGCACCACCCCGATCAGGAAGAAACCCTAGGGTTTCTTTCTGATCGGGGTGGTGCGAGATCGCACGGTGGCGGCGGATTCGTTCCCGCCTCCGTACTGGCGGTACTAGCGGGCGCCGAGCACGCGGGCGTACCGGAAGTACACCTCGAGGCAGAGCACGCTGAGCGCGGTCGAGTAGACGCGGCCGCCGTAATGGCCCCAGGGTCCGAGCGGGTCCCACGAGCCCTTGGCGTCGCCCGTCTTGACCTGCGACTCGAGCACGGCCTTCTTCATGGACACGTTCCAGCCCTTCCACCACTTGCCGCCCATCTGGTACATCGCGTAGGTGCCGTAGTACCAGTAGTACATGTCGCAGCCGTACTTCTCCGGATCCCACACGGGCAGCGACTTCAGCATCAGGTCGGCATGCTTGGCCATGATCGACTCGTCCTTCGGATCCTGGCCGAGGAAGAAGCGGCACAGCAGGGCTACCGAGGTCATCGCCTCCGCCTTCTCCGGCGGGAAGTGATCGTTGATGCCGATGACACGCGAGCTCATGGAGCCCTCCGAGTCGTAGCCGACGCGGCCGTTCGCGGGATCGGTGACCTCGTCGATCCACTGCAGCGCACCGACGAACGCGTCCTGCTCGACCAGCAGCCCGGCATCCTCGCCCGACGTCAGGGCGAACACCATCCAGCCCGTCATCGAGGTGTCGTTGTCCCCGACGGGCGGCACGTCGTAGCGCCAGGCGCCGTACGGGTTGCGCGCCCGCATGATGTAGTTCAGGGACTTCTGCGCCGTGCTCCTGATGAGCGGCGACTTCGAGAAGTAGTACGCCTCACAGACGGCGAGCGCGGCGATGCCATGGTTGTAGAGGAATGCGTGGCCGATCTCCTCGCCGAACAGACCCGTCTCGTAGTCCTGCTGCTCGCGGAGCCACTTGATGCCGCGGGTGACGACCTCCTTGTAGGGCCCCCGGCGCATCGTATTGCCGTCGCCCAGGAAGGCGAGGAGCGCGAGGCCGGTGAGCCCTACGTCGTGGAGCGCTTCGCCGCCGTTCTCGCAGACGTCCGAGCCGATCTTCCCGCAGTTCTGCATGAAGTTGTCGGAGTCCCACGAGCCGTCCGGCGACTGATGGTGCTTCAGCCACTCGAGCCCGTCCTTGAGCGCCTGCTGGGTGCCCGACCCGCCGGCCGCGCGCAGGTTGCGTCGCCCGCCGAACCGCCCACCGAACTTGCCGCCCGCGCCGCCACCGATTCCGATGACGTCGTTGAACGCCTTGTCGTCGAACGGGGAGTCGCTGAACATGTCCGGGTCGCCCTCGACCGACTCGTAGTCCTCGTCCACGTCCTCTTCGTTGTGGTCCGAGATCTCGAAGTCCTGGACGATGGGCTCCTCCTCGACCTCCTCTTCCTCGATCTCCTCCTCGATCTCCTCGGGGGGGTCTTCGAAGATCTCCGGCGGCACGTCGAGGCGCGCTTGGATCTCCGTGGGGTCCTCGTTCGAGAAGAGCGCCCACGGAACCGCCTGAATGATCAGGAAGATGACCAGGTGGGCGGCCGCGGAAATCGCGAGCCAGGGGGCGCGACTCATCCAGTCGTAGAGGACGTCGTTGAAGGTCTCCTCCTGCTCCCACGCCTTCGGCAGAGTGGTCTCGATGTGGATGTCGTCGTAGGCGTGGTTAATGCTCATGTTCGGAGGCTCCAGCTGGGCTCCTGGCCCCGTGGGTGGGGCCGCTCGGGGCAGCCTTGAATGACTAACGCGCCCGGGCGGAAAGGGTTCAGAGTATATCCAGGGCGTGTGACGGGGACTACGACCGCCGCGATCGCAGTCCCTTCAGTCCGAGCCCGGTTCCGTCGAGCGCCGGCGGGCAGGCCTGCTGTCCCGCCCCCGCTACTCCTCCCCGGTCGGCCGCAAGCTCGGCGGCCACACGTACACCGAATTGGCGACGCCCTTCAGGGCCACCCGCAGGCGGAGCTGGTCGAGCGAGCGCAGGATCCCCGCCCGGACCCGCCTCTGCAGCGCGGCGTCGAGGTAGTCCCTGGCCGAAGTGCTCTCGATGCGTTCGCGCATCAGGTAGACCCACACGCCGGACAGCCCCCTCTGCCAGCCAAGCATGGGGGCGGAGAACTCGCCCACCGCGGCCGTCGACGCGAACTCCCAGAGGGCGGCCGAGCGGTGCAAGAAACGCGAGGTCTGTTCGAGCTCGGTCAGCGTCCGCGGCTCCAGGATCCCGTCATCCGGCGCCGCGCCCCACAGTCGGGTGAGGTCCGTGAAATCCGTGCCGCTCCGCGCCTCCTCGATGAGCGTCCGCGCGAGCTCCAACGTGCTCTCCTCCCCCCCGTTATCCTCGACCAGCAGCACGAGCTGCTGGAGCACGACTTGGAGCGGCATCATCCCGACCATCGCCCGCTCTGCCGGGTCCGGCGACTTCAACGCGAGCTGGTAGGCGGACCAGTTCTGGCCGGGCCGCAGGTTCCGGTCGACGCTGACGCGGCCCGACGCACCGGCCGCCCTGCCCGTCTGCGCCCACTCCCAGCTCTGGATGTAGAGCCGCTGGCGGAGAAACTTCTGCAATTGCTCGGGCCGCTGTCCGAGGGCCGCGAACTCCTTGGATGCCGCGACGGGCCCACCCCGCAGCTCGACCTCCTCCGCGAACAGGCGCTGCTCCCCGCGCCGTACCAGCTCGGGATCGAAACCCATGTCCTGGCCCGCCTGCACCTTGAGCAGCAACAGGTAGCGTTCCTCGAGGTAACCAAGCCGGATCCGCGCCAGATCCTCGGGCCGCGAGAGCCCCATGGCGTTCGCCCTCTGCGCGGTGAACTCTTCGAGCTCGCGCAAGGTCACGATCTGGTCGCCGACGACCGCTGCGACCCCATCGACGGTCACCTCCACGGGGGCCTGGGCCGGGTCCGCCGGATTCCGGACGGGCCCCTGGCCCTGAGCGAGGCCGAGGCTCAGACAGCCGGTCGCAATGAGGTAGATCATGGTTCGTTCGCACCCATTCCCACGGGGTGAGGTTCGGCCGGCAACAAGCCCTCGAACCAGTCCAGGGCCGCTTCCGCGGTCTTTATACCCGCTGGCACGACGAGGTTGGCGACGCCGCGCCGGATCTTGCGGAGCTCGACGTCCAGGCCGCTGAAGAGCCGCTCGAGCGCGACGGGGTCCTCGTACTGGACGAGGTAGGCGGTTTCCTGCCAGGCGAGGCGCGTCAAGTGATAGGGCGCGAGCCGGGCCGCCAGGCGGAACATCCGGAGGAGCGTGAGCGCCTCGGGCGGCATGCGGCCGAAGCGGTCACGCAGGGTCGCCTGCATGCGATCCCGGTCCTCGTCCGTCGCGATCTGGGCCATCTGGCGCAGGAGCTCGAGGCGCGTCTCCTCGCTGGGGATCCAGGCCTCGGGGAGGAACGAGGCGAGGCCGAGCTCGAGCTCGACGCCGCCGTCGCGCTCCTCGGGTCGGCGCTGCACCGCATCGAGCGGCTCGCCCGACTGCAGGCGCTCGATCGTCAGTTTCAGGAGGCGGCAGAACATGTCGTAGCCGACCGCGGCGATGTGTCCCGACTGCTCGGCGCCGAGGATGTTGCCCGCGCCGCGGAGCTCGAGGTCCTTCACGCTGATGCCGAAGCCGGCGCCGAGGTGGTTCAGCTCCTCGAGCGCCTTCAGGCGCTGGCGCGCGATGTCCCGGATAGGCTTGTGCCGCTCGAGGAGCAGGTAGCAGTAGGCCTTGTGTTCGCCGCGTCCGACGCGCCCCCGTAGCTGGTGCAGCTCGGAGAGGCCGAAGCGGTCCGCGTCGTCGATCAGGATCGTGCCGGCCGTCGGGATGTCGAGGCCGTTCTCGATGATCGTCGTCGCGACGAGCACGTCGGTCTCGCCGCTCCCGACCGAGTCCATCACCGCTCGCAGGTCGCGCGAGCTCATCTGTCCGTGGCCTACTGCGAACGTGCAGTTCGGCGCGAGGTGCTGCAAGCGGCGCGCCACCGCTTCGATCGAGGACACGCGGTTGTGGAGGAAGAACACCTGCCCGCCGCGGTTCGTCTCGCGCAGGATCGCCTCGCGCACCAGGTCGTCGTCGTCGGAGTAGCCGAGCAGGGTCTCGATCTCCTGGCGGCCCTCCGGGGGCACGGTGAGGGCGGAGATGTCGCGGATGCCCGACAGGGACATGTGGAGCGTGCGCGGGATCGGCGTCGCGGTCAGCGTCAGCATGTCGATCTCGGCCCGGAGCCGCTTGAAGTGCTCCTTGTGAGCGACCCCGAAGCGCTGCTCCTCGTCGATGATGACGAGGCCGAGCCGCTTCCATGCGATGTCCTGCGAGAGGATGCGATGCGTGCCGATCAGGATGTCGACGGCGCCGCGCGCCGTCCGCTCCACGACGTCCTTCGCCGCCTTGCCGGTGACGTAGCGGCTGAGCATGGCGACCTCGACCGGGAAGTCGGCGAGCCGCTCGGAGAACGTCTCGAAGTGTTGCTGCGCCAGCACGGTCGTGGGCACGAGCACGGCCACCTGCCCGCCGCCGTTCACGACGCGGAACGCGGCGCGCACGGCGAGCTCCGTCTTCCCGAAGCCGACGTCGCCGCAGAGGAGGCGGTCCATGGGCCGCGGGCCGTAGAGGTCGGCGCTGATCTCGATGTCGACCTGCGCCTGGTCGACGGTGTCCTCCCAGGGAAACGAGCCGAGGAGCTCCTTCACGAGCTCCTCGTCGGCGCTCCACGAGGGGCGCTCCTTCATGGCACGTTGCGCCTGGATCCCGATCAGGTCGCTGGCGAGATCGAAGAGGCCGCGCTCGACCCGCTCCTTGCGCTTCCGGAACGTCGTGCCGCCGATCTTGTCGAGCGCGAGCGTCGAGGCGCCGGCGCCGATGTAGCGCTGCACCATGTCGATGCGTCCGGCGGGTACGAAGAGGCTCACCCCATCTGCGAACTCGAGGTGCAGGTGCTCTTCGTTGCCGCCACCGCGCTCCACGCGCTCGAGCCCGATGAAACGCGCGAGGCCGTGGACGGCGTGGACGACGAGGTCGCCCGCGCGCAGCTCGAAGAACGACTGGAGCGCGCGCACGCGGTGGTGGTGCTTCTTGCGCGCGAGGCGGCGCGTGCCCATGAGCCCCTTCAGCTCCCGGTGGTTGACGACGACGAGCCCGAGGGCGGGCAGGCGGAAGCCCTTCGTCACGGTCCCGAGCGCCGTCTCGAGCCCGGGCACGCCGCCCTGCTCGTCCAGGTATTCGCGGAAGCGCCGCGCCTCCATGGCGGTGTTGCAGAGCGCGAGGACGCGCGTACCCTTGGCGAGCTCCGCGCGCAGGGCGCCCGCGGCCTGGCGCATCCCGAGCTCGAGGCCCTGGACCGAGCGCGTGTCGAAGGACAGATCCTCGCCGGGCAGGCTCTGGAGCGCGAGTCGGCGGTGTGCGGCGCGCGTGCCCACGAACAGCCGCAGTTCGCGCTCGTGTGCCGGCGACTGGATGCGCAGCGCCTCGGCGCGCTCCTCGACGCGCAACGGCTCGATCTCGACGAACACCGTGTCGGCCGAGAGGAGCTGCCCCGCCTGCACGCCCGCACCGTCCTCGATGCTGCCCGTGTCCGCCGCGAGGCATAGCTCGAGCTCCGGGCTCGACTCGATCGAGCGCTGGTCGGCGGGTTCGAACGTGCGGAGGGATTCGATCTCGTCCTCGAACAACTCGATGCGGACGGGGAGCTCGGAGGCGAACGGGTAGAGGTCGAGGATGTCGCCGCGCAGGGAGACTTCGCCCGGCGCCTCGGCGAGCGGCTGCCGTGTGTAGCCGAGCCCGACGAGGCGGGCGAGCAGCTCTCCGGCGTCGAGCAGGTCGCCGACCCGCAACTTCAGGAACTCGTGCTCCAGGTCGCGTACGGTCGGGATCGGCTGGAGCATCGCCAGCACCGACGCGACGAGCACGCGCGGCCGCTCCGCGGGCTGTCCGGCGAGGCGCCCCGCCACGACGAGTCGCGCGCGGATGGCCTCGACGTCGGCGTGCGCGCCCCGGCCGCCGCCGCTGTAGCTCTCGCGCGCCGGGAAGAGCGTCGCCTCCAGCCCGAACGCGAGGAGGTCGTCTCGAAACGCGTCGGCCTCGTTGTCGGTCGAGGTGACGACGAGCAGGGGCGCTTGCGAGCGCGCCGCGAGGGCGGCGAGCGCGAGCGCCTGCGACGAGCCCCACAGGTTGCCGGCGCAGACGGCTGCCTGCTGCGCGTGCACGCGCTCGAGCCGCGAGATGTCCGGCCAGGCCGGCAGGGCCGCGGCGTCGAGGACGACCCCGGGCTGCCCGTCGTCCGACGCGCTCACGCCGGCTCCTGTTCCTCGAGCACGAGCAGCGCCTCGTACGCCGCCCACTGCTCCGCTTCCTTGCGCGTGCGGCCCCATGCGGGTGGAAAGCGCTCATCCCGGTCCCCGGTCCGGACCTGGGCGCACACGAGGAACGCCCGCGCGTGCGCGAGTCCACGGCGCTCGAGCTCGACGTACTCCGGCGGCGTCCCCCAGTGCTTCTGGCTGAGCTCCTGGAGCGCCTGTTTCGAGTTCACGCCGCACCGCTGCTCGCGCACTTCGGTGAGCGGCTCGGCCAGCGTCGTCATCACGAACGCATGCGCGCGCTCGAGCCCGCCGTCGAGGTAGACGGCGCCGAGCACGGCCTCGTACAGGTTGGCGAGCACCGAGCGGGAGAGCGTCCGGTTCGAGAGTCCGCGTCCGACCCGGGCCAGGCGCTCCAGCCCGAGCTTCCGCGCCGCCTCCGCCAGCGTCTTGCGCGACACCACCCACGCCTTGAGCTCGGTGAGGTCACCCTCCGCGAGGTCCGGGTGGTGCCGGAAGAGCTCCTCGGCCACGATCAGATCGAGGGCGGCGTCACCCAGGAATTCGAGCCGCTCGTTGTCCGCTCGCGACTCCATGGATGAGTGCGTGAGCGCGAGCTCGAGCAGCGCGGGATCGCGGAAATCGTGGGGGAGCGCTGACATCGGAGACCGCGGTTCCCGCGCCGGGAATCGCGGGGCCGAGTCCGCACATGCTACCCAGGCGTCTACGGCACGAATACGATCTCGAGCCCGTCCGAGAGGTTGAAGAGCTCGCCGCCCGCCGGCGGGTCACGGAACCAGTACTGGAATTCGGACGTCCCGGGCATGAGCCCGAAGGTGGGCAGGTCCACGACGCGCGTCGCGAGGTTGCCCACGGCCATGCTGGGGGGATTGATGCGCACGATCGGGTTGCCGACGCACAGGAAGCCATTGCCGAAGGGCACCTGAACCTGGGAGGGTCCGAAGAAGAAGAGGCCGGGTTGGTCGGGGACGGGCCCGGCCGTGAGGGTGAGGTTGTTCGCGCTCACGCTGTCACTGCCGGTGGCACCCATGAGCCCGCCTTGTCCGGTGGAGTTGACCGAGGTCGCGCAGTAGTTCGTGCCGAGGTCGGACGGTCCTCCGAGGACGCTGATGTCGAGTACGCCGGTGCCCGTGGCGCCCGCCCAGCCGTCGACCTGGATCAGGTAGGTCGTGAAGGGCGTGAGGCCGGCGAGGTCGATCTCGACGTCGTGAATGTCGTTCGAGCCGCAGCCCCCGATGTCGTCGCAGGCGAGCTCGCTGCCGCCGCAGGCGTCCCAGACCGCCATCATCACGTCGTACGAGGCGCCGCAGATCCGGAAAGTGTAGTCGGTCTCCGCGGCCGAGGTCCACTCGTACCAGACGTCGGCGGTGTTGCCGAAATTGCACGATGCCGTGACCTCGGACGTGGCCTGGCCGTTGTCGACGGGAAAGCTCCCCAGGCCGGCGATGGGGCTCGCGTTGGCGCACTCGTCGTTCGGGGGCGGAGTGTACGTCGCGATGTCCAGCTCGCCGGTGCCGGTCGCGCCGTCCCAGCCATCGATCTGGAGCAGATAGGTCGTGCCTCCCGTGAGGAAGGGCAGGCGGATCACCACGTCGAAGGCCGTGCCCGAGCACGTGCCCACGCCATCGCCACCGGCATCGTCACAGGCGAGCTCGATCCCGCCGCAGATGTCGTAGGCCGCGAGGACGACGTCGAAGCTGGCGCCGCAGATGGAGAGCTCGTAGCTGTCCGAGGTCGCCGGCGTCCAGGCGTACCAGGTATCGGCGCTCGTGACATTGTTGCACGCCGCGATCAGCCCGCTGTCCGTGGCGCTGAGGGTCGCGAAGGGGATGCTGCCCGTGCCGGAGATGGGCATCGCATTCGCGCAATCGTCGTTCGGCGGCGTGAGGGAGCCCGTTGCGATGTCGAGCGTCCCCGCGCCGGTCGCGCCGTTCCAACCGTCGAGCTGAATGAGGTAGGTCGTCCCGCCCACGAGTCCCGGCAGGTCGAGCGCGACGTCGAAGATCGTTCCAGAGCACGCTCCGGGGCCGATGGCGAAGCCGTCGTCACAGGCGAGGAGTGTGCCGCCGCACGCGTCGTACGCGGCCAGGACGATGTCGTAGCTCGCGCCGCAGACGGAGAGCGTGTAGTTCCCCGACGCCGTGGGGGTCCACGCGAACCAGACGTCGGCGCTCGCCATCGACGCCTGGTTGTTGCAGTCGGCGATCAGGCCGCTGTCGGTCGCGCCGATCGTCGCGAAGGGGAAGCTGCCCGTGTCGGCGATGGGCGTCGCCAGCGCACAGTCGTCGTCCTGGGCGAGGGCCGGGACAGCGGCGAGAGCGACCGAGATGGAGGCGAAAAGGGCCTTGATCATGATTCCGTTCGGGGGGCGGGGGATCCGAGTGTATGCGATATCGTAGCAGGGGTCCCCTGGCTCGCTAGTCGATCGCGCTTCCCGCGCGTCCTTCCGGCAGCGGGCGGGACGATCACCGCGGTGCCGCCGGAGGCGACCCGTTCACCCTGAACGCCTGGGCGGCGGACGCCGATCAGGGCATCCCCTGGTACGGACAGAGTCTCGCTGGCGTGTGGTGCGAGGTCCCTGTCCTGGTGGGTATCGCCGGGGTGCTCATCGCGCGCGCCTTCTCGGCTACCCGGGGCGGGCTCATGGAGGACCCACCCGATAGGTCGCGCGGACGATGCGCTCGGCGGGCTCCCCCGGAGTTTCCAGGAAACCCCCTTGATACTTCCGGGTGTAAGTGCCAGAGTGCTTCCCACCCCGCGCGAAGCACCGGCGAGACCCGGTGTCGAGCCATGGACCCGATTCCCCTGTAGGGCGGACCTACCCACTCCTCTCCCCGAACAACGAACGACCTGATCATGAAGATTCGACTCAGCCTCTCGCTCGCCGCCGCGCTCTTCGCGCTCCAGGGCAGCGCCTCCGCCGGCAACTTCAGCGGTTGCGGCATCCTCGTCCAGGACGGGGGCGGCTGCATCCTGCTCGAGGTCGCCAACGGCGATCGCTACATCCCGGACGATGGGGGTGGCGGCTTCCCGCTCGGTTCGATGGTGACCATCACCGGTGACTACGACCCCACCTGCGCCTCGATCTGCTGGGCGAACGTCGGTTGCATCTGGAGCGCGGTCACCACGCTCGGATGCTCCAATCCCATCGGTACGAACTACTGCCTCCTGGTCAACAACTCGACCGGCGCCCCGGCGATCATCTCCGGCTCGGGCTCCGACAGCGTCTCCGCCAACGACCTGGTGCTCTCCGCCACTTCGGTGCCCGACCAGTTCGGTGTCTTCTACTACGGCCCGGCCCAGACCCAGGTCCCCTTCGGCAACGGTTTCCGCTGCGTCGATGGTGTACTCAATCGTCTCGACATCGTCATGGCGACGGCCAATGAGCTGACCTTCGCGCTCGACAACACGAGCCCGCCCTCCGCGGGTGGCCAGATCACAGCCGGGTCGACCTGGAACTTCCAGGCGTGGTTCCGCGATCCCGTCGCCGGGGGCGCGTCCTTCAACCTCTCCGACGGCCTCGAGGTCACCTTCACTCCCTGAAGCTCGAGACTCTCATCCCGGCCCGACCCGCGGCGATCCTCTGCGAGGGTCCAGCGGGCCGGGCCGGAGCTCGTTCAAGGGAGCTCGTTCAAGGGAGCGACGCGCGCCGATGCCGTTCGAAGCGCGCTCCGAGCGTCCGCCCGCGCCCGCCCGCATCACGGGCGCATCGTGACCTCGAGCCCGTTGGATCCGTCGACGACGCCCGGGCCCGCCCGCGGGTCGCGGACCCCGGCCTCAGGATCCCGCGTCGAGCTGGGGAGGATCGTCCCGCCGCCCGTGGGGCGCGTGAAGCCGACCTGCGCGGAGAGCACGTCGAGTCGGCGTACGCCACTCCGGCGCTTCGCTTCGAGCTCGCGCGCCAAGACCGAGCGCGGCCTCAGTCGGCGTCCTCGACCACCGACCGACCCACCAGGCGCGCGTATTCCTGCTCTGCGAACCGGTCGGTCATGCCGGCGATGTAGTCGCAGATCGCGCGCTCCAGGCCGACCTCATCGGCCCACCCGCGGTACCAGGGCGAGAGCTCTTCGGGTTCGGCGCGGTAGGCCTCGAAGAGACCGCCGAGGATCTTCCGCGCGTAGACGAGGAAGCGCTGGAGGTGCTCGTGGCGATAGAAGTGCTCGTGCAGGAAGCGCTGGAGCTCGGCGACCTTCGGGTTCATCTCCGGGCCGTGGCCGATCAGCATGCGCTCCGCTGACTGCACTTCCTGCGGCGAGGCGACGCCCGACTGCTCGATGCGCGCGGCCGACGACTGGATCAGGTCCGTGATGCACGCGCCGATCAGCTCGTTGGCGATGCGCTGCACGAGGAGCTTGTCGTCGGTCGTCCCGGCGAGGAAACCGGGGTGGCGCGCCTCGACTCGCGCACGGGACTCGCGCCACAGCTCGGCGCCGGCCTGGAGCGCCTCCTCCGTGAACATCCCGGCGGACAGACCGTCCTCGATGTCGTGCTTGTCGTACGCCGTCGAGTCGGCGAGGTCGACGACCTGGCCCTCGAGCAGCGGGTGCGCGGGGCGGGGTGCGAACTCCTCGGGCCAATCGGCGCTCCGCTCGTGCTTGAGCAGGGACTCGCGCACCTCGCGCGTGAGGTTCAGCCCGGGAAAGTCGGGGTGGCGGCGCTCGAGCTGGTCGACGACGCGCAGCACCTGAGAGTTGTGCCGGAAGCCCCCGTGGCCCGCCATGATCGCGTCGAGCGCGCGCTCGCCGCGGTGGCCGAACGGCGGGTGCCCGAGATCGTGCGCCAGGGCGAGCGCTTCGCACAGGGGCTCATTCAGTCGCAACGCGGACCCGACGCTGCGCGCCACCTGGCAGACCTCCAGGCTGTGCGAGAGACGCGTGCGGTACTCGTCCCCCTCGGAGTTCACGAACACCTGCGTCTTGTACATGAGGCGCCGGAACGCGGTGCTGTGCACGACGCGGTCCCGGTCCCGCTCGAAGACGGTGCGCAGGGCATCCGGCTGCTCGGGGTGGCGGCGGCCCAGCGAGCGCGCGCTGCGCATCGCCCAGGGGGCGAGCTCGCGCTCCTCGCGTGCTTCCTTGGTCGTACGATCGAGCAGGATGTTCATCGGGGGTCGGTGGAGCGATCGCGCCGGCGGGATCGCGCCGACGGGTAGGACCGCCCTCGGACTCGTCCGGTGGCGGGCGGAGCGCGCAAGCCCTACTAATAGTCGGCCATTCGCGCCCGTCCATAGGAAGACGCGGCCGAAGTTCCCATGCCCCGACCTGCCGGAGAGCCCCGCGACCCGCGACCGTCCACCGACTCCGAGCCCTGGTACGTCACCGCCTTCGGGTCCGACTACCGGCGCGTCTATCCCCATCGGGACCTCGCGAGCGCGCGCGCGGAGGTCGCGTGGATCCGGGGCCAGGGAATCTCCGGGCGGGTGCTCGACCTCTGCTGCGGATTCGGTCGGCACAGCCTCGCGCTCGCCGCGGCCGGCGCCGACGTCTTCGGGCTCGACCTCTCCGCGCAGCTCCTGTCGGAGGCCCGCACGCTGCCGGGGGGGGAGCGGCTCGCGGGCCGGCTCGTGCGCGCGGACGCCCGGCTCATCCCCTTCGTCGACGGCGCATTCGATGCGCTCGTGAACCTGTTCTCATCGTTCGGCTACTTCGGCGACGACGGGGACCGCCGCGTCATCGCGGAGATCGCGCGCGTGCTCCGCCCCGGGGGTCGGGCGCTGCTCGACCTCATGAACCCCGCGCGGATCCGCGCGGACCTCGTGCCCGAGTCCACGACGGAGCGCGACGGTGTGATCCTCCACGAGCGCCGCGCGCTCAGGGACGCCGGGCGCAGGGTGACGAAGATCGTCCACCTCACGCTTCCGGAAGGGGAGGAGCGCACCTGGCGCGAGGACGTGCGCATGTACGAGACGGAGGAGCTGGCGGCGCTCCTCGCCCCGCGCGGCCTCGCGATCACCGCCGTGCACGGCGCGTTCGGCGGCGCGCCCTACGACGAGCGGGCGGAGCGCCAGATCCTCGTCCTCGAGCGGAAGCCGTAGCCCGGAGAGCCGCTGCACGCGTCCAGCGCGTATACTCCCGCCGGATTCTTGGTGCCCCGCGGTCGGGGATCGGCGCTCCACGGAATCAGACCGAGGTAGCCCACAATGTCCCACAACATCGTCTTCAGCGCGAAGGCACTCGAGCTCCAGGCCACGGCGCGCGAGATTGCCGACAAGCACGTCCGGCCCGCCGCGGCGCACTACGACAAGGCTCAGGAGTACAACTACGACGCGGCGCGCGCCGTAGCCGAGGCCGGCCTCTTCCGCACGTTCATCCCGGCCGAGTACGGCGGCTTCGGGGCGGGGATCCTCGCCCTCGCGCTCGTCACGGAGGAGCTCGCCAAGGCCGACTCGGGGTTCGGCGTGGCCTTCGCGGTGAACGCGCTCGGCTCCTTCCCGATCATCCTCGGAGGGACGGAGGAGCAGAAGCAGCACTGGCTGCCCCAGATTGCGACGGGCGACAAGTTCGTCGCCTTCTGCCTCTCCGAGAAGTTCGCGGGCTCCGACGCGCAAGCGCTCTCCGTGCGCGCGACCCTGGACGGCGACGACTACGTCATCTGTGGCGAGAAGAAGTGGACCACGAACGGCGGCGTGGCCGACGTGTACACCGTTTTCTGCGTGACCGACCCGAACTCGAGGTCGCGCCGCATCAGCGCGATCATCGTCGAGAAGGGCACCCCCGGCTTCGAGGTGAAGAAGGTCGAGGACAAGATGGGCATCCGCTGCGTGCCCGTGGTCGAGACGCACTTCGACCACGTGCGGGTGCCGAAGAAGAACCTGATCGGCGGCCGGCCGGGCCTGGGCTTCAAACATGCCATGATGACGCTCGACTACGCCCGCCCCGGCGTCGCGGCGCAGGCGTTGGGGGCCGCGCAGGGAGCGTTCGAGTTCGCCAACGTCTACGCGAATCGCCGCCAGACGTTCGGCGTGCCGATCAGCAAGCACCAGATGGTGCAGCAGCTCCTCGCCGACATGGCGATGAAGACGGAGGCCGCGCGGTGGCTCGTCTACTCGTCCGCGGCGGCCATCGACCAGCTCGGCCCGAGCCCGGCGAACAGCAAGATGGCCGCGATGGCCAAGTGCTACGCCTCGGACGTCGCCATGGAGGTGGCGACCGACGCCGTCCAGGTCTTCGGGGGCTACGGGTACATGGAGGACTACCCCATCGCCAAGTTCTTCCGGGACGCGAAGATCCTCCAGATCTACGAGGGCACGAACCAGATTCAGCGCCTCGTCATCGCGCGCCACCTCATCCGGGAGGCGGCCGAGCTCGAGCACCTTCAGGCCTTCATTCCGATCGAGATACAGAAAACATACGAAGAGGACGAGGTCACCCAGGAGGCGTAGGATTCCCACCGGTGCGGAGAATGTCGCACCTCAGCCCGGTTCAGCTTGCGCTCTGCGCGGGTTCGGATTGGAATCAGCCTGCGGTTTCGGGCCCTGACGGCCGCTCCGGAGCCCTAGGCCGTGCCGCACGGGCACTTGGGAGAAATTTCCGGGCCACTGGGTCGTCACTTGCATCGTCATCCGTAGTACAGGTCCGTAGCAAAAAGGAAGGTGCGCGGAACTCTTCCGTGCACGTAAGATATCTAGGTGGAAGCGGCACCCCCTCCCCCCCACTCGGAGGGTATTGCGAGGGGTTGTGTTCAGCTCGCACGAATGGTCTGGCAGGCCATATCGAGACCAGCTGACCAACGACCCACCTGCTCACTAACGCCATTGTCACCCTTGGAAACGGTGTTGGGTGAGTAGTACCAAGAGTGGGAACCCCCCGGTCCGCACGGTCAGGACCGGAAGGCAGGCAGGAGGACCGACATGATGAAGATGCTGACGTACGACGGGACCGACGAGAAGCTCGACGCCCTCGCGGTCGACACCGAGACCTTCGCCAAGAAGGCGCGCCGGCTCGCCGCGCGCCTCAACGCGAAGGGTGTCGACCTGGAGCTCCCCCGACCGGAGAGTTGGCGCGGCAGCGGGCCCAAGCCGCAGTTCTCGCGGGTCGCCTCGATCGAGGAACAACTCAGGAGCGAGATCGATTCCATCCTCACGCTGGATCGCATCGATGAAGCCCGCCTCGCGCGCCGCATCGAGTTCGCGCGCTACCGCCTCGCGGACGCCCTCGTGCGCCACGACCTCACGGAAGAGGATCTCGAGGGTGCGATGACCTACCACCCGTCGACCATCTGGGAGCCACAGCCCACGGACTGCTCGTTCCCCGCGCCGGTGTGCCGGCGTTGGCGCGAGCTGCACGCGCTCCGTACGGAGCTCGTCGAGCGCAACCTCTACCTCGTCCTCATCAATGTGGAGCGCTATGCGCACCTCTCGGTCGCGCGCCTCGACCTGATCCAGGAGGGCTCCGCGGCCCTGTTCCGCGCGGTCGACGGCTTCGACTGGCGGCGCGGGCTCCTGTTCCGCACGTACGCGGTGCACTGGCTGAACCAGGCGTTCCGCAGCCTCCTCTACAACTTCGGCAACACGGTCCGCGTCCCGGTGTACCTGCAGAAGGCGATGAAGCACGTCAACCAGGCGATCGCCCGGCTCGGGAATCCGAACGCGACGGCCGAGGAGATCGCGGAAGAGGCGGACCTCGGCGTCAACCTCGTCGAGAGCGCCCTCGCCGCTTCGCGCACCACGCTGTCGATGGATGCGCCGCTGCAGAAGTCCGAGGAAGGCGCCGGCCTCATCGAGCTGCTCGGGGTCGAGTCGCCCGAGGGCGTCTACTCGACGGACATGGAGGACATCTCCCTCAAGTCGGGAGTGCGCGAGGCCATGGACCGGCTGAGCGAGCGCGAACGTTACGTCGTCGAGATGCGCTTCGGCATCGGCATGGAGCGCGAGCACACCCTGTCCGAAGTGGCGAGCGAGCTGGGCGTCAGCCTCGAACGCGTGCGCCAGATCCAGGTCCGCGCCATCAACAAGATGCGGACGCCGGGCCTCCGCAAGGCGATCGACCCGTTCCTCTAGCGCCGCCGATACGGTGTCGCACACTCCCGCGCTGCCCAGCGACTGACGCGTGCCGCACAACTCCCGGATGAGAGGTGTGCGGCACGCGTCAGTCGCTGGGCAGCGCGGGAGTGTGCGACACCGTATCGCTGGCGGTGGGAAACGCTAGGGTGGTGACCATGGTCAGCCCTCTGGAGCCGCGGCAGGGCCGGCAGGACGACGGCCGGACGCACGCTCGCCCGGCGCGGCCGCTGGACGCCCACGTCCTCCGCACCCTGAGCCTCGACCTGATCGGGCGCCCGCCGTTCGCCGTCGAGGTGGAGGAGTGGTCCGGGAAGCCCGTGCAGGCGTTCCTCGACACGGTCCTCGGGTCGCAGGAGTTCTGGGAGCACTGGTACGAGGAGCAGCTCTACTACTTCCTCCTCATCGACAACTTCCGCCCCGCGACGGACTCGACGCGCACGATCCCCGCGAAGCTCGTCGAGGGCCGCATGAGCGTTCGCGACGCCCTGCACCGGGTCGCGCTCTCGTCGAGCTTCAACCTGCGCAACCCCGGGGCCGACACCTTCGTGACCGTCGTCATGGAGCAGGTCGTCGGGCTGACCGTCCAGAAGCACAAGGCCGAGCTCGAAATCGGTAAGCGGGTCTACGACGGCCACAACGGCCTGTTCCTCGGCAGCTTCGGCGAGAACCAGTCCGACGTCGTGCGCATCGCCATCGAGAGCAAAGCCGCCGCCCGCGCCTTCACGGCGCGGGAGTTCGTGCGTATGACCCACCGCGAGGCGCCGAAGAAGGAGCTCGCCGCTTGGACGCGCAAGCTCCACAAGGACCCCCACACTTTCATCGAGGTCGTCCGCGAGTGGCTGCTCTCCGAAGCGTACGAAGCGCGCCTCGCGCACCCGGTCCCCCTGGCGAATCGTCTGTTCGTGCGCGCCGTGTTCGTCGACCTGCTCGGACGGCTGCCGGAACCCGCGGAGGCCGAACCCCTCCGGAACGCCCTCGACGGGCTCTCCGACTCCCGGCCCCTGCGCTCCGTCCTCGTGCGCCTGCTCCTCGACTCGGGTTCGGTCCCGATTCCCGAGAAAAACTCGATCCGGGACGTGACGGAGTGGGTAGCCGGACTGTTCCCGCGGTTTCTCGGCCGGGAGGCGACCCCCGAGGAGTTGAAAGCGTTCGTGCTCGCCTTCGGCGAACCCGAGTGCCGACCGAAGACGATTCTCTACGCGATCCTGTCGAACGCCGAGTACCACACCTTCTGAGGCGACCCATGAATCCGAGCGAGACCTCACGCCGCACCTTCCTCAAGACGGCCGCGATCACCGGCGGCGCGCTCGTCGGGACGGGCCTCGTGCCCGGCCTGTCGCCCCTCGCGTTCGCGCGCGGGCCCCGGAGTCCCCTCCGCGACGACCGGAAGACGAAGCACATCGTCCTCATCGCTTTCGCGGGCGGCGTGCGCACGAAGGAGACCTTCGGCATGCCCGCGAACGTCCCGAACCTCACGGCGATGGCGGACGAGGGTGTGCTCTTCCCGCGCGTACGGACCGCGAATCTCGGGCACTTCGGCGCTTCGATGTCGATCTTCACGGGGATCAGCGAGCCGCGTGGGATTCGCGAGAACTCCCGCGGGCCGGACCCCACCCTCTTCGAGTACCTGCGCAAGGACCTCGGACTGCCTCAGAGCGATGTCTGGATCACGACCTCCGGCGGCGCGCAGCAGGTGAACTACTCGTACGGCCTGCACGCCGACTACGGTCCGAAGTACGGCGCCAACACCCTCGACGGCGACGGGATCTTCAACAAGGAGTTCCAGGAGGTGCTCGAGGCCTACGGCATGCCGAAGCCCATGGGCGAGGGCGAGAAAGAGATCCTCGACCGGCTCCGCGGGAGCCTCGGCGCCGGCGATGAGGAGTCCGCGCGGGAGGCCGAGGCGCTCGCCCGAGTGGAGCAGTACATCCTGGACGAGCTCACGCGCGGCACCTCCGACATCACGGGCGCAGGCGCGGCCGACGCCAAGGCCCTGCGGCTCGCGCGCAACCTGCTCAGTATCTTCAAGCCGCGCGTCGTCGGCGTCGTGCTGCAGAACGCGGACATCGCCCACGGATCCTTCAACGGCTACATGGAGGTCATCCGGCGCAACGACGCTGCCGTCGGCGAGCTGTGGAACGCCGTCAAGGACGACGCCGAGCTGGCCGACTCGACCGCATTCATCATCCTGCCCGAGTTCGGGCGGGACGCCGATCTGAACGCCCGCCGCGGACTCGACCACGGCGATGGCTCCGATGATCTCAACTACGTGAGCTGCGTCGCGTGGGGGCCCGACTTCAAGCGGGGCGCCGTCGTGCGCGACGTCGTGCGCACGATCGACGTGACGCCCACGATCTGCGACCTTCTCGGAGCCTCCGCCAGGCACTCGCGCGGCGGCCGGATGCCCGGTCTGTACGCTTGATTCGGGCCGCGATGGTCGACGTGGGGAACAGTGCGGCGGCGGCGACCGCCGGGCCGACGCGGTGGGTCGCCGGAGGCGCCCTCGTCCTCGCGCTCCTGGCCCTCGTCGCGGACGCGTTCGAGCCGCAGGAAGGAGCCGCGGGCGTGCGCCGCGGCCCGGCCCCTGTGTCGAGGGCGGCCGGCGGCTGCACGGACTGTCACGAGGGGATCGAGGCGATGCACCCCGGCGCGGACCTCGCCTGCGTCGACTGCCACGGTGGGGACGCGACGGCGCGCAAGAAGCTCGCGGCGCACGTTCAGCCGAAGTCTCGGGACCCGGGTGACGAGCGCGTCGTCAAGCTCGACGATGACCTCACGTACCGCCGGTTCGTGAACCCGATGGATCTGCGGATCGTCGACAGGACGTGCGGGGAGTGCCACGGCGGGCTCGTGCATGACTTGAGGACGAGCCTCCACGGCACGACCGCCGGCCACCTGTCCGACGGCTACTACGAGATGGGCTTGCTCGAGAAGCGCGGCTCCGTCTACTCGGTGTTCCCCGTGCCCAGGCGCTTGGCGGAAGGGGGCGAGGTCGAGCGCCTCGTACAGGTCCCGCCGTTCCGGCACTCGGGGCCGATGGATCGCCTCTCGACGCACTACACCGATCTAGCGCGCAAGGAGTGCATGCAGTGTCACCTCTGGTCCGAGGGGCGCGCCGTCCGCGGCCGCACGGGCCAGGACGGGGACTACCGCGGCCAGGGCTGCGCGGCGTGTCACGTGCGCTACGCGTTGGACGGCCTCACCGATACGGCCGACCGCGCCGCGGTGCGCAACGAACCGGGGCACCCCTGGCGGCACGCGATGACGCGCGCGCCGGGCACGGAGACGTGTACCTCGTGCCACTACGGGGACGCCTCGATCGGCCTGCACTTTCGCGGCCTCTCGCAGCTCCCCCCCGGGGCGCCGGGCGGACCCGATATCCCGGGTACGACGGACTCGCTGCTCAACCGCGTCTTCTACCTCGACGACAACGAGATCTGCCCGCCCGACGTGCACCACGAGCGCGGGATGAGCTGCATCGATTGCCACACGCTCGGCGACGTGATGGGGGACGGGCAGCTGCACGGCCAGATGGAGCACGCGGTCGAGATCTCGTGCCAGGCCTGTCACGGCACGTTCACCGCGCGCTCGACCCTGAAGACCGAACGCGGCACGCCGCTCGAGCACCTCTTCCTGGACGAAGTGGGCGACGTGTTCCTGCGCAGCAAGGTCTCGGGCGAAGTACACCGCGTCAAGCAGGTCGTCGACGTGCTCGACCCGGGGCACATCGACTACAACGAGGACGCCGAGCGGGCGATGACGGGCGAGCACGGCCAGGTCGAGTGCTACACCTGCCACGCCGGGTGGAACGCAAACTTCCTCGGCTTCCACTTCCAGCGCAACGAGGCGCTCTCGCAGCTCGACCTCCTCTCCGGGATGCGGACGCCGGGCCGCGTCACGACGCAGGAGAAGGTTTTTGCCACCTGGAAGAGCTTCTACGCCGGGCTCAACGAAGCCGGCCGCGTGGCGCCCTACTTGACGGGCTTCTCGACCATGGGCTCGGTCGACGACAAGGATGGCAAGCGGGTGCTCGACCAGGTGATGCCCGTGACCGCCGCGGGGCTCTCCGGCATGACCATGGTGCACCACCAACTGCACTCGGTGCGCCCGACCGCGCGCTCGTGCGTGGAGTGCCACCGGACCTCGACTACCTGGGGCATGGGCTCCGCGAACTTCCGCCTTGCGCGCCAGCTCGCGTTCGTCGCCGACCGGCGCGGGATCGAGGTCGTGGCCCTCAACCGCACGAACCTGTCCGCGTCGATTCCACTCGCGAAGATCGTGCTCCCCGACGTGGTCGACCTCGTGATCGACTGCGATCCCCTGCAAGGTCACGCGCGCTATCTCTACGCGGCCGAGGGCGGGCGCGGGATCCACGTGATCGACGTGCGCGATCCCACGACTCCCCGGCGGGTCGCGTTCATCGAGTCCATCGGACCGCGCGGGCTGGAGCTTGCGGGGGACTATCTCTATTCGGCGGACGGAATCGGCGGCCTGCGCATTTACGACGTGTCCGAGCCAGAGCAGATCCGACTCGTGGGGCTCGTGCCCATGTTCGACGCGCACGCGGTCACCCTGCAGTGGCCCTACGCGTACGTCGCGGACGGTCCCGGCGGGCTCGCCATCGTCGACGTGCGCGCCCCGATCGCCCCGCGCTTCCTGGCGGGCATCGACATGCAGCGCGCACGCGGCTCGGTCGCGATGGCGATCGACGTCGCGGTCCTGTTCCAGTACAGCCGGCCGCGCGCCGGTCCGGACGGCGCGCCGCTCGATTCGCGCTCGAGCGCGCGCAACCTCTGCGCCGTCGTCGACGAGCTCGAGGGCCTCATGCTGTTCGACGTGACCGAGCCGAAGCACCCGGAGGTCCTGTGGCCGCGTCCCGACCGCCGGACGGTGGCGCGCCGCAGAAACTCCCCCGAATACCGCGGCCTGGCGCTGTTGTCGCACGTCGACGTCGCGAGTCCGCAGGGCGGCGCGCGCACCGTGGAGCGCGACTACGTCTACCTGCTCGAGGAGCTTTCGGCGGGCAACGGCCGGCGGCGGTCGTTCGTGCGCTCGATCGACGTCACCAACCCGGAGCGGATACGCCTCGTGGGCCGCACCGCGGCCGGGTTCTCGACCGAGATGCTCGCGCCGATCGCGGTCTACAACCCGCCGTTCCTCCAGCAGATCCTCCTGACGCCGGGCGAGCTCGGGGTGTACGCGACCGACGCCTCCATCTCGGAGGAGCTGAACCAGCTCGGTGTTTTCTCCGCCCTGCGCAACACCTACGTGGTCGCCATCGAGGAGTTTCCGCTCGACCGGATGATCGACGCGGGCGGCCGGCGTCTGAAGGACGTGAGTCACCCGGTGTCGCGGTGGCTGTACCGCGCCGAGATCGAGCGCCTGCTCGACGTCTCGGCGGAGGCGCTCGGGACGCTCGAAAAAAACGACGCGGCCCTGCACGAGTCGCCGGGCGTGACGGCACGCAAGTTCTTCGCCCAGTACGACGAGGACCGGAGCGGACTCCTCACCGGCTCGGAGTACGCGAAGGCCGGGGGCGCGAACATCGACCGCAACGGCGACGGGCGCGTCACCCTGCTCGAGACGGCGCTCATGGGCGGCTACTTCGGCGGCCGAGACACCGCCGTTGCGGAGGGTCCGCCGCCGGTGTTCCTCGCGACGCGCGTGGACTCCGAAGGCGACCTCGCGCGCCTCCTCGACGGCGTGAACCCCTACGAGTTCGACCGGGACGACGACGACAAGCTGGACCGGCGCGAGTTGACCGCCGCCTTCTTCGAGGCCCTCGACCTCGACGACGACCACCGGCTCTCGTTCGCCGAGCTCTCGCGACACCCCGGCAACCTCAGGCAGCTCCGTTACGGCGACCACTCCGCCCTCGCGCGCTTCGATCGCAAGGACCTGAACGACGGCGGCTCGATCAGCCTGCGCGAGTTCGTGGTGGAGGACCGCGACTGGCGTGCGCTCGACATCGACGCGAGCGGTCACGTCCAACTGCGCGTGGAACCGACGCCGTGGGAACGCGAGTGGGGCTTCGTGGGCGCCATGACCGAGTGGCCGACGCGCCAACCGAACCGCACCGGCCTCCCCCCTGTGATCACGGCCGAACGCGTGCTCGCTGCCTTCGACTCGGATCACAACGAGCGCCTGAGCCAGCGCGAGCTGCGCAAGCGCCCCGATCTCTTCCGGGAGATGGAGCGCAACGGCGACGGCTTCGTCGACCTGCGCGAGATCCAATACCGCGTCCGCCTCGCCGCCGAACAAGGTGTCGACGTGACCGCCGACGGCTTCGTCGAGCGTTGGGATCTCGACGGCAACGGCCGCGTCGAAGACGACGAGCTCCCCGAGGGCGCCGAGCTCGTCCTCGCGCGCGAGCGCCAGGCACGCCGCTGACAGAACCTACCGGCCGCCCCGGGCCTTCGACGTCCCCGCGGAGCCGACGGGGAGGACGCCGGTGCGCGAAGAGTGCCGGCAGGGGCCGAGTAGGAGCGCTCCGGGTGCTCCTTCATGAGGGACCCCGGCTCGATCGATTCAGCGCTGCGTCGCCCCTGGCTGCGAGGGTCCCTGCCGTCCGTCCGCCGGCGAGAGTGCCGGCGAGCGACGGGGCGCCCCCCTCGGGCTCGCTGCACGCCGCCGCAACGAGGGCAGGAATGAGGCTACCAGGCCGAGTCGAGCACCGCGGTCCAACTCAGGGATTCTCCGCGCGACTCTCGACCGGGCCGGTGTGGCCGGGCGCGGCGGTGACGACTCCGCCGCGGTTCTGGAAGTACTGCGCAGCCGAGGTGACGGACGAGCTCGTCGAGACCGAGTAGTAGCTGATGTTCGCCACGCGAGCGCCGTGGTCGGCCGCCCATACGAGCCTCTCGGTGATCGCAGACCAGCTCCCCGTGCCGTCCGGGGCGCTGATGCGGATCGTCATCACCTTGCAGCTGCACGCCGTGCCCCTGACGCCCAGGGCGTTGTTGCCCACCGCGCCGGCGATACCCGCCATGAAGGTACCGTGGCCGTGGACGTCGCTCGTGTTCGAGTTGCCGTTGTAGGCGTTCCAGCCGGGGACGAGGTGCCCGACGAGGTCGGGACGGTTGCCATCGACGCCCGTGTCGAGGATCGCGATGGTCACGGTCTGGGCGCCGGGCGTGATCCCCCACGCGGCCGGCGAGCCGATCTGGCGGTGCTCGGGTTGCATCGGGTAGCGCGGGTCATCAGGGATGACGTCGGCCGCCGGGACGATGCGGTCGAGCTCGGCGAACTCGACCTCCGGTCGAGCGCGATCCGCCTCCGCCTGGAGCGGCTCGCTGGCGTCCGAGTGGGTACCCGCGCGCGCAGGGGCCCAGGAGCTCGCCCTCCGTCTCGTGAGTGCGGGGATCATTCGGGGCCGGGTCGTCGATGCGGCGGGCGCGGCCTCCGCCGCGGCCCGAGTGAGCGTCTGGCGCCTCGACCGCGGCAGGACGGGGGTGGAGGACATCGTCTGGTCCGGACCCCGGGGCGCGTTTCAGGTCGACGGTATGCACGACGGTCGCTACGACCTCACCGCCCGCACGGACGACGGCCGCGTCGTGGTCTCACGCGGCCTAGAGGTGCGACCCGGAGTCCTCGTCGATGGCATCGTCCTGACACTCGAGCCAGCCGCCCGGTGGGTCGTCGGTTACGAGGGGCACGCGGCGTCCGCGACCGTCGAGGTGCTGCTCGATGGCGAAGTCCTCGCCGCCGGCGGTGTCACACGCGGGACGCGCTCCGAGTTCTGGGTGCCGCCCGGGCAGGTGCGCGTGCGGTTCTTCGTCGACGGCAAGGATGTCGGTCGTCGGGACGCCCAGACCGTGCTCGAGTCGCGGTCGGAAGTCGTGTTCGAGTGAGGATTCCCGCCCCGCTCGGCGCCAGTCCTCGATATTCCGCCGGAATCGGCGCAACTGGATCGCGCTGGGGGAGGTCTTTGCTCCACGCGTGCGGGCCCCATGCGGGCTCGCGGGCGACATGCGGGCTCAACCCATTCCTACGCACAAGTACAGGAGGCAACCATGCAGAGAGCCATACTCGGGGCGATCATCCTCGCCCTTTCCTCATTCGTTCAGGCAGGCACCACACCGGCCGTCCCGGCTGGCTACAACTACTACACCTCGGGTCTGTCGAACGCGACGAACACGGGCACCTACAGGGTGACGTTCAAGCTCCACGACCCCAACGGACCGGACACCCATACGACGATCACGCTCGATCTCAGCGTGCCTGCCACGGGTGAGCAGAAAGCGGCCGAGCTCGCGGCGAAGATCAACGCCGACTCGAGTAACGGGCTCTCGGCCGCTTCGGTGGGAAACGTGATCACGGTCCAACCGACAACGGTGCCCCAGGGCGGCCACGGCATGCTCTCCGTGAAGGCGAAGGACAAGACCGGTCAGCGGGATTCCTGGACGAAAGTGCGTAACCCCGGCTCCGCCGCCGCCCTGCAGTGGCCTGCGACGGGAAGCGTGCCGGCGGTCGACGTCGTGCCGCAGCAGAGCCTTGGAATCTTCCGCGTCGAAGGCCTCGCCACGGGCGTTCACGGGCTCGGCGGGCAGAGCGAGGTCGTCTTCGGCGGGGACGACATCGTTGTGTCGGTCTTCCCGTTGCCGGGCGCAACCCCGGTGGAGATCGCGGCGGCCCTGTCGGCCGAGCTCACTCTCGCCGGGGCTCCGCACGTCCTCTTCGATGACGTCCTGATCCTGTTCCTGCGCCGGGACGCGCCCTCCATCGAGGCCGGGGCCATGGATAGGGGCCTCATGGCCATCTACAGTCTGCAGTAGCGATCGGACGCTCACCCGTGGGTTGGGCTCGGCGCTCTCCGGCGCCGGGCTCACTCCGGGCACGGCACCGAGGGCTCGCGGCGGGCTCGGAGGAGCATCTATTCCAGGAGGCTCTGGAGCGCGTCGCGAGCGGTTTCCGAAGTCGGAGCGCAATCGGTTCGCGGGCCTGGATCGCTCTCAGCACCTGCACCGCACCGGTGCCCTCGAACGGCCGGAACAGGACCGACGACTCGTACAGCGTGACTCCGAGCGAGTAGACGTCGGTGCGCGCGTCGACCCCACGCGCCGCCCCCGCGAGCTGCTCGGGGCAGATGTAGCAAGGCGTTCCTGTGAAGTCGCCCGAGCGCAGCATGATGTTGGATACTCGGAGGAGGTGCGACGCAACGAGGGGCGTCCAAGTGGCTCGACATATCTGCTGAACCATGGACCCACCCCACTGGCCACGTATCCCGACGACCTCGTCGGGACGTGGCACGCCTTCATGATCCGGCCGGCCTGGGAATCATGCCCCAGCCGGCGCGCGAGGGCCCATAGCCAGGCTTCGGTCGAGTTCATCTCGGAGGCGGGCACGGGTGGCTCTGGAATGCCACAGGGGTTCGGAATCCTTCGGCAAGCCTCCATTACTCTCGGTTTCCGTGAGAATTGCGGTGGCCGCGGGGAACTCGAGTATGGAAGCCGTGGCCTCGCGCCGGCATCCCCTCGCCCAAGGAGCCCCGTGCAACAGCCTCACTGCCCTACCCGCTGCGAAGCGATCGCCCTCACCGCAGGCCTGGGGAGCGCGCCCGCAGTCGCGCCAGCCCAGTCCGTCGCACTCTACGCCATTCGGCTTCCGGCCCCGTTCGCTCGGCATCTTCCCCTGCCGCCAGCGATCGTCGACGCGGGCCTGGTGCTGGGGCGTCCGAGCACCGATCGGACCGTTGGCACCGGGTGGGCCTGCCACGTCTCTCCCCGGCCGGAGGGTGCCCTGTTCGACCTGTACACGCTGCCCGGCGAGGAGTCCTCGAGCGCCCTCGCGATCGACGCGGTGGGACGGATCGTCGAGCACGGTCACCTGGCCGGAATGACGCGCGTCTTCCCGCTCACGCCTCCGAAAGGGTGACCGCTGGCGCGCGGTGGTTAGCAGAAGCCATGACGTCTCCCCTGTCTCCCACGGTCGAAGTCCTCCTCGCGGACGTGAGCTGGGTTCGCGGCCTCGCACGCGGCCTGGTGCGCGATGCGGCTCTGGCCGATGACGCGGGCCAGGAGGCCTGGCTCGCGGCGCTGCGGCGAACGCGCACGTCACGCTCACCGCTGCGCGGCTGGCTCGCGGGTGCGACGCGCAACGCGGTGCTCAAGGCGCGCCGCTCGGAGGGACGGCGGCGCGCTCACGAGGAGATCGCCGCGAAGGCGGAGCGCACACCTTCGACGGCGGAGGTCGTGGAGGGCATCTCGACGCAGCTCGCCGTCGCGGAGGCCGTGCACGAGTTGGAGGAGCCGTATCGCGCGACGATCCTCCTGCGCTACTACGAGGACCTCTCCCTCAAGGCGATTGCGGTGCGCATGGACGCGCCGGTTCCGACCGTCGCGGCGCGCGTGCAGCGTGGACTCCGGATGCTGCAGCGCGTGCTCGAGCGGCGGCTCGGCGTGGATGGCGGAAACTGGATTTGCGCGCTGCTCCCGCTGCTCGAACGGGATGCCTCGATCGAGCCGAGGACGCCGCCGACCCCGCTCGTCGCCACCGCTGGAAAGGCCGCTATCCTTGCTGCCGCAATCGTCGCCGGGGGCTTCGGACTGCGGGCGATCCTGGTGCGGGATGCCGAACCCGTGCCCGCCCTGGTGACCCGCGCGGCGCTGGAAGAATCGGCCGTTGCGGATGTGGCTCCCACGGGCACCGAGCTCCCGGTCCCGGACCGTGCGACGAGGCGCGCGGCGATCGGTGCCGCGTCCCTCTCGAGCGCGGCAGACGACGAGGCCGCGCTGAGCGGCTCGCTGCTGGCGCGCATCGTGGACTCCGATGGCACGCCGGCTGCGGAACTCTTCGTGGAGGTGCGTCACGCCGATGCGCTCGATCCCTCCCGACCTGTCTTCCGGGTGCGAACCGGACGGCACGGCCGCCTGACCCTCGACGGCCTGTCGCCGGGCGAGTGGGTCGTCGCGCCGGCGCTCGGGGGGGCGATGGCGGTGAACGTCTCGGCGTCGGAGACCGCCAGCGTCACACTCCATCTGCCCCCGGGGCCTGCGCTCTCGGGTGTCGTGGTCGACGCCCGCGGTACGCCGGTGCCCCACGCGGGCGTGTGGCTCTCGCTCTCCCCACCACGGTCGATCACGGTCGATCGTCTCGTGCAATCGACGGTTGCCGACGAGTTCGTCGTGCGCGCCGACGAACGCGGGGCCTTTCGGCTGAGCACGATCGGGGCGGCCCGCACGGTCGGCGCGCGCGCCGCAGGACACTCTCCGTCGCCCGCCTACTCGCTGCGGGAACGCGGAGGGACCGAGCTCGAGATGCGCCTGGTGCTCGCCGGGGAGGGCGGCTCGGTCTCCGGCGTGGTGTCGGGCCCGGACGGGGCCCCGATCGCCGCCGCTGCGATCCTGCTCGACGTCGGCAGCACGGAGACGTCGCTCCCGGACGGACGGCGCTTCACCAGCTCCCTGCCACTCGTCCACGCCCGTAGTGACGCGAGCGGTCGCTTCCGCGTCTTCGGTGTGCGCCCGGGATCCCGGAGGCTGCTTGTCCGCGCGGCGGGTCTCGCCCCGTGGCGGGGTGAGGTGGAGGTTCGCGGCCACGATGAGGTGCGAGTCGACGTCCGTCTCCAGCGGGGCTTGACCGTCACAGGCACGATCACGGACGCCGGCGGCGCTCCGCTCGAAGGCGTCCTGGTCTGGGCCGCGCGCCGACACTGGACCGCCGCGCCCGACCCGCCCCATGCCATCGGAACGCGCACGGATCCGAACGGGCGCTACCGGCTCCGTGGGATCGAAGCGGGCTACTGCTGGATTACCGTCGATGGCGGCCGGAGGGGACGCGCCGCAGAAGTGCTCGTGGGCGGCGGGGAGCGCGAGCTCGTCCACGATGTGAGCTTGACGCCCGGCACCGACCTGCGCGGTCGCGTGCTCGACGCGGACGGAACGGGGCTCGCGGGCCTCTCGGTGCGGGCGAGGAGGCTGAACGACTGGCGTTCCATCGGCACCATCACGGACGAGGCTGGCGCGTTCACGATCTTCGGCCTGGGGGAACACGCGTACGCGCTCCGGGTCGCCGAGGGTGACGTCACGCTGGTCCGCGACCTTCGCGTGCGGCCGGGTGACGGCGAGACGATCATCCGGGTCGGAGCGGGGCTGCGCCCGAGTGCGAGGATCACGGGCGTCGTGACCGAGGCGGACGGAAGTGCTGCGGCGCTGAAGGGCGTACGCCTGGAACGGGTTGGCGACGACTGGACGCTCGAGTTGGGCGTCGAGCGCGGGGCCGGCGGGACCTTCCGCACGCACGCCTGCCCTCCGGGCGTCTGGCGGGTCGCCCTGCGGATCGCCGGGCATCCGGACCTGCCGATCGGAGCGGAGCACACGCTCGCGCCCCATCAGGTGCTGGACCTCGGTCGCATCCGCCTCGAGCCGGCGGGTTCCCTTCGGCTGCGCTTTCCGCCGGCCATGTCCGGCCAACTGTTCGATCTGGGCCTGAACATCCTCGACGCGGAGGGCCGGCTCGTCCACGACCTGCGGCTGGCCGAGCCCGAGCGCCACCTGCCGCTGACGCTCCCCGTGAACGCGGGCGTCCTCACGGTACGCGCCTTTGCGGCGGGCTTCGCGCCGAGCATCCAGAGCGTTCGCGTTCGCGAGCACGTAGTCGAGCCCGTCGAGCTGCGGCTCGAGCCCGGCACCGCGTGTACGCTGCGCTTCCACACGGTGGAAGGCGCGCGCGACCCCGCGCGGCTCCGGCTCCTCGTCCGTACCGAGTCCGGTGACGTACTCCTCGAGCGCAGGGTCCTTCGTACCGTCAATGCGCCGGACTTCCCGTTCGTCGAGACGATCGACCTGCTCGCGGGCGTGTACGAGGTCGAAGCCGGTACGCAGAAGCTCGTGGCCCATGGCGTTCTGATCGTCCATCAGGGTGTGATCGGACCACCCCTCGACCTACTTCTCGAACCAAGAGGATCCAGATGATCGCCAGCATCACGTGTCTACTGCTCACCTGCCTCGGCCCGTGGACCGGTACGCCGACTGCGCTGCGGCAGGGCGTCCAAGTCGCCGACGTCCCGCGCTACGAGTTTCAAAGACCCTTGCTCAACGGCATGGGCACGGCGAGTCTCGAGGACTTGCGCGGGAAGCCGGTCCTCCTGGAGTTCTGGGGCACCCAGGCCGCCGCGTTGGACGACACGATGCGCGAGGCGCTCGTGTGGCAGGCAGCCTACGGTGACGATCTCACCGTGCTGTTCGTCGAGGTCAAGGATGCGACCGATCTCCTGGTCACGAGCCTGGCCTTGAAGAAAAAGTGGCTCGGGGGTCGGGCCATGTGGACGACGGAGTCGCCCTGTCGTGTCGGCTTGAAGGGCGCGTTGCCGCAGTTCGTGCTGCTCTCGAGCGAGGGCGTCGTCCTGCTCAAGGGTACGACGGAATCCTACGAGCTCGGTTTTCGCGACGAACTGGTGGAAGCGATCGAGGACGAGTTGCGCGGTGAGGTCGAACGGCGGCGCCGTGGACCCGCGGACCATCCGGCGCGCCTGGCCCAGGCCTGGGACCTGTTCTCGCAAGGGCGCATCGAAGCGGCGTTCGACCTGGCTCTGTCGTTGGCTGCCGACCCGGAGAGCGACGGGACAGGAGCGGCGGCCGCCGGAACAACCCTGGACGTGTTCCGCGCGCGCGTCGAGCGACGCCTCCGGCGCGCCGCGTGGCAGATCGAGAACGGCTTCCTGCTGCAGGCCGAGGAAGCGCTCGCCCAGCTCGAGGGACAACTCGCCTCCGAAGCGTCCTTGGCATCCCAGCAAGCCGAGCTGAGTGCGGCTCTGCACGACGAGTCGCTGCGGGCGGAATGGAAGGCGGCCAAGGATCTCGCCAAGTTGGAGCAGAAGCTCTACGCCAAGGGCTCGAAGTCCGTCCTCGTCAGGCAGCTTGCAAGGCTGGCGAAGAAGCACTCCGGAACGAAGAGCGGCGAGCGCGCCGAGCACCTCTTCGAGGCCGCTCGAGTGTCGCCTTACAAGTGATCCTCCGGCCGGCCCTGGTCCGTGGACGACACTCCAGGGACAGCCAGGCAGAAACGTCTCTTCGTCGCACGAGCCCGCGATTCGTAGGACGCCGGGAGCGCGACACGACCCGCGGCGCTGGAGCCCGGCGAACGAGTCGAGCTCAGCGAAGCCGGAGTGAACCTGCCTCGCGACTTGCCTCGGCGCAATCAGATACGGGCCGCCCTGGCGCTCGCCCGCAACGCCCGCGCCGTCATGCGCAGGCGAGTGGCTCCCCGTCGTCGGCGAATTGCGAGGACGATCAAGACGGCCTCGGCGAGCAGGACGAGCAGCGTAGCGCTCCTATAGGAGAGCATGATCCGCCCCAGCCCGTCGCGGTGCGCGGGGCGTTCGATGCGCGCGAACGGGCCCTCGGTCCAGTAGGCGTCCTCGTGCTCGTAGATGTTCACGAGGCAGTACGAGCGAAAGTCGATGGGGTCGGGGCAGGCGGCGAAGCAGCCGTTGTACTCGTCCGGATAGAAGACTTGCGCGGCGAACACCTCCCAGCCGCCCGCCGAGCCTGGTGGTCAATCCTCTTCCAGCGTCAGCGAGTAGATGTCACCGTCGTCCACGTCCCGCGTGTAGACGATCCACTCGCCGTCCGGGGACCAGCTTCCGTTGTGAACGTGCCACAGGCCCTGGCCGCCCGTGATCAGCCTGGGTTCACCCCGGCTTCGCGGGAGCCCGTCCGCGGCATTCGGGGGCTCGAGCTCGAGCAGGTACAAGCTCTGGTTGAAGTGGCTGGCCGAGAGCACGAAGGCGACGGCCATGCCGTCGGGGGCGAGGATCATCTCGCTGTGGGGGCCCGCCCAGAGCAGGACGTCAGCCTGCGTCTCCAGATTGGCGGCCCGCAGCTCCATGCCTTCCGCGCTCAGCGTCGTGTACACGATTCGGTGTCGATCGAAGTACCAGTCGAAGCGCAGCACGCTGGGATACAGCGACTGCGTGTTCGTGGGACCCACGCGATCTATTGTCCACAGCGAAGGGCCTTGCGCGTCCGCGACGATGTAGCCGATCGATTGGCCGTCGGGCGTCCAGCGCAGGCTGAGGCTCACGGCCCACACCTTGCTCGGGATGTGGATCTCCTCGTCGGAGAGCTGCTCGGGGCGGCCCGTGCCGTCGGAGTTCGCGACCCAGATGTTCAGCGAGCCGGCCCGATCGGAGAGGAAAGCGATTTCCTCACCGTTCGGCGACCAGGCCGGTAGTACGTCCAGAAACTCTGGATTCTTCGTGAGGTTCAGCAGCTCGTCGCCCGTGACCGGATCGACGATCCAGAGCTCCGACTTCCCGGTCCGCGTCGACTGGTACGCGATGCGGTCGCCCGTCGGCGCGTAGCGGCCCACGAAGTTGTCCTGGGTATAGTCGGTCACCTGGATGCTCTCGCCGGTGGCGACGTTCACGCGATAGAGGTCCGTCTGATGGCTCCAGCGCGAGTAGATGACCCTGCCGTCCGCGGCGACGTTGGGGTACCAGTCCTTCCCGCCACCGAAGGTGAGCTGGCTGAGCTGGCCCGTGGCGATGTGCACCCCCCAGAGGTTGTCCATGCCGCCGCGGTCGGAAGTGAAGACGAGGTACTCGTCATCGAGCAGGAAGCCCGGCTCGTGGTCGCTGAACGGGCCTTGGGACAGGAGCCGACGTTCCGCACCGCCCGCCGCGGGGAGCAGCCAGATCTCCTGGACTCCTCCGTGCGAACGTGTGAACGCGATCCACTCGCCGTCCTCCGAGAAACTCGCGGCCAGGTCGTGGGCGCCCGGAGTCGGCGCGGTGAGCTGCCGCAACTCCCGGCTCTGAAGCTCGACCTGGAAGATCGCCAGCTCGCCCGTCTCGAGCCTGCGCGAGAACAGCAGGCGCTCGTCAGCCGGCGACCACGGGCTCGTGCCGAGCGCCTGCATCGCATCCCAGAACGAGTGGATAGGAGGGATGTGCGTCTCGATCAACATGGTCGGGACGCGCTCCGCGAACGAGATCGTGTAGACATCGCAATCGCGGCCGTTCCCGCGTACGTAGGCGATCTGTTTTCCGTCCCTGGACCAACGCGGCAGGAGCTCATCGCCCTCGCCCTCGGTCAGTGGCACCATCGCTCCAGCTGGAAGCGCCTGCACGTAGATGTCCATGGTGCCCCGGCGCGTGTGGCTGTACGCGAGGTACTCCGAGTCCGGTGACATGCTGCCGGAGTACTCGGGGCCGCCCCTCGAGGTCATGCGCGCCGTCGGTCCCGGGCTCAACTTGCCGCTGGGCGCCCAGGGTTGGATGAACCAGAGCGCAACTGCGACGGCGAGCGCGCCGGCACCCACGAGACGCAGCGTGCGCGACGCAGTCGGCGTGCGCTCGTCGCTCAAGGCCGCGACCATCTGAGCCGCCGATTGGAAACGATCCGCGGGCACCTTGGCCAGCGCCTTGCTCAACGTGGCGTCGACGCCCCGCGGGAGACTTGGCCTCACGCTGCGGATCGGCGGCGCTGGATCGGAGACGTGGCGCGCGAGCATCGCCTGCACGTTCGTACCGGCGAAGGGCGGATCCCCCGCGAACATCTCGTAGATGACACACCCCAGGCTGTAGATGTCGCTCTTGCTGTCCGCCCCGTTGCCCGTCGCCTGCTCGGGGCTCATGTACGCCGGTGTCCCGAGCATCACCCCGGACTGCGTCAGCTTCTGTTCGTCACCACCGGCGAAGGCCGTGGCCAGGCCGAAGTCGGCGAGCATGGCCCGCCCGTTGAGAAAGAGGATGTTCCCGGGCTTGATGTCGCGGTGGACGATGCCCTGCGCGTGGGCGTAGTCGAGCGCCTCCGCCACCTCGCGCGCGATGGCGAGCGCGTCGGCGAGCGGCAGCGGCCCTTCGCGCTGGATGCGCTTCTGCAGGGTCTCGCCTTCCAGGAACGGCATCGCGTAGTAGAGCCGTCCGTCGGCCTCGCCCGAGTCGTAGAGCGCAACGATGTTCGCGTGCTGGAGGCTCGCCGCGATGCGGATCTCGCGCAGGAAGCGTTCCGAGCCTACGGCGGCGGAGAGCTCGGGCGCGAGCACCTTGAGTGCGACGTCCCGGTCGTGGCGCAAGTCGCGCGCGCGGTAGACGACAGCCATCCCGCCGCGTCCGGCTTCCGCGATGATCTCGTAGCGCCCCGCGAGCGCGCGCGCCAGGCGCGCGACGGGGTCGTCATCTCACGAGCGCGTCCGGGCTGCGTCCTGGAGCTCGCGGACATGCCGCGCGAGCTCCGGGTCGCTGCCGCAGGCCTCGTTCACGTAGGCGTCGCGCTCGGTCTCCTCCAGCTCCGAGGCGGAGAGGAGTATCTGCTCAGCACGATCCTGGAGTGTTCCCATCGGAGTTGGCGGGTCGACCGCTCGGTGCTCCGAGTGCGCGGACCGGCGGACAGACTAGCCCGGGTCATTCATGAAGAAGTGCCCAAAGTGCTTCAACTCAGCTCCGGCCCATACTCTTGCGCGTACCGGCCCCGCAGATGACCTGTGCCGGTCGCCCTGGACGCCGGTGCGTGAGAAGTGCCGGCAGGGGCCGAGCAGGCGCGCTCTGAGTGCTGATTCGTGAATCATCAGGGCTAGAATGGCGCCGAGCGGAACGAGTGCCACGGGTGAGTCTGTACGCCCCATCCAACAGGAGAGTCCATGAGACCGTCACGACGAGATCTACTACGTTGCGCCGCGGGCGCCGCGGGCGCGGGGCTGCTGCACGCGCCGAAGCTGCAGGAAGTCGGCGAATCGGGACTGGTGACCGGCAAGCCGCAGGCGCTCGCCTACTCGGAGCTCCCGGGCTTCCTCTCGAAGGAGCAGGTTCGCTGGCACCATGACTCGCACTATGGCGGTGCGCTGAAGAAGTTCACGCAGCTCGACGCCGCGGTGACCGGCGACCCGCGGGCCCTCGCCTCGAAGGCGAACAGTGTGATCTTGCACGAGCTCTATTTCGACAACATGACGCCCGTTGACTCCGACCCGACGGAGCTTGCGAACGAGGCCCTCGCGGCGCGGTTCGGCTCGGTGGACGGATGGGTCGATGACTTCCGCGCCGCCGCGCTGTCATCACGGGGGTGGGCCGTGCTCGCCTGGCATCCGGTCAACGGCCGGCTCTACAACATCGCCACCGACTCCCACAGCGACGGTCCCTTGTGGTTCGGCGTGCCGCTCGCCGTCATCGACATGTACGAGCACGCCTACTACATCGACTTCCAGAACCGGAAGGCCGACTACGTCGAGGGCTTCATCGAGCACGTGAACTGGGCTGCGATCGACCGACGCATTCGCGCCACGAGTGGGTGAAGTGGCGGCGGTAAACGTGGTTGCTCGTCTTGGGCTGGGGGCCCGCGCAGAAACGAGTCCCCATTCTGGACGGCCCTCGCGGCCCCCGGCTGCGTAGCTCCGCCTTGGCGTACCGCAGAGGATACGCGGTCGTCGGCGCGCCTCGCCGGGAACGGCGATGGCTCGCCGGGACCGGGCATTTATTCTCGGACGGGCCCCCAAGGAGAACCCTGCGGCGCTGAACGGACGATTCCGAACCACCTCCGCCGGCGCGCTCCTCGCACTCTCGCCTACCTCCTCGCGCGCGCTGGGACAGCGACGGTGAGGACATCACGCGACCTTCACGGAGCGCATGGACGTCGCCCAGGCGTGCATGACCAAGCTCGCCCTGGAGCCGATTCCCGCGCTCATCGACCACATGGCGGACAGCGCGAACCATGCGTTCACCGCGTGGCCGCGGCGATACGGTGCCCCGATACGGTGTCGTGCCGATACGGTGCCGGACACTCGCGCGCCAACACCCGGCGATACGGTGCCGGACATTCGCGCACCAACACCAACAGCTCCCACCCGGCCGAGCACTCGACTCGGCGCGACGAGGACGGTTGTGAGGCGGAGCGCCGAGACGGACCTCCGGTTCGCCGGCCGAAGCACGTGCCGATACGGTGCCGGACACTCGCGCACCAACACCCGGCGATACGGTGCCGGACATTC
>SMVB01145940.1_pt1 | contig 67786 bp, 65 predicted proteins | sample 2456461 | NCBI WGS metagenome assembly SMVB01 (sample SAMN11095934, study PRJNA526329) | marine sediment metagenome | biome: Marine sediment; feature: Surficial sediment; material: Deep marine sediment; isolation source: Hadal surficial sediment | place: Pacific Ocean | collected 2014-05 | depth...
CTCTGGTGATCTCCACCTCCAGCCACACCGACAGTGCGTTCACGACGCTCACGCCCACACCGTGGAGCCCACCCGACACTTTGTAGGAGTCCTTGTCGAACTTCCCCCCCGCATGGAGCGTCGTCATCGCGACCTCCACGCCGGGTATACCCTCTTCGGGGTGTATGTCGACGGGGATCCCCCGGCCATCGTCGGTGACCGAGACGGAGCCGTCCTCACGCAGCACTACCAGTATTTCGGTGCAGAAGCCGGCCATCGCCTCGTCGATGGAATTGTCGACGACTTCGTACACGAGGTGGTGTAGTCCCCGGGCGGACGTCGAGCCGATGTACATTCCGGGGCGCTTCCGAACGGCCTCGAGCCCCTTGAGTACCGTTATCTGTCCGGCGGTGTAGTCGCCGTTCGTCCCCCCGTCGCCCTTCTTTGTCTTCTTGTCGCCTTTCTTCGCCATCTACAGCTCACTCCGTTGTGGGTCTGGACCGCATCCAGCCCCTAGTACAGTCGTTACGATCCATCCCCCTCCATCAGCGTCAGGACGATCCGATCGATCGTCCCCTCCCCACCCAACCCCGCATTGACCCGTTCCAACAGGGCCTCTTTCATGAGGCTCAATTCCATGAGCCAGGCACTGCTCCGGACCTCAACGAACAGGGTCGATGCTACAACCGTCTTCGCCCTTGTTACTTCGGCAATTTTTTCTCCGACGGCGCCCGACCAAACGTCGAGCGCACCAAGCCTCCTGATCTGTGTAGCGAGGCCGCGCTTCTCCAAAAGGTTATCGAGGAGCTCCCCCACCCGCGTCGGCCCTGCGTTGTTCACGCGCAAATCCGTCCATTGCTGATGCCCCATCGGGGAAGCACATCTCCCTGGAAAGGTAGGTCGCTCTCTTTGGGCGCGGTGATGATGACCTGACCGTACCGGTCTTGCCCCATCAGCCCGAGAAGCCTCTCTCTCCGAGCGTCGTCCAACTCGGCAAACGCGTCGTCCAAAAGGAGAACCGGAGCACTGTCCTTCGCCTTACGAATCGCATCTCCCTCTACCAACCGGAGCGCGAGCGCCACCGTTCGGCACTGCCCGCCGGAGCCGAACTCCCTCACCTCTGCTTCACTCTCGCCTGATACGAGTGCGAGCAGAAGTTCGTCCCGATGGGGTCCGGCACCGGTATTCTTTCGCCGAAGATCGACGGCCCAGCGGACATCCAAAGCGTTTCGGCACGCCCCATAAATGTCATCGTCATGCAAGTCGTCCACGGAAACCTTGGGCACGTAGGTCATCGTCGCCGAGTCCCCGCCACTCACCTCCTCATAGTATCCTCGGAAGGTATCCCGCCACTCTGAAACCCATCGGCGCCGAGCCACCATCACCGTCGCCGCGCTCCGAGCGAGGGGCTCGTCCCAGGCCCGCACCACCCCCTCGAGCTGACCGGAGCGGAGGGCCGCGTTCCGCTGAGCCAGCGCATGCCGGAAGGCCTGGAGGGCCACCAAGTACCCTTCCTCGTTCAGCGAAAGGGCTACATCCATGAATCGGCGGCGGCGGACCGGCCCCCCGTTCACGATGCCCATGTCGGCCGGCGAGAAAATCACCGCGCCCAACCTCCCTATCGCATCCCCGATGCGCTCGGGCTCCGCACCGTCGATCGTCACCTTACGCCGACGACTCGATCCTTCATACGCCGCCGCGACCTCGGTCGGCGAGCCCCCGACGTCGTTCGCGGAAACCATCTGACCAACCACCCGGAAGACATCCTCCCCAAACGCAATGAGGTGTTCCATACGGGCCCCCCGAAACGAGCGGAACGTTTCCAAATAGTAGATGGCCTCGAGTAGGTTCGACTTCCCTTGAGCGTTCGCGCCGATGATCGCAACGCCCTCTGGAGGGAAGGAAAGCTCCTGGTCTCCGAGGTTGCGAAAAAGCCGGAGTTTCAGCACGCTCAGGTGCAAGGAACGGATGCCAGGGAAGGCCTTGAAAGCATACTGAAATTTAACGGTGAATGGGCCCCACATCCACCCGTTGCCGCCCTGCGCTATTCGCCCTTGAACGCAGCCTTTCGCTTCTCGAGAAAAGCCGTCAATCCCTCTTTCATGTCGGCCGTGGAAGCGAGTAATCCAAACAGTGCGGATTCGAAGCTCGCGGCGTCCGCCGGTGCCGAATTCTGGGCCAGGTAAATGGACTCCAAAGCCATACGAACCGCGATCGGGCCGTTCTTCGTAATCCCCCGAAGGAACAGTTTCGCCTGGTCGAGGAGCGCCTCTTGGGGATAGACGGCACTCACCAGGCCGATCCGTTCGGCCCTCTCCGCGTCGACCATTGCGCCGGTCAGAACCATCTCCACGGCAAGGCCTAACCCCACGACTCTTGCGAGCCTCACCGTTCCGCCGTAGCCGGGCATGATACCGAGCCCCACCTCGGGAAGCCCAAAGCGGGCGTTTTCGCTGGCGACTCGGAGGTGGCACGCAAGAGCCAGTTCGCATCCTCCACCCAACGCGTACCCTCCTACGGCGGCAAGCACGGGCTTTGGAAAACGCTCGATCTCCGCGCAAATCTTATGCCCCTCTCGGCTGAACTTCACGGCGGTGGACGGCGTCAGCTGAGCGATCTCGCCAATGTCCGCCCCGGCGACAAAGGCCTTCTCGCCTGCCCCAGTCAGGATCACTCCCAGGACATCGTCGTCGTCCCTGAGATCGCGGAACACGTTCCCTATCTCGCTAAGGACCTCCGCATTCAGGGCGTTGAGCTTATCGGTGCGGTCGATCACGACGATCGCCAGCTCGAGGTCCCACTCCACTCGAACGTACTGAAGATCACTCATAACGGGCTCGGTAAGATCGGTCGTTGCAAGATCCGTCGTTGGAGGGCGCCCCGGTGGGCCCCATCAAACAAAAGCTAGGAGGGCACTCCAGGAGGCGCCACCCGGCCATAGCGCCCGCTCGGAGCCCTTGGTACCTTGTGGCGCCTCACGGCCCAAACGGCGCGTGACCCTGCATCAATCTCCAAGGAGTGCACGAAAATGAGCCGGTCACTCAACAAGGTCATGCTCATCGGAAACGTAGGAAGCGAGCCTGACATCCGAGCCACCTCCTCGGGTACCCAAGTAGCGAAGGTGTCCTTGGCCACGAACCGCCAGTGGAAGGATAGCTCGGGTCAGCAGAAGGAGAAGACCGAGTGGCACCGCCTGACGTTCTTCGGCCGCCTCGTCGACATCGTAGATCAATGGGTAAAAAAAGGTGACCGGCTCTACGTCGAAGGGCGTATCGAATACTCCGAGTCGGAAACTGATGGCCAGAAGAAATACTGGACCGATATCATCGTCGCCGAGATGGTCATGCTCGGGTCGACGGCGGGTGGAGATGGAGGTGGCCGCGGCGGAGGCTTTCAGAGTGATCCCAGCGCGGCACCGGCCCCGCCCATCTCCGAACCGGACGACGATCTGCCGTTTTAGGAGGGTGATCGGAAAGGGGGGCGGGCCTACGCATCGGGAACATCGCCCAACTCGCTCTCCCAAAGACCGAGGAGCTGCTCGTCGTACCGAGCCGGGTTCCGCTTGTATTCATCGGCCCACTGGTCGAACGTGGGAAGCGTGAGGCGTTGAGCGACGCCCTCGGTGGCCAGACGCACCATTTGTTCGTAGGAAGGCTCACTCTTCCCACCACCCACGCGATGCGCTTCCTGAGCAAGGACGTAGATCTCGTCGGGAGAGAGCAGGACTAGATGCCCAGCGATCTGAGAGGAGCAGTAGTCCAGATACTTCGCCCGAAGTACGCGCTCCGCCCTATCACGGTTTCCCTCTGGGGGCTCTTTCGGCCGGGCATCGCTCATACATCCCTCGCGGCACTGTCCACGCGCACGCGGCACGCCGGCCTTCGGCGTGCAGGTGCCAGCCCTACTTGCCCTTAGTTTTTATTGGGGTGCCGAGAGAGTCAAGCCCCTTAGATGGCGGGCGGGGCGGAGTAATCGACGGAAGCTTGGTCCTGATTGCGGTCGCGTAACTGGTGATAGATGGACCGGCGGGCGAGACCGTAGAGCACGACCCGGCTCAAAAACTCCGGATCCACCTTCTGCACCTCTTCGGCTTGTTCTGCAATGTCATGGGGAAGTAGCACTGTGATTTGTACAGATCGGGTCTCCCACATGGGCACACTTCTCCCAGTTTTTCGGTGGTTCGAAAATTCACGAAATGACCCGACGGGATCGACCCTATCATCGTGATTTTCGATAGTGTCAAGGAAAAGCAACTACGTCGAGGCGAACCCATAGTACAGGTGATTTACGGCGTGCGCAAGCCTGCGGTCGAAATTGTCGTGTGCCCAACGAAATTTTGTAACTCATTGTACAACAACTACTTATGAATTCAGTCTTTGGCTCGAAATCAATTGTTCCTCAACCCCCCAAGGGCCACATAGTTAGTGTGTTCCTGGGAGTGAAATTCAACTCTGATGGGAACTTACGAGAACCGATTCCGCAAAAATTCCTTCTCCTGCCGAGAGCGTTTATTATAAAAAACTGGAGTTACGGCAGGGTCGAGCGCAGAAATGCGCTTAGGGTAGGCGCAGTGAAGGAAATAAAGCGATTCCCAAGGTCTTGGAGGTTGTCTTCGCGGAAGATCTCGGCGGTGCGAAAATGCCCCTCATCGCCGTCGCGCTGGAATCGAATGAGCCCCCTCCATGCATCTCCACCTCGGTAGACCTCAAGCGTTCCGTGCCACGGCTCCGAATCGTGCTCCAGTAGCCTGAACTCGACCGCGATGGGCTCCATCGGCTCAGTCAGCGGCGAAAATCCCGATCCCGCACTCACCTCCTCTCCGTTGCCCAAGTCCTTGCGCGCCGGTAGAGCGGCCTCACCGCCTCACGCGGGATGATCCCCAAGAGAAGGGATACCTGTTGCCGGCAATACTCCTCATAACGTCCTTTCAGTGCCGCCACATTGGTCGGTGAACCATCGCGATCGGCCCAAGCAACCGGCCTCCCTCGTCTGTCGAACTCGGGATTGACGGTCATGGTGCAGTGGCCACGGCGCTGTACTCCTTCAACAGCCTTCTAATGGACGGTGCCACTGCCGTCCCCGTGACGGGTCCGGAGTGCCTCGGCCTTCGTTCGCCGCTCCCGGACATGGAGCTGGGAGAGTGTGTCTCGCAATCCGAAGGTGGTGAGATGCTGCTCGATCCCCTTGAAGCGCTCAGGCTCGAAACGGGCCAACAATCCCCCAAGGCCCCGCCTGATCGTTCGGAGCTCCTCACGGGTCTCCGCCAGACTGGCCGGGAATGAAAGCCGGACCTGGTAATAAACGGAGCCACCGTGGTGAGCCTCACTGATACGCATTACGTCGCTGTGAGGGAACGCCGCGAGCACGCCGGCTTCGAGTGATGCGTCCGGCTCCGGCGAGGGCGTGCTGAACACCAAGGAATTCGAATCGTAGTCGAGGTGTGCACGTGCTACCCGATGCTCGCCGAGGATGATCCTTACTGCCGTACCCTCGTGAAAATCCAGGTCGCGGCATATGTCCCGGAAACCAATCCTTAGAAACGTGGGGCGGGTGAGCGGCCCGTATCCGAGCCGGCCGAGCAAGCTCAAAGCCATCTGGAAGGAGTAGGTGCCGAGCCGTCCAGCCGCGTCCACATCATCACCCCCTCGGGCCCTTTCGATGAGCAGACGATTGACGTGCTTCAGTGTCGGCTCATAGACCCAGTCGAGCACCACCAACTCCGAACTCAAGTCCAGAAGCTTCACGGCAGAGCTTCCCAGATCCAATACTTCTGCGGATGAAGCAAAACGGCCCTCGAGCACGAGGGCGAGTCCGATGTCCTGGATCCGCCCGCCGGGCGGATCCACCTCGTGAAGATCACGGTAGTGGATCACAGCCCTGGTCAGCGGAAGGTCACAGACACCCGGAACATCGGCCATGGCCTCGGGCCGGGCGGCGGAGTCAAGCGAGAAAGTCGTCCCCTCCATGTCTCTCCTTGCGATCCGAATGGGCGGTCGATGTCTGCTTCGGCGGACCTCGAAGCAGCCCTCCGAAAGTATCCAGACAAAAATTCCGGCATTCCTGCCGGGATTTTCCCGCATTACGAGCACCCCCCAAAGGGCTTCGTAACGCGGTAATGCTCGTTCTCAACAATCCTGGTTGATCCACGATAACAATACGTTTACAGTTCTGGCAACCACGGGAAGTCTCAAACTCGAGCTTGTTATCGCAGCCTCTACTCAACCGGCGATTTGACGGAACACGCGCTCATCGACCGATCCCGTCGGCGATCGCTCGGGTTTCTGGACTGGGAGCAGGAAACCTGGTCTTGTTTTCTCGGGACCTTTGTCGGTCGGGATGGCCAGTGGCACGGACATCTCATGTTCCGCCCGCAGGACAGCGATGGCGAATCAGACGAGGTGCTGACCGCCGATATCTTCATCGAGGCGTCCGAGGCGGAGATCGATCATAAGGCCCGTGGACTCGGCCGGCCGCTTTTCCGAGCGTTGCTCTCCTCGGCCATGCACACGAGGCAAGGAGCCGAGGCCTGCCAATCTCCCAAGACTCGTCGTTGGTTCAAGAAGCTGCTGCTGAAGAATTCGCAGAAACTCTCAGCGTCCGCCGAAGAGCTCCTGGATGACTCCGAAGGGATGTTGGACACGGTCGAACTCCGGTCTCTTTACCAGTCCTATCGCCTCGATCAGGTGTGCCACTTCATCGCCCTCGTAGACCCTAGATGCTTCGAGGCAACCGTCGACTCGATTCTGGAGGGCCGACGAGTAGATTTCGGCGCCAAGGATCGATTGCAGCTGGGCATGCTCGTCATCGAGTACATCGAGGCACATATTCCCATGCCACCTTTCGAGGTGTGGGTCGAGGACTTCCTCGCCCATCGGGAGGAGTACGTGCTCTACACGCACACCCTCCACCGTGAACGAAGACTTCCCTGATGCGGCCGTAGCCACTATTTTTTAAGTCTTGGTCGGATATTTGATCTTCGACTCTATAATTGGGTTCGATCGTACAGTGAGGGGGTTGTCGTCCTTTGGAAGTAACGATTCAAGACAACGAGAGCCTCGAACGGGCGCTCCGCCGTTTCAAGCGTAAAGTGCAGCGGTCGGGTCTTTACTCGGAACTACGGAAGCGTCGCTTCTACGAAAAGCCGAGCGCCCAGCGGAAACGGAAGCGTGAGGCGGCCATTCGACGTGAGCGCCGTCGTCAGCGCCGGGGCAAGGTCTAGCCTTATATCCACTAGTCCCCCTTGGAACCGGTGATCTCGACCCGAAACCTTCTTGCCTGATCCATGACCCACCTGCGCCAGGATGCCGGCGGCGGCGCGAGGTCCTCACCCCGTTCCAATCGATCGAACACCCCCTCGAGTTCCTGCTGAACCTCTTCTCGCGCTCTCCGGGAATAGCGACCGACAATCCGCGCCGTGACAGCCACAATCACGGCAGCCGATACGCCCCCAAACGTCAACGCCGCCGCCACTGGGAGCGCCAACAACACAGCTAGCCCCGTCACACCAAAGGCCGTGCCACCCCCCAGCACCAGGCCGGCTAAACCGGCACCCAGGGTGTAGGAGCCTCGTATGTCGGGATCCACCCGAATTTCGATTAGGGTGGTCTTCGCGTCCACTTCCTCCAGATGGATCTCGATTTCCTTCGCGGCGGCCCAATGGGCGCGCCGAGATAACGAAGCCCCGGCCCGGGCGAAGTGCGAAATCCAATCCACGGCGGGGCGGTAGAGCAACCGATCCGTTCCCCGGCGAACGGCTTCAAGCAGATTCCCCGCCACAAGGAACTCGTCTAATGTGTGCCGAAGATCCTCCTTGGAAGCCTGTACGACCCTCGATCCCCGGACCTGTCGAGCGCCGAACCACCGATCGATGATGCCCGTGGGATTCTCACCCGAACGCATCTCGGCCAGGGCTCGCCGAACGTGCTCGTGCGGAAGGCCGACCTCACTCGCGATCCGGAATACCTCGGCCTCGTCGAGTGTACTTTGGCCGTCGTAAGGATCTGAAACGGCCAGTTCCGACGCCCGCTTCATCACGGCCTCGAACTCCGTACGTGTCAGACTCCTCGACTTCTCTTCGCCCATCGTGTCGCCGCCTCCCGTGCCCGCAACGGTGTTACCCCGAACAGGACGCGCCTACAGGGCCTCCACGATCACTGCGCCACCCTGCCCGCCACCGATACAGGCTGCCCCAAGGCCGTACCGCCCACCCCTGCGCCGCAATTCGTGGAGAAGATGGATCGTGATGCGCGCCCCGGATGCCGCGAGAGGGTGGGTGAGCGCGATCGCCCCCCCGTTCACATTCGTGATCGCCGGATCGAGTCCGAGTTCCTTCTCGACCGCCATGTATTGGGCCGCAAAAGCCTCGTTCACCTCCACGAGGTCCATATCAACCAACGTCAAACCCGCGTTTTTGAGAGCCAGGCGCGAGGCGGGCGCCGGCCCAATGCCCATGATCCGCGGCTCAACACCCGCGAATCCCCATGACACGATGCGGCCGATTGGCTCGATCCCATGTTCATCGGCCCAATCCGCCGCGGCGAGTAGAGCGCTCGCTGCCCCGTCGCCGATCCCGCTGGCATTACCCGCGGTCACCAGACCATCCTTCTTGAAGAATGGCCGAAGGCCACTCAGCACTTCCAGCGTCGTGTCGGGCCGCATGTGTTCGTCGTGCGCGAACTCCTGCCCCCCTTTTCGGCTCTCGATCATGATCGGAGTGATCTCGGCCGCGAAGTAGCCGCCGTCCCACGCCGCCTTGGCACGCTGCTGGCTACGGACCGCAACTTGATCGGCCTCTTCACGGGTGACGTCGTAGCGCTCCGCCAACTCTTCCGCCGTCTGCGCCATCGTCATATCGCAGTTGGAGTCACTGAGGGCCTCCCAAAGGAGATCCTCGAATCCGGTCCCGGCTGGCCCTAGCCTAAGCTGTCCCCAACGCGCGCCGCGTATGACGTGGGGCGCCTGACTCATGGACTCCGAGCCGCCGCATAACGTCAGCTGGGCGCCGCCGAGCAGAATCTCCTTGGCTCCCTGGACGATCGCCTCGAACCCAGACCCACACAGCCTGTTAACGGTCAGCGCAGGGCTTTCCTGAGAGACCCCGGACCGCAGTGCGACGTGGCGGGCGAGGTAGATCGCGTCCGAAGAAGTTTGGAGCGCGTTTCCGAAGAACGTGTGATCGATCTTGTCCGGGGCCACGCCCGCAGCCTCGATCGCAGCGACGCTCGAGAAAACCGCGAGATCTGTCGCCGTGAAGCTCTTCAGGCTTCCACCGAAGGTTCCGAAAGGAGTCCTCTTTCCCGAGAGAACGACGATGTCCTTGGCATGTCCTTGCGTTCCCATTTAGGAGGCCTGTTGAAGGAGTACAGGGGGCCGCCACCCGTGCTAGTGCACGGGTACCCCGGATGCCACGGCCTCAGATCAAGAGCGTGCAAGAAGCCGTGGGTCGTCCACTACGGATCTGCCGAGATCTCCCGCACGGTTATGCTGCCAAAGACAGGGTCGCCATGGCTTGTGCTCGAGAAAACGTACCGACCTGTAGGCGCGTCTCGGAAATCGACGAGAAATCTACTTCCGCGCGTGAGCAGTGGTGGGCCCACAAGCTGCCCAGTGTCGGCCAGGTAGACAAGGGCCTCAGGCGAAAGAGAGTCGGGCACGAAGGACACCGTGTGTACACGGCGGTCGAGCGATACGAACTGGACCCATTCCCCGAGCCCGATCTCCAGGTGGGGCGGGACGACATGCTCCACGTCCCGTCCTCCGGAGAGCTGAACAACCTTAGCAAGGGCGGCGATCTCCGAGTGGAGATCCGTGCTGGCCTCACCGACCTCCTCGGGGCGGGTCTTGGTCTCGATCCCACATCCTACCACCGCCAGGCAGGCGAGAGCCCCTATCCATCTAACCACGTACATCGGCCCCACAGGAGACACAGAAATGCCACCGGGCCTCCATCGCCTCGCCACACTGGCGACACGGAGATGGGCGAAGGTCGCTGCCACAGAACGGACAGAAATGGATGGAGTCGCGCACTGGAAGGGCCTCGCGGCACCAGTGACACACCTTCAAGGCATCGCTCGGTTCGGCGTCCGTCGAAACAGTCTGGTCGGGTGCCGGTTCCTCAAATGACGCCGGAGGCGGCGTAGAGGCCGTCTCAATGTGGCCCACCACGCTATTCTCACCGGAGCTTCCGGGCTCGGCCCTCAAGAGCTCCACAGGTTCGGCTCCGTCCGGTGTTGCCGCCGCCTGGTCGGCTGGCCCAGCGCCTCCCACCTCGGCGGTTTTTTGGAGCATTTCCTCAGGGGCCTTTCGCTCCCCCGCGGCCTCCAACTCCACCTCTACCGATCTCGTCGAGTCCTCTTCCGGATTGATCGTGTCCGCCTCCGACACCTCGGAGGTTCTTACTTCGGGCCCGGAGCCAGCGCCCAAGGGCACCCGACTGGGATGCAAACGGACGTCCACCGCCGCAAATTCACGGAACAGAGCCGTGTTTGGATTCGGGCTAGCAAGCTCCTGCCGCATCTCCTGGCGGGCAACCCCGGAGTCGATTAGGAGACAGTCTCCCTCGCCGGAGAGCATCCGCAGGAGTGCTTCCTCGTAGTCCCCGTTCATCTCGACCCCAATCGAAGCCCTGTGGGATCGATAAGGAACGAGGTCCTGATAGATCTCAGCGACCGTAAACGGAGCGGTCAGGTACTCCGGACGGGTAACCGTGATCTCCTGTACCAGCGTCTCAATGAAACGCTCCAGAACATCTCCAGATCGCGACATCAGCCTTCTAGTCTTCGAGGTATACGACGCCGACGCGGATCGCGGCCTCGAGGAAGCTCTCGGGATCGGCAAAGGGAATCTCGACGCCGAGCTGTTCGTGCCAGCGCTCCGCCAGCCGTCTCATGTACTGGGACAGAGATTCGTGGGAAAATCCTGCCTGATCTCTCATCTGCCGAACGATACCTTGCCACGTTCCGCGGAACAGGTGCCCGTCGCCCATCCGGACCTCGTGCGACTCCGTTGCGCCCCTTCGTTCACCACGCTCGAAGAGTTCGAGCTGACTCGGGTCGACGAGCGATCGCTCACTACCGTTGACCTGGGCTTCGACCTCGGCAAGTAAGCGATCGATGGGATCATGCAGCGCCTCGAGCTCATCCAAGCGCTCTTGCCAAGGCCTGATTCTCATGTCCCCGTCTTCCACGTTCCAGAGTGCTCGTTTGAGCTCGACGAGACGCCACACCGCCAATGCGTCCCAGTGATCGAGTGGCGGGACGCGCTCGAACTCACGGAGTGCCCCCTCCCAGTCTCCGCGATCATACAAGAGATGGCCGAGGTAGATTCTGGCCTCATGGAGATCGGGATCCAGGCGGAGGGACCTCCGGATCTGACGCCCAGCCCCTACCTCCTCGCCAAGCCGATGGAGTGCATAGCCGAGCGACGCCGCGACCTCCGCGCTGTCCGGACGGGCGGCGGCAGCCTTCGCGAACACATCCCGGCTTTCGGCATAAAGGCTTTCACGATAGAGCGCCCGTCCCATCGTGAGCATCAGCTCCACGTCGTCCTCGAACCCCAGCGCGGCTACCCGCTCGAACAGTGCGAGCGCAGCGTCGCGCTCCCCGAAGCGGAGAAGGGTCTCGCCAAGCCCGACCAGGGCATCCTCATGCCCTTGATTGAGAACGAGCGCACGGTCGAACGCCCTGCGCGCCCACGCATACTCCTCCCGAGCGAGACGTGCGTAGCCCATCCCCACGCAGAGCTCGACCGCATTGGGATAAAGCGAGAGGCCCTCCTTGAGCATCTCGAGGGCCCCTTCGTAATCCCCACTGTTGTACAGCTGATGAGCCTTTTCGTCGTACTCCTCAGAGCTGAGGAAAGCCTCTGCCATCGCGACAAAGCTCCTTAGTTTAGAAGGCTGCACCGCTCTAGGCGGCAATGTAATGGACGCCGCTACCGATCACCACCCTGACCCTCACCGGCCGTTACTTGGCCTTGGCATACCGCACACCACACCTCGGGCAAGAGAGATCGTGCCGTATTCGCACCAGGAGTTGCTCTCGGTGCCGCGGGCATTCCGGGTCGCCCCCTTCATCGATCAGGTCCCGCACCTTCTTCCTCTCGGAGCGCGTGGCCTTGGGCACACTCATCCGGTACCGAAGCGACGACGACGTACACTCCAAGAAGACCGAACCGGACCCCCCAGCCTCAGGCTGAACCCCCAGGACCATCAGGAAGCCACCGGACGGAGAAGGCAGACGCCCTCCCTCGTAATAGATACTCAGGAGGCCATCCTCGTCCGAGAGTGTTAGGCGTTGGCCGCTCTCTGCCGCCATACTCTGGTCGTTGCGGGCGCTTGTCATGAGCCGTTGCGACGCACGCCGCACCGCGATTCTGTTTCTCGAGGGTCCCTCATAGATGCGTCCGGGTCACCCTTTCGACAGGCGCTTACTCATCAGTCCCGCCAACTGGCGGCGGCAACATACTATGCGTCCGAAGGGTGCGCCAGCACCCCTCGCACGACGTGCTGCAGACACCCCTTTTTTCCCATACTAAAGGAAAAAACAGCAGGAAGACTCAACTTCCCGCCGTAGGATCGAGAATGAGAGTTATGTGGGTAAGCCCTTGGGCGCCGTTGGCGCCCCATCCTAGTCCTGCGTAGGCTCGGGGTCGGGACCCCGGCTAGTGCGGTGTAGCAGAAGTTAGGACGTCGGAGAAGCTGGCTGGGTCGCGGCGGCCTCGGGCGCACCTGCAGCATCGGGCGCATCCGCAGCATCGGGCGCATCCGCAGCATCGGGCGCATCCGCAGCCGTGGTTTCGGCCGCTGGTTCGGACACGACGGCAGCGGGCACATTGTTGATCGCCGGCTGACAGAACCTGATACCGACCGCATGGAGCTCGCGGAGGTCGGGATCCACTAGATCCGGATAACGCTCACCGATGTAGTCGATGGTCTCGGTCATCCACGTGGTTCGGTCATCGTCCGTCGCGCTTAGCACACCACATCGATTGATGTGGCTGAACAACTCGTCCCGAGCCTGCGCAAAAATCTTTTCTTTTGGCACTCACACCTCCCTGAATTCCTGTTGAACGGATAGAATATCCGGTCCAGATGTACTCGACGTTATCTTAGCCGTTGAACCTAACTCATGCTCGATAATCGGCCAACGGGACCGCGGGAGCCCGACGCCATAACGCTTGAGATTTTCCGCCACCTCTTTACGGCATTAACCGAAGAGATGGGTGCTGCGCTCCGGCGTGCCTCCTTTTCACCCAACATCAAAGAGCGTCGAGACTACTCGTGCGCGCTCTTTTCGGCCAGGGGTGCGCCCATCGCGCTAGGGGACCACATGCCGGTCCACCTGGGCGCGATGCCGATGAGCGTGGAGTCTGCCCTCAGTGAACTCGGCCCGCTCGATACCGGAGACGTCGTGTGCCTGAACGATCCCTTCCGGGGCGGCACACATCTGCCCGACATCACTTTGATTTCACCAGTGCAGGACCCGGACCGCGGCACACCGCTTGGTTATGTGGCGTCGAGGGCCCATCACTCGGATGTCGGGGGGATGAGCCCGGGATCGATGCCGCTCGCCCAGGAGATCTATCAGGAGGGTCTCCGCATCCCGCCCGTATACCTCTACAGAGAAGGCGTAAAGCAGGAGGGGGTCTGGAACCTCATATTGGCGAACGTCCGAACCCCGATCGAACGAAGCGGTGACCTCGACGCCCAGCTGGCCGCCCTACACCAGGGCGCGTCCCGGCTGCTGGAGATCGTCAAACGACGAGGCACCCAGGCGACGATGGCGGCCATGGACGCACTGGTCGCTTATGCGGACCGACTTGTGGAAGCTGGCCTCGCGCACATCGAGCCGGGTGAGTACGAGGCCGAGGACTTCATGGACGACGACGGATTCGGAACGGTGGACATCCCGATTCGTGTGAGGCTCGTCCGACACCGCGACGGTCTCGACGTCGACTTTACGGGGACCAGTCCTCAGGTGAAGGGCGGAATCAACGCCGTCCGCGCCATCACCGACTCCGCCACGAGGTACACCGTACGCTGCGTCGTGGAAGCGCTCATAGGCGAATCACTCCCGGCCGGCGGCGGCTCCATGTCGATGGTCCGGCTGATCCTTCCGGAAAACTCGGTCGTGAACGCCGGCCTTCCCGCAAGTGTTGCAGCGGGGAACGTCGAGACCAGCCAGCGGATCACCGACGTCCTCTTCCGGGCGTTCGCACGCGCTCTTCCGGACCTCATCCCGGCACTTTCCCAGGGCACGATGAACAACACGACCGTCGGAGGTGTGGATCCGAGGACCGGAGCCACTTTCGCTTACTACGAGACCATCGGGGGGGGGATGGGTGCGGGTCCGACCGGGCATGGACTCTCCGGTGTGCACACTCATATGTCGAACTCCCTGAACACGCCAGTCGAAGCCCTTGAACACGCCTATCCCTTCCGGATCACCCGGTATTCATTGAGGCGGGAGAGTGGAGGCGCCGGATTCCACCGGGGAGGAGACGGTCTACGCAGGGACCTACAGCTACTGTGCGAGGGAACCGTAACGCTCCTCTCCGAACGCCGGGTCCGACGGCCCTCGGGTACACGTGGCGGACATGACGGGAGCCCCGGCCAGAACATCCTTATCCGAAACGGTCATGAGGAGCCGCTTCCGGCGAAGGTTACGTTTCCCGCACAGTTCGGCGACATCATCAGTATTCGTTCGCCGGGCGGAGGAGGATGGGGCTCCGCTGAGGACCGCCGACCGTGAAGGCTTCTTAGGAACTATGCGACTGCAACTGGCCCTTGTCTGCGACCACGCCGAGCAAACCGCGGACGGCAAACTCGACATCCGCGGAGTCTTCAATGATCTTGCCGCTCCGGGGTTCCCAGCCAAACACGACATGGTGCTGGTCATGGCCATGGAGTGGAGCCGAGACGACATCGGCCATTACGACTTCGACGTAAACGTGACCGGGCCGTCCGGCCAATCCACCATGACCATCAAGGGGCACTCGGAGGTGGATCGGCGTGACCCGGACAGCCCGCCCGCCCGCACTCAGATCGTCATGCCGCTTCGGGACATCGTCTTTCCCGAACCCGGGGCCTACCGTTTTCGGATCCGCATCAAGGGCCGGGACTACGAAGGCCCGTCCCTGTTCCTGATGGAACTGGGGCCACCTGGGAGCTCCACGGCGTGATCCGGCCCGGCGCGCCCGAGGGTCGCGAACTGCGGGAGACCAGGGCCCAAGTCATCCGAGGCGACCGCGTCTGTATCGTCCTCCTTTCGGGCATCGGGGACGTCGTTCACGGACTACCCGTCGCCGTGGCCCTCAAACGCGACCGGCCTTCCCGGAAGATCGTCTGGGTCGCCCAACCCATACCCGCACAGGTCCTCGCACATCACCCGGCGGTGGACGAGGTAATCGTCTTTCGGCCGGAGAGAGGTATCCGGGGTGTATACGATCTTTGGAGTACGTTTCGCGCCGGACCCTCCTGCGATCTGACATTGAACATGCAGCGATACGCCAAGAGTATCTTCCCAGCATACCTCTCCGGTGCATCGGTGCGAGTGGGCCTCGCCCCCTCGAGGACCCGGGACGGAGTGCGGCTCGTCAACACCGAGTACACAGCGGGAGGGGAGTGGCGGCACACGCAGGACCTGTTCTTGGAGTTCCTGGATGTCGTGGGCGTCGAGAGACCGGATCCCCTGGAGTGGGGGATCACCCTGTCGGAGGAAGAGGAGTCAGCAGCCGCAACTTTTTTTTTGGCCTCGGAGGGTGCGACGGTCGTCGGGTTGGCGTTGGGCACGGCCAACCCGGCGAAGGATTGGCCAACAGACCGATACGTGTCGCTCGCACATGCCCTGGAGGCCGAGTTCGGATTCGATGTGCTTCTGTTGGGAGGGCCAGGGGCGGGGGAGCAAGCGACCGCGCAGGCCATTTTGCATGATGGGAGAGTCGCCGCGAGGTCGGCGCTGTCCAGCTCTGTACGGCAATTGATCTGGAGCATCCGAGGGTGTGATCTCGTCATCAGCCCGGACACCGGGGCCCTCCATCTCGCCCACGCGATGGGCGTTCCCGTGATCGGGCTCTTCGGCCATACCAACCCATGGAGGGTCGGCCCCTACGAGCAATACCACGACCTGATCGTGGATCGATACACGGACCCCGGCGAGGCCCGGACCCCAGCCCGCTATGGGCCCCGCCCCGGACGAATGCCGAGAATCGCTGTGAGGGACGTCCTGGAACGTGTCGACCGGGCCCGCGAGCGGTACGGAGTTGGGCACCATGATGTCGCCTAAAGGATTTGAGCGGATCACGGTAGGGGACGCACAGATTCTTGCCCGAACCGAAGCCGTATCCTGGAGTCGCGAAGCGGTCGTAACGCACGGATCTCTTTACAGAGCCGCACGCAGTTCGGCTTGCCTGACGCTCCAGGGGAGAGGTCCGGTCCCGGTCCTGGCGAATCCGGAAGGGGTCGGGCCACCGTGGGTGGTTCGACGGTATTATCGGGGCGGGCTCATGAAAGCCTTCGGCGACCGCTTCCTTCGGGCGGGAACACCTCGGAGCTTCATCGAACTGGAGAACAGTGCCCGAATCGAGGAGTTAGGCTTCGCCACACCCCGAATCGTGGCCGCAGCGGTATATCCCAGGGGTGTTCTCTACCGGGCCGACCTGGTCACCGAGTTCTTGCCCCACGCTCGGACCCTCGCTGATGTACTGTTCGGGAACTACCACGCCCCGGACGGACGAACCGCCGGAGACTCACGCCGAGAGGCCCTGGCTTGCACGGCCAACCTGATCACGCGTTTGTCGAAGGCGGGCGTACATCACAGGGATCTGAACGCCGGGAATGTCCTTATTGCACGAGAAGCCCAGCACGTCCATGCTATTCTCCTCGACCTGGACGGGTGCAGGGTGGCGGGGCCGAACGACCCCGTGGACGCCCGAAGGCTCCGGCGCCGGCTTGCCCGTTCTATCCGTAAGATCGACCGAACACATCAGCGGTCCCACGATGACGGCGAGGGGCACCTGACGAACGACGAGATGAACCACTTGCTTGGCCTAGACGTGCCTCCATGGAAAACATCATGACGGCCCCCGCGAACGGACCGGTCCGCAGTGTGTGCATCGTGATGCTGAGTGCCATCGGTGATACCGTCCACGTGCTCCCCGTGGTGAACGCGCTGAAGCGCGCCTGGCCGGACGTTCGTATTTCGTGGATCATCCAACCCACTCCCAAGGCGCTCGTCGAGGGACACCCGGCCATCGATGAGCTCATCGTGTTCAAGAGGAGGAGGGGCGGATTACGATCCTGGACCAACTTCGCCGACCTCGGCCACTACGTACGAGGGCAGCACTTCGATCTCGCCCTCGCGCTCCAAGTCTATCTCAAGGCCGGCATCATCGTCGGCATGCTCCCGGCGAAAAGAAAGCTGGGCTTCGACACCGCCCGCGCGCGCGACGGCAACTGGATCTTCACGAATGAACGTATTCCTCCTCGATCCCCTCAACATGTGCAGGCGCAGTATTTCGAGTTCCTGGACTACCTGGGCGTCGATCCCGAGCCCGTGGAATGGAACATCCCTATCGCGGACCAAGACCGTGAGGCCCAAGCATCGTTCTTCTCCGAATTGGACAAGCCCGCCTGCTCCGTCGTGGTCGCCACGACCAAATCCAAGAAAAACTGGACCGCTGAGGGATACGCACGAATTCTGGAGGAGATCGAGTCGACGCACGGGCTCCAGCCCATTCTTGTGGGTGGACCTTCCAAGCTCGAACGGCAGATGGCGGACGAGATTCTCAGCTTGACCAAGGCCCATCCGGTCGACACCCTCGGGGACGACCTGCGCCGCCTCGTTTATCTCCTCGACGGAAGCGCCTTGACTATAAGCCCCGACACAGGACCTTTACATATCAGCCGGGCCCTCGAAACGCCGGTCGTCGGTATCTACGGGTACACGAATCCGAAGCGCACGGGACCTTACCGCCGTTACTATGACCTCGTGGTCGACGGTTATGCCGAGTTTGCAGGCGAGGAATATCCGATTTCTACGAATCCGAGAAACGGCATGAAGCGAGTGACAGTCGAAATGGTTCTCGAGAAAGTGGACCTGGCCGTCCGTAACTACCTGTGACGCTAGAGTGGTGTCCCAGAAGCTTCACAAGCCACACCTGTCCAAAACATGCGGAGCGCAGGTGACCATACACAGCAGACCCGGATTCTGGCCCGTTGGAGCGGCCCTCTTGTTCTCCATTGCCGGCACGGCATGCAGAGCTGAGCCCGAGTCTCAATCTTCGCCTCCCCCGACCGACGAAATCCAGGTCGTACTTCGTGGGATCGCGGCAACGTCTCCACCTGAACTGGCTCAGGGCAAGACGCTGTTCGAACAGAACTGCAGCGTCTGTCATGGTCCGGCCGGTGACGGTACCGCCCAGGGCCCACCGCTCGTGCACATCATCTACGAACCAAACCACCACGCGGATGCAGCCTTCATTCTGGCCGCACGCAACGGCGTGCGGGCCCATCACTGGCGCTTCGGGGACATGGCGCCCCTCCCCGGTGTCACGGATTCGATGGTCCAGGAAATCGTGGGCTACATACGTTGGTTACAACGACAAGTCGGGATCGAATAGATCTTAGGAAGGTGATCGGAAGGGGGGGGTCGTCAAAGCCAAAGGTTCAGCTTCAAAGCCAGTAGACCGAAGGCCGCAACCGCTCCGAGCGCCGCCTCCCATTCGCGATTCCGCAGGTAACGGGCTCGTGAGAAGCCTCCCCGCGGCGAGTCTGAGCACTCGGCCCGGTACCGGGTGATCCGCGGCAACACCGTCGGCACCTGCGCTGCGTAAGCTCGGTAGCTCTCTCCGAAACGCGTCTCCAGCTCCGTGACCTCGCGGAGTACGGTCGCCCGGTAGACCAGGAGAAAAAACGCCACGAAGGCCACACCGAACACCCACTGCCCCCCGGCGACCGTCACGCCGGCGCCGAGCATGAAGCTGCCCAGATAGAGTGGATTCCGTGTATGGGCATACGGTCCGGTAGTGGCCAATTCGCGATCCTTCCGAATGGACCCCGCGGCCCAAGCCCGGAGTGAAAGCCCGGCTACGCTCATGCCGGCACCCCACAACAACAGACTCGCCGTGGGGGCCGAAAAAACGTAAAACGGAATGATGAGAAGCCAGACGGCCCTCAGGCGAAGCCTTCTCAGATCAAGTCGCCGCCTCACGTGCTCACCTGGGGCGAAGAGCCTTTCCGGTTCTACCAGGCAACCGCCCCAGCATGGATGGGCGTTCCCGGGACGATCTTCTCGAGGTGCAGGGTGATGGAGCCGATAATCGGCATCCCGACGCGCATATACACGAGGTACCGATTCTCGTCGTCGGTGAAGTGCAATTCGGCTTCACCCCCGTCCGCGAAGAGTCCGTCGGTCTGAATCGTCGGGCGCACTACGATCGTGTTGAACGTGCCGGCCCCGACTTTACGCACGTCCCGGCGCTCGACTTCGATGACGACCGGATTACCGTCCTTCTTGAAGTATCGTGAAAACGTGTAGGTCCGTCCGACCTCGAGCGGAAGAGATCGGACAAAATAGATGAACGAGATGTCGTCCAGGGGAAGGGCGGTCGCCAACTCACCGATCACCCCCTCGTCCGTCTGATCCCATACCATCTCGTCCGGATAGAACTCGAACGAACGGTAGCTGCTGTAGCCCGTGTAGCTCTCGTCCGAGATGTATCTGCGACTCATGATCAGTCGCGTGTCGATCCACGACTCGAAACGACTGTTCAGCTTAAAGGCTCCGAACAGAAGCCCCCCCCGCATGGCCACGTCGATGTGGTACGTGGGCTCGCCTCGTACCGAGTCGATGCCCACAACCTCCATGTGTGCCTCGCCCGCGTTGAAGATGCCGAGCTTGAGCTTGTATTCCAGCCGTTCTCCAGGGCCAAACGGGACGACCGCTGCCAAAGGATCGATCTCGTAGCTGACCGTGGAGCCATTCGCAACGGTGTCGACCACCATGAGGCTGTCGGCCAGCCGCTCGGCGGAGGGCGTACTGCGGCTCTGCGCGACACCCACTTCAGGTGTCCCCACGCCCAGCATCAGCGCCATACCAACCGCTACACACATCCGCCGCATTACTGCCTTCCTTCTCTTGCAGGACTCTCCCATCTCTCCCGTCGTACACGGAGCAGCCCCCGAAGGGTTCGGACCGCACTTAAACGTGAGGGGCGCCCGTCGACATCGTATCGCAGCGTTACGGGCGCCTCGGCGATCCGTCGTGCGTGAGGTGCGACGAGAGCGAGAAGCTCTACGTTGGACGCCCAGGAATCGGTCGTTAAGAACGGCCGGCCCCTGAACTCCGCCAACGCCTTCTTCAGCACGATCAGCCGGTAGGCCCGAAATCCCGACAATGGATCGGACACCGGAGCACCGCCATAGGCCCTTCCCAGGACCCACGGCGCCATCCGCCTGGCCACACGGACCGCACGGGGGGCCGCGCGCGGGGCGCGACGCCCGTTCGGCTCGACCACGCCGGCGACGATGTCGGCCCCACCCTCCAGTGCCTTGAGCAAGGGAACGATGTAGTCGGGGTTTTCCGTGAAATCCGCTTGCATCAGGACCGCGGCGTCTCTCTTCGGATAGCTCGTGCGATTGAGCGCCTCCCGGAGCAAACGCTGAACCGCGTGGGGGTACCCCGCGCGATGTTCTTCCTTGAGAACTGTCAACGGAAGGACATGGCGGTAACGATCGAGGACTGTGGCGGTCCCGTCAGTGGAAGCATCATCGAGAACCAGGACCTCGTAGTCACGTCCGAATTCGCGCATCACCTTGCGGATCTTCCAAAGAAGAACCCCGATGGTCCGCTCTTCGTTGTGCGCAGGAATGCAGACGTAGATCAATGGTGACGCCATCTGAAGGAAACCCCGGCCATATCCGGGAGAGACTGGAGATCTAACAAAGATAGCGACTCAGGACGGTTCTGGGCGCGTCTTCCACCGGCGATGCTGCCAGAAGTACTGGCTCGGCGCTTCGCGGATGTGGGCCTCGAGTCTGGAGACGTGCCGCTGGGTCAAGTCACGGACCGCCTCCGCACCACGGACGCCCTCCTCGACCGGCACAGGTTCGATGATCACCCGGTACCGGGAGGGGTATCCTTGTTTCCGGACCGCCACGCCCAAAAAGACCGGAGCACCCGTGCGGAGGGCGAACAATGCGGGACCCTTTGCGGTAGCGGCCGCCCTCCCGAAGAACTCGACGAAAACTCCGCGTTTCCGGATGTTCTGGTCGGCAATCAGGGCGACGACGCGGCCCTCGGCCAGCGCACGCGGCACCAGACGAAACGCTTCGTTCTTCACGATAACCGTAAGTCCGAGACGATCCTGCCGCTCAACCATATGGCGGTAGAACAACGGGTTCTTCTGGAGATGGGCCGTCACGTCCATCGGCACGCCCCGCACCGCCACCGAGGCCGCCGCCACCTCCCAGTTGCCCAAATGCCCGGAAATCATGACGGCCCCCCTACCCCCAGCGGCGGCGTCCCGCAAGGCTTCGAGACCCACTACCTCCGTTCGCCGAACGATCTCCTCCGGGCGCATCCGGGAAAGCCGGATGGTCATGGCAGCCTCCCGGGCGAAATGTACGTAGCTGGCCCGTGCCACCCGTCGCCGCCAGGCCGAATCCCGTTCGGGGAACGCCATCAGGAGATGTTGGTCGGTATCAACTCGACGGACCCGCAACACCACACCGACAAACCACCCAAGTACGCTGCAAAGGCCTAACGCGGCTCGCTCCGGAAGCACCGCCACTTTCCAGGAAATGGCTCGGAAAACCAAGAACTCGATCCGGTGCCGGACCGTCACAGGCCTCAAGCCCGAGCCTCCAGACCTCGCACTAGCTCACTCTCGGTTGAGGGCGGGTGCTGAAGCTCGTAGAGGTGCCGATAGAGCCCGCCCGCCGCGAACAGGGAGACGTGGTCGCCACGCTCGACGATTCGTCCCTCCCTCAGAACGAGGATGAGATCGGCACGTCGCACGGTCGACAGCCGGTGGGCGATCACCAACACCGTACGCCCGCCCATGAGGCGCCCCACGGCCTCCTGCACCAGGCTCTCCGACTCGGTATCGAGCGCGCTCGTGGCCTCGTCGAAGATGAGGATGGGACGATCTGACAGGATCGCCCTCGCAAGAGCGATCCGCTGGCGCTCGCCGCCCGACAGCCGAGTGCCCCGTTCGCCCACCACCATATCGTACCCCCCCGGCAGAGCGCTGATGAACGTGTGCGCATTGGCTGCGCGCGCCGCACGGCGGATCTCCAGCTCCGTCGCGCCCATGGTCCCATAGGCGATGTTGGCGGCGATCGTATCGTGGAATAACACGGTCTCCTGAGGCACGATGCCCATCGAGGCGCGTAAACTCGAAACGGTCCAGTCCCGTACATCCAAACCATCCACGGTGACCCGACCCGACGTCACGTCGTAGAACCGTGCGACGAGGTCGGCAAGCGTAGTTTTCCCCGCCCCGCTCGGTCCGACCAGGGCGACCACACTTCCGGCGGGAATTTCCATGGTGATGTCTTGGAGTACGGGCTCTCCGGGTCGGTATTCGAACGCGACGTTTTCGAACGCGATGGCACCCGTCGGATTTTTCAAGACTCTCGCCCCGGGCCGATCCCCGATCTCAATGGGGGTGTCCAGGAATTCAAAGACGCGCTCAGCGCCCGCGAGCCCCGGCTGCACCAGCGTCGGAAACTTCGCTGCATACTTCACCGGCCTGTAAAGCTTGAGACTGAGGGCGACGAAGCCGACAAACTGGGCGCCGCTCAACGCTCCATCCGACACGACGAGGCGTGCCCCGTACAACAGGATGACGACGGTGCCAACCGTTGCGAGCGTCTCGCTGAGGGGACCCGCGAGTGCCCGTAACCGCTCCGCTTTCAGGAACGTCCTGTGATAATCGCCAGTGATGGAGCGGAAGCGCTCCCGCTCCATTTCCTCCGCCGAGGAGGACTTGACCACCCGAATTCCGGACAGAGTCTCCTGGATCCGAGCACTCACGTCTCCCGCCAGATCCAAGACGCGCCGGTCGCCCCGCCGGAGGCGCTTCACCAACAACCCCCAGACCCCCATCGCACCGGGAATCACCACGAACGCCGCTGCCGTGAGCTTCCAAGACAACAGCAGCATGAAAGCGACCGCGACGGCGAACTCGAAACCGGACGACAGAAGCCTCGCCAGCTCCGTCGTGAGGAGACGACGAAGCTGTTCCACGTCGTGGGTGAGCCGGGAGGTGATCTGTCCCACCCTTGTTCGGCCGAAGAAGGAAAGGTCGAGCCGTAGGACGTGGTCGTAGACCTCGTTCCGTAAGTCCCTCGTCACGGTCTGCTCCACCCACGCCACCAGATAGGTCCGGGCGAAATCGAATACGTTCTTGAGGAGAAACACGACCAGGATGAGAACGATGACTCCCTGAACCGCCTGGAGTGGGTCACCCTGAACGTCCACGAATCGGTACACCGTAGCGTCCAGGAGCCTGGTCATCAGATCTGGGCCACCCACCGGGCCACCCACCGGTCCACCCGCCGGTCCCACGGCCTCACCCGGTAGCGCCCCACTTCCCCCGGTCGGTCCGGAACGGAAGAGCGTGTCCACAAAGGGAATGAGCAGCACGTATGCCGAAGCGTCGAGCGCGGCGAACGCGAAAGTCGCCGCACCCGCCGCCGCGAGAGCGACGAGGTGGGGACGGAGGTACGAGAGGAGCCGAGTGTAGAGCGTCACGCCGGCCCGGTCAGCCTAGGGAGCCACGACGACGCGGCGTGAGGCGCGCAACCGGGACGATCATCTCCTCTGGGGAGATGCCCCCGTGCAGGAACGAGTTGCGGTACCGGCGCTGGTATTCCCTCAACTTGGTGGGATACACGAAGAAGTAGTCGTCGACAGCCAACGCGTACGTCACACCGAGTTTCCCCTGGGGAAAACGGAGATCCTCGGACCGATTGGTCGAAAACGCCGTACCGGGCTTCTCGGTTCTGAGATCCTGCCCAAACTTGTACCGAAGGTTGCTGGTCGCGTCCCTTCGTGCGAATACGGTCGCCGGGCGTTGGCAGAGGATCGAGCCGTGATCTGTGGTCATGATCACTTTATGGCCGGCGGCAGCGGCTTCCTTGAGAACAGAGAACGCCGTCGAGCGCTTGAACCACGCCCGGGTCAGCCCACGGAGCGCAGCCTCGTCCTTGGCCACCTCCATCAGAATGGGCGACTCGCTTCGCCCGTGGGTCATGAGGTCAACGAAGTTGAAGACCATCGCGACAACGGAGTGGGGCGTCTTGAGCGCTGAACGGACGCGGCCACGCACCTGATCTTCCTGCTTGTCGGTGAAGATCTTCTCGTAGTGAACCGGAACGTCCTTTCCGGTGAGGCGCTTCAGTTGCTTGATAAGGAGTTCGTCCTCGAACGCGTTGAGGCTGCCCTCGTCGTCCGACCTATTCCACCAGCCGGGGTGGTCTCGCGCGATCTCGTCCGGGAACTGGCCGCTGAAGATCGCGTTCCTCGCGTACGGCGTGGCCGTGGGGAGGATCGAGTAGTGGTAGGACTCCTCGATCTCGAAGAACGGAGCCAGGAGTGGGGCGATCACAAGCCATTGGTCCAAACGCATACAGTCCAACACGACCAAGAAAACGGGGGAGGGCCCGAGGAGTGGGACGAGGTGCTCCCGAACGATGTCGACCGAGAGGAGCGGCCTGTCCCCCTCATCTCTCAACCAGCCCGCATACTCCCGTCCCACCCACCGGCCGAAGTCCGAGCGGAGGTCGGTCATGAGTGATTGCACAGTATCGAGAAGACCCCGCTCCTCGGTTTCTTCGAGGCTGACGTGCCAGCCCGTCAGTTCGATGTAAAGCTCGGCGAAATCCTCAGGAGTGCGCGCTTCTTCGCGCTTACGCGAGAGCCGCCCGAACCGAGCCGCGAAATCCTGCGCCGTACGCTGCTGGCGGATCGAAGGGCCTTCCAGAATGCGGGTGACGACCGAAAGAACCTGCCGGGGACTCGTCGGCTTCACCAGATAGTCGGCCACCCGTCGTCCAATTGCATCCGTCATGGTCTGATCTTCGGCCGACTTGGTCACCATCACGACACGGACGTGTGGGTCCTCGCGTCGCATGATTTCCAGAACCTCGAGGCCGCTCCGTCCCGGCATCTGCTCGTCCAACAGAACGAGGTCGTACGCGTTCTCACGCATCAGGACGAGGGAGTCGTCCCCATTCGTGATCGCGTCCACGTGGTATCCACGCGCTTGCAGAAAGAGCAGATGCGGCTTGAGAAGGTCGATCTCGTCGTCGACCCAGAGGATTCGTTTTCCCGACGGTTTCATGGGCAAGAGCTACATACTGATCGTATATGTAAACCAGGAAGCCACGGGGCTCCCGCCCCTCTTCGCCGGCTCGAACACCCACTCCGCCGCCTCCCGCACGAGGCGCGCGTTGAAGTCCCTGTCGGACGTGGGCGGCCGAAGTTCAGTCTTATTCGCCACCACCCGTCCTCGTTCGTCCACCCAGACCCACACCTCGATCTTCTGTCCTCGGAGGCTCCGGTTGGCCGGCGGAATGATCATCCCCCGCGGAGAGGGCGGTACGGCACGGAACCGGCCCGACGCGGTGGTCCCACCGTCACCACGCCCGTCCCCCTCGGGTAAGCCCGGACCATCCACACCGGGACGGTCGCCCAGGATGGACGCAGTCTCGATCTGCTGCTGCTGGTCATCTTCAAATTCCTCCAGAGGCACCGGGTCGAAAGTCAGGAGTGGTACCCGAGGCCGGATGATAGGTCGCGGCGGTGGCACCCGAATGTTCAGCGTCTGCATACCGCCCCGTGCCGCCCGGTTATCCCCGGCCCGCGGTCCCGCCGCCGCAAACGGAGACACCAGCTCCGCCTCGCCCCACCACAGAAAGAAGATGAGAAGGTGCACGACCACAGCTCCGGCAAAGCCATTTCGCCAAAGCGCTCGCTCAGCGATGCGCCGTTCGGCGTTGCTGAAGCCGTGAAAGGCTTTGGTGATCGGCGTTGAGATCGTTCGGCTCCCGCGAAGATGGATGGCGCACATGGTACTACTGTCCGGCGCCCGCGCATGTTTCGTCTCCAGCCTCCGAATCCGCAGCGCCTTGCTCCGGTTCTCTAGTTTCGGCACTTTCGAGGTTCCCCGGGAACCCGCCTGGGGGCCACCATTCCACGAGCCGAGCCATGACCGATACGAAGGAAAACGTCCCTCGGGGCGTGCGCCCGAACTTCCCGAAGCGACCCGCGATGGACGGAGACGCGTGGGAAAAGATCCAGGCCGAGCAGGAGAAAATGAAGGAGCGGGAGTTCGTTCGCTTCTCAGTATTCAAGGTGGACCCCGCCTGGCGTAGGCTTTCCGTCGAGGAACGAGCCACGCACAAGGATGAGTTCGAGTCGGTGGTGGCAGCCCGCGTCCGTGAGATGATGATCTACAGCTATGCGTTGGTCGGGACCCGCGGCGATGCGGATTTTCTGCTCTGGCAGGCGGCTCGAGACCTGAGCCAACTCCATGATCTCGCAGCCGCCCTGAACCAGACCGGCCTGGGCGGATATCTCTCCTTGGCACATTCGTACTTCGCCATGACAAAACGGTCCATCTACCTCAACCGTTACGAGCGGGAGTACGTTCGGACGTACGGCAGTGAGGAGGTGCTTGATTCGGCCCGCGTCGCCATCAACCCGCAAGGATCCGAGTATCTTTTCGTCTACCCGATGGCGAAAATCCGCGACTGGTACAAGCTCCCCCACGAAGACCGCCAGCGCATGATGGACGAACACATCCGGGTCGGCCATCAGTGGCCCGATGTGAAGCTCAACACGACCTACTCGTACGGTTTGGACGACCAGGAGTTCGTGGTGGCCTTCGAGTCGGACCATCCAGGGCGTTTTCTCGATCTGCTCATGGCGCTCCGTCTCACCGAGGCGTCGGCCTACACCCTCTTTGACGTCCCGGCTTTTACGGGGCTGGCCCGATCGATGAGGGACACGCTGGACGCGGTCGGATGACCCAGCCAGCGTCGGCCCCCAGCAAGGCCAGCGCACTCTACGAACTCACCAAGCCGGGGATAGCGGGCTACGTCATGATGACGGCCGGCGTGAGCTACTACGTGGCATCTGGCGGCCACGCCGAACTCCTCCCGATCACACATACCCTCCTGGGCGTCGCCCTCGGGACGGCCGGTGCACTCGCACTCAACCAGTACGTCGAGCGAGACGTGGACGCCATCATGACGCGTACGCGTGAGCGGCCCCTGCCGTCCGGCCGGTTGCGCCCCGGAGAGGCGTTGGCGTTCGGGTGGGCACTCCTTGTGGTGGGACTGGCCTATCTCGGGCTCACGGTCGGTTGGCTGCCGTCCGTGCTCACGGCGGCCTCGGCCGCGGCATACATTCTCGCCTACACGCCCCTTAAGACCCGGTCTTACCTAGCCACCCTCGTGGGTGCAGTACCAGGTGCCTTTCCAGCTCTGATCGGGTGGAGCGCCGCGACGGGCACGGTGGAGTTCGGCGCCGTCATACTGTTCTGTATTGCTTTCCTTTGGCAGCTCCCCCACGTCCTGGCGCTCGCCTGGTTACTCCGGGAGGACTACACGCGCGTCGGCTTTTTCCTGAGCCCTCCGAGCGACCCCGAGGGCCGCCGAATCGGCAGGCACATGGTATACCACTCGGTGTCCCTGTTGGTGATCATCGGCTTCCCCACGTTTCTGGGTCTCACCGGCCAGATCTACCTCGCCGGCGCCCTTGTCTTGGGGCTGATCACTCTTGGCTTTTCCGTGGCTGCGGCGGCCAAGATGTCGCGGGCCCGGAGCAGGCGGGTTTTTCTCTGGTCGCTTCTTTTCCAGCCACTCCTCCTTGCCCTGCTCCTGATCGACACCGTTCGCTGAGGTACCCCCCTCGCTCAACCGTCGAAATACACCGCCCGCGCGTCCAAGATATCCTCGTCCTCGCTCAGGGTCTCGAGGAACTCTGGGCTGACCTTCCCATCGACGGACACGGCGGCCAACGCCAAACCACCCTTGGCCTCCCTCGACTGGATGTACTCGGCGATGTTCAAGCCGTGCGTCGCCAAGAGGGTCCCGACCCTCCCGATGACGCCGGGGACGTCATTGTTCCGGAGTATGATCAAGCATCGTTCAGGTTTGACGCTCAACTCGTACCCGTCGATCTGCACAATCCGAGGATGATGCTGTTCGCCCAGCAGCGCACCGGCCACGCGAACCTTGTGATCCTCAGTCTCGAGAACGATCTCGAGGAACTTGGCATAGTCCTTACGTGGGGGCTGTAGCAGCGCCGTAATTTCGATACCCCGCCCTTCGGCGAGGTGGAGGGCGTTGACGTAGTTGACGTTGCGCGTGCCGACGACGGGTGTAAGCACCCCGGTCATGGCGGCCGCCGTCAGCGGTCCGAGAATCTCCTCGTCCAGCCCCGCGACCGAGATATCGGCCCGCTTCATCCCGCCCCGGCCCAGGACACCAACCACGCGCCCGACCCTCCGCGCAAGATCCATGAGGGGCTTGAGATCCTCGAGGTCCTCCCCTCCGATCGCAGGGGCGTTCAGCGCCTTGGACAGGTCCCCCTCGAGCAGTGCCGCACTCACACCCTGCGCGATCTCGTTTGCGACCAACTCCTGAGCCTCGGCGGTGGAGGCCCCGAGATGCGGGGTGAGAACCAGGTTCTTGGTGCCCCTCAGCGGGCTATCCTCGGGAAGCGGCTCGGTGGTGTACACGTCGAGCGCAGCGGCCGCGATTTCTCCTGACTCCAGCGCCGCAACCAGGGCACCCTCTTCGACCACCCCGCCCCGGGCGGCATTAACCAGGATTGCCGTCGGCTTCATGGCCTTGAGTTGGGCCTTGCCGATCATACCCTCGGTTTGCGGCGTGAGCGGCACGTGTAACGAGATCACATCCCCGCGAGCGATCACGTCATCGAACTCGACCCGCTCGATCCCCAGATCCTTGGCACGTTCCTCCGCCAGGTAGGGATCGTAAGCGATCGTTTCCATCCCGAAGGCCTGGGCCCGTAATGCGACCGCGGTCCCGATCCGCCCCGCACCGATGAGTCCGAGCGTCTTGCCGCGAATCTCTATCCCAGTGAACTGAGATCGAGCCCATCCGCCGCCCCGAACGGAGGCATCCGCCCACGAAACGTTACGCGCGACGTTCAAGATGAGCGCCATCGCAAGTTCGGCGGCAGATACTGTATTACCTTCCGGAGCGTTGATCACCGGGATCCCGAGCTCTGTGGCGACCTCGAGATCGATGTTGTCGACTCCCACCCCCGCGCGACCGATAACCTTCAGGTTGGGAGCCTGCTCCAGAAGTTCGCGGGTCACCTTGGTCGCACTGCGTACGATGAGACCGTGAGCCCGGCCCAATGCCTCCTCCATCTCCTCGGGGGTCCAGCCGTCGGTCATCAAGACCTCGAAGCGGTCATCCTCCGTCAGAGGTACAAGGCCCGAAAGGGAGATCTTGTCGGCCGCAATGACCACGAATTTCTCACTCACTTGAGCACCTCCCCTAGGGCGTCCAGCACCGCATCGAGTTCGGCAACGGTATGATCACCCATATGGCCGACCCGGAACGCCGTCTCCTTCAGTTTTCCGTACCCTCCACCGATCGTGAATCCTCTCTCCTTCATCGCCGAGACCACGGACGGTCCGGTCGTTCCTTCGGGAAGCCGCACACAGGTCACAGTCGGAGAACGGGATCCCTCGGGCGCAAGTACCGACAGCGCGACCCCCCTCCGCTCGCGCATCATGTCCACCCACTGGACGCACCGATCGGCCATCGCCTGGTGCCGGGCCCATCGAGCCTCCAACCCCTCCAGCCGGATCCGGTCCAACTGCTTGGCCAATGCGTAGAAAAGTGAAACCGCTGGCGTGGTCGGCGTCTGGAGATTATCGAGTTGTTTCCGGAACGGTACCAGATCGAAGTAGACCCCCTTCCGCTTAGCAGTCGCCGAACGAGCCATGAGGCGTTCCGAGGCCACACCGAAGGCGAGGCCTGGGGGCAACGCGAGAGCCTTTTGGGATCCCGTGAGCACGAAGTCCAAAGCCCATTCGTCGGTTCGGACCTCGGCCCCACCCACCCCCGTCACCGAGTCCACCAGAAACACCACGTCGTCCTGCTCTCGGACGGCCTCCGAGATCTGGCTGATGGGGTTCAGCGCTCCGGTCGAGGTCTCGGAGTGAACCACCGTAACGGCGTCGAACTCGCTGGAAGCCAGCCTTTCACGCACCTGGTCGGCGGTAATGGTCTGGCCCCACTCTACCTCGAGCGTTTCGACCTCGAATCCGCAGGCCTCTGCGATCTGGCCGAACCGCTGGCTGAACGCACCGTTGACTAGACTCAAAACGCGAGATCGGACCCCGTTCCGAACGGCAGCCTCCATCAGACCGGTCGCCGACGATGTCGATATCAGCACCGGACTCTCCGTCCGAAACAGATCTCGGAGCCCGGTCTGTAGCTCGCCGATGAGCTCCTTGATGGCCGGCCCTCGGTGCCCAATTACCGCCCGGTTCTGGGCACTCAGCACCTCTGGATGTACCTCCGTCGGACCGGGGAGGAAGAAGCGGCCAAACGAAGTGCTCTTTAAGGGGGACGACTCCACGAAGTGGTCTCCTACGAAGTTGTTCTTATGCTGTGAGTCGGTCAAGACCGGCCCGACGCTCGGGGGCCAACCCGGCGGACGGTGGGCACACCGGAGTCGGTGAGGGAGGCCGGAAGATAACGTGACGGACGAGTTCTGGAAGTCCGGTAAATGTTAGCGCCAATCCTCCATCCATCGAACGTAGTGGACCGTAGTCACACCCCCGCGGTCCAGAACCTCGAGGCCGGACGGATCACGATAGAGCTCGCGGTAAAAGAAATGCGAGATGTTGCTCTGGATGAGCAATTTGGCGCAGGTCACACATGGGCTCGCGGTCACGAAAGCCACCTTGTCCCGAACACCTCCCGGAGCCTTTACGAGCGCGTTTTGCTCCGAATGGATGCAGCCGCACGCCCCCGGGGTCGGTCCGTCACACTCGTTCGGAAAGCGTCGCGCGTTCCCGTTGTAGCCGATGGCGAGCACGTTCTCGAGATGCCGGTCCGTGATGACCGTCCCTACCTTGAGCCTGGCACAGGTGCTTCGTTTGGCCAACTCTTCCGCCATGCGCATGTACACCTCGAAGATCGGTGGGCGGGTGACCGACGTTTCGTCGATCCCCTCGCACTCGACAAGGTTCAAGGGGTGGTTGTTCTCCGAGACGAGATCCTTTCGAAAAACTGCCATCTCAAGCCTTCCTACGGGCAGCCTTCTTGCGGGCGATGGGGTCGAGATGCCTCTTTCTCAAGCTGATCCGCGCCGGTGTGACCTCGATCAGCTCATCGTCTTCGATGAACTCCAGGGCGATCTCGAGGGTCAGGTCCCGTGGCCGTTCCAGTTTGATGTTCTCATCCGTGGACGTAGTCCGCATGTTGGTGAGCTTCTTGGCCTTGCAGACATTGACGTCCAGATCACCCGGGCGCACGTGCTCCCCCACGATCATTCCGCAGTATACCTCGTCCCCCGGCCGCACGAACATCGTGGCGCGCTCCTGGAGGTTGAAGAGGGCGAAGCCCACGGCAAATCCCTCCCGGTCGGCCACGAGTACGCCCCTCTTGCGGCCGACCAGCGTCCCCACGTGTGGGCCGTATTCCAGGAATCGGTGGTGGAGGGTCCCCTCGCCCCTGGTGTCCGTCATGAACTCGGACCGGTACCCAAAGAGCCCTCGAGCGGGCACCCGGAACCGGAGCCGGACTGGACCCTTGTCCGTCGGCTTCATCTCGACCATTTCGCCTCGCCGAGGACCCATCTTTTCCATCACCACGCCGATGTACTGTTGCGGGATCTCGATGACGGCCTCTTCAAACGGCTCGAGAAGACCCTCGGGTCCTCTCTTCTCGATCACTCGCGGCCGCGAGACCTGGAACTCATATCCCTCCCGGCGCATCGTCTCCATGAGAATCGAGAGATGCAACTCGCCCCGGCCCAAAACCGTGAAGGTATCGGGTACGTCGGTCTCCTCGACCCGGAGGGCGATGTTGCGCTCGAGTTCTTTCATCAGCCGGCCGCGAACCTGACGGGTGGTCACAAACTTTCCCGAACGGCCAGCGAAGGGTGAATCGTTCACGGTGAAGTCCACAGAGAGCGTGGGCTCCTCCACCGCAATCCCGCGCAACCGCTCGCGTACGTGGACATCGCTGAGGGTCTTCCCGATCTCGACTCCCTCGATGCCCGCTAACGCCACAATCTCCCCGGCGTCCGCGGCTTGGATGTCCACACGCTCCAAGCCCTCGAATCCATAGAGCTGTACGACCCGGCCCGGCGTTGCCTCATCGGCGCTAACCAAGCCTGGATCCCCTAGGGGCAGCAGAACGACATCGTCACCGATGGCCACCCTCCCCCGCTCAATCCGTCCGATTCCGATGCGCCCCACGTAGTTCGAGTGGTCGAGCGTGGAGATCAGCATCTGGAACGGGCCGTCTGGATCTACGAGCGGGGCGGCGATGGACTCGACAATGGTCTCGAAGAGCGGCTCCAGATCGCCCTCCGACGCCTCCGGATCGCGGCTCGCCCAGCCGTCTCGTCCGACGGCATAAAGAAAAGGAGCATCCAGTTGCGCGTCGGAAGCTTCGAGGCTCATGAAGAGCTCCAGGATTTCGTCGTGAACCTCTCTCACGCGGGCATCCGATCGATCGACCTTGTTGACGAGCACAATCGGCTGGAGCCCAAGGTCCAGCGCCTTTCGGGTCACGAACCGCGTCTGCGGCATGGGGCCCTCCGCGGCGTCCACGAGCAGCAGCACCCCATCGACCATACGCAAAGTACGCTCGACCTCACCACCGAAATCGGCGTGGCCCGGCGTATCGACGATGTTGATTTTTACGTCGCGCCACCGAATCGAGGTGTTCTTGGCAAGAATCGTGATCCCTCGTTCCCGTTCGAGCGGGTTGGAGTCGAGTACGCGCTCCTGCACCTCTTCGTTGTCACGAAAGACACCCGTCTGGCGGAGCATTTCGTCCACCAACGTGGTCTTGCCATGATCCACGTGTGCGATGATAGCGATGTTCCTGATCATGCTCTCGTCGGGAGACGGCTCAGACGCCCGAGCCCAAAACAAAAGCCACCGGATCCCCGGCGGGGGTCATCCCGGGGATGAGCCCCCAGGTACCGAGAAAGATAACGCAAGCACCCGCGAGCGGGCACGTAAGATTTGCTGGACTAGCCCGCCGCAGCCAGGTATTCTTGAGGAAGATCTTTAGCTGGTTTTTTAAGAGGCGAATTCGTGTTTGTTCTGATTGCACTTGTAGGAATCCTCTCTATTTTGCTCATGGTCACGGCCTCTGTGGCCTATCTGGCGCTCCCCCGAGGGCGGCTGTGCCCCCACTGCGGGGGCATGACCAACCCCGTGGTCCTCCGGAGACTTCTGAAGGTACTATCACCATGGATTCAATGGCGGTGGTGCTCTCGCTGCGCCTGGGAGGGTCCGAGACACCGCGGGCCCGACCTGGGTCCGCTGGATCCGCCCGTCGATCACAATTCCGGATTTCGCTGGGGAGATTCGGATTACGAGAATGTCCCGATATTCTACTGGCGGTCGGACGATCCGAGTAAGAAGGGCGAACCTCGACCCGACCATATGTCCGGGTTCAAATGGCAGGCCGAAGAAGAGCCGATCGGGCCGACAGAACCCGACCCACCCGGCTTTTACTTTCCCCCCTCGTGGGAACTGAAGCCGCCCCACTTTCCATGGGGACCGGGGGTGAGCCGCGGGCCAGGTCCCGGTCCAGATCGGTCTCGTCGGACGCCACGCCCATGGTACCTCTCGTGGCTAATATCCAAGAATCCACCAGGGTTTCATTGGAAGGAGCGGGGGGACTAGGAACCGGCGCGGGCACCAGGGGGTCGGATGGGCTCCGATGAACACCGTGGACACACTGGTCGATTTCCTCAACGGGATCGACGGACAAGGATACAAAGCTTACAAGGGGTTGCGAGGCACGTGGGCCTTCCCTGACTTCGCCCTACATGTGGACCACGTCCAAGGTGACCCCTTTGCCGCGCCAAGTCGAGTGCGGGTGATCCTTCCCCCAGAGACGGCCGCGCTCGAGGGCGATGTGCTCACCTCCAGGTCGAGGAGGTTGGGTGTAGCCAGTCTGCTCGCCAAACGTTTCAATGAAACGGCACGGAGGACGATGGTCCGGCGGGGTAGCGGCAAGAGCGGCCTCATCGAAATCGAGACACCGGGCCAGGAGGTATTGGCGCAGACCGCCGTCATCGTTGGCGAACACGGCACAGTGGAGGCCCGCTTCCGGATCGGGCTACCGGCGCAGGGTCGGCGCGTCTGCGGGCGTGCGGCGATCGCGCTGGTTACGACGGACGTTCCCGCCGTCGTGAATCAGAGCCTTCGAGCCGGATCCGTTGGACATCAGGACATCCGGCAGCACGCGACAACCAACGAAGACGCCGACGCGTTGCGGGCGGAGTTGGCCGCACGCAGCTGGGTCGCCTTCATCGCAGATGGCGCGAAATTGGCGCGAAGAAGTGGAGTCGATGACCGACCCCTGCTCGGGGACACCGCCGTCCCATTCTCCACACCGGCCGGACTGACGGCGGAGGTCGAACTCCCGAACGCCGGCACGGTTCGTGGGATGGCGATACCGCGTGGTGTCACGCTGATCGTGGGCGGCGGCTACCACGGGAAGAGTACCCTGCTTCGGGCTATCGAACGCGGCGTGTACAATCATTGTTATGGAGACGGCCGGGAGTGTGTGGTGACCGATCCCTCGGCAGCAACAATCCGAGCCGAGGACGGCCGTTCCGTGGCCGGGGTCGACATCTCTGCCTTCATCGGTACGCTGCCTCAGGGACAGGACACGAAAGCATTCTCAACACCGAACGCTTCGGGTTCCACGAGTCAGGCTGCCGCCATCGTGGAGGCACTCGAGGCGGGGGCAACCTCCCTGCTGATCGACGAAGACACCGCAGCCACGAACTTCATGATCCGCGATCGCCGAATGCAGGCGCTGATCCCGAAGGAAGAGGAACCCATCACACCCTTGATCGACCGGGTCAGATCTCTGTGGGAGACGCGCGGAGTAAGCTTCGTCATCGTTCTCGGGGGGAGTGGCGACTATCTGGACGTGGCCGACACAGTCGTCGCCATGAAGGAGTTCCGCCCGTCCGACGTGACTGCGGACGCCCGGCGCGTCGCGTCGGAGCTTCCCACCGGCCGGAAGGAGGAAGAGCCCGGATCGATCGAGGTGTTCCGGACGCGAAGGCCGGACCCGACATCGGTCGATCCCAGCACGGCTAAGCGAGAAGCAGAGATCAAAGTTTTCAAGAAGCACTCGTTGGTTTTCGGAAACGAGACGATCGCCCTTTCCGCGGTCGCACAGCTCGTTTCTCGCGCGCAGACGCTCGCCGTGGGCCGTGGGTTGCTCCTGGCCCGTACCAGATTCATGGACGGGCGGCGTTCCGTGAGCGAGATTCTGAATCTCGTCACGGAGGTGATCGAGAAGGACGGCCTCGACGAACTGGACGATCGGAAGGTGGGCGATCTGGCCCATTTCCGTCCGATGGAACTCGCAGCGGCCCTGAATCGTCTACGTACTCTGGAGGTGTGTTCCACGGAGGCAGCGGAAGCCGGTTTCTGAGGGGTCGCGCCAATGCCGAACGACTGTTTTCCCCCGGCGCCGAGAGGGTGCCCATTCGAGGAGGAGGGAGCCATGTCCCGTCGTCAAGCCCGATCCGGGTATTACCGCCTGACGCTGCTGACCTTCTTGACGCTCTTGGTCGTCGCGCCGGCTGCGGCGCAAGATGTCACGCAGATCACAGAGGTCGAGGGGATCACGGAGTACAGCCTCGACAACGGATTACGATTCCTCCTTTTCCCGGATGCCAGCAAACCCACTGCGACCGTGAACGTCACGTACTTCGTGGGCTCTCGGCACGAGGGCTACGGCGAGACGGGCATGGCCCATCTGCTGGAGCACCTGGTGTTCAAGGGAACCCCCGACCACCCGAATATCTCGGAGGAGCTGGCGGAGCACGGAGCACGCCCCAACGGCACCACCTCCTTCGATCGCACCAACTACTACGAGACCTTCCCGAGCACCGATGAGAATCTCGAGTGGGCCCTCGACCTCGAAGCGGATCGTATGGTCAACTCCTTCATCTCCAGGGATGACCTGGACTCGGAGATGACCGTGGTCAGGAACGAGATGGAATCCCGAGAAAACAGCCCGATCAATGTACTTATCACGCGGACCCTCGCTACGGCCTACTTGTGGCATAACTACGGGAATGCCGTCGGCGGTGCCCGCTCCGACGTGGAGGGCGTGCCCATCGACCGCCTTCAGGCCTTCTATCGGAAGTACTACCAACCGGACAACGCCCTCCTCATCGTAACGGGTAAGTTCGAGACCGAGCGAGCCCTGGAGCTGATCGCCGAAAAATTCGGCCGCATTCCGCGTCCGGAGCGAAGTGGTGGGAACACGTTGTGGGAAACCTACACGCAGGAGCCCGTTCAGGAGGGGGAGCGCACGGTGACGCTCCGCCGCGTGGGCGACGTACAAATCGCGACGATGGCGTACCATGTGCCCCCGGGCTCCCACCCGGACTACGCGGCCATCGACATCCTGGCCCAGGTTCTAGGGGACCAGCCCTCCGGACGCCTGTATCGAGGCCTGGTCGAGCCCGGGTTGGCGGCTTCTGCGAGCTCTTTCTCATACCAACTCCGCGAGGCGGGCACGCTCATCACGTACTCACAGGTGAGAACCGAAGACGACCTGTCGGCGGCGGTCACCGCGATGAGCGAAGTGCTCGTGGACGTTCTCCGTGATCCGGTTACCGGAGAGGAGGTCGATCGGGCCAAGACGTCCCTGCTCAACGGTGTCGAACGGACCTTCAACGACCCCGAGAGCATCGCCGTTCAACTCAGCGAGTGGGCTTCTTTGGGCGATTGGCGTCTTTTTTTCTTACACCGAGACAGGATCGAAGCGGTCGAGCCGGAGGATGTGCGCCGTGTTGCTGCAGAGTACCTCAAACCCGACAACCGCACGGTCGGATTCTTCTATCCCACCGACGAGCCGGACCGGGCCGAGATCCCGGATCTTCCCGACATCGCCTCCGCGCTGGACGGTTATACGGGTCGAGAGGCCATAGCTGCGGGAGAGGCATTCGACCCCTCACCGTCGAACATCGAGCTACGCACGACCCGATACACCCTCTCCAATGGAATGGAGGTCGCGCTCCTCCCGAAGGCGACGAGGGGTCAGACGGTGAACTTAGGCTTCCGCGTCATTCTCGGCGACGAAGAGGCACTCATGGGTCGCACAACGGCGGGATCCATCGCCGGACAAATGCTCATGCGCGGATCGTCCGGTCATACACGCCAGCAGATCCAGGACGAGCTCGACCGGATGCAGGCTATCGGGGAGGTGGGAGGATTCGTGAGCCAGGCGTACGGATCCGTCCAGACCACTCGGGAGAACCTAGGTGAGGTCCTGCGCCTGATGGCGGAGATCGTTCGCGAGCCGACCTTTCCCGAGGATGAGTTCGAGACGCTCAAGGCGCAGCAACTCGCCGGACTCGAGCAGCGGCGCTCGGACCCAGCTGCCCTGGCGCAAACCGCCTTGGGTCGGCACATGAACCCCGCACCTCCGGGGCATCCGAGCTACACCGCGACCGTAGATGAGAACGTGGCCGCTCTAGAGGCCGTCACACTCGACGAAGCGAGGGCTTTCCATCGTGATTTTTACGGACCGCAGCTCGGTACGCTGGCGGTGGTCGGTGACTTCGATCCACAGGAGATCCGTGGGGTTATCGAAGAAGTTTTTGGAGATTGGGAGAGTCCGTATGCTGCGACACGGATCAGTACCGAGTTCTTCGACGCGCCGGCGGAGGTCCTTCAGATCGAGACGCCGGACAAGGCCAACGCGTTCCTGTTCGCCCAACAGAATCTGGCGCTCCGCGATGACCATGCGGACTACCCGGCGCTGACCTTGGCCGGGTATATGATCGGTGGTGGATTTCTGAACTCCCGACTCGTAGAGCGGATTCGCGAACAGGACGGTTTGAGCTACACCGTCAGTGCAGTGATCAATGGGCATCCCATTGACGAAAACGGCCGTTTCTTAGCCATCGCCATCCAGGCGCCGGAGAACGCGGAGAAGGTCGAAGCCGCACTCCGTGAGGAGATCCAGAGGGTCCTCGACGACGGGTTCAGAGACGACGAGTTGGACGTCGCGAAGCAGGGTTACTTGCAGTCGCGGCAGCTTGCGCGAGCCCAGGACGGCAGCCTAGTGACCATACTGACTCAAGGGCTGTATTTCGATCGGACGCTCGCATGGCACGCCGAGTTCGAAGGGAGAGTCCGGGATCTGACGGTGGAGGACGTCAACGCTGCGGTACGCCGCCATCTCGATCCGAATAAGATGACGTTCGTCAAAGCGGGAGATTTTGCAGGTGCCGGGAATCCCGTCCTACCTTAGCCCCCCTTTCCGATCACCCTCCTAATGAGGCTCCGCAGGAGTCTGAGGCACCGTACCCCCTCGTTCCGCCAGAAGCTCTTTGAGCCGGGTCTCGCGGTCCGCCAGATTGGTCTTGGCGATGGCACGGGCCAGGGCGATCCGATCCTCGTCCGAGACCCCGTCCAGAACGTTGATGGGGGCTCCATAGCGCAAAAGGATACGTTTGGCGTCGACGGCGACTGAATCGGACAACTGCTCCTCCCGGGACAACGATAACCACACGGCGTGAAAGCAGTTAAAAATTAGCTGTTTTCAGCAGTTATTCCAACGCTTTGCGACAGCGTCGTCGGTCCCGCCCACCTCGAACTCTGAACGTTCGAGGCCAACCATCGGGCTTCCCACGCCGCGTGGCCGGGCCCATGTTTACACATGAACGACGCACCCCCACCCCGCCTTACTCGCTCCGTTGAAGACTACCTGAAGGCCGTCTACTCCCTGACGGAAAGAGGGGAGTCCGCCTCGACGAGCGCGCTGGCTGAGGCCCTCGACGTACAACCGGCTTCCGTCACCGGAATGGTCAAGCGTCTCGCCGAGTGCGGGTACCTGGAGCACGCCCGGTACCACGGCGTTACGCTCACCGAAACCGGGTCAGGCGAAGCCCTGCGGATCATCCGGAGACACCGGATCCTTGAAACCTACCTTCACACGCATCTTGGATACTCGTGGGACGATGTCCATCAAGAGGCCGAACGCTTGGAGCATGCGGCATCCGACACGTTGATCGATCGCATGGCTGCGATTCTCGACCACCCAAGTCACGATCCTCACGGTGCGCCGATCCCGACTCCATCCGGCGAAATCGAGCGCCCTGAGTGCATGACGCTCAACCAGGTCGCTCTTGGCTTGGCTGTTCAGATCCGTTCCGTGCCGGATGATGATCCTGCCCGCCTTCGTTATCTCGAGAACTTGGGCCTGGTGCCGGGGGCCCGGATCACGGTCCGGGAAAGAGCCCCCTTCGACGGACCCACGACGGTCTCCGTCGAAACTCGAGTGAACGCGGAGGTCATCGGCTCCGATCTCGCTGACGGGATCTTCGTGATTCCAGTGCCTGGAAGTTAGCCGTCGCTTGAGGCAGCGCCCGGGTGTGACCCGGGCGGGCGGCGGGCGGCATCACGTCGGCGGCCGAGGCAACCTAAGGGCGGTGTCCTACCACACTACACGACCGAAGGGGGAGCGCGTTGGACGGCATGCTCACCAAGCTCCAAGAGTGGCCCCGCACTCCCTTCGTCCGGGAACCGACACCCTTGCTCCAGGCACCCAACCTGGCCCGGTCGTTCGGCCGGGCTCCGGAGGACATCCTTCTGAAGATGGACGCCGAATCGGGGTTCGGGTTGGGCGGAAACAAGGCCAGGAAGCTTGAGTTCGAACTGGCTCCCGCCCGCCTGAAGGGGGCGACCCATGTCATTACCTGTGGCGGACCCCAGTCCAATCACGCCCGACTGACGGCGGCGGCGGCAGCACGCCTCGGGTTGAAGTGCGTGCTCGTGGTGAGCGGTGACACGTCGCCTCCCCACACGGGGAACGCGTACCTCCAGAGACTCTTTGGGGCGGAGATCAGACCGGTCGCCTCCCAAAAAGAGCGCGAGCCGACCATGGCCGAGGTGGCCACCGAAATCGAAGCCAGCGGGGGCCACGCCATCGTCATCCCGCTCGGGGCTTCGACGCCTCTCGGCTCACTGGGATACGTGCGCGCCGCCACCGAGATCGATGTCCAGTTCCGCGACCATCCCCACACCGGGGACACCTGGATCTTCGTCTCGGCGTCTTCGTGCGGCACATACGCTGGATTGGCGTTGGGGTTTACGCTCCTGCAGCGGACGGATGTGAGATTGGTAGGTGTGAGTCCCGACATCAGCCGAGTCGAAATTCTGGCGTTGACCGAAAATCTTGCGAACGGAGCCGGCGCGCTACTCGGAGCGCAGACCCCGCTCCTGCCGGGGCTACTGCACCCCACAGACGACTACGTCGGGCCAGGATACGGAATCCGGTCAGATGCATCGGACGAGGCGACTGCCGTACTCGCCCGTACCGAAGGTGTCTTACTCGACCCTACGTATACGGCCAGGACGGCCGCGGCCATGCTGGACTGGGCCCAAAGTGGCCGCATACCACCGGAGGATCGGATGGTTCTCTGGCACACCGGAGGATACCCTACGGCCTTGGAATTTTGACCGCCTGAACGGACGTAAAAAGAAGGCGCCGGAGCCTTGGACGCCACACCACGTCATCACCTCACGTCATCACCGCGTCCCAAAACGACCCCGACACCTTCGAAGCCACCAACATCCCCTTCCACCCCTCCATCTCTACGGATTGGACGCGGAATGGATTCAGATGGTTGCGTCGGGTCGGGCTCTGAACACGGCCACCTTCAGCGGCGCGGAAACGCTGGAGTAAAAGTAGAGGCGATTCTCTCCGTCCACGACCACATTTTTCTGCCTGGTACGCGTCTTCGGGTAGTCCTGGCCCGGTTCGCTCTCAATGAGAACGAATTCGCCCTCAGTCAAATCGCCATCGATCTTTTGGAGTTGATCAAGCAACTTCTTAAGCATCGCCGATTCGACCTCGTCCTGGACATCCCCTTCGGACTCGGCGTCGAGAAGGTGCTCTGATATTCGTTCGTGGCGGCCTAGGAAGTCGTCCGCCGGACTAGAATAGGCGTGGTCTCGCCGAAAGCCGATCTCGGTGAAGGCTTTGGAGTCGAAGTTCGTTTCGACGCTTTGAATGGTCGTACCGTATCGACGTAGGATCATCTCGAGTCAGGATTTCGGGTTAGTGCTTCAGCAGATCGGCCAACTCTTCCTCGGTCAGATCGTCGGCGTCACGAGAGCCCATGCCGGTCGGTGAACGGGAGTGCCGGCCACGCGTTGGAGAAGCGCCGGACACCGCCTGGGGCGTGCCTGCGTAGTCGAAATCGGGAAGGTGGATACGCTCCAGATCCCTGCCGATATGGTACGTCAGCGACTTGAACGCTCCGAGGTCGGCCGCGGCCAAGAACGTGACGGCAGTCCCGACGGCGCCCGCCCTGGCGGTGCGACCGATGCGGTGGGTGTAATCCTCCGGGTCCTTCGGTACATCGTAGTTGACTACGTGCGAGATCCCCTCGACATCCAGACCCCGTTGGGCGATGTCGGTTGCTACCAGAACACGAACCTTCTTCTGGGCGAACCGTTCCAACGCTCTCGTCCTATGCACCATGCGCAGGTTCGAGTGTAATGCCTCCGTTCGGATGCCTTCCCGGTCCAGCCGGGCCTTCAGCGCATCCGCCCCAGCCTTTGTGCGAGTGAAGATGAGCACCTGCTCCCACTCGGGAGCCTCTAGCAGGTGGAGAAGCAGATCCGGCTTCATTTCGGGCTTGACCGAGTACACGAGTTCGGTGATCCCATCAGCCTTGGTTCCCGACGGAGCGGCCTCGACCCACACCGCGTCCTTGGTGATGCGAGATGCGAGATCATGCACACCATGGGGCATGGTGGCCGAGAAGAGCATCGTTTGCCGCTCCCTGGGCAGCTCGCGCAGGACCCCCTCGATCTGCGGGCGGAAGCCCATATCGAGCATCCGGTCCGCCTCATCGAGCACAAACGTGCGCACGTTCTTCAGGTTGACCCTGCCACGCCCGAGGTGATCGAGGAACCGGCCCGGGGTCGCAGTGATGACCTCAAAACCTTCCTTGAGCGCCGTCAGCTGAGAGTCGTACCCCACCCCCCCGTAGATTGAGGCCGCCCGAACCCGAGTGCCTCTGGCAAGCGCTTCGGTGTCATCACAGACCTGCTGCGCTAATTCTCGCGTCGGGCACAGGACCAGAACCTGCAACCCCTTGCCCGTCTCGATCCTCTCCAGGGAGGGAAGCATGAAGGCACCGGTCTTGCCGGTTCCCGTCTGGGCGATCCCCACCAGATCACTTCCGGCGAGGCCGGTCGGGATGCTTTTGACCTGGATCGGAGTCGGCCGCTCCCACCCGAGCGCCTCGATGGAGGCACGTAAGGCATCGGATACACCCAGATCCTCGAAGGTTTGAGGCTCTGAGGACTGTTCCTTCGTCTCGTCTTCCACTCAGCTGTTCCCGCACGGAGAATGCCGGTGTGATCACGCATCGAAGTGACGTCGCGTGCGACCGGCTTCACGTTGGCCTATAAGTTAGAAGGCTGTTGAAGGAGTACAGTGGGCCGCCACCCGTGCTAAAGCACGGGTACCCGGGATGCCACGGTCCCAGACCCTAGGCGGAGCTACGACGCCATAGCCGTAGCTATGGCTAGGAGCTCCAACAACGGGGCACCGCGCGTAAGCGTGGTCGGGGCCGTGCCACCGCAACCCTTCAACGTGTAAGCTTATGTCAAAAATGGTGGTGGGCACAGGGCGGTTGTGCGGTTGATCCTGCGTCTCTCCTCCTCACCGTAGCGTTGCTACGCTTCGTCGTCGTTCCTTGTCTGAACGCGCACAAGCGCAATGTGCGCGGCCCGCTGTACTCCTTCAACAGCCTTCACGGGGTATACCCCCGGATGCAAAACCTTCAACGGCCGCCCGCTTCTAAACCATGACCGCGAAACACGACGTCTCTGTTCTTTTCGTATGCCTGGGCAACATCTGCCGTTCTCCTCTCGGAGAAGGCGTTTTGGCGCACCGTCTGGAGCAGGAGGGCCTCTCTGACCGGGTCCGCGTCGACTCGGCGGGCACAGGTGCGTGGCACCAGGGAGAGCCACCCGACCCGCGCTCCACCGACGTCGCAATGCAGCATGGGATCGCACTCCGGGGGCAGGCGCGGCTCGTGCGCGCCGAAGACTTCCAGGAGTTCGACTACATCTTCGCGATGGACCGCAGCAACCTCCGGGATCTCCGATATCTCGAGTCCGAAAGTGATGGAGGCGCGGTGCTCACCCTCTTCAGAGAGTTCGACCCCCGTCAGGATGGGGACCTCGATGTACCGGATCCTTACTACGGGGGCCCAGACGGATTCGATCTGATGTTCGAGATGGTAGATCGAACCTGCGCCGCGTTCGTCGAGCACCTTCACTCTGAGCTCTCGACTTGAGGCGTGGGTCACTCCCCAGCGCCCTGCGAGAGGGTGTGGAGGCAGCTCTGTCCCGCCGTGTAGCACGGACCGTGGAGATTCTTGGAGCGGAGCCGGTGACCGGGGGCTGCATCCACGAGACCGCGCATCTGTCGACCAACCTTCAGGAAGATTTTTTTCTAAAATGGGCACCGGGGCCCGTATCGGACGCCTTTGCGGCGGAAGCCGACGGCCTAGGTGCGCTGCGTGACGCGACCGGCCTGACCGTCCCGGAGGTGATCGGCTACTCCGATGCCGAGGGGAGTCCGGCCTGGTTGCTCCTGGAGTACGTACCCCGTGGAAGCCCGGCCGCGGATTACGCGGAGCGGCTCGGAGAGGCCCTCGCGATCTTACACCAGGCTGACGAAGGCCCTTACGGCTGGCACCGTTCCAACTACATCGGCTCGCTCCCCCAAACGAACACGTGGATGGATGACTGGCCCTCGTTCTGGTGGTCTGAACGTCTCGAGCCCCAGTTGGTGCTGGCAAACGACAACGGGCGACTGGCCGGCCTGGACCGAGAGTGGGCCACGCTCAAGTCGAAGCTCCCCAAACTGCTCGGGGGCGCGGCCGCGGACGGGCGCTCTATCCTCCATGGTGACCTCTGGAGTGGAAACGTGTACCCGGGCCCCGACGGGGGGCCGGTCCTTGTTGACCCGGCCGTGTATCGGGGGCACAGCGAGGTCGACCTGGCAATGACGGAACTCTTCGGAGGTTTTCCAAGGGGCTTCTATACCGCCTATGAAGGCTGCCGCTCACTCACGGATGGATATGCAGAAATTCGACGGCATGTGTACCAGCTCTACCCCCTGCTGGTGCACGTCAACCTCTTTGGAGGCGGCTACGTCAAGGGCGTGGCAGGGGCCCTGCGGAGTGCCTTAGCCTCCGGGTGAAGACAACCTTATACCGTGGAGGCTGGACTGCTGACCACCTCCGCCAGCCGCCTGAGCGCACTCTCCATCAACTCGTCCGACGTGGCAAAGCTGACTCTCACGAAGCGATCGTCACCGAACGCGACACCAGGGACCATGGCCACTCCGCTCTCCTCGAGGAGCCACGAACACAACGCCGTGGAATCGGAGACACCGTCCCGGAATAACGCATCCACCCGAATGAAGAAGTAGAACGCACCCATCGGCTCCGCGAATGAGAGCTGCGGGAGAAGTTCATTCAGGAGAGCGACGACCCTGTCCCTCCGTCCACGAAACGTGGCGGCCATGCCCTGCTTAGCCTCCCGCGCACGCTCGAGATCTGAGTACGCAGCAAGCGCTGCCATCTGCGAGGGTGTCGCGGCGTTCGAGGTGGCGTGGCTCTGAAAGGCCCCGATCTTCTTGGCGAGCTCCACCTCGGTGTACGAGAACCCGATGCGCCATCCAGTCATGGCAAAACACTTGGAGGCCCCGTCGATCAGGACGTACGGTCCAAGGGACTCCGCCGGCAATTCGAGGATACTGGGCGCACACGACCGGTCGTCCCCAAAATAGATCTCACGGTAGATCTCGTCGGCAATGAGGACGATGTCCTTCTCCTTAGCCCACTCCGCGATCTCCCGCAGCTCCTCGAGGGCGTATACCGCCCCGGTCGGATTGGAGGGCGAGCACAGAATCAGCCCCCGGGTCCGCTCCGTACACGCCGCGTCGAGATCCGCACGGGACAGGAGGAAATTCCTGTCCGGATCTCCCGACACCGGGATCGGCTCGGCTCGAGCCAGAACGACCATTTGGGGATAACTCGTCCAGTAGGGTGCGCCGACGAGCACCTCGTCACCTGGGCCAAAAAGTGTGAAAGCGGCGTTGAACAGCGCCTGCTTAGCGCCCGCCCCCACAACGACGCCCTCCCAGTCTACGGGCTTGCCACCTACCGATTCGAGATATCCGGCGATCGCCCGTCTTAGCTCCGGCATACCCGACACGGGTGTATAGCGGGTCGCGCCGGATCGAATCCCCTCGATCGCACCCTCCGAGATCCATTCCGGCGTGTCGAAGTCCGGCTCACCGGCACTTAAATCGATGATGTCGCGGCCCTCCGCCCGGAGACGTTTGGCGAGGGTACTGACGGCCATCGTAGCCGATGGCTGTAAGCGGGAGATGTTTGGGCTGAATTCCATGCCGTGAATATCAAGTCACCGGGAATCCGGATCAAGTAACCCCGAACGTTTCCCTGGATTTATAGACTCGACAAGCTTGATCGGAGCGGGGACGGAGAGCAGCTTCTCCGAATGGACGATGCGCCCTTCCTTATCTTCTACTTCGACTATGTCGATCCGGGATCCTACCTGACCCATCGGCAACTGGGCCAGGTCCTGCCCGAAGGACTCGAACCGATTCGCCATCCGTTCGAAGTCTGCCCTGTGCCCCACGAGCTCATCGACGGGTCGGGCCCAGACTGGAAAGCCTACGGGGAGACCGTGGCAGACCTCGCGCGTGAGGCCGAAATCCAGATGGCTCATCCCGCATTCATCCCCTGGAGCCGGAAGGCTCACGAACTGCGCCTGCACGCCGCGGAGCAGGGACTCGAGTCGCCGATGCACGAGGAGGTCTTCTCGGCCCGTTTCCGGGAAGGAGCCGACATCGGACGCGTCGACGTCCTGGTGGCGGCCGCAGAAAAAATCGGGCTCGATCCCAGCGAATCCAAAGCAGTCCTCGATGTCGATAAACATCGGGACCGTGTCGTGGATCTTCGACGGGAGGCGGAGGCAGCAGGTGTACGGCGAGTGCCAACCCTCCGGTCCGGTACGATGAGTCTTGAAGGTCCCGCTTCGATCGGCGAGCTTCGACACTTCCTGGAGCACGCACGACTTCTATAGCCGAATAGTGGGAGCGATCACCCGAATGGCTGGCTACCAGCGAAGAACCGTCCTCTCCCCGTCCGATATTCTGGCGAAGGCGGAGGAGTTGCTTCCCGAGTGGATTGGTCTGACCCGAACCAAAAGTTCGTCCCACACAGCGACCTTCTCGGGCGACGAAGGTACGGTGACCCTCACCGCGCACCGTCACGGCCCGTACACAGAGGTGCTGGTCTCCAGTGACCGGCTCCGGACTTCGCGTCTCGACTACGAAATTCAGAAGTTCCTCACGGAGCTCCCCTACGAACCGGGAGATGTCGGCGGACGCGGTTCTGGGGAGCCTTCGTGATGCAGTCCTTCGACGAGCTGGGACTACCCTCGGAAATGACCGAGGCGCTTTCCGCGGAGGGTTTCGAGGAGCCCACCGAGTTTCAGCGGGCGGCGATTCCCCTTCTCCGGCGAGGTAACAATCTCCTTGGGGCCGTCGGCCCCGGAGCCGGGACGCTGCTAACATACGGGACGGCAATACTGGAAAGGATTGAGCCCCAAGCCGGCCGGCCCGGGGCACTCGTTCTCGTGGCGACGGCCGCTGCCGCCACCGGCCTCGCGGAGTCATTGGCACACATCGCCACCGTCACGGGGCATTCGGTCGGAGCTTTCGGTGGAGCCTGGCTGTTGCCCGAGCAATGTGATGTTCTCTTCGCGACCCCGAGCGACGTGAAATCGGCGGTCGACGTGTCGAGTCTCACGCTGGACGGAGTCCAGTTCCTGGTGGTGGACGGCGCCAGCGCGATCGAAACGACTTCGGGCCTCCAAACCCTGGGTGCGTTGTTCGAGTACGTACAGGCTGGAGCCCAGCGGGTCGTCCTGAGCCAGCCGGTCACCGAATCCGTCCGGGCTCTCGTGGCCACTCACGTGACGAAGGCGGTCCGTGTTCCCCCCGGCCCGGCCATCGAGGGGGCCGCCGCGAAGCCACCGGATCGAGGGGAGATACGTTTTCGCATTACGGGAGAGGACAAAGTGGATGCTTTGGCTCCGCTCGTGTCGGAGCTTCTCGAAGGCGGCGCTCGCCACGTGCTCCTGTTCTGCCGCTCCGCCGACCGGGCCGCCGATGCGGGGGACTTCTTGACCCTTCACGGCTTCATGGCGGGCGCCCCGGGCGATGAAACAGCTCCGGTCTGGCTAGCCGTGGACGCCCTTCCGGCCCGAGAGGCTCTCAACGAGAACACCTCTCCTGCCGCGGTGGCGACCGTGAGCTTGGACTGCCCAGCGGACCCGGACTCGATGGACCGGCGCCATGGTGCCGGAGGACAGGCCACGGTGCTGCTCCTTCCCCGCGAGGTTCCCCATTTCAGAGATACAGCCCGCCGTACCGGTTACAGCGTAAGGCCCCTACCCCCACCTGAGTCGGTGGTCGAGGACCGTATCAGCGAAATTCGCGGTCGCCTCGAAGAAGCCGCAACCCGTGGTGATCTCGCCCCTCTTTACCTGGTCCTGGAGCCTCTGCTGGAGCGGTTCAGCCCTCAGGAACTCGCGGCAGCAGCCCTCGCCCTGCTCATTCCTCAACCTGCCTCATCAGCCACCGTACCGCCGAGCACGAAGGCCCGCGCCGAAAGGGCGACCGGAACCGACGGATGGACCCGTCTCTTCGTGAGCATCGGCGGGATGGAGGGTGTAAAGCCCAGCGACTTGCTGGGCGCGCTTGCCGGGGAGTCGGGGGTGGACGGATCGTCGTTCGGAAAGATCGAAATACGCGATACCTACTCCCTGGTCGAAGTCCGCCCGTCAGAAGCGGAGAAGGTCATCAAAGCCGTGAACGGCTCGACCATCCGTGGCCGGAGCGCGAGAGTGGACTACGACCGCGGTAGCAGCCGGGGTAGTAACCGCGGTAGCGGAACCAAGTCAGGAGAGAACAGGCCACGTGGCAGCCGCGAAGGAAGTCGCCAGCGCAGCCGTGAAGGGAATAAGTAAAGGGGGGAAAAGAAGAGGCCACGCCCGAGGGCGTGGCCTCTATCCGATCCTTCGATTACCCCGATGGGGGCTACCTACACAGCGTTCCTACTGGATGGCGTCTTTGAAGCCCTTTCCGGCCCGGAACCCGGGAGTCTTCGATGCCGGAATATGAATCGTGGCGCCAGTGCGAGGATTCCGGCCCATGCGAGCCTTGCGATGTTTGGCTTCGAACGTGCCAAAGCCAGTGATCTGCACACGCTCTTCACGCTTCAAAGCGCGAGCGATGACACCTCCCGAACCGAACAGTGAGTCCAGGGCCCGAGACGCATCGGCTTTGGTCATTCCGGCGCTGTCGGCAAGGGCGTCTACTAGATCGGATTTATTCATTTGTTGCTCCTCAAAAGGGGTGATGCCTCTCGACTTCGCGGCCTATGCCAGCCTTCCTCCAGCTGCGGTCCGGGCTCGTGCGTGTCGGGCCTGTCACGCACTGTATTTCGGACCCACATCAGACCGCAGCGGCCCTGGCAAGCATCAGTTAGGAACACGGTAAGGCCCGCTGAACAGAGCGTCAAGTAAAGAATTAGCCGAAAACCCGCGTCCTGCCTAGCTTCCTGTAGGAACGGCTCCCTGCGATCAGGTCGGCTTCACCGGGAGAAGTCATCGAGCGATGCGCGTTTTTATCCCCAGATTTTTGGGTGCGATCGCCTATCTCGTTGTGCTGACAGTCGTTGGGACCGTCGGCTATGTGGCGATCGAGGGGTGGCCGTGGCGGGAAGCCCTTTACGTATGACGGTCATCACCGTGACCGCGGTGGGTTTCAGGGAAGTCCACCCGCTGTCCGAGCTTGGCCGGGACTTTATCATGGTCTTTCTGGCGTTCGGAATCACGGGAGTTGGCGTCTGGTTCGCACTGATCACCTCATTCATCGTGGAATTCGACCTGGGTCACGTCAGAAGTAAAACGCTGGAGGGCACGCATGTTACAACAGCTGGACGGCCATGTCGTCCTGTGCGGGGGTGGGCGAACGGGTCGGCAGGTGATGGAGGAGCTGATAGCCCTGGGGCTCGACGTTGGTGACGAGATGATCGTGCTCGGGCAACCCGATCAGCTAAATCGGCTGAGGGACCTCGCCCAAGCATGATTTCCCCGGGCGTCTTGGAGTAGGGCTACTTGCATCGAAGTAGGCCTACTCGTATCGGTGGAGCCCTATTTGTAGCGGTAGGTTACGCGGCCTTTAGTGAGATCGTAGGGCGACAACTCCACCTTCACGCGATCTCCCTCGAGCACCCGAATGTAGTGTTGCCGCATTTTACCGGAGAGATACGCCAAGATCTCATGGCCGTTCTCTAACTCCACGCGGAATCGGGCGTTGGGAAGGACCTCGCTGACCAATCCCTCGATTTCGATCGCTTCTTTCGCCACTCGCCTCTCGCGTCTGATCCGTTGGTACGACGTGGGACCATAGCATGCAGCCAACCATGGAGCAACGATACGTTTTCGACCCTTCCTCAACCATCGTCGCCTGTTTGGGAAGACCCGCCTCTCCGCCTTAGTGTTGAGGACGAGCAGCGGTGGCGGACAGAGTCGGGCCTGCAGCGCGGAGCCTGGCTTCGCGCGGGAGCTGCCCGTAACATGATGGATCGCCTTGAAACGGCTAACGTCCCGTGGCTCCGAACAGAAGGTCAACCCCAGACGAACTCGAGAAATCTCGTTCATATGACCGAACAGTTCGAACCCGATGAAGTGGAACACATCCGCGCCGCACTCATCGGCGGGTCCGACGCAGTCTGCCCTCGCTGCGACGGGCGCTTCGATCGTACCGACGTTCCTCCACGGAACGATGTTTCTTACGTGAGAGATCGAATCTGGCTGATCTGCGCTACTTGTGGCGCGGGCCTCGTGATGGATCGGCCTAAAACGCCTCCAGGCTGACCGATGGGACGGCGCCGGACCACCTGAAGGCTGTTGAAGGAGTACAGGGAGCCGCGTTGGGGGGCCGCGTTGGGGATGCCTTCTGCTCTGGACTCGATCGGGCTCTTTCGGGATTATGTGGTTCACGGCTGAAGAATGTTCGACCTCGGGCCGACACCTCAACCCATAGGATCACCATGGCAAACCGACTCGCGCACTTCACGACTAGCCTCGGCGATTTCCAGGTCGAGCTCTTCGAGGGCCGTGCCCCCGCTACGACGAAGAACTTCATCGACCTGGTCGAGAAGGGATATTACGACGGAATCGTCTTCCACCGTGTGATTGCGGGTTTCATGCTCCAGGGGGGTTGTCCCAACGGAGACGGACGAGGTGGACCGGGCTACACGATTCCCGATGAGTTTCACGCCGATCTGACGCACGATTCGGAGGGTGTTCTTTCGATGGCGAATTCCGGACCGAATACCGGCGGCTCCCAGTTCTTCGTGACGCTCGCGGCCACGGCCTGGCTGGATGGTAAACACGCGGTTTTCGGCAAGGTGACCGAGGGTATGGAGACGGTCCACACGATCGCGGCGACGCCGACCGGTCCTGGGGACCGCCCGCTGGAGCCGGTGGTCATGGAGACCGTGCGCATCACAAGCGCCGAATAACAAAAACCGCTCCCCGGTAGACCGACCGAGCCGTCCGCCCAAGGTGCTACCGATACCCCGCGGCCTGGAGCGTGAACAGCTCCGCGTAGCGGCCGGAAAGCATGAGCAGCTCGTCGTGCGTCCCGTCTTCGGTTACGGTGCCGTCCTCCAACACCACGATGCGGTCCGCCATCCTTACGGTCGAGAACCGGTGGCTGATGAGCACGGCCATCTTCCCTTCGGTGAGCTCCGCAAACCTCTCGAACACCTGGTATTCAGCCCTGGCATCGAGGGCGGCCGTCGGCTCGTCGAGAATGAGGATCTCGGCGTCGCGCATGTACGCCCGGGCCAGGCCCACCTTCTGCCACTCGCCCCCGGAGAGGTTGGCCCCCCCCTTGAAGCGACGCCCGAGCATGTGATCCAGGCCACCTTCCAAACCGGCGATAACGCTGTCGGCAAGACTCATCTCCGCGGCTCGTACGATGCGGGATCGATCGCCGATAGCGTCGATCTGCCCCACCGCGATGTTCTCACGCACATTTAGATCGTATCGCACGAAGTCCTGAAAGATGACGCCGATCACCCGGCGGAGCTCATCGACGTCGTATTCGCGGAGGTCGATACCATCCAACAGGATCCGCCCCTCGGTCGGATCGTACAGGCGGGCCAGAAGCTTGATCAGTGTTGTCTTGCCGGCGCCATTCTCACCCACGAGCGCAACACGCTCGCCCGCGCCGATCCTCAGCGAGACGTTTCGGAGGGCCCAGCTCTCTTTGTCCGGATAGCGGAAGCCCACGCTCTCGAAAACCACGCCGTCCCGGATCGGCCGGGGCACCGGCATGGGACGTTCAGGGCTCGCCGTCCCGGGCTTCATCTCGAGGAATGAGAACAGATCTCTCAAGAACAGGCTCTGCTGATACATGTCGGCGGACCGAAGCAGGATCCCACTGATCAGGCCGCGGCTCCGTTGGAACGATCCAACCAAGAACGTGAGATCGCCCAGTGTGAGGATTCCGCGTACCGTGTCGACGATGATAAAAACGTTTGCCGCGTAATACCCCAAGGTGGATACGGCCGTGAGCCCTCCTGAGGTGACGGCACGCTTGATGGAGAGTGCACGGTTGGCCTCGTAGAATTCGTCCGCGAGTCTCTTGTACTTGCGAGTGAAGTAGTCGGCAAGCCCGAAGAGCTTCACTTCCTTGGCTGTCACGTCGCTGGTCGCGACATAACGTAGATAATCGAGCTCCCTGCGCTCCGGCGTCCACTTGTAGAGCAGCGAGTAGGAGAGACCTGCGAAGTGCGTTTCCCCGATGAACGACGGCAGTACGGCGAACACAAGCAGCAACAGGAGCCAACCGTTGAAGGCGATGAGCGCCGCAAGGAGAGAAATCAAGGTCAGACCGCTCTGCCCCATGCCGAGCAGTACCGCCAACAGCCCGATCCGCCCGGCGGTCTGCCGGCGGGCTCGCTCCAGCGAATCGTAAAACTCGGGGTCCTCGAAGTTCTCCAGGTCCAGGGTGGCCGCGTGCTCCATGATCCGCACCGACAAACGATTGCCGAACAGATCGCCCAGAAGGCTCTCGAGGAGATTCGACGTACGCTGTAGCACGTCCGAGGCGAGCGCCACCACCAGCTCCAATGCGACCAAGCGAAAAATGCCGGTCCAGTCAGGAGCAGCCACCCCGATGTTCGCCAGAACCCCGTCGATGATGAGCTTTCCGATCCAAAGCTGGACCACGGGCGAGAAAGCCAGCAGGACCCGGAACGAAACGATGGCGGCGGCATAGACGGGCTGAGCCCTCCACACCATACCCAGAAACCTCGGTATGAGGCGGAGCGCGATCATGCGCTCCTTAAAGGGTGGCAGATCGACAGAACGGGCCCTTGGCGACACTACATTAGGCGGCATCTACAACATTAGGCGGCGTCTACAACTCCTCCGCTCACTTCGCCGCTCCCGGGTGGGGTGAATCAGGAGGGTCCCGCTAGATCAGGCTTGTCCAGGATCTTCAGTACGGCTCCCAAACTGTTGATCCAACATGAGCAGAGCGGCCTGGTCGTCACCGGCCATGCGCAGCTGGTCCCGAGCAGTCGCAGCAGTGTCCTCCTCTTCGACCTGTTCGGCGATGAACCACTGGAGTTCCTGTTGTGCCGCCCAATCGCCCTCCTTTCCGGAAAGCTCGAACAGCCCGTGGATCAGCCCGGTCACCGCCCGCTCATGTTCCAGCACACTCTCGAAGAGGGTGAGTGGCGGTCCGAAGTCGGTCGCCGGGGCGTCGATGGCGTGGAGTTCGACCCGCCCTCCCCTTCGGAGCACGTAGCCGAACAAGCGCATCGCGTGTGCAAGCTCCTCCTGGGCTTGAAGCCTCATCCAGTGCGCGAACCCCGGCAGGTTTTCGTGATCAAAGTGAGCCGACATAGAGAGATATAGGTAGCCGGAAAACAGCTCGTTCTTGATCTGTTCGTTGAAGGCATCCCGTACCACATCGTTCATGGCGTGACCTCAGAAGGCGGTTTGAAAGGGTACCGTGGGCCCATCAACCCGTAAGCTTATGCTACAAATGGTGGTGGGCACAGGGCGTGTGCAGGCACCCGCGGCGTTTCCTTTGGTTACATCGGAGACCAGAGTACCGCACCTGGGGGGGATCGATCCAGGCCGGGTGTGTCAAGCGGAATCCGACTACATCAAACGGGTCGGCGACGATCCAATGTGGGCACGCGCAGCCGATTCGCTTTTCGTTGGAGGCGGTTCATCGCCGCCTCGAACGAGCTGCTCGACCTGGCCCAGCAATGTGTCGCTTCCCGCCTTGCTCGTTCCGAAGAGGCCATCTGGATTCTCGTCGGCCTCCTCCGCAGCACCATGCAGGTTGAGCCAGAGGTCGAACCTCTCACTGGCCCTCATCATTTTGTAGAAAAACCGCCGCCGCCCATGGCGTCGGAAGACAAGGTCTATCCCGAACGCCACGAACGACATCGCGAAAACGGCGCCGTCCTTAAACCCATCGATCAGCAACTTGAGCTGGAAGATGATAAAATCCCGGATCGAGACCTTCGTCAAGGGATCCATATCCATACCTCGTTGCAGAAGTGCATCTTGCTCCGTCATTGCGGTATACCCTACGAAGCTATTACGTCTTTTGCTTCACCGGACGCGGCCACAAGTTCGAGGCCGCGCGTGAGGAACCTTTCCCCTTACGTGAGGAACCTTTCTCTTTAGAGGGACGTACCGATATGCCGGCTTGGTCAGGGCATCGCGGCTACCCGTTCGGCCCGGTACGCTGGAAGTAAGTATCATCGACGAGAGACTGGAGCGTATCGTGCGGGTACTATTACCAACGCTGGGTGCTGCCGCAATGATCATTCTACTCGGCTCCCCACCAGCGGTGACAAACGCCACCGCCCCGTCCGACGCCACGAACCTCGAAAGCTCCGCCTCGTTCCCCAAGAGCCAGGCCCGCTTCTTGAGCTCGACGGCCATGTTGGAAGCTCTAGGCAACCCTCGGGCCCCCTTCGAAACAGGGGTCCGGCCAGAGAGCCGAGCCGACGTCGCTCAAATTCGAACCACGGGGGTGCCGCATGAGTTCTATTTCTCCCGTGTCGCCTATCGTGGGTTCGGTGGGTACTATGGCCGAGGGAGATCCTGGGCGACGGATTACCCCAAGGCAGATCAGATCTTCCTCTCGTTCATTGATCGGCTCCTCCCCAACCTCGACGCCTACCTCCGGGAATTCGTAGTCACGCTCGATGACCCCGACATACGCCGATTTCCTTTCTTGTACGCACTCGAGGTGGGACGGATGTCGCTCTCCCAGCCCGAAGTCGAGGGCCTTCGCAGCTACTTGCTCGCTGGCGGGTTCTTGGTCATCGACGACTTCTGGGGCACCCAGGAGTGGGCGAATTTCGAGTATGAGATCCGACAGGTTCTGCCCGGATACGAGATCGTAGACCTGCCGATCGAGCATAACATTTTCACCACGTTCTACGAGATCGACGAAATTATCCAGGTGCCGAACGTGGGCAACGGGGTTCGTGGAGGCCCGACCTGGGAACGCGACGGGTTCATCCCCATGGTCAAGGGGATCCATGACGATGACGGTCGCCTCATGGTCGTCATCAACTGGAATACCGACCTGGGCGACGCCTGGGAGTGGGCGGACGACCCCTACTACCCGCTCAAATACTCGTTGTACGCTTACGAGATGGGTGTCAATTTTATCGTCTACGCGATGAGTCATTGATGCCCCGGGGAACACGCTGATGGAGACGATCTTCGAGTTCCTTTTTAAGTACAGGCCACTCTTTTTCCAGGAGGGGGATTTCACGTTCGCCTCGCCTTGGCCAGCCTTCCTCGTTCTGGGCGGGGTGGCGGTGGTTGCGGTGCCCGCCCTCTTGACGTATGGAGCGGCGAGGGGAGACACCCGCCGATTGGACCGGGTTGTGATGGCGGGGCTGAGGCTCGGGTTGGTCGCGATCCTCGTCTTTATTCTCTTCCGGCCCACGCTGATACTCACTTCGGTCGTCCCACAGCGGAACTTCGTCGGCATTCTGATCGACGATTCGCAGAGTATGCGCATCACCGACCGGGACGGCGTGGCCAGAAGCGACTTCGTCCAGTCGACCTTCGGCAGTGAGGGCAGCGAGCTTCTGACAGCTCTGTCCGAGAAGTTCACGCTCCGCTTCTTCCGTTTCAGCCGCGACGCGAGCCGGCTCAACGACATGGCCGATCTATCCTACTCGGGCACGGCGACGGACCTCGGCAACGCTATGGTGCGGGCTCAGGAGGAATTGGCCGGCGTTCCGATCTCGGGCTTGGTTGTCATTTCGGACGGTGCCGACAATTCCGGCGAAGCCCTGGCCGCGTCGCTCCTCCCGCTCCAGGCCGCCAACATTCCCGTCTACACGGTAGGCCTCGGTGAGGAGGAACTTTCGCCGGACGTGCAAGTCAGCCGCGTGGAGATGCCGAGGACGGTTCTCGTGGGAACGTCGTTGGTCGTAGACGTCATCGTGTCCCACCGCGGGTATTCAGGGCGGACGGTCCAACTCGTGGTCGAGGACACGGGTCAGCTTCTGGCCTCGGAGGACGTGACTTTCGCGCGCGACGGTGAACCCGTGGTGGTCAGGGTCCGGATCGAGGCCCAGGACGCCGGACCCCGCATACTTCGATTCCGAGTCTCACCACAGGAAGGGGAGCGCGTAACGGAGAACAACGTTCGGGACGTGCTCGTGAACGTCGTGAACGACGCCGAAAAGATCCTCTATTTCGAGGGGGAGCCTCGCTGGGAGTTGAAGTTCCTGCGCCGTGCCGTGTACGGTGACGAGAACCTCCAAGTCGTGGTTCTTCAACGCACGGCCGAAGGCAAATTCCTCCGCCTGGAGGTCGACGACGCCGAGGAGCTCGCGGCCGGTTTTCCGAAGACCCGGGAGGAATTGTTTCACTACCGGGCGCTGATCCTCGGGAGTGTGGAGGCGAGTTTCTTCACACACGATCAACTCGATATGATCGCGGACTTCGTGTCCCGGCGGGGTGGTGGTCTCCTGTTCCTCGGCGGCCGGAACTCGTTCGCGGAGGGAGGCTACCAAGGCACCCGCTTGGCGGAGGTCCTACCCGTCTTTCTGGATGACGAACTGAGCACTGGGGCCGGGCCCTACTTCGACGAACTCTTCATCACGCCTACGCGAGCGGGTCTCACTCACCCCGCTACGCAACTCGGAGCGGACAACAGCGACGAGGTCGTTGAACGGTGGGAAGCCCTCCCGGCCGTCACGACCCTGAATCCCATCACACGCCTCAAACCCGGTGCCACCGGCCTCCTGACCGGTGGTCCGGAGGGGGATCGGGAACGCCAGGTCGTCCTCGCCTTTCATCGTTATGGCCGCGGCAAGGTGATCGTGCTGCCGATCCAGGACTCGTGGATCTGGCAAATGCACGCTGACATCCCGCTCGAAGACCAGACCCACGAGACGTTCTGGCGGCAGCTTCTCCGTTGGCTCACAGACGGTGTGCCCGACCAGGTCGGGGCCCAGAGCGAGCGTGAAGTAGTGGAGCCGGGGCAACCCGTGAATCTCACGGTCGAGGTTGGGGACTCGGCGTATGCGGACGTAAACAACGCGAACGTCGTCGCCGTCGTACGCGATCCATCCGGCGACTCCATCACGATCTCCCTAGATTGGGATGTAGAACAAGACGGGCACTACGACGGTAGTTTTCCGACCGCTGCACCGGGGCTCTACGAGGTCTTCGTACACGCCATGCGGGGCGCAGACACGATCGGGACCGCCGTCACCTACGTGGACGTGGCGCCCTCCGCTGAAGAGTACTTCGACGCGAGTATGCGGGGCACCACCTTGCGCCGCATTGCGGACCAGACCGGGGGGCTGTTTTACACGCCGGAGAGCGTATCGAACCTTCCGGAGGACATCAGCCTCACCGGAGCCGGGGTTACACTCACCGAGGAGCGAGATCTCTGGGACATGCCCATCCTGCTGCTTCTCGTCTTGGGCTTGATGGGCGGCGAGTGGGGCTATCGGAGGAAGAGGGGTCTCATTTGATCTCCCCGGTGATCTGTAGGGGCACCCTTGCCATCGTCCTGCTCTTCGTGACGGCTGCGGCCCCACCGGCAATGGGTCAGGACACCCACATCCTCGTCATCACGGGCCTGGGCGGCGACCCGGCGTACAGTGAGCGATTTATGGAGTGGGGCAGCGCTCTCGTCGCCGCTGCGGGCGAGAAGTTCGGCCTACCCGCCGACCACATCACCTATCTGGGTGAGGACCCGGCCGCCGATCCGCGCATCCAGGACCGCTCGACACGAGAGAACGTAGACCGGGCTTTCACCAAGCTCGTCTCCAACTCCCAGCCCGGCGATCACATCTTCGTCGTGCTGATCGGGCACGGCAGCTACACCGCCGGACGATCTCGCTTCAACCTTCCAGGGCCCGACCTCTCCGCAGAGGACTTCGCCCTTTACCTCGATCAGCTCTCAGATCGGCGGGTGGCATTCATGAACCTCGCCAGTGCGAGTGGAGAATTCGTGAAGGTGCTCTCCGGAGACGGTCGCACGATCGTCACGGCCACGAGGACCGGGAGGGAGAGAAACGAGACGATCTTCGGGGGCTACTTCATCGATGCGTTCACCGGAGAACTCGCCGATCTCAACAAGGATGGACGCGTATCGGTTTGGGAGGCATTCGAGTTCGCCCGCACCGAGGTCACACGGGAGTATGAGACGTCGAACCGGATCGCCACCGAACACCCCGTGCTCGACGACAACGGCGATGGAGAGGGTAGCACCGAATTGGTCGACGCGGCAGACGGTGAGCTCGCACGAACGATGTTCTTGGCCGCCGATCCCACCCTGGCCGCAGCGCGCGCCACCGACGATCCCGAGCTGAGGGCCCTCTTGGAGCAGAAAGCGGACGTGGAGCGCCGCATTGAGGGGCTCCTCGCCCTGAGGGATCAGATCGACCAGGATCGCTACGAAAACGAACTGGAGGAGTTGCTCGTCGAGCTGGCTCTCACCAATAGGGAGGTTGAGGCTCGGACGGGTGGGAACGAATGAAGCGCGGGTTTCTCCTGCCCGCGCTCGTCGCTCTCGGTCTGTCCACGGGTGGAGCGGCACAGACGCTGGACGAAGCCATCTCCGAACTTCGCGCGGGGGCCTATGAGACGGCCATCGAAGCCCTCGGAGAGATCTCCCGATCGGACCCAGGGCCGGATCTGAGCCCGGACGATCGCCGAAGAGCGTATGTGGCGTATCTCGCCGCCCTGGCCGAGGTCGGCCGATACGAGGATGCGCTCGAAGCCCTGACTGAGGCCCCGCCGGTCCTCGCGACCGAACTCGCCAACACAGCCGGCGAAATTTATTACGGGTTGGGACAGATCGATCGAGCCCGTGAACAGTTCGATCGAGCGGTCCAGGGTGGCGCGGTCGACCGGCACTCCGCCCGCTTGAACCTCGCCATCATCGAATGGACGTACGGAGATCGGGACGCCGCGTTCACAGCTTTCGACTCCTTCATCGACCTCTACAACGGGTCGACGCCCCTCTCCTCGACCGACCTCACCGCCGTGGCAACAGCGGTTCGGTACCTGGGCATTCGGGAGCACGAACTCTTCCAGGATGCTCTCAGAGCCTACGATGAGGCCGTCGCTGCCGATCCGGGTAACCTGGAACCGCGTATTCTGATCGGGGAGTTGTTTCTCGACAAGTACAATGGACCGGAAGCCGACGCGGAGTTGAAGGAGGTGCTCCAGAGGAATCCGAACCACCCACGCGCGCTCTTGGGTTTAGCCCGTGCAATGGAATTCAACGGCACGGTCGGATTGATGGATCAGGTAGACAAGGCCCTGGAGCAAAACAAAAATCTGGTCGAAGCGAGGATCTTCAAGGCCAGACTCCTCCTCAAGGTGGAGAACCACGAAGAGGCCCGATCCGAACTTCGGAGGGCGCTCGAGGTGAACCCCACCTCCTTGGAGGCGTTGAGCGTCCTCGCAGCGAGTCATTACCTGCGTGGTGAGACCGAGGAGTACGACAGGATCCGTGACCAGGTTACCGCGCTCAGCCCAACCTACGCCGAACTGTACAACGACATCGCGGATCTGAGCGTCCAGAGCCGAAAGTACTTCGAGGCGACTATCGTGGCGGAGGAGGCCATCAGAATAGACTCCCTCTCCTGGAGAGCGTACGGAATTCTCGGCATGAACCAGCTGCGACTCGGCCTGATCGAGGAAGGCCGAGCCAACCTCGAGACGGCCTTCGCGGGAGATCCTCACAGCGTGTGGTTCTTCAACACCCTCATGCTTTTGGACACCTTCGAGTACTACGACGTCAATGACGAAGACCCCCGCTTCCTCTTTGTTCTGCACGGACGCGAGTCGGCGCTACTCCAACCGTACATTGAACAGATCGCGGGGGAGGCGTTCGAGGCTCTGGTGGAACGTTACGGCGGGTATGAGCCACCGCTGCCCATCCGAATCGAGGTCTATCCGAATTCCGGCGACTTCTCCGTTCGGGCTTTCGGGTTGAGCGGCATGGGCGCCCTCGGCGTCGCCTTCGGAAGCGTTCTCGCCATGGACTCGCCAGCTGCCCGAACTCTCGGAGACTTCAACTGGGCCTCTGTCCTCTGGCACGAACTCGCCCACGTGTTCCACCTCGGGCTCACGGAGCATGAGGTCCCGCGTTGGTTCTCCGAGGGTCTCGCCGTCCACGAACAGCGCCGGGCCCGTGAGGGTTGGGGCCACCAGCCCGCACCCGGATTTCTCAACCGATACCGCGAGGGAATGTTGCTGCCCGTAAGCGAGTTGAATTCCGGTTTCGTGCAGCCGTCCTACCCGGAACAGGTCATCGATTCCTATCTTCAAGCGTCGCTCGTGTTCGACTTCATCGAAACGAGATGGGGACTGCAAGCCATTCGGGACATGCTCCATGGGTATCGGGACGGGCGGGCGACGCCCGAGCTGATGGAAAACCTTCTGGACACGAGCATGGACGAGCTCGACCGGGATTTCGACGCATATTTCCGGCAGCGCTTCGCCGGTCCTTTGAAGGCCCTGGAGCCGCCCGTCAACAGCCCAGGCATCCCTTCGAACCCAGAGACGATCGAAGATTGGACCAGGGTAGTGCGGGAGAACCCGGGCAATTTTCCGGCGCGGCTGGCCCTCGGGATCATGTTGTTCCAGGCTCAGCGCTTGGAGGAGGCCGAGGAGCATCTCCGCGCCGCAGTCGGTCTCTTCCCGGAATATGGAGGAATGGACAGTCCATATTGGTTCCTCGCCCAGCTTCATCAGCAACGTGAGGAGACGGAACTGGCCGCGGACGCGCTCGCGCGCCTGACGTCGCTGAACGAGAGCCATTACAACGCGTTCCTCCAACTCGCCGAGCTTCGGACCGAACTGGGCGACGCCGAGGGCGCTGCCGAGGCGATGGACGCAGCTGTTCTCATCTACCCCTACGAAATCGAACTTCACGACCGCCTGGCGCAGGCTCACGAGGCACGAGGTGACTCGATCGGTGCCGTGCGGGAGCGGAGAGCCATTGTCGCGCTGGCGCCGGCGGATCTGGCGGGAGCGTATTACGACCTTGCTGTCGCTTACGTGGCTGCCGGCGATCCGGCTCGAGCTCGGCGGGCGGTTCTCAGGGCCCTCGAGATCGCACCGAACTTCAGCGCGGGCCTGGAGCTACTTCTCGACCTCAGAAGCGGTGCGGGCTCGGATCGTCCGGATGGACGGGTATCCCCTGCCGGCGCACCCTCGAGGTGAGCGGACCGCTCCCTCTACCCCTGCTGGGTTTCGTCACGGCTTCGGTGCTGACCGGGTCGGCCGCAGTGGTACATTCCGGGCTCCACCGCGGAGATCTACCCGAGATTGGAGCAGTCGCAGAGCGGTCAGCCGCAGAGCGAGCAGCTCCCGTCGACGCACGTTTTTTTGTCCGCAGTGGCCGCAATACACAAGAGGGCAACGTGCCCTACGATGGCCGTTTCACGTTCGTACGTATCCGCTTCGGCGTAGCTCTCAACGCGGGGAGCTTCGGGGGAGGCCGGGGGAGAGGACTGCCTCCGTGGGCTCATGACTACCCCCGGGCGGAACGGAACTTCATGAACATCCTTCGGGAGACGACCTTCCTCCAACCCTATATGGATGGCGGGAATATTTTTACGACGGACGACCCGGAATTGACCCGCTTCCCTCTTGCCTACATCTCCGAACCAGGGTATTGGCATCCGACACAATCTGAAGTCGAAGGGCTCAGAAACTACCTGCTCAAAGGCGGCTTTCTGATCGTCGACGACTTTCGTGATGCCGATTGGTTCAACTTCGACGCCCAGATGAAACGAGTGATCCCGGGCGCCGAATTCGTCGAACTTGACGAAACCCACACGATCTTCAACTCTTTTTTCCGGATCGAGTCGCTGGAGAGCCTGCTGTCTCCTACCTACCGGGTTGTGCCTGTGTATTTAGGGCTCCACGAAGACAACGACCCGGAGCGGCGCCTGATGGCGATCGCCAACTATAACAATGACATTGGAGAATACTGGGAGTTTTCAGACGTAGGATGGTATCCGATCGATCTGTCGAACGAAGCGTACAAACTGGGCGTGAACTATGTCATCTATGCGATGACACATTGAGTGGCACCCTGATCGACCCGGGTGGCGTCGTAATTGACCCGGACAGCAACAGACCTCAACAATGAGCCGACAGCCGCGCGGCGGCCTCGACGGAGCACGAAATGTCATTCAAAGAAAAACCGGAAGTCGCCGAAACTGAAGCCGAAGTTGCGGTTGAAGTTGAAGCCGAGGCAGACGACGCGCCCGAAGCGGGTGCTCTCGAGGGCGCGGACGATATAGACCTCGCCGATCGAATGAAAGCGGGACGCGAGCAGATCATATTCGAGGTACGGAAGCTCATAATCGGGCAGGAAGAGGTCATCGAGCAGATGCTTCTTTCTCTCTTCGTCGGTGGCAACAGCCTGCTACTCGGTGTTCCCGGGCTGGCCAAGACCTTGTTGATCCACACCGTCGCTGAAGTCCTCGATCTCAAGTTCTCACGGATCCAGTTCACTCCGGACTTGATGCCGTCGGACATCACGGGCACCGACATTATCCAGGAAGACCCGAAGACCGGTCGGCGCAGCATGGTGTTCGCCCCGGGACCCATCTTCGCGAACATTCTGCTCGCGGATGAGATCAACCGCACACCCCCCAAGACCCAGTCGGCGCTTCTGGAGGCGATGCAAGAGCACCGCGTTACCGTTCAGGGAACGACCTATGTGCTCGAAGAGCCCTTCTACGTGTTCGCGACCCAGAATCCCATCGAACTCGAAGGCACCTACCCTCTGCCAGAGGCGCAGCTCGACCGCTTCATGTTCAAGATTATCATGGACCATCTCGAGGTAGACGATGAGTTGGAGGTGGTGCGCACGACCACGGGCATCCAGGACCCTGAGTTCAAGCACGCGGTTACGGGTCCGGATCTCATCGCGTTCCAGAGGCTGGTACGAAAGGTCCCTGTACCGGACGCGGTCCTGCGCTATGCCGTTAACCTCGTTCGGACCACACGGCCGAGCCCCGACGGAGGTACGCCGGACTTCATCAACAAGTGGGTCGCCTACGGGGCGAGCGTCCGAGCCGCCCAGTATCTCATTCTTGGAGGGAAGGCGCGGGCGCTCACCCAGGGGCGTTACAACGTGAGCTTCGAAGACATCCGAGCGCTCGCCCACCCGGTCCTTAGGCACAGGATTCTCACCAACTTCCACGCCGAATCCGAAGGCGTGACCACCGCCGAACTGGTCGATCAGCTTCTCGAGGCCGTGCCGGTACCGTCCTCGGGCCTCTAGGCAGATTTCCCAATGGCTGTCAGAGAGCGGTCAAGCATTCAGGGCGCCGATACACAGTTCCTCGATCCGGCCGTATTGAGTCGCATTAACGGTCTGGATCTGTTGGCCCGCACCGTCGTAGACGGATTCCTCCAGGGCCTTCACAGGTCACCGCACCTGGGGATGTCGCTCGACTTCGCAGAACACCGCGAATACATGCCGGGCGACGACATCCGGCGCATCGATTGGAAGCTCTACGGTCGCACGGACCGTTTCTACGTCAAACTGTTCGAGGCGGAGACCAGCGCCAACTTCATGGTCGCGCTCGACATCTCCAAGTCCATGAACTTCGGTACGCACACCATCACCAAGCTGGACTACGCACGTTACCTGGCAGCCTCGCTCTCTTATTTCTCACAAAAGCAGAGAGACCGGGTGGGCCTCGCGACCTTCGACCACGAGATCGTGGAATACGTTCCCCCCTCCACACGCCACCTGCAGCGTATCCTTCACGCGCTGGCGCGCGCCGAGCCGGGACGGCCCGGCGTGCTGCGTGACCCGCTCATGCGACTGGGCGACAACCTCTACCACCGGGGGATCATCCTCGTTCTTTCGGATTTTTACGAGGAGCCCGAGCAGGTGCTCGACTCCATTCGGCATCTCAGGGCTCGAGGCCACGACGTGATCGTGTTTCATCTGCTCGACCCCGCCGAACTCGAGTTCCCATTCGAGAGTGCGGCGAGTTTTCGGGATATGGAGAGTGAGACGATGATCCCCATCGTACCCGATGAACTCGTAGACGAATATCGTGCTCTCATCGGCCAACACACCGAGGAGTTGGCCCGCCTGTTCACGGGGAGCAGGATCGACTACACGGTGCTCGACACGTCGAAGCCGCTGGATCATGCCCTCTTCCGGTACCTATCGAGCCGCGAGAAAATGGCCAGGGTGCGCTGATGGGTCTTCTCGCCCCTCTCTTCCTGCTGGGCCTCGTGGGTCTGGTGGTGCCGATCGTCGTCCACCTGACGGAGAAACAGCGCCGTCAAGTGGTGGACTTCCCATCCTTGATGTTCCTCAGGAAGATCCCCTTTCGCTCGAGCCGGCGTAAAAAGATTCACCACTGGGCACTGTTGTCGATCCGGGCTCTGGCCTTGGTGCTACTCGTGGCCGCGTTCAGCCGTCCATTCTTCGAGAACGATGTAGTAGGGATCGGCTCGACCCTCGGACCTCGCGAAGTCGTCGTAGTATTGGACCGATCGTACTCGATGGGTTATGGCGACCGCTGGGAGCGGGCCAAGACTCAGGCTCGAGAGGTCTTCGAGGGCCTGGAAGCTTCCGATCGAGCAAGCCTCGTCTTCATGTCGAGGGGCGCTGAGGCACTCCTTCGGGCGACTTCGGATCGCGATCGCCTGCTTGCCGCCCTAGACGAAGCCAGTCTGAGCGCAGACGGGACTCTGTACGGCCCGGCCCTGAAGTTGGCCCAGACGATCCTGGAAGAGTCCGAGTACCCGAACCGGGAAGCCGTCATCATCAGCGACTTCCAACGCACCGGGTGGAAGGGCGACGAGGGTGTGACGTTTCCCCCTGGAACGGTGGTGACCCCCGTGATGATTTCCGATGAAGCGACTCCGAATGCCACCGTGGCGTCGGTGACGCTCCGGCGAGATTTCTTCTCCGGCCAGGAACGCATGACGGCGGTGGCCCGTGTGGTCCACCGTCAGGGGGAAGCACCGGTAGAGCGAACCATCGTGCTCGAATTGGATGGGCAGGAGATTCAGACCCTGACCGTGCTCCTCGATCCGACCGGCTCGGCCACGGTCACGTTCGAGCCCTTCACGCTGTCCAACCTGTACACCCGTGGTTCGATCCGGCTCGACCCCGATGCGCTTCCCCAAGACGATGAACTCCACTTCGTGCTTTCGCCGGGAAGGGCGATGCGTACGCTCGTGCTGGAGGGCACCAGTCCGCGGCCCGATGTCAGCCTGTACCTCCAAACCTCGCTTGAGATCAGCGAGGAGGCGTCCTTCCAGGTCGACGTGAGGCGTTCGTCCTCCCTCTCGGCAGCCGACTTAGAGGCGACGGACGTAGTCGTTCTTAATGACATTCGATTCCCACAGGGTGCTACTGCAGATCGCCTGCGCGGGTTCGTGGAGGGGGGCGGTGGACTGTTGCTCATCCTCGGAGAACGGAGCGCATGGCAAACTGGGCTCGAAGAGATACTTCCGGGACGATTCGGCCCAGCCAGGGACCACACGAGGGGAGCGGCTCGACTGGGCTACCTCGATTACACCCATCCGGTGTTCGAGTTGTTCGCTGGACCCCGGGGCGGCGACTTCACCCGGGCGCGGTTCTTCCGGTCCCGGGATATGGAGGTAGGTCCGGAGGGACGGGTGCTCGCACGCTTCGACGACGGGTCGGTCGCGCTGGCCGAGCGGCGCCTGGGTGAGGGCCATGTGCTCGTCTGGACCAGCACGATGGACGCTTTTTGGAACGATCTGGCGGTGCAGCCAGTATTTCTCCCATTCATCCACCAGATGATTCGTCACCTTTCCGGGTATCGGGAACGTGTGCCCTGGTTCACCGCCGGACAGGTCCTCGACCTCGCCGATCCCGCCGGCATGGTGTTCGTTGCGGACCGAGAAAGCGAGCTAGCGCCTGACGTGGATCAGGTCGCACTGACGCCGGGAGGTGGTAGTGTTACCTTGCCGGCGACGGACGGCCCTCGTTTCTTAGAACTCAAGGAGCAAGGATTTTACGAAGTCCGGCCGCCGGGTACGAATCCGGATCGCCCCTTCACGGTAGCGGTGAACGTGGACGTAACGGAGTCCGAGCTGGAAGCCATGGATCCCGCCGAGCTGGCCGCGGCCGTTGCTCCTCGGGAGACGGGCGTACAGCTAGGTATCGGTGGAGAGACTCTTTCGGCCGAAATGCAGGCGAGGAACCAGGAGCGGCGCCAGTCCCTGTGGCGCTTCCTGATGGTGGCCGCCCTGGTGCTTTTGTTGACGGAGACAGCGATTTCCAACTGGATTTCTCGGGCGGCGACAATGAGATTTGAGGATGGGAGGAGTTATGTACCGAGCAACACGTGAGGGCACTAACCGGATCCTCGCCATGGTGCGCCAGATTCGCAGGCGGTGGCGTGCACGCATCGCGATCCGGGGAATGGCCATCGTGCTCGGGGCCGGTTTACTGGCGTTCCTCCTTTCGGTCTATGGACTCGAAGTCGCACGTTTCAGCGCCTCGTCGGTCATGTGGTTCCGGGGGATCCTTTGGTTCGTCGTGGCCGCACTGACGGCCCGTTTCCTCATCTGGCCTCTAGCCCGTAGAGTCTCCGACGAGCAGGCGGCCCTTTATCTGGAAGAGAACGAGCCCTCCCTGGAGGCCTCGGTGCTGGGAGCACTCGAGACAGCGTCCGGTTCGGACCAAGCCTCCGAGGCCCTCGCACGAAAGGTCATCGAGAGTGCGCTCCGGCGCGCAGAAGATATCGAATTCGGGCGCCGAATCGAGCAAAAGGGTCTTTACCGATCGTCCGGAGCGCTGGCTACGGTGGCACTCGGCTCACTCGCCTTGCTGCTCCTGGGACCCGTTCAACTCCGCAACGGGGCAGCCGCCCTCCTGTTCCCGACACGGGACGCCGGAACGGTGAATCCCTATTCGATTTCCGTGAGTCCCGGCGACGTAACGATTGCCCGAGGATCCGATCAACTCGTCACAGCCATACTCCAGGGATTTGAGACGGAGGACGTGCAGATCTTCTTCCGTGGGGAGTCCTCGGACGCATACGACCAGCTTTCTATGATCACGGACGGAGCCGAGGGTTTCGAGCTCCTCCTTCTCGGTCTGGACGAGCCCACGGATTACTTCGTGGAATCCACCGGCATCCGCTCGGCCACACACCGAATCGACGTGGCCGACCTCCCGTATGTGGAGCATCTCGAGTTGGAATATCACTTTCCCGCATACACAGGGCTCCCTTCCCGCACGGTGGAATTCGGAGGTGACATCGCCGCGGTCCGAGGGACCGTAGTGAGGCTGAGAGTCTTCCCCACGATGCTCACCCCGGGCGGGCAGCTCCTGGTCGACGGTGAGGCGGTGGCACTCACGGACGAAGAGGATGGCACGTGGACAGCAAGCCTGACCGTCGAGCGCCAAGGGTATTACGAAGTCAATTTGGAGAGGGCGGAAGGAGGACTCGTTCCGGCCTCTCCTCAATACACGATCGACGTCCTGAGGGATCAGCCCCCGTCTGTGTCGTTTTCCAAGCCCGGGCGCGATGAAAACGCGAGTCCGATCGAGGAATTCTATCTAGAGGTAAAGGCCGACGACGACTACGGCGTCTCTGAGTTGCTTCTCATCTACTCGGTCAACGGTGGCCCCGAGGACACGGTTCGGTTGTTCGACGGCCGCCCGACACGGGAAGTTACCGCTGCGCACACGCTCTTTCTCGAGGATTTCGGCCTCGAGTCCGGTGACCTCGTTTCTTACTACGCCCAGGTTGAGGACAGCAACCAGGGGCCGGATAGCCGCGGCGCCAAGAGCGACATCTATTTGCTGAAGATCCGTCCC